>SPJL01001038.1_pt1 | contig 10440 bp, 6 predicted proteins | sample 3741751 | NCBI WGS metagenome assembly SPJL01 (sample SAMN10925998, study PRJNA522277) | cold seep metagenome | isolation source: Elba SIP-enriched marine methane seep metagenome, extraction at timepoint T3 | place: Italy: coast of Elba, Mediterranean Sea
CTAGAAAACCATCGTTAGGAAATTCTGTCCAAATTCTTAGTTCGTGCATACCGGCAGTTTCCAAACCTGGGATACCTTTGGTGAAGGTAACATCCATGCTATCTAGGCCACTGATTGCTTGGGCTAGGGTAATGGTATCGCGAACGACAACACCACCATCAACTTGAGCGGCTACTGGTACTTGATCTCCAGGCATTAAGTTAGGAGAGCAAGCGCGGTTGTTCAATTGGAAAGTAGGGAGTTCTTGATCTGACAAACCACAGTTGACTGCGCTATAGCCTTTGATCTGATTGGCTTGAAGGTCATTTTCGAAGATACCATTACCTACGCCTACTGCATTCCATGCATTGGCTACGGTGATGTATTCAGGAGAACATTCGCCAAACATCTGGATCGTAGCCATCAGGCCAGCCATACGAGCATCGGCATAAGTAGCATCCCGGAAAAGGTAAGAATGCTGAGCGCGCCAAGCGATTTGAGCTGCAGTTTCGAGGCCTAGGCCTGTAATATCATAAGGTTCATCGTGGTCGTTGATACCGCTGCCACCTTCTACTAGGAGGTAGTACCAGAAGTTTTGAACGCCACTATTGGTGTGTACAAAACAGTTGTCTTGTGCGCCAGGGTTTTCACAGTCAGGATTTCCCCAAAAGCGACCATCATAAGTATCAGGGTCACTTTCGCGATTTGGGTCAGACATGCTCCGGAGGCCAAAGCCTACCCGATCAGAGTCTTCTCCAATATTCCAATCTGCTTGTTCCGCAGCAGCCCAAAATTCCATGGTAGCTCCCCAGATATCCGCATAAGATTCATCGAGTGCGCCCGATTCTCCCCGGTAGCGGAAATTAGAAGAAAACTGGTCGAGACCGTGACCAAATTCGTGAGCTACAACATCGAGGTCCGTTAGAGGAGAGGTAGCGGCGTCGCCATCACCGAAGGTGGCAAAGGCGCCATTCCAGAAGGCATTTACGTAGTTGCGGCTAGGCTGTCCATTCAGTCCCAAGGTATCGAAGTGGATATAGCAGATAAAATCCATGCCATTACCATTTACCCCAGTCCAGCCAAATTTCTCGATCAACAAATCGTGGACCATTTCAGAAGCCCAGTGGGCATCGGTAGCAACTTCGTCGAAGTCAGCGTTGAAGTTTGCCCAATTATTATTATCATCAAAAAAGTCAACAGCCGTGTTATAATTAGTCGTTTGGTTGAGGTCGTAGGTGAAAATACCTGCTCCAGAGCCATTCCGATTAGGTTCCCGAAGACGGAAACTGGTTGGTGAAATGGAATCGGAAGTGATGGGCCGTAGACCGCTATATTTGGTCAGGGCAGTTCCTTCGGCGTTGGTATGCTCCAAGCTATTGAGTTGGTGGAGGATTAAACCGGTTTCAGCATCCACGTACATTTCCAAACGGAAGTGAGGCACCATGCCTTGTACTTCCATGGAATAAGCTAGACGGTAGGCCTCGGGGTCTTGAGAAAAAGTAGGGTCAAACCATACCAATTCGGCTTTAGGGTAGAAGGTTGCTTGAGGATCTTTCATCGCTTTTTGCAACATTCTTTGCGCCATTTCGCTTTCCCATAGGTATTGATGAGCCGGAGCATAGTTGAGGGCGTATTGAATGGCTTGATTGGCCGAGAGTTTAGGGCTCGCCACTTTGTCGAGCTCTGGGGCCCAGGCACCATTAAAGCTTTCTACTTCACCATTTACTTCGTGGACGATGATTTGACTTGCATCAACCTTAACTCCACGGTGGTATTGCTCGTAGCGGTGGTGTACGTAGCCAGATTGGTCCTTTTGGGTACGGACAAATTCCAGTTGGTCGTAGTTAGAAAGGCCGAGGTAGGCTTTATTTTTCACGACGAGTGCCTTAGTCGTTAGTTTTTGTCCTGCTTTAGCACGGTACCAGCCTTTGGTTTCTAGCTTTTCGAAAGGAGCCAGCGCTGGGTCCGGGTTCTCTGGGCCAGAGAAAGAGGGGAGCTGGAAGTTAAAGAGCGTCAGGGCAAGACTGCCGAGGACGAAGCTCGAAATAATGAGTGTAAACTTTTTCATGAAAGGACTGCGATTTTGTTTTTTCCGTCGATCGGAAAACTATTGCGATCGAAATGGAGATCATAAAAGTTAAAAGTAAGTCACAATATAAGCCAAATGGGGCAATTGGCTTTGTAACAGACGCAGTTTATGGTAGGATATGTCAGTAATTGACGAGATTTCGTTTGGTCTGGTAAGGTAGCAGACAAAGATAAATACGTTTTAGTAATGTAGAACCGCCCTGATTTATAGTAAAACAGGGCGGTTGTAATGGATGAATTCGGTTGTTATGGGGATTAAAGTGTTGTGGTGCTTTCGATTAAGATATCTTGATCTCCACCTTTCAATTGTTTCGACTGATCTTGTGTTAAAATCTGATTGGTTTTGACGTCTTTAATTTGAACCCGCTTTTTCATAATTAAAAATTTTAAAATTTGAAAATGTTGTCTACAAATTTAGAAAGGGTTTGAACGTTTATAATTAACAAAAGTATCGTATTTTTAACAGCTGATTTCACCCATTATCTAAATAAATATTGCATATAATAGTAGTAATCAGACTTTTCGAATTTCGAAAATGTTAAAAAAATTAACACCTAATGATCCCTTTAAAAGAGATTTTTTTAAACATACAGCCAATATTTGCACGTAAGAAGGAGCGCGAATATTACGAAGGAATCATTAAGGATCAGTGGCAAAACAATGAAGAAGCGGGCAAGTCGATTTGGCCCAATACCACTCCTAGCAATCGCAATGTCTATCTTTCGAGGCTCAAAAAGTCGGTTTTAGACCGAATTATCGACAAAACATTAAAAATACGAGGAGATAATCCTTACCAAATGGCCTATTTTGACTGTTGGCGTAAATTGGCCACGGTACATATTCTCAACGGCCTAGGAGTACGACGCGGAGCAACCTGGCTGGCCCGAAAAACCTTGAAAAAAGCAATCCGATTTGATCTGACCGAAATCGCCGGAAGTTTGGCCATGCTGCTAGAAATTAATGAAAGTATCTCTGGTGACCCCCGAGAATTTAACAAATATGCCAAATCCGTAGACTATTATCGGAGCCTATTTGAAGTGGAAAACAAAGCCATCCGCTATTTTACTCAATTGTCGAGCAATTTTTCTAAATCCAAGGAGATGAGCAAAGAGCTCGTCCAACAAGCTGCTAGCTATGTAGAAGAACTCAAAGGAGACCTGGAGCGTTTTCCTTCCTTCCAATATACCTACTACACGTACAATATCATGGCCATCCACGCCCAATTGATCAATGATCACCTGGCCTTGGAAAGCATTTGCGAAGAGGCCCTAGCCTTTTTTGAAGCCAAACCTTACCCGATTCCGAAAACGGTAAAGTTTAGCTTTACCTTCAAACCCATCTCGGCAGCCATCCAACTCAAAGATTACCCCTCGGCCAACAAACACATCGATGATGCCCTCGAAATGGCCCAGCCACATAGCTACAACCAAATGCTGTGTCTGATCTATCAAGCCATCCTTGGCTTTCATTCCAACAATAATCGTTTGGTCCAGGAAGCCATCGCCAATAGTAGCGCCCGCCGCAAATACCCCATGCTCGATGAACAATGGCGAATCATCGAAGCCTACGCCAGTTTATTGGATATCGATACAGGGCATCCCTTCCGCGTTTCGCGATTCCTCAATGAAGTTCCTATTTTTTCTAAAGACAAACGAGGAAATAACGTGTCCATCATCGTTATTCAAATCCTTTTCCACCTGAAATTTAAGGAACGCGGTAAGATTATCGACAAAATTGAAGCCCTGCAAGTCTACGCCTATCGCTATCTGCGTCGCGATGAAACCTTCCGCAACAACTGTTTTATCCATATGTTGCTTTGTATTCCCAAAGCGCATTTTCACCCCGTAGCGCTCCAACGACACGCCAAGAAATATACCGACCGACTAGGATCTTATCAAGGAGGTGAGGTTGAAATTATTCCCTACGAGAAACTTTGGGAAGTGGCTTTGATGTTTTTGCGTCGGCGATAGATCGTTATACGAAGTCCTTAAGGACAAACCGTAGCGATCTCATCCAGATAGCTATTGATCTGAGGCAGTCGTTTTTTGATATACTCCTGAATAATAGCCACCTCTTTTTGATAATCATTATCGTCAAAATACCAATGGTAATTGATGGGCCAACGCTCCGCATTGTGGTCGAGTTCGTCGCGGATTTGAGCCAAATTGCGATCGATCATCCGTTGGAGTTGGTCGGGGTGGAAATGACTTTTTAATAATTCTTGCCATCGTTGTTGGAGTCGACAATTATAGTTTTCGACGTTCAAAGCGAGTAGGCGGTGAAAAAGTATCGAACGGCGTTCGTTGAGTGGCCGGATGAGGTTGAGCTCGTTATCGCCATCGCGGCCAAAGGAGTGGTCGTAATCCCAGATGGCGACGCGAAAGGGCGCTTGGCTATTTTGTCGGTAGAGGTAGAAGTTTTTGAGAATCCCATCGCTATTATTGGTCAGTAGCAGCATCAAATGCCAATCGATGATATTATTGAGGTCAAAGAGTTGGGGAATATCGCGTCGAAAGGTTTGGTCGGAAGAATGGAATAAAAAGGCTTTTAGTCGATGGAGTTCTGGATTGTGATCTAGTTCGAGGAAGGGAGGGAATTTTTGCTCGTAAAAATTAATGGAATCTGCTACTCGGGTTAAGGAATCGGCCATAAAGAGGGGAGGGTCCTTGATGATGAGCGCTTCGGGATCGAGTTTATCAATGGCTAAGGTACTCGCATCCATTTTCTCCATGAGTAGGTAAAGGCCTTGGTAAGCTCCATTATAAAAAAGGCGGATATAGTGACTACGGGCGGCGAGGTTCCGGTCGTCCAATGCTCTAAAAAGATCGTAGGCAATTTTGTGGCGGAGAAAGGTTTTGTCGATATAACTGGCATTGAGCACCCAATCGCGATCGAGGGGGAGGAAGTCCAGTGGCATTTTACGGTCGAGGTGTAGGGTATAGGAATGTTTGTCGTACACAAAGGACATCCCGCCTCGCCGATTGAGGGTAGCGGGAACTACAAAACGATCCGAACCCGATTCATAACGCAGTTTACAATCCACCTTTTTCCGTCCCGTCATACTTTTTCGCTCCGGCCCATCAATCCACAGCTCTGGTAGCGTACGCTTGCCACAGGATGATAACCCCAGCAAGAGCAATAAGCCAAAGAGCAGCCAAGAGGACCTGGTTTTCATTTTTCTTGAGCGAATGTTGTGAGGGAAAGATAGCAAAAAGATAATGGCAATATCCAGTGATTATCGTAGATTTAATGATTATTTCACGAAGTGGAAATGATTTGAAAAAACAAACGAAAGGTATCCACCAACTTTACACTGAGAACCCCTTAGCGGCCGATGAACTACTCTGGGGACGCAAGCCTCAGCCCTTAAGCCGCCGAGGCTTTTTAAAACGCTCAGCCCAGGCCTCTATGGCCCTTGCCCTAGGAGGTCCCATGGTCTTTGCCGACAACTTTCCCGCTGGTTTGATCCCCGCCGGATTGGGCCAAAGTGAGGAAAACTTTGCCCTGCCCGGTAAACATCCCGGCCTAGTCGTCCTCAATGATCGCCCCGTCAATGCCGAAACTCCACCACACCTGCTGGATGATGCCTTGACTCCCGGCGACCTATTTTTTGTCCGAAATAATGGTCTTCCACCAGCGGAAGCACAAATCGATCCCGAAAAATGGACCCTGACCATTGAAGGAGAATCGGCCCGGCAACGCATGACTTTTTCGCTACCGGAGCTCAAAGCACAATTTAAAGCCCATACCTACCAACTGACGCTCGAATGTGGTGGCAATGGTCGCTCTGAATTTAACCCACCCGCCAAGGGCAACCAATGGTCAACCGGAGCAGTGGGCTGTGCGGAGTGGACGGGAGTACGATTGCGCGATGTACTGCAAAAGGTTGGCATTAAAGACAATGCGGTATACCTCGCTTATTATGGAAAAGATATTCACCTCAGTGGTGCGCCCGATAAAGATCCTATTTCGCGAGGGGTCCCCATCGCCAAGGCTTTACAAGACGAATCCTTGATTGCTTGGGCCATGAATGGAAAGCCCCTGCCTTGGCTCAATGGCTATCCGCTGCGATTGGTCTTTGGCGGTTGGCCTGCCTCCACCTCAGGCAAGTGGCTCGAACGTCTCGTGATTCGCGATCGCGTACACGATGGGGCGAAGATGAAAGGACAAGCCTATCGCGTGCCTTGCGAACCCGTGGCTCCTGGTACCAAAGTGCCCGATGATCAAATGTGTATCATCGAATCAATGCCAGTTAAATCCTTGATTAGCTATCCTCGCTCCGGGGCGATGCTCGAATTAGGGCAATCCCTAAAGGTTCGAGGGCATGCTTGGGCTGGAGAGCTGGAAGTCGCGGTGATGCAATGCTCTATTGACTTCGGAGCCACTTGGCAAGATTGCGAATTGGACCGTCCGGCTAATCGTTTTGCTTGGCAACAGTGGCGAACGGTACTAGATTTTCCCAAGCCCGGTTACTATGAAGTTTGGGCGAGGGCGAAAGATAGCGACGGTCAGCAACAACCCATGTTATTACCCGGTTGGAATCCTAAGGGGTACTTAAACAATGCTTGTCATCGGATTGCCGTAAAAGTAAAAGCGAAATGAAAAAGCAAGATGCCAAAAATACCCAGCGGGTATTGCGCAAGCGCTTGTTGCGTCAGTTGATGTGGGCCACTGCCCTTTTGATTTTGTGGTGGGGGGTAATGGTTTGCCACTTGGCTGGTGTGGATTGGATGCCGAGTTGGAAAAATGATTCCAAAATACTCAACCCCGAACGACGGGTGATCGATCCTAATGCTCCGGTTCTGGTGTTAGAGGGAGATGGTGTTGATTGGAAAACGGGATTAAAGATTGGACCTCATTGGCAGACGGTACGCGCGGCTTGTACGGCTTGTCATTCTGCAAAATTGGTTACCCAGAACCGGGCCACTCGGCAGGGCTGGGAGGATATGCTGCGTTGGATGCAGGCCGAGCAAGGCTTGCCGGATTTAGGAGCGAATGAAGATCCCATTTTAGATTATTTATCGACTTATTATGCTCCTGAGCCGATTGGTCGGCGGCATAATTTGGAGGTTGAGCAATGGTATGATTTGACGGAATAGTATTACTAGAAATTAGTTTAACCCTCGTTTTAACCCCCTCTTAACTTACTTTAACCCTTCCTTTACAGCTTTCGGTGGTGAAATTGTGCTCCTTTGAGTAAAGATAACTGATAAACAAAACAATCGTTTCTAACCCTCAAAATTGAACCACGATGAAAACCACGAAAATCCTTAATGCGGCGCTAATCCTGACGATGTGTACTTTACTTTTGAGTGCTTGTACCAATGTACAACAATTGGTAGATTCAGGGAATTATGAACAGGCGATTGCCTATTCGGTTAAAAAATTACGAGGTAAGACCAAGAAAAAACAGAAGCATGTCCAGGCACTTGAAACAGCTTTTAACAAAGCCAATCAACGCGATGTTCGCCGGATCAATGCGATGAAGAAAAGAGGGACCTCGGAGAGTTGGGAAGAAGTTTTTCGTTTGGTAAAAAATATTGAAAGCCGCCAGCGTTTGGTGGAGCCTTTATTGCCGGTGATTGATCGCGAAGGGTATCAGGCGGAGTTTCGTTTTGTAAAAGTAGAAGAACTCGAAAGCGAATCGCGGAGTAAATTGGCAGCCAGCTTATACGAAGATGGTCAGAGACTTTTGACGATTGCCAAGCGCGACAATAATAAATCTGCTGCTCGGGAAGCTTATCAGCAATTGAATAAAATTGAGCGTTACCAAAAAGCATATCGCGATACGGATTATTTGCTCGGTGAGGCTCGTAATATTGGAACCACTCGGATTCGTTTTAAGCTAGATAACTCTGATAGCCCGGTGGTATTGCCCCGTCGTTTTCAAGATGAGGTATTGGCCTTTGGTGCGGATGATTTGAATACCTTTTGGAATGAGTTTTATGTGAACGAGGAGCAAAATGTACCGATGGATTTTGAGGTGGTGATGAAGGTAAGCGATGTGGCGATCAGCCCGGAGCGGGTAAAGGAAGTGGAGTACATCGACAGGGAGGAAGTTGAAGATGGGTTTGAGTATGTACTCGACGAGAATGGCAATGTGATGAAAGATACTTTGGGTAATGATATTAAGATTCCTCGCTACCGTTTTGTAGAGGCCTTGGTATTCGAAACCTTCCAACATAAAGAAGTACGGGTAGAAGCTCGCTTGGAGTATATCGACTTGCGCAATAGCAATTTGATTGATGCGGATAATTTGGGCGCTGCGGTCATTTTTGAAAACTACGCCTCTACCTACCGTGGTGACCCACGGGCCTTGAGTTCTCGTAGCCGCAGATGTATCGGCAAGCAGCCGCTACCATTCCCCGCCACCGAGGCCTTGTTGATCCAAGCAGCGGAAAGGCTGAAGCCAGCCATCCGGTCAAACATCAGCAATAAGCGTTTGATCTGATCCCCTTCCAATAAGTTTATTCTGAGCTATGCTCTTGATAATAGGTTAGTTAATGTATGGTAAGACCGCCACCTTGCAAAGCAGGGTGGCGGCTTTTTTTTGGGTGACGACGAGTTTTAACCACGATTGGTTTAAGCATATATTTTTTGATACAAGTCGAGGTACATCTGCTTAATCACCTTTCTTTTCATGCTCATCTTGGCGGTCAGTTGTCCGCCTTCTATGCTCCACTCGTCTGCCGTCAGTTCAAACCTTTTGACTTGCTCCCACTTGCCTAATTGAACATTGACCTTCTTAATCTCTTCCTGTAATTTTGTTTTTATCGATGGATTAAGCACCAGATCATCGTACTTTTTGAAGGATATATTCATTTTCTCCGCCCATTCTATCAGGGATTCAAAATTGGGTTGAATTATTGCGGCTGGCATTTTTTCTCCTTCTCCCACCACCATGGCCTGCTCAATAAAGCTCGACTGTTTTAGCAGGTTTTCAATTTTGGTAGGAGCGATATATTTTCCGCCGGAGGTCTTGAAAATTTCTTTTTTCCGATCCGTGATTTTTAAAAAGCCGGCTTCATCAAACATTCCGACATCTCCAGTATGAAAATAACCATCGGTAAAAACTTCAGCCGTCTTCGCTGGATTTTTAAAGTAGCCTTTCATCACGTTGGGCCCCTTTACCATCACCTCGCCATCCTTGGCAATCTTTACCTCTACCTGCTCAATGACTTTGCCCACCGTGCCAATCTTAAAGCCACCACCTTCAATAGCATTTACCCCAATGACGGGAGAGGTCTCCGTGAGTCCGTACCCTACCATAATCGGCAAACCTGCCGCTGCAAAAATTCGAATCAATTGTGGCTCCAAAGCAGCTCCACCCGAAACCATTATCTTCATACGTCCACCTAGGGCTTGCCGCCATTTAGAAAAAACGAGTTTTCTGGCGATCCATAGTTTTAACTCATACCACCAACCATTTTTAGCATAAGGCTCGTATTTTAATCCTAGCGTTATGGCCCATTGGAAAAGGCTTTTCTTCCAACCCGTCAAATCATTTCCCTTTTTCAAGATTCGGTCGTATATCTTTTCGTATAATCGAGGGACCGAGGTCATGATTTGAGGCTTGAACTGATTGATGTTTTCCAGCAATTTTTCTTGTGATTCGGCATACACGATAGAGATGCCCGCATATTGATAGAGGTAGGTCACCATGCGTTCAAAGACGTGGCACAAAGGAAGGAAACTGAGCGCCTTATCTTTTCCTGGGTCAAGCGGTATTCTTTTTCCTATGGCCAGTACATTGGATACGAGGTTATTATGCGTGAGCATCACCCCTTTAGGATTACCCGTAGTACCGGAGGTGTAAATAATTGTAGCCACACCTTCCGGGGAGACTCCTTGCTTAAGCTTTTCAACTGCGTCTTGTTTCCCTTCCGCTTTCCCCAGTTCCAATATCTCTTTCCAATTTTTTTCTGTTGGAATACTGTCGAAAGTATATACCTTTTTAAGTTGGGTATTCCCTCGAATTTGATTGACCTTTTTTAGTACGGCCTCATCCGAAACAATGCAATAAGTGGCGCCCGAATGATTCAATATATATTCATAATCCTCTTCCGAGATCGTTGGGTAGATGGGGACGTTTTGTGCTCCAATCTGCAAAACCCCAATATCACAGATATTCCATTCTGCTCGATTGGTACTTGAAATTACAGCTATTTTATCATTGGATTTAACCCCTAGTTGGAGTAAACCCCGACTAAATTGGTTGGCCTTTAATATATATTCTTTGGTAGAAAGAGACTCCCAGTCGGTCCGTTTTTTAGTTTTGAAGGCGGCGGGTAAGTCATAGTTTTTTAGTTGAAAGTAGGGGATGTCAAAAAGTCGTGTTACGGTAACCTCTTTGTTCATAATGGCTATATTGAA
>SPJL01000462.1_pt1 | contig 10421 bp, 10 predicted proteins | sample 3741751 | NCBI WGS metagenome assembly SPJL01 (sample SAMN10925998, study PRJNA522277) | cold seep metagenome | isolation source: Elba SIP-enriched marine methane seep metagenome, extraction at timepoint T3 | place: Italy: coast of Elba, Mediterranean Sea
CGCCAGATCTCCTGAACCGAAAGGCGATGCCGTTCTTCCGTCGTTCGGATGAAGTCATCGTTTGAGATATTGAGCGCCTCACACATCTCCACGAACAAGCCGGAGATGCGATCCGCGAATTCCTTCGGCGCCTCCCCTTCCTTGGCGGCTGTTTTCTCGACCTTCTGGCCGTGTTCGTCGGTGCCAGTCAGGAACATGACCTCATAGCCATCCAAGCGCTTGAAGCGTGCGATGACATCCGCGCTGATCTCCTCGTAAGCATGCCCCAAATGCGGCGCGCCATTCACATAATGGATCGCGGTCGTTAGGTAATATGTGCCCTTGGTATCGGCCATGGTCGACGGTACTTTCAATGTTACGGCTCAGTGTTTCAGCGTGGCCCCTTGTTTCAAGGACCCAACGCGCAAACACTTTACATTAAAGACTAGATCAAGCGCCCGAAACTGTACTGGACCGCAGGGACAGAAAGGCCGCGATCACGACTTGGCGTTTGTCGAGATGGCGCGGCGGCTCCGCCCGTGCGAGTTGGGCCGTGAGGTTTTCCCACAGGCGTATCCAGGTTTCAAGGCCGCCTGATCGACGGATCGCCTCGAATGCAGCGTCTTCTCCGTCGATTGCAGGGGGAAGCGAGACCCCACGCGCCTGGGCACCGATCACCCGCTTAAACCACCAATCGGCAAGGGATCGTAACGCCTGAAACGCTCCTTCGGCATCCTTGCCCGCCACCCGATCCGCCAATGCATAGATCGGCAGTACGTCATTCGCGCCCTTGGCAGCAACGATATCAACCAACCGCTGAAAGAGATCGAGCCCGCCAGCATCCAGATAACCCAGCGCCCGGCCGGGGGAGCCTTCCGACATGATGGCAAGGGCGGCGGCTTCTTCCGGTGCGGTGGTCGGCCGATACTCCAAGATAAGATCGCGCGTCGCCTCATTTGACAGCGTCTTCAGGGAAATCGACCGGCAGCGGGAGCGAATCGTTGGCAGCAAGCCCCCCGGCGCATCGGCTGCCAGGATGAAAAGGCTCCGGGGCGGCGGTTCCTCAAGTATCTTCAGTAACGCATTGGCACTGTTGCGGTTTAGGTGATCCGCTTTGTCGACGATGACGACACGCCAATCGCTTTCCGCCGGGGTCATATGGGCGAAGTCGATAACCTTGCGTGCCTCATCCACCGAAATCTGGGTTTTATCGCCACGGGTGAGGACCCGTATGTCCGAATGACCGCTGGAGGCCACCCGCCGAAAGGTACCGCTATCCGGATCGATATTGAGCCCCTGCCCTGGCAGTGCAGCCCCGCCGGAGAGCACGAAGCGTGCGACCCGATAGGCGAAGGTAGCCTTGCCTATCCCCGACGGCCCGCCAACCAGCATCGCATGCGGGAACCGCCCGCCGCTCCAGGCATCAAGAACCGCCTGCTCCGCCACCTCATGCCCACGGCACCGATGATTGCGTTTCGGCGCCAGGGGATCGATCTCTTCATCGACGGTTTCTTTCGCTTTGCTCCGTGCCATGGCCTCAGCGCTTCCCAATCGCCAGTCTGGACGACACCTCGGCCCAGATTGCTGTCTCTACAGTGTCAGGAGCGCCGGATGCATCGATGACGGCACAGCGATCAGGCTCTTGGCCCGCAATCTCCAGGAATGCCGAGCGGAGGGCTTCGTGAAAACTTGTGTCCTGGCGTTCAAATCGATCCGCGCCGCCTCTCGTTTTAGCGCGCGCCAAGCCTTCACTCACCGACAGATCAAGCATGAGCGTGAGATCCGGTTTGAGACCGCCTATCGCGAGGTCATCCAATTGCTCGACCCATTGTCGTCCCACACCCCCTGCATGTCCTTGATATGCCATGGTGCTGTCAGAGAAACGGTCACAGATAACCCAAGAACCCGCTGCAAGGGCCGGTTCGATAAGCCGCTTCACATGATCTCGCCGCGCTGCATAGATCAAAAGCGCTTCGGTCTGGGCATCCCACCGATCAGGATCGCCATGCACAATCAACTGACGAATGTCTTCCGCACCAGGGGAGCCGCCGGGCTCGCGCGTGACGTTGACGTTAATGCCGGCGGATTCTAACCGAGCCTTCAGGCGGGCGCATTGGGTGGATTTTCCGGCCCCTTCCCCCCCTTCAAGCGTGATGAATTTCCCCCGCATCAGATATGCGCCCTATTCGGACGAGGACTGGCCGAAGATATAGAACTCCAGAGCTGCCTTCACCCGCCCAAAAGCGCCGAGCTTTTCAATCGCCTCTCCGGCCAGCAGCGGTGCTTCAATGGGGTCCATATCCGGGGCATTAATGGTAACGAAGCCGACCTGAGCGCCTTTTTCGACAGGCGCGGTGATCGGTTCATTAAACCGAGCCGATACTTTCAGATCATCGCGCACCTTACGACGCAGCGCGATCTGGATGCGATCAGAGACAATCAATGGGACCGTTGGTTTCTTTCCGAGCCATACTTTGGCATTTGCGACAGTCTCGCCCGGATCGAATAGGCGATAGCTTCCCCATTCCCGGAAGCCCCATTCAAGCAGATGCTTTGCTTCCTGCTTCCTTTCACGGACCGATGTCAGTCCATTAATCACCATCACAATGCGTCGATCATTCCGTTTCGCAGAAGCCGTCAAACCATAGCCAGAGGCTTCGGTATGGCCGGTCTTCAAACCATCTGCGTCGACATTTTGATAGAGAACCGGGTTGCGGTTGCGCTGGGTAATACCCGAATACGTAAACTCAGTTTCGCTATAGAAGTGATAGTATTCAGGAAAGTTACTGATGATGGCTGAGGCAAGCGTCACAAGATCACGCGCCGTCGTGTAATGCTCATCATCCGGCCATCCGCTGGCATTTCGGAATTGCGTCCCGGTCATGCCCAGCTCTTTCGCTTTCGCGGTCATCTCACGCGCGAAAGCCTCTTCGGTTCCGCTCAACCCCTCCGCAACGACGATTGTCGCATCATTGCCGCTTTGAATGATGATCCCCCGCAGCAGGTCTTCGACTCGGACTTGTTTGCCGACTTCAACAAACATTTTAGAACCACCCTTGCGCCAAGCCTTTTCGCTAACGGTAAAGGTATCATCCAGGCTAAGTGTTCCATTTTTCAGGCGCTCAAAGACCAAGAAAGCCGTCATCATCTTGGTCATGGACGCGGGATACATGCGTGCATCCGGGTTGATAGAGAGCATCTCCTGCCCTGTATCGAAATCAACCATGAGCGCGAATTTCGCTTTAGTTTCCAGCGACTGCGCCCCAGCCGAAAGGGCCGTCGCGACTAAAATCACAATTGAAAAGAACACGCTTCGGGAAAGAATTGAGATCAAGGATCCTGCCTCACATAATTGCCGGTCTTACATTTTGAGGTCTAAGACCTCACCGTTCTCATTTTGGATCGCCGCCGAAAGCCCCCGCCGGGCATTCGGAGTTTAAACCGCCTATGCTGTCACTCCAAGACATGACATCACATGACTGCGGAAAATAGGGCGATGATTGAGACTTTGTCCCGCCATCTTATCGGCATCTTTAAGGCAACATGATGTAATGCGGTTAGAGACCAAGCCGTGTTAGCCCTATTCAATCACGACAATATGGGCGTCTCCAAAACCATTAGAGATAACGACCCCAAGAGCCCGGTCCGCCGCTGCCGCATCCGTTACAGGCCCAACGCGGACCCGGAACAAAGGCGTGGATGTCGTGTTGAACTGTTCAATCTGTGTTTCACCGACCGACGCTTCCAGGATCGCCTTCGCGCGAACAGCATTCGCATGTTGAGAGAACGCGCCGGCTTGCACGAAAATTTGCCGCGTCGCAGGCGCCGGAAGGACCGTCACCTTCTCATCCGGCTCGGGTGGCATGGTCAAAGGTTCGCGCGAAATTTCAGTCGTGCTCGGCTTTTCACGTGACGCAACAGCATGTTCTTCGGTCTTCTTTTCGGCTTCGGTCACGCCGACCGGTGCCGCCAACTCTTCATCCGCTACTGTAGTCGATGGCGCGGGTTCAGGTGGTGGCGCAATATCTTTCGGGTCGACACCGTTCTGCATCAGATAAGCCAACCTCTGGCTCTCTTCCGCCAAGACCTCAACCCGAACCAAGGCTGTCCCCTGTCGCTCAAAACCCAGCAATTGCGCAGCCCGACGGGACATATCAATGATCCGACGATGCGCAAATGGACCGCGGTCGTTGACCTTGACCCGAATTGAACGGCCATTTTCCAGGTTTGTGACACGCACCATGGATGGTAACGGCAAAGTCTTATGAGCCGCCGAGACTCGGTTCATATCAAATATGGCGCCATTCGCTGTCTTGCGACCATCAAAATTTGGTCCATACCAGGAGGCGATGCCTTCCTCCACATACTCATAATCGACTTTCGGGTAATACCACTGACCCTTGATTTGATAGGGTTTACCGACTTTGTAGCGCTCTCCATTCCCGCCTGTCGTGTCACTATCCACGGGCGCCGATGTCCCCGTGTTTGCCACTGTCTTCGCCGCATGGGTCAGGAAGTTAATCTCTGCGCAGGCGCCAAGCGTCAACGCCAGTGCGATAACTGTGGGAATAACTGTGGTAATCGAACGAAAGGCTCGCATCTCCATCACCCCCCCTCACCCTTCAATCGGGCGATCAAGGCAACGCTGGGATAACCATCGGGGGGCAAGCCACGGGACTTCTGATAGGCCTTTACCGCCTTACGCGTCATCGGCCCGACCATACCATCAGGCTTACCCGCATCAAAACCAACGCGATTGAGGGCCCCCTGCATATCCAAAACCGCCGCACGGCTTAAAGGCTCATCATCCGCCGGCTGTTTTGCGCGCAATGTCCCACGGCCTTGTAGCCGGTCTGATAAATAGCCCACGGCAAGGGCGTAGAAGGTCGAGCGATTCCAATTCAGGATCGATCGGTAGTTGCCATAGACGAGAAAAGCAGGCCCGGCAGCACCCGCCGGCAAGACAAGCGAGCCCTCGATATCCGCAGTCGGCAGGTCGGCACCATTGGCCCGCCGGACACCGAGCGCCTGCCAATCCCGGATATGCTTGCGAATACCGAGATCAATGAGTTCAAGATCAAACCCCTTCGGCAAGCGTACTTCGCGCCCCCAGGTTTCCTCTCCATTCCAACCGACATTTTTCAGATAGTTAGCTGCGGAATGAAAGACGTCATCCAGATCGCCCCAAATGTCGATCTTACCGTCCCCATCGCCATCCGAAGCATTGTTCACAAAGGTAGAGGGCATGAATTGCGGCTGTCCCATAGCCCCGGCCCAAGAGCCTTTCATATCCTTGGCGGCAATATGACCGTCCTTAACGATCTTCAGCGCGTGAAACAGCTCGGCACGGAAAAATTCAGCGCGTCTTTCATCATGGGCCAAGGTCGCCAGAGCACCCAATACCGGGAAACCGCCCAAATAATCGCCGAAATTCGTCTCCAATCCCCAAAAGGCAACCAGGAACCGCGGCTGAACCCCATGTTTCCGCTGAACCTCAGCCAGAAGACCAGCATGTTGCTTAAGGAGTTTCCGACCCCGCTCAATCCGCTTGTCGGAAATAACCTTGTTCAGATAGCCCCAAAAGGTGAGTGAGAATTCAGGCTGCCGCTGATCGAGTTCCAGAACCCTCTCAATCGGTGAAATACCGGCCAGGTTCCGGTCCAGAAAGGCAGCATCATAGCCCTTTGCCAGCGCCTCTTCCTTAAAGCCGGCCAACCACGTCTCAAAATCCTCAGAGGCATGGGCCGGATGTGTCGATACCATCCCAACTGCAGCAATAAGAAAGAACATCGCTGTCACAGTCGTGAAAATACGATGCCTGCGCCATCTGAAATGTTGATAGGTCAAGAGCTGCTCCAGTTTGCGCACCCCGACTGGGATGAATTTCTCACATTTGTAGCGATACCCTCCGACGATGCGAAAGCGCAAGCACGTGTAACTCAACGCAAAGGGTAATGTAGATTTTCCCTATAATGCTTTGAATTTTAAATGGTTTTCCTCTCACCACCAAAACAGCATGCACCTTCAAGTCCGATTTTCAACGAGATCTATATTGGGTCCGTGACACGTTTCGATTCGGGTCTCCGAATTTTGCTCTGTCCGAAAAGGCCGACTCGGTCATAGTTGAGCCTCGCTCATCAGTGAAGGACCAAAGCCACCATGATCGTCACCAAAGGCAATATGCGGCGCATCCTCCGGGGACTGAACCCGGTGCAGAAATCCTTGCTGAAACAGATCGTGGAACAGTATCCGGATGAGCTTCTTCATATGCCCAGCTTCTCGACCATGCTGGCGGCAATGGGCATCGATGCCATTAAGGAAAAGTCGGTTAAGTTCGCAACGGTAAACGCGGAAGAAAAACTTATCGATAATGCTATTCAGCATAATCTGCGGGGGTTGGAGCAGAAAATCACCCTGATGCGCCCTTATCTGGTTACCGCACCCCTGCGCGGGATTGAATATATCGCAGCGGATCCGAAGCGAATGACCGTCCTGACCGTTGGCCCTAGGACAGAGGCGGAAATCTATGCCCTGACGTCAATCGGGTTTGATCCGGTGAATATTCGTGGCCTCGACTTAATATCCTACTCGGATTTTGTCGATGTCGGCGACATGCACGAGATGCCCTACCCCGACAACAGCTTCGACATCCTGATCGCAAGCTTTGTCCTTGCCTATTCAAATGATGCGAAGACCGCTGTCGCCGAATTTCTGCGGGTTTTGAAGCCTGGCGGAATCGTGGTTGTTGGTTGTGAGTACACGCCCTACACCGAAGAAGAGTTGGAAGCCCAGGGAAGCGACGTTGCATCGTCGCCCAAATACAAGAATTGCCAGCAAATTCTCGATCTTTTCGACGGGCATGTGGACTATGTCTACTACAAACACGATATTCACCCACGTATGCGAAAATCACCGGGCGGTTTGATCACCGTGTTTCGAACAACAGAGTAAGATGTTTCCACGCCCTGGGCTTGCCGAGCCCCTGCCTTACGGGGCATGGTCGGGCCGGGTGGAAAGGCGGACGAAGGACGGCTCGTTTTCATGGCCGATAGTAACATTCAGCGCGATAGAACGTTTCAGCTCTATATCGATGAGGGGGGACGTATTCATATCTGCCGGGGTGAAACCGACTCTTTCCTGGGATACTCAATCGAGCAACTGCAACAACGGTCTCTCATTGAGTTTCTGGTTGAAGAATCGCAGATCATGTATAGCGAGATCCTGACCTACGCAGCGCTTGCGGAGCCGATGGGGGACAGCCTGCTCTACCTGAAGAATGCGAAGTCCGGACGTGTCGGCGCATTTCGTGTCAATGGCGGCCCACAGCGGTTCAACGACCTTTTCCGGCTAACCTGCGTTTTCGAGCCTTCATTGGAATATGGTCCTCAGTCCAAGAACCATCGCGATGGTTTTATCGCAGCCGTGGAAGACGCCATAAACAGCACCGATGCTGAAGTTGACATGACATTTGTCGATATCGGTGATGTGGATGAGCTGAAAAAAAGCGGTAGCGCAAATAGCGCAACAGTCAAAAAATTTACGAGTAATGTTGAGACCCGCCTGCGCTCCGAAAGTCTCGGTGGGGATGCGGTGGGACGCATTGATTCAGGAAAATACGGCATCGTCCATAAAAGCGGCACGAATCTTGATGTGCTGAAGGACGATCTCACACGGATGGCCCAACAGGTCGATCCGAATGGGGTCGCTCTTAACGTCGCAACAGCGACGGTTGATTTGGACGACGCCGAAGGGATGGCTGAAGAAGCAATCCGCGACGCGTTGGGACACGCGGTGGATGAGTTTATGGATGCCGGTATTGATTCCGTTATTTTTGATACGCTGGGGGCCAGCCAAACGGCCTTCATTGAAAAGCGCAAGACACGCACAGAACTGCTGCGCGAGGTGCTTGACCGCGAGCTTCTGACCTGCGGTCTGCGGGTCGTTTGTGATCTATCCAATTGGAGCGCAGATCACCTCTTGGCAGAGTTCCGGGCCGATCTCGATTCCGATGGTTTGGGCGCGGCGGAAATCCTGAAGTTGACCGAAAAGGAACCAGACCTACGGACAGAGGTAGATATTGCCCAGTGCCGTTACATTATGGGTTCTGAGGCCTTGGATCAGGTCGGTATCGGGGTCAATCTTGCCGTCCGATCACTCCTGGATCCGAAAGTTGTTCAGCGACTTCTCGAATTTGCCAAGCGTGCGCCCGGCCGCCGCGTGATTTTGCGTATTTTGGGCGTCAAAGGCGTGCCGATTGAACGCATAGCCGCATTCGATACGCTGCGTCAGGCGGGCTTCAAGATCGCATTGGCAGGCAGTGAATTGGGAAGTGTGACCGAAGAACGGCTCAAACAGATGCCGATAGACTTCATCATGCTCGACCCCAGTCTTGTGGTTAATCTCGACCAGTTGAAAATGAGCCTTAACGGGTTAGCCGGTATGGCGAAACGCTGCGCAGAAAACAACATCACTGTTATTTTCGAAGGTGTCGTCGAGCCGGAAGCAGCGAAACTGCTCGGAAAGATCGGTAAAGTCTATGTCACGGGGCCATTTTTCGGAGATCCAGTGGACAATATCGACGAAATCAAACTGCCGGTTAAGGCCGCTTGACGAGAGGCCTGGCGGTGAAGGTCTCTCCAACCTCTCCCCCCCGTCGGTTTAAGACCGGACGAAAGGCAGATGTAGAGATTTCGGACTGCGGAACCATTGCGCTCACCCCCGATGAACAAGTGACCTTCATTACGCCAGATGGCGGCGAATTTGATGTGGCACGCAAAGACTGGGGCTTCTACGCAACACCCTCTCTGGAGGCCCGTCTGCCCAACCATGGCCTGCGCCCCCTCCTCGCCCGAAACACGGCAGGACGAAGCTTTATTCTGCTGGTTGAGACCGGTCGGGAAACACAGCTCGAGGCCTATTTGGCACGTGAGGAGATGCGCATCCTGCGCTGGCTGGACACCGACCCGGAACCAGAATCAACACCCGACGCACTCTAAGCTTCATATTAACGCAACATGGTCTGGACCATGCGCTCCGGCAATGCTAATCACCCCGCGACGGACAGGTGGCCGAGTGGTTTAAGGCAGCAGTCTTGAAAACTGCCGTGCGTGGAAGCGTACCGTGGGTTCGAATCCCACCCTGTCCGCCATAACGCTTTCGCCAGAAAGCGTCACCCCCTCACGACAGGCACTTGGCGGCAGCTGTTTGCGAAGCAAACCGCGAGAGCCTTCGGTATTCGAAGTTTCTCCCTCAAGCTTTCCAGACAGGCTGTCTAGCGCCTCTTGTATCGATCTGTCCAGCATGCTCTTTGCCCTTAGCTACCGTTAGTAGATCGAGCTTCGTCGAGTCTCTATAATATGTCAATTGCCCCGCAAATGCAGGGTTATCGGTCCATTGTGAGCCCCCAACGCAAAACACCCACTCGGTTTCCCGGCGGGCCAACAACCAAACAAAAGCCCGTGACTCTGAAACCTTGCCCGCTAAACTAGGGGCATGCGTCAAGTCACTCTAATCGCCCTGCTCATCCTCCTGGCCGCAAGCTGCAAATCGGAAACGGCCAGTGACAACGTCTACAGCACAATTGCGCCATTCATTGCCGGGGACACTGAAGCTAACATAGGGCTCTACACGGCTAAGCATGTCTTTGATACGGGGCGTCTTCTGTACGAGTTGTCCCGCCCAATCAGCATTTGTCGGCGCATTTCTCCTGAAAATGGCACGACTTCATTCTACCGAGCACCGAAGTGCGAACAGCGCGACTTCGATGTGACTGAACAGGAGGCTGCCTCACTCGGACCAACTCCCCCACCCAACACCACACTATTAAAATGCCTGGACCGTTCCGGCGGCATTCGTGATGGTCAAACCTACGTCGCATCTCAGTGCATTGAGGGCGACGCGAGGTTAGCGGACTAGAGGCTGTCGAGCCCCCTCGTATGTACCACTTTGATGTTAGGTTTCTGGCGCCGATACTTTGATTTCTCGTCGGTATGCCACCATCAAGGCGGGCTTGAAAAGCATCGCCCCGTGAAGCGCTGGCCTTGCACTTAGCCCTTCTCACTACCCTTTCGCCCTCAAACGGCCAGTGCGTGCCGTAACTCGCCAAATTAAACTGCAGACTTTCTTATGAGGCCCACCCTGCGCCATAACGCTTTCGCCAGAAAGACCGTCACATCCTCACGACAGGCACTTAGCGGCAGCTGTTTGCGAAGCAAACCGCGAGAGCCTTCGGTATTCGAAGTTCCTCCCTCCATCTCCGCCATAACGCTTTCACCAGAAAGCGTCACATCCTCACGACAGGCACTTAGCGGCAGCTGTTTGCGAAGCAAACCGCGAGAGCCTTCGGTATTTGAAGCTCCTCCCTCCATCTCCGCCACAACACTTTCGCTAGAATGCGTGCTCCCCCTAAAACAGGCAAAATGCGGCAGCTGTTTGCAACGCGA
>SPJL01021352.1_pt1 | contig 10420 bp, 4 predicted proteins | sample 3741751 | NCBI WGS metagenome assembly SPJL01 (sample SAMN10925998, study PRJNA522277) | cold seep metagenome | isolation source: Elba SIP-enriched marine methane seep metagenome, extraction at timepoint T3 | place: Italy: coast of Elba, Mediterranean Sea
ATAAACTCCCTCCGGTCAGACAGTATATTTTCGGCAGCCGCCACCTAGTTTTATCTCAGAATGTTGCGAAACGAAAATTGGGGGTGACTCCCCTTTTTATAGTGGTCAAACGGAGCATTCTGATGGCCGTATTAGAATCAACTCCTTGATATTTTTCAGATAAAATAGTGTTTTGTTCAAACTTTTTCTTCGTGATTATCTACGTCGGTTTGGGTGGCGGAGCTATGCGATATATAGCAATCCGCAAAGAGCGCAAAGAGGGTAATTGACTCAGCGCCTTGTGGGTAGGCTTCCGCCCAGTGGGCGAAATTCTGCCTACGCCCCAAATTCACCAAAAACCCACTTCATTTGTCGCTAAGTGTTGGAGTCCAAAATAGCCGCCTTTTTTCATCCAAATGAATCTCATATATAATTGAACTTTCAAAAAAAATTAGGATCACATAGGGGTGATCTACAACTCTTGTCGTCATTGCAGTAGAAACAGCTATTCTAGCAACTGCCTCGATCCAAGTCCGAAGTCGGTGGAGCATCGAAGCGATCTACATTAATTTATATTTCTGGGTTTAGTATCTAGCGATGGAGCTACTTGCGCGCACTCTATTGCCTGAAATTGCTTTGCCTAAATTGAAAATCAGATTACCCACAAAAGAAAAAATCATGTTTAACGAAAAGCAGACTTCACAGTATAAAAAGCTTTTTCTCTTCTTATTTTGTTGCTTCCTGACCAGCAGTACGCTCTTTGGTCAGACCCCTACTCAAGATATTCGCGGCACCATCGTAGATGCCGACACTAAAATTCCGCTCATCGGGGCCAGTGTAGTGCTATTGGGTACCGAGCCTCTTCGCGGTGCAACTTCCGATATCGACGGGCAATTTAAAATTACCGATGTTCCCGTCGGCCGAAAAGATATTCAAATCACTTATCTCGGCTATGATCCTGTAAACATTCAAAGTATCCAACTCACCTCGGGTAAAGAACTCGTGCTCAATATCGAGCTATTGGAATCTGCAATTTCGATGGCCGAGGTAGTCGTTAAGGCAAAGCTCGACAAGGCGGAAACGCTCAACGAGATGGCTACCGTCAGTGCGCGTTCTTTTTCGGTAGAAGAAACGGCTCGCTATGCTTCTAGTTTTAACGATCCTGCGCGAATGGCCAAAAACTACGCCGGGGTATCAGGCGGTGGTGACGACCTACTCAATGAGATTGTGGTTCGGGGAAATTCGCCACGGGGAGTACTTTGGCGACTAGAAGGCATCGAAATTCCCAATCCCAACCATTTTAGTTCGATGGGTAGTACCGGAGGGGGAATCAGCATGTTGAGCAGTAGTACCTTGGCCAATTCGGATTTTTATACCGGGGCCTTTCCTTCCGAATTTGGAAATGCCGTTTCCGGGGTCTTTGATCTCAATTTGCGCAGAGGGAATAACGAAAAACGCGAGTATGCCTTTATGGTAGGCCTGTTGGGTTTGGAAGCAGCCTTGGAGGGTCCGTTTTACAAGGGAGGTAAATCTTCTTACCTCGTCAATTACCGCTACTCTACCCTATCGGCTTTGGGGGCTATTGGTATTGATGTAGTGGGAGATATTTTCCCCAGTTATCAGGATCTTTCTTTTAAGGTCCATATGCCTACCGAAAAGGCAGGGGTCTTTTCCCTCTTTGGATTGGGTGGTAATAATGTAGCCAGTTACAACCCCACACCTGATAGCACTCGCTGGGACGACGACTTTGGAAATTTTGGTTTTGTTGAAAAACAAACGGTAGGCACCGTAGGCCTCTCCCACCGGATCGTTCTTTCCGATCGCAGCTATCTACGCACCGTGGTGGTAGGCTCTGTCGATAATGCGGAAGAGGAATATTTTGAATTGAACCCCGAAAATGATTACGCCAAAGAAATCGAAGAGAAGGGAAAATTTATCAATACCACTTACCGCTTATCGAGCACTTATAATCATAAGTTTAACGCCAAGCATACCCTCCGTACGGGGCTCATCATTAGTCAGATGGAGTACGATCTGAAGTCAGAATATTTTGACGACGAGGAAGAGGTTTTCTATACCATCTTCGACAATAAGGGGGCCGCGCAAATGTATCAGGCTTTTGCCCATTGGAAATTCCGACTCAACAATTCTGTAACCTTTAATAGCGGTGTTCACTATACCAATTTTGCGCTCAATGGCAACCAATCGATTGAGCCGCGGGCAGCGGTAAAATGGAATTTTGCCCCCCGGCAGAGCATTAGTGCCTCTGTTGGTTTACACAGTAAGCCCGAACATCTTTCCTTTTATTTGGTGGAGGAAAAAACGACGGGTAGCGAACGGACGACGCCCAATAAAGGCATGGACTTTATCAAGTCGATGCATGCCGTAGTGGGTTACGATTGGCAGTTGAGCGATCAGTTGCGTTTGAAGGCTGAGGTATATTACCAGCGCCTCTATGATGTCCCGGTAGTCAACGATAGCACCAATAATGGTTCGCTGCTCAATGCGGCTTCTATTTGGGATGTTTCGCGGGCCACGGATGTGGTTAGTGAGGGCACGGGCTACAACTACGGCATAGATTTGACCTTAGAAAAATTCTTTTCCAACAACTACTATTTTCTGCTTACCGGTTCGCTCTTTGATTCCAAGTATAGTCCGCTTTCAGGAGAAACGTTTAACACCCGCTACAACTCTGGCTATCAACTCAACTTGCTCGGTGGTAAGGAATTTAAGGTGGGTAAAGAAAAGCAAAACATCATTGGCTTGAATGGTAAGTTTTTATTGGCCGGAGGGAATCGCCAAACACCCATCGACCTAGAAGCTTCTCGCCTAGAAGGCTCTACGGTACGTTTTACAGATCGCCCCTTTGCAGAGCAATTTCCTGCCTACTATCGTTTCGACCTTGGGGTGAGCTATAAGATCAACAAAAAGAAAATGACCCATACTATCAGCCTCGATGTTCAGAACGTTACCAATCGCCTCAACACCTTTTTCACTTATTTTGACGGCGATGCGGGAGCGGTAAAAACAGCTTACCAAACGGGTTTGTTTCCGGTATTCAACTATCGGATAGAGTTTTAATTGCAAAATTTAGCGAGATCATTTGAAATCTTCTTGGAGAGGATTGCTACATTTACTAAGTGAATAGCAATCCTCTTCTTCTTTTTTGTTGCTTCCTTTTGGGGCTGCCGCTATTCGGACAGCAAGTGCCGCTGCACAGCTACCGAGTAGAAGACGGCTTGCCTAGTTCGTTGGTTTATGAGACTCATCAAGATCAAGCAGGCTTTCTATGGATTTGTACCGATAAGGGTTTGGCCCGTTTTGATGGTTATCAATTTCAAGTATACACCCTACGCGACGGTTTAGCCAATAATGATGTATGGGGAATTTTGGAAGATGAACGCGGCAGACTGTGGTTAAGCACCTTTGACGAATTACTCTATCTCGAAGATGGAAAGATCAAAAACTTTCCCGCGCCACCAAGCATGCAGCAAGGAGTACTCATTCAGCACGTTAGCTATGGCCCCTACCCTCACCTTATTTACCTCAATCAAAAATCTCCACAAGCCTATTATCGCAATGCCCAAGATTCCCTCGTCCCCCTAGCCATAAAACAACAAAACCTCCGCTACCCCCTCGCTCCTCCTACTCCATCGTCCAAGCCTCTAAAAAAAACAAATCGCCTTCTCAATAGTACTCAGGATTCCATCGTCTACACTTTTAAATACTTAAGTTCTCCCCATCAAAAACCTGCTATCGATCAATTGCCTCCCATGGAGGCGCTCCAATTAATCCAAACGCCTTCCTATGCCCTACCCAGCCCCCAAGGGCCGCGTTTGATCATCGGCTCCAATTACTTGTTTCGCCCCGGTCCTAGTGGCCATGAATACCATTTCACCCATTCTCTCTTGGGGCACGACACCAACATCGAAAGGGTCGAATACTGCGGTGCGGATAAATTATTAATTGCCACCACCGAAGGTTCCATCATCACCGATCACCTGCTCAATCCAATCCCTGGTTTTGATTTTATCCGCGATCGCTACGTTTATCATTTACTCGAAGATCGATCTGGCAATTATTGGATCAGCACCAATCAGGGGCTAGAATTTCTCCCCGCGCCTGCTCGTCATAGCTACTATTTTCCCAATACCGATATCGATGGCAGCGAAATTTTGAGCCTAAGTGTTGATGCGCAACAACGGCTTTGGTTGGGGACTCAAAAAGGAGGATTGTACCGCTACAATGAAGGTAAATTTAATGCTATCGATCAACTTCAGCGTCCGCTTTATGTACTACAAAACAACCACCAAAACGATTTGCTTTATGGTGGGATCAATGGCTGGAAAGAATTAAAGACCAATCTAGTCGAGACCTCCACCATCCAAAATCAAAAAACGCTTCCGATCAAATCGGCCACTGCCAGTAAGGGAGAGGATTGGTATTTTGCGGCCACAACTGGCGTATTCCACTACCGTAAAAATCAAGCGCTGACCCTGCTTGATTCCAATCGTTGTTATGCCTTAGCCATCGATCATGCGAATCAGCTTTGGATGGGGCGGACTACGGGCTTGTCGGTTTATCGGAATGGGAAAAGTGAAGTTTTATCGGGGCAACATCCAGTTTATTCGCAGCCCATCAAGGATTTATGTGTCGATGCAAGTGGAGCGCTTTGGATTGCCACGGATGGAATTGGCTTGTATCGAAAAAAGGGGTCTCAAATTGATACCATCCACGAAATTCAAACGGAGGTGATCAATCAGCTTTGGGAAGAAGGGGATGGAAAAATTTGGGTGGCTACCAACCGTGGTTTGTTTCGCATTCAAGTTGTGGAGGAAAAAAAATGGGCGTATCAAATTCGGCGTATTGGCCCGGCTCAGGGGCTAGCCAATAGTGAGATCAACCAAGTAGCGACTACTGCAGATAGCGTTTTTGTAGCGACTAAATATGGCTTGATTGTTTTACCTCAATCGCAACTGGAATTGGTGGGAGAAGCGCCAGTGCTAAAGACCAGCGGCATCGAGATCAACGGAGCGGCTTGGCCAATACAGGAACACTATCGCCTAAAGCATTTTCAAAATAAAATCCGCATTGATTTCGTCGCTTTGGCCTACCAACATTTCGGGCAGATCAGGTATCGCTATCAATTGGCGGGCTTGGATCAGGAATGGCAGTGGACACAGCAACGGAGCTTGGAATATCAGGCCTTGGCACCGGGGCAGTATCAATTGTTTTTGCAAGCCTTGACACCGGATGGGCAGTGGAGTGGAGCATCAACCAAGCTGACCTTTACGATCGAGTGGCCGTGGTGGCAACGATGGTGGTTTTGGTTGTTGATGGGCTTGGGAATAACGGGTCTGGTGGCAGTCCTTATGCGCTGGCGGATTCAGCAGGTGCGACAAAAGGCGGAGGCCGAAAGCCAGTTGCATCGTAAATTTGCAGAATTGGAATTACAGGCCTTGCAGGCTCAGATGAATCCACATTTTGTATTCAATGCACTGCAAGCCATTCAGGATTTTATTTTTAGTAAGGACGAACTCGTTGCCAATCAGTACTTGGTAAAGTTTAGCCGTTTGATGCGTTTGTTTTTGGAATCGTCAAAGGAAAAATATCATTCCCTTGCCGACGAATTAGACCTGCTGCGGATGTATCTCGATTTGGAGCAGTTGCGATTTTCAGATAAATTTACCTTTGAAATCGACATTGCTCCCGGCCTTCCCATCGAGACGCGAGAAATACCGACGATGATAATTCAGCCCTTTTTGGAAAATGCCATCAATCACGGATTGATTCAGAAAAAGAGTAAGGGACAACTTTGGCTGCGTTTTTTTTACGACGAAGTTTATCTTTACTGCCAGATTGAGGATAATGGCATTGGCCGTGCTAAGGCCCAGGAACTCAAACAAAAATCCTTTCGCCCTTATCGCTCGCGAGGAATGAGTTTGGTAGAAGAAAGACGACAAGTATTACAACAAATCGATCACTCTGATATCGAAATCAAGATCACGGACCTAAACGATGAAAAGGGGGCTGCTTGCGGTACTCGCGTCGATATTCGGGTGCAGCTATTGCCAAGGTCTGCTAAACCAAGTATTCGTTTATGAAAAACACCCCACTACGCGCCATCATCGTCGATGACGAACTTATGAGCCGGCAAATGATTGCTCGGGTATTGGGGAAATATTGTCCGCAAGTAGAACTCTTGGCCAGTGCAGGCTCGGTAGAAGAAGCCTATTCTTTAGTCGTCGAATTACAACCCAACCTCTTGCTACTCGACATTGAAATGCCTCACGGCAGTGGTTTTGAATTACTCCAAAAACTTAACCGCACCGATTTCGAAGTAATCTTTATCACGGGCTTTGATCAATACGCACTCCGCGCGATCAAATTCCACGCCCTCGATTATCTCCTCAAACCCCTCGACGTCGTCCAACTCATCGATGCCATCCAAGAAGCGGAAAAAAGAGTGCAGGGCAAACTCGATCAGGAAAGACTCCAAAAGCTATTGGCCAATTTAAATAATAATACTCCGGCCAGCCACCAACTCGCTATTTCTACCCTAGAGGGCCGCGAATTTATTCCCATCGATCAGATCATCTATTGCCGCGCCGATGGAGGCTATACCGAGTTTCACCTCTCCAACGGTCGCCAATTGGTTTCTTCCAAAAACTTGGGGGAATATGAAAAACTATTACCTGAAGCCCTGCCCAACTACCAAAACTGCTTTTTCCGCATCCACCATTCCTACCTCATCAACCTGACCTACATCAACAAGTACAACCGCCGGGAAAACTACGTCCAAATGACCGATCAATCTACGATCACCATCGCCCATCGACGCAAAGCCGACTTCTTAAGAATCATCCAAGAGATGAACCTCTCCTAACGTTTATTCCTCCAGCTCCAACACTTATTGGCAAAAGTAATACGCGAGTTCTTTTGCCAGAATAATTATTCACTCCCCTCATACCTTTCCAACCTAGTTCATCCCGAATCCGGGTAATCATTTTGTCACTTCAAAAGAAAACTTATGAAATATTTCTATCTAAGCTTGCTTTGCCTCTGGTGCTTTGCCACCACAGCTAACGCACAACCGACCCATCAAATTTGGAAGGAAATGGAAGAGTACGTCCAAAAACAAATGGAAATCCCCATTCCCAATGAAGAAGAACGATTAAAATCTGCCTTGGAAAATGCCTTGGCAGAAGACGAGAAAATTATAGAAACAGAAATCTTACGCCTACAATTGCGACGCACTTATTGGGAGCTGGAATTTGTACGTATGCATCCCGAAGCTATTGCCGAAGCCAAGGAAGAATATCGGAAAATTCCAGTCCCCATTATTCCCGTTCCCAACCCACCGCTGATCGATACCTGTGTTTATCATATTGCCGTTATCCTTGATCGCTCGGGAAGTATCCAAGAACCGGAAAGAGTAGAATTACAGAATAACCTAGATACCTTTATTAACGAACTCGTCGGCACTGATTTCACTTTGACGCTAATTGGCATGAGTACCCCAAATGGTACTGCCGTTACCTCTACCACCCTGCCCTATTCGCCGGGCGACCCTGCGACTCATCAAGGATGGTTGGATAACAATTTTGCCACTACCAGCGGCTCTAGAGGAAGTTGGCGCTCTGGTTTGGAGGCCGCCGCAACTTTGGAGCAACGTCCTGATTTGGTACTTATCATTTCAGATGGCACTGCTGGAGGTAATGCCGACCGGATAGCGGCCGCTCAATGGGCAGATGTTTTAAAGGCGGAAGGCAGTCATTTATTTTCGCTAAGTCAGGGAGGTAATATTTACGATGGAGTCACTTATCTCGCACAGGTGATGGCGGTAATTGATCCCAACCCCCTTCTGGCGACAGCCCCAGCGCTTTTTAGCAATATCCAGATTAGCGATTATGCTAGCTTGGAAGCTAATCAATTTCTGACTACCTCGGGGTGGTTGGATGCCCTCAGTGGAGCCGGAGGAAGAGTAGATATTGGATGGGTAGCCGATACCGCTTGTGTTGTTCATAATATGGTCATTGCAGGAACCTACGATACTTGTTCTCAGACTTCGCCTCCAGTAGGTCTCGCAGTGGAATTTTGGCAGGATGATGTTTTTACCGGAGTATCCATCGATGCCGATTTGCGGCCTGACCAGACTTGGCATTATAGCAACTTGATGCGGAGAGTAGTTGAAATGGGCTTGGAGTTTGGAATGTCTTATGACATTTATCCCATACTTACTCTGGCCAATGGTGCTACTATTCGAGGCACCGATTACGAGCCGGGCTTAAACAATGACCTCTTTATTGCTCCCCGGTCTAATGCAACGGTAGTGGTTAACAATCGAATCGATAATCCCAACCTGAGCCTATCACAGCTCTGTGCTACCGGGCCTCTATACTATCACGGTAGCGATCCCTTAACCCCCAATCACCATTCTGCCATCCATAGGCGTCCGACAGGTTCTACTCAAGCATTTGGAGATTACCGCCAGTTCGGTTGGGTAGGTACTACTCTCGACGGCTACACAGGAGATCTTAATGTTCAATACCCCGGCTATTTCGAACCGGGCTATGAATACTTACTGACCATCTCGACGAACAATATACCAGATTGTATTACTTGGACTCCGGTAGAGGTAATTTTTGAAATCATCGATTGCTGTGCTCCCGACTTTACGATTGGGGAGCTTCCCAATTGTGTTACCACGGGTAATGAGTTTGTCCTTTGTATTGATATTGAAGCACCGATATTGGTAGAAGATATTGAAGCCATTTATGAAGCGAATAATGATTATGATATAACAGTATTACAAATTATTCAGGCAGAGGAAAGTCTACAAGTATGTATTAATGTGATTGCTAAAAATGATAATTGTAGTGGTACGCCCTTGATTTTAGACATTGCCCAGCAGGATTGTAGTAATACCATTTGGGTGATGACGGAGCCTTTGCTTTCTTGTGTGGGTCCTTGTCAATTTATGAAAATCACAGATTGGCAGGCAAGTCCTTGTCGCTGGTTGGAAGATCAAATTGCCAGAGATTTTTGTATTGACTTTTTTAGCGCTGCTCCGGTCAGCGAATTGTTTGCCGGAGGCAATCTCAGTACTTGTCAGGTTGATCTCCAGCAGATTGAAGTTAGTGATTTGGGAGAAGACAGTTATCAAGTATGTGGAACCATGGTCTTTGAGGACCCCGAATGTACGGGCCATGCGGAGGTTACCCTCAATTTTTCGATTGGAGACAAATGTTGTAACCTCGAACAGAATTTTAGTTTTCCCAATGGTTGCGATTCTTTTGACCTCTGCCTTTTTGAAGATCCTGTGATTGATTTATTTGACCGTCAAACGAGTGATGAGCAACTCTATATCATTACTGATTTGCCTGTGGGCACTAGTATCCAATTCAATGATTTGATCAATGGCACGGGCCAGAGTTATACGATTGAGATGATTCCCTGTCAGTGGGAGGTGGAATTGGATTTGGACATCACGAGTAATGGTACTTGCCCGGGTTTTATTGTTCCCGTCAATACGGAGGTCAACTGTAATCCCATTCTGCAAGAAACGCCAGAGGTCATTTACCATTACGAAATTCGCGCAAATAATTGTGGGTGGGAACTAAAGGGGAATTATTGTGATTTGTTGATCGCTGAGCCTTCTATCATTTCCCCGGAGGAAGGTGGTGGTGGTGAAACTCCGCTTGGTGAGAACCGTGGCCGCGCTGCTACGCCGCTGGTGGATGGGCCGAGTGTTTACCCCAACCCTGCCCAAGAAGAGACTTGGCTACAATTTGACCTCGGCCCCCAGGCCGATGATTTCAGCAAAATCCTAATTAGCAATATGCAAGGCCAAAGCATCGCCCAATTTCCCACTCAAGCCAGACGGCAGTTCGCCTTCCCTCTACCCAAGCACTGCCCGGCGGGCTTATACTTGGTATCCTTTATTGATCACCGAGGGCAGGTTCAAACACATCAGCAATTAGTCGTCTTACCCTAAAACATTAAGTTATAAACTAAAACGTTCTGGCTCCGTTGTTCCTCTCGGGAGGAATAGCGGAGCTTTACCTTAGCTTCGAACATAAACTTTTACCCTGATTTGGAGCGGTAAAAAATCATACAATATTTCTCCGTATGCCTTAAATTAAGTACATTGATTCATGTAGTTGCTTAATAGTCCAGAGAAAATTTCAAACAACTACATATGCTTTCAAAGCAGCCCCATAAGCTACTAGACATTGAAAAAACATACCAAAAGTAAAGTTAAATCTTCCTTTTGGCCCTCCCTCAAGTGTTGGCCCTTGTTCTTTTTTATCCTCAGTCTAGGCCTCTCCCCTTTTCCCAATTTTGCCCAAAAGCCCATACTCAAAAGTTTTAGTACAGAAGATGGCCTTCCCAGCTCCCATATCTACTGGACCCACGAAGATCGCGAAGGGTATATCTG
>SPJL01004259.1_pt1 | contig 10407 bp, 10 predicted proteins | sample 3741751 | NCBI WGS metagenome assembly SPJL01 (sample SAMN10925998, study PRJNA522277) | cold seep metagenome | isolation source: Elba SIP-enriched marine methane seep metagenome, extraction at timepoint T3 | place: Italy: coast of Elba, Mediterranean Sea
ACGGAATCCTGGGGAAGCAGAGCCAAGGGCGCTGTGGAGCGGAAGACCGGCCTACTGGCGCGGCACGACGCTGCGGAGAAGGAAAAGGCTGCCCTGGATGCGCGCCCGGCAGAGATTGAAGAAAAGACCAAGGAACTGCTGACCCGTCTGTCGGATGCGGAAGCAACCCGCAATGAATCCGCGGACCGGCTTGCGAAGGCGGAAGTCGAACAGACCGAAGCAGATCGCGGCCTGCGCGTGGCCGAAGCGGATCTGGCTGGCGCCCGCGAAACCCGTGTCCGGCGGGAAGCAGAGGTCGAACAGGCAGAACAAGCTGCCAAAGTCGTCGCGGACCGTATTCAGGAAAAACTGGAATGCCGCCCGGAGAAAACGTTGGAGGCTGGTGGATTGGAGCCAGATGCAACGCTTCCCCCACTTTCCGAAGTTGAAAGCCGGATCGAACGTCTGTCGCGGGAACGGGACAATATCGGCGCGGTCAATCTGCGTGCCGAGCAGGAATCCGAGGAACTGTCGGAACAGGTCGAAAGCATGACCGTTGAGCGCGAAGATCTGATCGCCGCAATCAACCGTCTGCGCCACGGGATCGGCGCCCTGAACCGCGAAGGCCGGGAACGGCTTCTCAATGCCTTTGAAAAAGTAGATGAATATTTCCAGGTTCTCTTCGTACGTCTGTTCGGTGGCGGCGAAGCGAAGCTGGCGCTGACGGAAAGCGACGACCCACTAAAGGCCGGGCTTGAGATCATGGCGAGCCCGCCCGGTAAGAAGATGCAGATCCTGTCCCTGTTGTCCGGGGGTGAGCAGGCCCTTACCGCCATCGCGTTGTTGTTCGCCGTGTTCCAGACCAACCCGGCGCCGGTCTGCATTCTGGATGAGGTCGATGCCCCGCTGGATGATGCAAACGTGGACCGCTTCTGCAGCATGCTGGACGAGATGGCCAAAGCCGGGTCGACCCGCTTCCTGCTGGTCACGCACCACCGGATGTCGATGGCGCGGGTGGATCGCCTGTTCGGTGTGACCATGGCAGAGCGCGGCGTCTCGCAACTTGTTTCCGTCGATCTGCGACAGGCAGAACGATTTCGGGATCAAGCGGCGTAAAGGGTTTGCGAGAGCAACACAGTCTCGAATCGGACTAGGGTTCCGGCACGCGCGACGCGATGTGCCAGACGGCAGAAGTATCGGCGAAAACAGCGGCGGACATAGCAATGGAATATAGCGACTATTTTCGGTTCGTGGCGGCGCTGATCCTGGTTCTGGGATTGATCGGCGGGCTTGGGGTCATACTCCGGCGCTATGGTGGTGTCATCGGCGGGGGCGCCTTGGCCAGCCGGCATGCCAACCGCAGCCGACGCCGACTCTCAGTGGAGGAAGTTCTCCCCTTGGATGGACGCCGCAGGCTGATCTTGGTCCGGCGGGACGACAGGGAGCATCTCTTGTTGCTCGGCCCGGATGGGGACCGCGTTGTCGAAGACGGCATCAATGTCTCAAGCGACGACGCGCAAGACATCCCAGAACCAACGCGGAGCGTATCCTTACGTGCAGCTGCCGGCGGGTTCCGCGCCCTGATGGGCGGCAAAGCAGTAGAAGTGAATGGGCCGACACCCTCACCTTCACCCTCACCCTCACCCTCAGATTCCACCCCTTCGGTGTCTAAAACAGATGATTGATCGCCGCATTGTCATAGGCGCGATTCTGGCGCTCACCCTGCCCATCTTGTTTCTGGCAGAACCGGTATTTGCCCAGTCGGTGACCATCGATATCGGGGAAGAAGGCACAATCACCGGTCGGTTGATCCAGCTGATCACATTGCTGACGATCTTGTCCCTGGCACCTTCGCTTTTGGTGATGGTGACATCGTTCACCCGGTTGGTCGTCGTCTTCTCCGTCTTGAGAACCGCACTTGGCGCCCAGCAGACACCACCCAATGCGGTGTTGATCAGCCTATCCATGTTCCTGACCTTCTTCATCATGCAACCGACTTTTGAACAGATTTACAACGAAGGTATCGGACCACTTATCGAGGAACGCATTACCGAGAAGGACGCCTTTGAGCGGTCCGTCGGGCCGATCCGCGATTTCATGCTGCGTCATGTTCGCAAGCAGGACCTTCAGCTCTTCATGGATATCGCGGGCGAGGAACAGGTTGCGCAACCGGAAGACACGCCGCTGCGGGCCCTCATTCCCGCCTTCATGATATCGGAATTGAAGCGCGCCTTTGAGATTGGGTTCTTGTTATTCATCCCCTTTGTGGTGATCGATCTCGTCGTCGCCTCGGTCCTGATGTCCATGGGGATGATGATGTTGCCGCCTGTGATGGTCTCTCTGCCGTTCAAGCTGATCTTCTTCGTGCTGGTGGACGGCTGGTATCTGGTCGTCGGCAGTCTGGTGAAGAGCTTCAACCCTGTTTAGCCAGGCATTGGCAAAGCTTACTCAAGCGCAGCAAGGATCGTTTCCAGGCTCGCAGACTTGGGATCCGCGAGCTGGAAAATGAGGTGACGAGCCGCTGTCAGGTCTTCCGGCGTATCAATGGCAATGCGCTTTTCGGCATAGCGATCATGTCCCGGCGAGACGGAAGAAATACGATAGCGCTCCGCATTCTCATAGGCCCAGAGCGTTACATGCTCCAGGTAGGCCAAATCTTGTGTATCGTCACAGATCCGCGTCATCGCTTCTGTTGAGACAGCTTCCGCGCTGCATCCGATTGGGAACTTGCGGGGGAAAACGTTCGACGCCAGGTCAGGGCGATCTTCTGCAAGAAACGCTTCCGCGACCAGGTCGACCACGGCAGGATCTATGAAGGGACTGTCGCCGCAGATCCGAATGAACCAGTCCAGGTTCTGCGCTTTGCAGGCAGCAAGACAGCGACCGGCGACATCCGCTACATCCCCGCGAAAGACGGTGACTCCTTCGGCCTTCCCCCAGGCTTCCAGCGGGTCGTCGATTGGCCGGTCACTGGTCGCAAGGATCATCTCCGGGACATGAGAACACCGACGTAAGCGGTCAACCGCCCGCCCCAATACTGTCCGTCCGCCAAGGTCAAGCAGCCCTTTCCCTGGAAGGCGCCTGGAATCTAGCCGCGCCAGAAGGATTAAGGCCGCATTTCCCCGTTCCGTGGCAGTCATGTCGCACAGCACTCCCTTTCACATAGACCGTTTCTCAGCCACGACTTTGGCCGATTTGCCTCCGATTGTCCCGTCTTTCTGCGACTCGATTGGCGGTTCCTAGCGGTTTCTTCGCAGCCCAGCCGATCACGCCGGCAACGCAAAAGCCGCAAGCCTGCGGCGCTGTGACCCAACTGGGTTAGATCGGTGGACATTGCCCCACAGACAACGCTATCAAGCGCCATGGGATATAGTCGCATCAAACATGGTCCGGACACGACGGATAGCCTCGGCTACCGGCAGAATATTGACGCTTGTCTTGCCGAAGAGATCGGCGATGACGGGCTGGCCGGCGCTGACCTAAACGAGCTTCTGGAAGATCTGAAACCCGCCCTGGCGCGATTGTCGGAAGACCGGGAAAACGGCACACGCCCCTTCCTGCAATTGCCGGCACAGTCAGATGATCTGCCCGCGATGACGGCGGTTGCGGAGCGATTCAGAGCACGGTTTGATGATGTTCTGATCCTGGGCACCGGGGGATCGAGCCTGGGCAGCCGGGCCCTTTATGAAATGGCCGACCGCGATGACGTCGAAGCCGCCCGGGCGCCGAACCTGCATATTGTCACCAATGTTGACCCTTTCATTTTTGAACGCCTGATCCAACGGCTGGACTTTCGCCGCACCGGTGTAATCGCAATCCCAAAGTCCGGTGGCACGACAGAGACCATGATGCAGCTGCTGATGGCGCTGGAAGCGATGCGCCGTCAGATTGATGATGAAGACATCCGCAAGCACCTGGTCCTGATCACCGAGCCAACCGACAACCCGATGCGACGCATCGCAGATCGTTTCGCGTTGCAAGTTCTTGATCATGACCCGAATGTCGGGGGGCGCTATTCCGTCCTAAGCGTTGTCGGGATGCTGCCAACCTTGATCGCCGGTCTGGATCCTTTAGCGGTTCGCGCCGGGGCGGAAACAACCCTGCGTCAAGCGTTAGAGGCATCGTCACCATCTGAGATTCCAGCAGCGCTGGGGGCTGCGGTTTCCATCGGTCTGGATAGAAAACAGGGGATTTCCTCCTCGGTCATGCTCGCCTATTCGGATCGGCTTGGATCGCTGGCCCGATGGTATCGTCAACTCTGGGCGGAAAGCCTTGGCAAGGATGGGCAAGGCACGACCCCGATCTACGGAACCGGTCCGGTGGACCAACATAGCCAGCTCCAGCTTTGGCTCGATGGTCCCAAGGACAAGATGTTTACGGTATTGGGGGGGCCGAATGATCCCGGCGCCATCACCATTAGTCCGGACCTCGCCGACGACCCGCGCCTCTCCTATATGGTTGGACGCTCGATGGGAGACTTGATGGAGGCAAGCCGATTGGCCACCGCCGAGACTTTGGCTGCGGGAGGTCGCCCGGTTCGACGTATCCAGATGGCGCGGATTGATGAACGCGCCATGGGGGCCCTGATGATGCATTTCATGCTGGAGACAGTCTTTGCCGCCGAACTTCTCGGCGTGGACCCCTTCAATCAGCCCGCCGTGGAAGATGGCAAGGTTCGCACCCGCGCCTATCTGAAGCGCGGTGTTGAATGAGAGGTTGGGAATGAGCGAGATAGAGCGCAGCGCCGGCACTATTCGCAAGCTACCGGATCGGCTGGTCAACCAGATCGCTGCCGGTGAGGTCATCGAACGCCCGGCTTCCGCCGTTAAAGAGCTGGTGGAAAACAGCCTTGATGCCGGCGCGGACCGCATCTCTGTTGCCATTCGTGACGGGGGGCGCGCCTTAATCGCGGTCACCGACAATGGCGGTGGAATGACGCCTGAGGAAATGCAGCTGGCCGTGGAGCGGCACGCGACCTCCAAATTGCCTGATGATGATCTAACCTTCATCTCTACCCTTGGCTTTCGGGGGGAGGCATTGCCCTCTATCGGTTCGGTAAGCCGGCTTAGCATCGAAAGCCGGCCCCCCGGCGCAGACACGACGCAACGTTTGGAAGTTGAAGGCGGGAAGCTCAACGCACCCCGCCCGGTCGCGGGAAGTGAAGGCACCCGGATTGAGGTTCGTGACCTCTTCTATGCGACACCGGCGCGGCTTAAATTCCTGCGCTCCCCCCGCGCCGAAAGCAGTGCCGTAGCAGAAGTCTTGAACCGCCTTGCGATGGCCCACCCGGGTGTCAGCTTTTCCCTGGAAGATGAGGGCCGGCAAAAGTTCTCCTACAGCGCCGCACAGGGCGAGTTGCTCGGTCGTCGGCTGGATCGGCTCGGGCAGATCATGGGGCGGGAATTCCGCGATAACGCCTTGGCCGTCAATGCGGAGCGGGAGGATTTCCGCCTGACAGGCTATGCCGGGGTACCGACCTTAAACCGCGGCAATGCGGCCATGCAGTTTCTGTTCGTCAATGGACGTCCGGTCCGTGACAAGCAGCTGGTCGGGGCGGTCCGCGCGGCCTATCAGGACTTCCTGGCCCGGGACCGCCATCCGATGCTGGCACTGTTCCTGGAATGCGAGCCACGCGCGGTTGATGTGAATGTCCATCCCGCCAAGGCAGAGGTTCGCTTCAGAGAACCCGGCACCATGCGGGGCCTGATCGTAGGCGCGCTGAAACATGCCCTTGCGGAAGCCGGACACAAGGCCTCCACCACGGTGTCCGCCGCCGCCTTGGGCGCCATGCGCCCGGATGGGCAATATGGGACAGGCCTGCCCTCAGGCGCAGCCCGTCAGGCACCGCTTTATGCCTATCGACCGGATATGCCTCAGCGGCCATCAACCGGTCTTTCCGCCGCCGCCTATGCGTTTCAGGGGCCGGATGGGGTCGCGGCACCCGCCTATCCGGATTCATCGGGTGCCGGTTTCGCCCCGGCTGCACGCGCGGAACAGCCCCCTGGTGCCGATGAAGAAACGCTCGGGTTCCCACTCGGCGCAGCGCGCGCGCAGTTGCACGCCACCTATGTCGTGGCCCAGACGGAAGACGGTATTGTGATCGTCGATCAGCATGCAGCCCATGAACGTTTGGTGCTTGAGAGGATGAAGCGGCAGATGGCGGAAGGCAGTGTCGCGCGCCAAGGCCTGCTGCTTCCTGAGATTGTGTAATTGGGTGAAGACAGCGCCCGACGCTTGCTGGCGCGGTCTGAGGAATTGGAAGAGCTTGGCCTCGTTGTTGAGGCCTTTGGTCCTGATGCGATCGCGGTTCGCGAAGCACCGGCACTATTGGGCGAAACCGATGTGCAAGGGTTGATCCGCGATCTGGCAGATGAGCTGGATGAGTTAGGCGACACCCTGTCCCTCAAGGAACGGATTGAGGAAGTCTGCGGCACCATGGCCTGTCATGGCTCGGTCCGCGCAGGCCGCCGCTTGACGGAGCCGGAGATGAATGCACTCTTGCGCGAGATGGAGGCAACGCCGCATTCCGGCCAGTGCAACCATGGTCGTCCGACCTATGTTGAACTGAAACTCGCCGACATCGAAAAACTGTTTGGACGGCGCTGAGGCGATCCGTCGTTTGGCATTGTCTTAGAAGGCAGGCAGGAATAAACCCGCCGCAGCTTTCACTTTCGGGATGGGTTTTTCTTCGATGAACTTGGCGAAACGTCTCCTGCCCCTCGCAGGCGCGACATTTCTGTCGATAATTGGGCTCGGGATTTTGATTCCGATCATCACCTTTTATTATATCGAATTGGGCGGCGAGAAGGCCGATGCCCCCCTGATTTTCTCTACCTTCTCCGCTGCTGCCCTGATCGCCGCCCCTTTCTGGGGCCGCATCAGTGATCGGTTCGGGCGCCGCCCGGTCTTGATTGCATCCGCTGCGGGGACCGTTGCGTCCTATATCTGGCTCGCCTATGCGACAGAGTTGTGGGAGCTGTATGCAAGCCGGGTTCTAGCCGGTCTCGCAGCCGGTTGGGCTGCTGCAGCGCAAGCCTATGTCGCCGACATCACGACTGAGAACGACCGTGCAAAGGGCATGGGCATGATCGGCGCATCGGTCGGTTTGGGCTTCACCATCGGCCCGGCCATCGGCGCGATGTCGGTTGGCGGCGATACACCTGATTACACAACCACTTTGCTTATCTCCGCAGGCTGCGCTGTTGCCGGGCTGATCTTAACCTTGATCACCATTCCAGAGCCGGAACGCCTGATATCAAATGCGAGCGGCCCGAGCTTCAATCTGGGTTTGCTGAAGAAAAACAAAGTCGCTCGCCTGCTGGCCCTCTATTTCGCCGTCTATGTGGTCTTCACCGGCATTGAGGGTGTATTGGCCATCTGGCTACTGGATCGGTTCAGCCTGGGCGCGAGAGATTTCGGCTATTACCTTGCCTTTGCCGGCGTGGTGAATGTCATAATCCAGGGCGGCATTGTCGGGCGGCTTGTGAAACGCCTGGGAGAGGCCGTCGTTGTCCCCATTGCCGTTTCTGCCGTAGCGCTTTCTTTGGTCGCGATCCTGGTGGCGGAAACCCCGACCATGATCTACCTGCCGATGGCTCTACTGGCCATCGGCATGGGTCTCTTCGGGCCGGCCATGCAAAGCCTGTTCAGCATGGCGGCGCCGGAAGGCATGAAGGGCGCGATCCTGGGAACCGGGCAGAGCGCCATGTCCTTCGCCCGCATCCTGGGCCCAGCCGGCGGGGCACTGATTTTCGGCACCTTCGGCCCGGAGGCACCCTTTATGGTCTGCCTGTGTTTCGCAGCGGTGATCCTGGTCTTCTCACTTACTTTGCGAAAGCGCTTTCCGAAGAAACAGGACGCGGCTGCCTCAAAGGCATAGTGCTGGGAAGCCATTACCGGCGGAGTGGCGGTTCACGGTCCCGACGAGATTCCCAACCGGCACGGGATAGCTCAGGTTCGACACTATCCTGCTCCGGCCACCCGAGGCATAGATAGCCGACGAAGTCCCAGCCAGCCGGCACATCAAGGTCCGTCAACAGGCGCTCCGGGTCTAGAATGGACACCCAGCCCAGCCCCAATCCACGCGCCCGCGCCGCCAACCACAGGGTATGGATCGCCATCGCTGCAGAATAGTGAATTGTCGAGGCCATGGTTTGCCGTCCGAGCCCATGTCCTTGGTCTGGGTCCGGCTCAACGAATACGGCCAGATGGACGGGAGCTTCCTGCAACCCCGCCAGTTTCAGTCCGGCGTAGAGCGTCGCCCGATCTTCCGAATAGCCCGACAACGCGTCCCGGTTGGCGTTCCGAAAATTTTCCCGAACCGCGTCCCGAGCCTTCTCACTTTCAACCGAGATGAAGCGCCACGGCTGGGACAAACCAACGGACGGCGCCAGATCGACGATATCCATTAATGTCGCCAGAAGCTCTTCCGGGACCGGGTCTCGGCGGAAATGCCGGACATCGCGCCGCCAGCGAAACAGGTCGTCCAACTGCGCAAGGAACGCCTCATCGAAAACCGGCGCTTCCACAAATTCTTGGGTAGAGAGAGGGTCAGCCATCGGCCCTTTCCAGAAAGATCATCCTTGCCGCACCATAGCGTCGTTCATCAACAACATCCGATCCCAAAGGCGGCACAAATTTGTCCTTCGGGTGCATTTGAACAATTGCCACGCCGTCTGGCGCCAACCATCCAGCCGACAGGGCCGGGGTAATCGCCGCCTCTGCCAGGCCAGGCTCATAGGGTGGGTCCAGGAACAGGATATCAACCGGGAGCGGCGGGGCCGGCGGGTTCGTCGCATCCGCCGTCAGGATGCGAACGGCCGGCTCTCTTAATCCACAGGACGCGATATTGGCGCGTAGGACAGACAAAGCAGCCGGATCGCGCTCGATAAATAAGGCGGTCTCCGCACCACGGCTCAAGGCTTCCAGCCCCACCGCGCCGGTACCGGCGAACAAATCCGCGAAGACACCGCCACGCAGACGCTCCCGATAGGCACCATGTTCCAAGATATTGAAAAGCGCTTCACGGGCTCGGTCTGCGGTTGGCCGCGTTCGCCCACCTTCCGGCGCCAGCAGTTTCTTGCCGCGCAGCTTACCCCCGACGATCCGCACCACCGGGTCCTTTATTCCGTTGCCCTTCTGCGCGCGGCCCTCGCGGTGGGCCTTTTCGACCGGCCCCTTTCTTGGGCGGGGGACGACGCTTGCGCGGCTTTGCCTTGGCACCTTTATGAGGCCGGCCAGCCAGCTTCCGCGCCACCGCGGGCGAGATTTCCGAGACCTGTCCGATGGCCAGATCGCTCAACGCAATGGGACCATAGCCGATCCGGATCAGCCGGTTTACGGAATAGCCCAGATACTCCATCACCTTCCGGACTTCGCGGTTCTTCCCTTCCGTCAGGGTCACCCGCACCCAGGCATTACTGGTCTGATGATGTTCCAACTCCGCCTCAACAGCACCATAGCGGACACCTTCCACCGTGACGCCATCCCGCAGAGTATCCAGCCTTTCCTGATAGACCATGCCGCGCACACGCACCCGATAGGTTCGCCGCAGCCCGGTTTCCGGCAGCTCCAACCGTCGGGCCAGATCGCCATCATTGGTCAGCAGCAACAATCCTTCTGAATTCAAATCAAGCCGCCCGACCGCGATGACCCTGGGCATGCCCTTTGGCATCGCATCAAAGACTGTCCGGCGTCCACGCTCATCCCGCGCCGTGGTGACCAGGCCTGCCGGCTTATGATACCGCCAGAGCCGCATCGGTTCCGCCTTCGGCAAAGGATTTCCATCAACCTGAACATCATCAGCATCGGAAACATTGAGAGCGGGAGAGCGTTGTATCGTTCCATTGACGCTTACGCGCCCGGCTTCGATCCATTTCTCCGCATCGCGGCGGGAACATAGCCCTGCCCGCGCTATCGCCTTGGCCAGCCGTTGGCCCGCGTCTTTCGGTTCCTCGGCTGAAGGGGCCGCATCCGCAGAGGAAGCAGCATCAGCAGGAGAAGCCGTGTTCTCAGAAAAGGCAGCATCAGCAGAAGGCGCAGCATCGGCAGAGGCCGCAGCCTTGCCTGCATCTTCATTTTCTGGATCTTGTGCTGTTGTGTTGTCGGTCGCGTCAGTGTCAGACATGATATAAGGGCACTCTTTCTGGGCCTTAGATGGGCGCGCACCATACGCCTCACCCGATGCTGGAGCAATCCGATAGCGATGACGACCGGATCAACGACCGACCCGATGAGCCGAGCCTTTCAGGAAGCGAAAGCCGCTGCCGCGCGTGGGGAGGTCCCGGTGGGCGCCGTTGTCGTCGCGACGGCAGATGGGACAATTCTGAGCGCCGCCGGGAACCGGACCGAAGCCGATGCGGACCCCACGGCCCATGCGGAGATACTGGCCTTGCGTCAGGCCTGTGCGGCGCGGGGCGATGCCCGACT
>SPJL01020738.1_pt1 | contig 10391 bp, 6 predicted proteins | sample 3741751 | NCBI WGS metagenome assembly SPJL01 (sample SAMN10925998, study PRJNA522277) | cold seep metagenome | isolation source: Elba SIP-enriched marine methane seep metagenome, extraction at timepoint T3 | place: Italy: coast of Elba, Mediterranean Sea
CCATTTATACCCTTCAAGAGCTTCTCAACTTTTTCCGAGAAAATGGTCGAAAGGGAATTGAAGTGCAGCGCTATAAAGGTCTGGGTGAAATGAATGCAGACCAATTGTGGGAGACAACGATGGATCCAGACCACCGCACTCTCTTACAGGTGACTCTTTCTGATGCGATTGCCGCAGATCAGATGTTTACAATGTTGATGGGCGATGAGGTGCCGCCACGGAGAGCATTTATTGAAACGCACGCGCTTTCAGTGAAAAACCTCGATATTTAGTAGGGAGAGAAAAGATGTCCTATACCGAAAATGATACCGTCTTGCCACGTAACGTGGAAGAGGAAATGAAGGAGAGTTATCTCCGCTATTCGATGTCGGTGATTATCGCTCGCGCCCTGCCAGATGTTCGTGATGGGCTTAAGCCATCACAGCGACGTCTCCTTTATGCGATGCGCCAATTGAACCTTTCTGCAGGAGGAAAACATCGTAAGTGTGCAAAAATTTGCGGCGACACCTCTGGTGATTACCACCCACATGGTGAGCAGGTAATTTACCCAACGCTTGCACGTCTTGCGCAAGAGTGGGTGATGCGTTATCAGCTTGTCGATGGACAAGGGAACTTCGGTTCCGTTGATGGAGACCCACCAGCTGCAATGCGTTATACAGAAGCGCGATTGACACACGCTTCGATGCAGCTGATGGAAGATCTCGATAAGGATACTGTAGATCTTGTTCTTAACTATGATGAGACTAAAAAAGAGCCAACTGTTTTCCCTGCAAAGTTCCCGAACCTTCTTTGTAACGGTTCTTCAGGAATTGCAGTGGGGATGGCCACAAACATTCCGCCACATAACCTCAATGAGTTGATCAAAGCAACAATCCTTGTTTTGGATAACCCAGCAACAACGATCGAAGAGATCTTGCAAGTTATGCCAGGTCCAGACTTCCCAACAGGAGGAGTAATCTGTGGTCATAGAGGAATTCGAGAAGCGTACCACTCTGGCCGTGGTAAGGTCATTTTGCGTGCGAAGATTGAAGTGGAAGATGTTGATGAGCGAGCTGATCGCCAGCGCCTGATTGTCACAGAAATTCCATATAACGTGAATAAATCGCGCTTGATCGAAAACATCGCAGATTTGATCAACAAGAAACAAGTAACAAGTATTTCTGATATCCGAGACGACTCGGACAAAAATGGGTTGCGTCTTGTCGTAGAGCTCAAGCGTGGTGAGATGCCAGAGGTAACGATCAACCAGCTTTATAAGTTTACCGATATGCAGGTGACTTTTGGTTGCAATATGCTTGCTCTCGACAAAGGCTTGCCACGAACAATGACGATCAAGCGAATGATCGGAGCTTGGGTGGAACACCGCATTGAGGTGGTTCGTCGCCGTACTCGCTTTGAGCTAAGAAAAGCAGAAGCGCGGGCTCATATCCTCGAAGGTTACCTAAAGGCCATTAAGAGCTTGGATGATGTGGTGAAACTCATCAGAGCTTCTGAATCGCGTGATGCAGCTCGGACAGAGCTAATTGCACAATATGACTTCAGTGAGCGGCAAGCAAATGCAGTATTGGACCTTCGTCTTTATCAGCTAACAGGCCTAGAGCACGATAAGATCCAATCGGAATATGATGAGCTTCTTAAGAAGATTGACCACCTTCGTGCAATCTTGGCAAGTGAAGAGATGGTACGCGATATCATCCGCAAAGAGCTAGAAGAGATTCAAGCAAAGCACAAAAGCCCTCGTTGCACAGAGATTGTAGCGGCAGAGCATGAAGTGAATATGGAAGACCTCATTGCCGATGAGGAGATGATCATTACGGTTTCAGAAGATGATTACATCAAGCGGATGCCGATCGAGACATTCCGAGAGCAGCGCCGAGGTGGTGCGGGAATTTCAGGAATGAGCCTCAAAAGAGAAGGGGATGCAATTAAGGACATCTATGTTGCATCGACGCATGATTACTTGCTTCTTATCACCAATCTTGGCCGGCTCTACTGGTTAAAGACATGGCAAATTCCAGAAGGCGCACGCCGTACCAAAGGAAAGCCTTTAGTCAATTTACTCGAAGATTTCCGTCCTGATGAGCGTGTAGCAACAACGTTGCGTGTTCGCTCATTCGAGGACCCAGCATCGATTGTGATGACAACTCGCCATGGAATTATCAAGAAAACTGCTCTTTCTGCGTTTAGTAACCCTCGCCGTAAAGGTATTTGGGCGATTACACCAGATGATGGTGACGAGGTTATGGCTGCACGTTTGGTGAAAGAGGGAGAGCAAGTAATGCTCTTTACTCGTCAGGGAATGGCTGTTCGCTTCGAAGAAGAGCAGGTAAGAGGAATGGGACGCCAGGCACGAGGAGTACGCGGGGTCAAGCTAAAAGAAGAAGATGACGCAGTCGTAGGTTGTGAGGTCGTTAAAGGCCAAGAGAGTGAATCTGTACTTGTTGTTTGTGAACGAGGCTTCGGAAAACGCTCAAGCGTCACAGATTTCCGCCAGACGAAGCGAGGCGGCGTCGGTGTTCGTTCTATTGTCACAAGTGAACGCAATGGATTAGTTCTTGGAGCTGTCGGAGTAACCGACGATGATGGAGTTGTGATGATGTCTTCATCAGGTTTGACCATTCGTATTAGGATGTCGGAACTTCGAGTGATGGGTCGTGCTACTCAGGGAGTAAAACTCTGCAACTTGAAAAATGGCGATATGCTAACCGCGGTTCAAAAGATCGAAGGTTCAACAGAAGAGCTATAAGGGGCAGTCGATGTTTATCTCTGTTGAAGGAGGCGAGGGGGCAGGAAAAACGACCCTAATTGAGGGCTTGCGCGACCATTTGGTTGCGCAAGGCCATGAGGTTGTACTTACTCGAGAGCCTGGGGGAACAGACCTTGGAGAGCGAATTCGCCAGTGGCTCCTTCATGGCAAAGAGGGGTTGGATGCTCAGGCTGAGTTGCAACTGTTTCTCGCTGTTCGAGCCCAGCATCTTGCAGAAGTAATTCGTCCAGCAATTTCAAGAGGAGCTATTGTTCTTTGCGATCGTTTTAACGACTCAACGGTAGCCTACCAAGGATTTGGGCGAAATCTTGGGGCAGAGAGTGTTGCAGAGCAATGCTTGCTTGCATGTAGTGGCCAAGAGCCAGATCTTACTCTTTTTCTTGACCTGCCGGCGGTAGAGGGTCTTGCTCGCTTAGAAGGAGACCATGACAGGATCGAGAGCGCGGGCCTCAACTTTCATGAGAAGGTGCGAGAAGGATTTCATTGGCGTTTGCAGCAGGACTCAGATCGAATGGTTCAGCTCAATGCAAAAGAAGCAAAAGAAGTTGTTTTGGCTTTAGCGATTGCAGCTGTAGAAGAGCGTCTTCAGACAAAGGTCTAACAAATGCCTTATTCTCATATCAAAGGCAATGAGCAAGCAAAGAAATACCTCACAAAGATTACTGAAAAGGGGATGGTAGGTCACTCCTTTTTATTTGGAGGTCCTTCAGGAGCCGGAAAGCGTCAATTTGCCCGTGCTTTTGCAGCTGAAATCATCGGCGGAGAACATACTCATAAAGTAGCCTCTGGAAATCATCCCGATGTGCATGTTTTGCGCCCAGAAGGAAAAGCCTCCCTTCATAGCCCTGATAGTCTAAGGCAAATGATCGCGGAGGTTTATCTTCCCCCAAATGAAGGTTTGCGTAAACTTTTCATTATCGAGCAAGCAGAGCGGATGTACCCAGTTTCGGCCAATGCACTTCTTAAGACATTTGAGGAACCGTCGCCTGATACAGTAATTATTTTGATAACAGATCATCCGGCGATGATTCTTCCAACGATTCTTTCTCGCTGCCGGAAAATCACGTTTTCTGCAGAAGAAAACGATCAAATAAATCCCCAACTTCTTGAATTGCTTGCAACGGGTGCTTCTTGTCGTTACGGAGATCTTCAAAAAATCACAAGAGCCCTCCAAGAAGAGATCGAAGAAGCGCAAGAGGCTCTTGTGCATGAGCGCCAAAAAGTATTGAAAGAGAGAGATCTCTCAGCCATACAGCGCGGAGCTTTAGAAAAAGAGATAGAAGGAGAAGCTACAAGTTTTTTGCATCACCAGGCAGAAGATTTGTTTACGATGCTTTTCAAGTGGTATCGTGATCGTCACCTTATGCGAATGGGAGGCGACAAACAGTATCTTTTTCACAAAGAAGAAGAAAAGCGTCTTTTAGCGCTTCAGCAAGTTTATCTTCCTTCTTTAGGCTCTGTCCAAAAAGCGATAGAAGAGGCAAAGCTTGCTGTTCAACGCTCTCAACCTCTTGCGACCGCTCTTGAGACTCTCTTTCTTAAGCTTACTCTTGCTTAAGAGATAGGCTCTTAGATCTGAAGCGCAAATCTGCATATTTTTTCGAATCACGATCTGCATACCTAGCCTTTTCTTTTACCTCACAACTCTTCGAAGGGAGGCTTCTGCATAGCCACTGCAGAAAAGCTCATTTTGATTTTCCTATTGACGCTTTGGTTTTGCGTCAAACTCGCCCTTGAAGAGAAGTCAATATCTTTAAGCTGAGGAAAAAAAATCAGCCCCTTCTCTCTAGGGGAATGGAGGAAAAAAGAACGAAATTTCGTTTTTTTGCGAAAAAGGGGTTGCGCTAAAAAGTCGGTCCACGCTATTGTCTTAACTTCCTTCAGAGCGAAACTCGGAAGCGAAACAAAGCCGAAAGGCAACGGTCACCGAGAGTGGCCAGCAGCTCTTTGAAAGTAGTAATATAGTTATGTGCGATCAATAAAGGTTTGTGGGTAATCGCCTCAAAAATGAGGAAATGATACCCGTCAAAAATAATTTTTTTTATATGAGAATTTGATCTTGGTTCAGATTGAATGCTGACAGCGTGGATGAGGCATGCAAGTCGAACGAAGCGATCCGGAGCTTGCTCTGGTTAGCTTAGTGGCGGAAGGGTTAGTAATACATGGATAACCTGCCTTCTACTCGGGAATAACAGTTGGAAACGACTGCTAATACCGGATGAGGTGATTTTAAGGCATCTTAAGATCATCAAAGTGGGGGAGCTCTTCGGAGTCCTCACGGTGGAAGAAGGGTCCATGCGATATCAGCTTGTTGGTGAGGTAAAGGCTCACCAAGGCTAAGACGTCTAGGCGGGTTGAGAGATCGACCGCCAACACTGGGACTGAGACACTGCCCAGACTCCTACGGGAGGCTGCAGTCGAGAATCATTCGCAATGGGCGAAAGCCTGACGATGCGACGCTGTGTGAGCGATGAAGGCCTTAGGGTTGTAAAGCTCTTTCGCCAGGGAATAAGAGATGCGGGTTAATAGCCTGCAGATTTGAAGGTACCTGGTAAAGAAGCACCGGCTAACTCCGTGCCAGCAGCTGCGGTAATACGGAGGGTGCGAGCATTAATCGGATTTATTGGGCGTAAAGAGCGCGTAGGTGGGCTAGTAAGTCAGACGTGAAAGCCCGGAGCTCAACTCCGGAATTGCATTTGAAACTACTAGCCTTGAGGATAGGCGGAGATGACGGAATTCCACGTGTAGCGGTGAAATGCGTAGATATGTGGAAGAACACCGGTGGCGAAGGCGGTCATCTAGCTTACTCCTGACACTGAGGCGCGAAAGCAAGGGGAGCGAACAGGATTAGATACCCTGGTAGTCCTTGCCGTAAACGATGCATACTTGGTGTAGACGGAATCAACCCCGTTTTTGCCGAAGCTAACGCGTTAAGTATGCCGCCTGGGGAGTACGCTCGCAAGGGTGAAACTCAAAAGAATTGACGGGGACCCGCACAAGCAGTGGAGCATGTGGTTTAATTCGATGCAACGCGAAGAACCTTACCCAGACTTGACATGGTTCGGACCGCCTCAGAAATGAGGTTTCCCTTAGTGGCCGGATCACAGGTGCTGCATGGCTGTCGTCAGCTCGTGCCGTGAGGTGTTGGGTTAAGTCCCGCAACGAGCGCAACCCTTATCGTTAGTTGCCAACAGGTAATGCTGGGAACTCTAACGAGACTGCCTAGGTTAACTAGGAGGAAGGTGAGGATGACGTCAAGTCAGCATGGCCCTTACGTCTGGGGCTACACACGTGCTACAATGGCCGGTACAAAAGGCAGCGAAGCCGCGAGGTGAAGCAAATCCCTAAAACCGGTCCCAGTTCGGATTGGAGTCTGCAACTCGACTCCATGAAGTTGGAATTGCTAGTAACGGCGGGTCAGCTACAACGCCGTGAATACGTTCCCGGGTCTTGTACACACCGCCCGTCACATCATGGGAGTTGGTCCCACCCGAAGTCGCTGACTCAACCGCAAGGGGAGAGGCGCCGAAGGTGAGGCCGATAACTGGGATGAAGTCGTAACAAGGTAGCCCTACCGGAAGGTGGGGCTGGATCACCTCCTTTAAGGACATGTTGATTAGACCATTGGTCTAGTTTAACTAGGTTGAGCAAGCCTTTACGCACATAACTATTTTACTGCTTTCAAATAGCAGGCGCTATTTGACAGTCATAATAACTCCGATTGAGTCGTAAGACTCAATCAGATAATCATTCACAGCAATGTGAATGAGTTATCAGTAAATATTCCTTAGTTAGACGTAAGTTTAACTATTATGGGTAAAAAACGGTGTTTGAATCGAGAATACGCTTTCGTAGCAATGCGAGAGCGCGATTCAACTACAAGACAATTTTACAAAATTTGTTCTTAAGCGATTGACCAGAAAAAAGCGGAGGCTTTCATCAGGATGCTTCCTGGGAAAGTTGCAGTAAGTTGAGAGATTTGACGTTTCGTGACGAAATAATAGCCTAAGCTATTGTTGAGGAGCTAAACGGCAAAGATCGCTACTTATTGTGGCTTTACCTGGGGGTAGCCTGATGAAGGCTGACAAAAAATTTTTGTGGTTAAGTTATTAAGGGCTACTGGTGGATGCCTTGGCATCAACAGGCGATGAAGGACGTGCTTACCTGCGATAAGCCTCGACGAGTGGGAAAAACGCTTTGACTCGAGGATTTCCGAATGGGGAAACCCAGTGGAATTAAACCTCCACTAACCGTAGCTGAATACATAGGCTGCGGTGGCGACACCCGCTGAACTGAGACATCTAAGTAGGCGGTGGAAGAGAAATCAAATGAGATTCCCTAAGTAGCGGCGAGCGAAATGGGAATAGCCCAAACCGGTTAGCTTGCTAACCGGGGTTGTAGGACCAGCCAAAGGAGTTCGAATCTTTAGTCGAAGGATCTGGAAAGTTCCGCGAAACAGGGTGATAGGCCCGTAGACGAAAAAGTGAAGAAACAGGGCTGGCACCTGAGTAGGGCCGGACACGTGAAACCCGGTCTGAATCTGGGGAGACCACTCTCCAAGGCTAAATACTCGTTGATGACCGATAGTGAACCAGTACCGTGAGGGAAAGGCGAAAAGAACCCCTGTTAGGGGAGTGAAATAGAACCTGAAACCAGTAGCCTACAAGCGGTCAGAGGCCTATGCTCTCTTTGAGAGAACGGCTGATGGCGTGCCTTTTGTATGATGAGCCAGCGAGTTACGTTATATGGCAAGGTTAAGGGATGACCATTCCGAAGCCGAAGCGAAAGCGAGTGTGAATAGCGCGTTTTAGTCATATGGCGTAGACACGAAACCAAGTGATCTATCCATGGACAGGTTGAAGCAAAGGTAACACTTTGTGAAGGACCGAACCAGTATATGTTGAAAAATATTTGGATGATCTGTGGATAGGGGTGAAAGGCCAATCAAACTTGGAGATATCTTGTTCTCTCCGAAATAACTTTTGGGTTAGCCTCGAGACAAAACTTTACAGGGGTAGAGCACTGGATTCACGCGGGGGCCTACCGGCCTACCAAAGGAAACCAAACTCCGAATACTGTAAAGAGCGCTCGGGAGATAGACAGTGGGGGATAAGCTTCATTGTCAAGAGGGGAACAGCCCAGACCGCCGACTAAGGTCCCTAATTCTATGCTAAGTGAGTAAGGAGGTGGAGTTTCACAGACAGTTGGGATGTTGGCTTAGAAGCAGCCACCATTTAAAGAGTGCGTAACAGCTCACCAATCGAGAGACTCTGCGCCGAAAATACATGGGACTAAGTATAGAACCGAAGTCGCGGGTGCACAATTTATTGTGCGCGGTAGGAGAGCGTTGTATGGGCGCCGAAGGTGTACCGGAAGGAGCACTGGAGCGCATACAAGTGAGAATGCATGGCATAAGTAACGATAAAGGGGGTGAGAATCCCCCTCGCCGAAAACCTAAGGTTTCCAGGGTAAAGCTCGTCTTCCCTGGGTTAGCCGGCCCCTAAGCCGAGGCGGAAACGCGTAGGTGATGGGAAACAGGTTAAATATTCCTGTGCCACCTAAGATTTATGTGATGGGATGACGGAGTAAGTTAAGCACGCGGACCGTTGGATGTGTCCGTAGGCTCATGAGGTTGGTTAGTAGGCAAATCCGCTAACATGATACCAGGTGAGTCTCAAGGGGAAGCTTCGGCAGAACTTATGGTGTAGCGCGATGCTTCCAAGAAATAGTCTCTAGCTTTCGATGGTGACCGTACCAAAACCGACACAGGTAGGTGGGATGAAGATTCTAAGGCGCGCGAGAGAACTCTGGTTAAGGAACTCGGCAAATTATCCCCGTAACTTCGGGAGAAGGGGAGCCCCAGTCCGTGATTACACTTGCTGTATGAGCGGAAGGGGGCCGCAGAGAAATGGCCCAGGCGACTGTTTATCAAAAACACAGCACTCTGCAAAGCCGTCTAAGGCGCAGTATAGGGTGTGATGCCTGCCCAATGCCAAAAGGTCAAATGAAGGTGTTAGCTTTTGCGAAGCTCCGACATAAAGCCCTGGTGAATGGCGGCCGTAACTATAACGGTCCTAAGGTAGCGAAATTCCTTGTCGGGTAAGTTCCGACCTGCACGAATGGCATAACGATCTGGGCGCTGTCTCAACCAGAGACTCGGTGAAATTGTAGTAGCGGTGAAGATGCCGTTTACCCGCAACGGGACGGAAAGACCCCGTGAACCTTTACTGTAACCTGATATTGGCTTCTGACTTGACATGTGTAGGATAGCCGGGAGACGTTGAAACTTGCTCGTCAGGGCAGGTGGAGTCATCCTTGAAATACCGGTCTTGTCAGGTTGGGAGTCTAACGATACCCCGTGAATCCGGGGGTCAGACAGTGTCAGGCGGGCAGTTTTACTGGGGCGGTATCCTCCTAAAAAGTAACGGAGGAGTCCAAAGCTTATCTCATCATGGTTGGTAATCATGAGTAGAGCGTAAAGGTATAAGATAAGTTGACTGCGAGACCGACAAGTCGAGCAGGTACGAAAGTAGGGCTTAGTGGTCCGGCGGTGGAAAGTGGAATCGCCGTCGCTTAACGGATAAAAGGTACTCCGGGGATAACAGGCTTATCGCAGCCAAGAGTTCATATCGACGCTGCGGTTTGGCACCTCGATGTCGGCTCATCGCATCCTGGGGCTGTAGAAGGTCCCAAGGGTTTGGCTGTTCGCCAATTAAAGCGGTACGCGAGCTGGGTTCAAAACGTCGTGAGACAGTTTGGTCCCTATCTGTTGTGGGCGTAGGATATTTGAGAGGAGCTGCTCCTAGTACGAGAGGACCGGAGTGGACGAACCAATGGTGTTTCGGTTGTTCTGCCAAGGGCATTGCCGAGTAGCTATGTTCGGAAAGGATAAGCGTTGAAAGCATCTAAACGCCAAGCCTCCCTCGAGATAAGATATCCCAATGAGACTCCCGGAAGATGACCGGGTCGATAGGCCGGATGTGTAAGCGCAGCAATGTGTTGAGCTAACCGGTACTAATCAGTCCATCGACTTAACCCCTTTTTTTTCACGTCAATGGCACGATTCAAACATCGTTTTTTGCACATAAGTGAGGAATATCTCACGGAGTTGTTATGACATATTGCTTGGTGGCTATAGAGAAGGGGGTACACCTGACCCCATTCCGAACTCAGAAGTTAAGCCCTTCATCGCCGATGGTACTGCACACAAGAGTGTGGGAGAGTAGGTCGCTGCCAAGCCCATTTTATTTCATCCCTGTTAGCTAACGCTAGCAGGGATTTTTTTTGCCTTAAGGAAATTTCCACTGATTCCATCTCGCGCGCAGCAAGGACGCATCAACGAACCAAGCGCTCAAAAAGAAGCAAAGCAAGAATGACGCAGGCTCATCGCTTGAGTCAGTCGGTCTCCGACAGGCCTCCGTTATCTGGAGGGTGTTCATCTACCGATTCCATCTTGCGAATACCAAAAACACATCAACGAACCAAGTGGTCAAAAAGAAGCAAAGCAAGAATGACGTTGGCTCATCGGTAGGTCAGTCGGTCCCCGACTGACCCCCGTCATTTGGAGGATGTTCATCTACCGATTCCATCTTGCGAATACCAAAAACACATCAACGAACCAAGC
>SPJL01016510.1_pt1 | contig 10381 bp, 5 predicted proteins | sample 3741751 | NCBI WGS metagenome assembly SPJL01 (sample SAMN10925998, study PRJNA522277) | cold seep metagenome | isolation source: Elba SIP-enriched marine methane seep metagenome, extraction at timepoint T3 | place: Italy: coast of Elba, Mediterranean Sea
AATGACGGGAAGAGGTAAGGGTCAAGCGAGTGGTGGCCCATACCAGCTCTGTGCTCAAATCCCAATTGGGATTTTGCTTTTTACCGACTAAGCGATTTAGGAGTACGCCCAAAGCAGTAGAAAGCATGCGGAAGAAATACTTGAGATTGGTCATAACTTAAGCGATAATTTTCAGACACACCCTAATTGGAGCGAATGGGTAGAGTATTTCAAATTTAAATCTAAAAATTGGTGATTTAAACTCGATTGTAAATAGTTAGACGAAGGGTAGTAAAAAATCTACGATAGTCCTTCTTTTTTCATCCGTTTCCCCAGCCTAAATAGTCAGAGTTATAAATCAAACAATTTTACAAATGACTAAAATGCAAAAAATCCAGATGTCTGAATATGGTTCGGCTGCCGTGCTCCGCACCATCCAATGCCCCATACCCGAAGCGGAATCTGGTCAAATCCTACTCAAACTAGAAGCTGCCGGAGTCAACTATTCTGATTTGCTTCGCCGCCGCAATGAGTATTTTATGCCAACGCCCTTACCCTTCGTCCTCGGAACCGAGGCCGTGGGTGAAATCGTAGCACTTGGGGCCGGATTAGCAGCATCTCCACTACAAATCGGTGATCGAGTCCTAGCCATTTTACCACAAGGTGGCGGCTATGCGGAATACCTCCTTGCCGATCCCCAATACTGTGTACCACTCCCGCCACAAATCGATTCCAAAGTAGCAACGGCCATTTTTGTACAAGGGAGTACTGCTCATCTAATGCTCCATCAACTAGCACCAAAGCTCGAAGGGCAAACCGTCTTGATCCATGCTGCCGCAGGTGGAGTAGGCTCCTTATTGGTTCAATTGGCCCATCGCGCGGGGGCCAAAGTCATTGCTACGGCTAGTACAGAGGCGAAGTTGGCGCTTGCCCGTCGATTGGGTGCGGATTTTACCATCAATTATTCCAACCCGGATTGGCCTAAACAGTTAATCGCTCAAAACGATGGGAAAAAAGTAGACCTGATCCTAGAAATGGTTGGCGGCGAAATTTATCAACAGAGTTTTGATTGTATCAAACCTGGTGGCACCTTCATTGTTTATGGTGCGGCGAGTGGCACGGAAGGCCTGATACCTTCTGAGCATTTTGTAAATGAGGGCTTGCGATTACTAGGATTTAATCTGGCTCACTTTATCCAAAATCAACCCGAGCAATGGCAGGCTTCGCTAGGAGCGATGGTGGAGTTGTTGGCTCGTGGAGAAATTCAAGTTCAGACCCTCCATTCCTTTCCGCTTGCGCAGGCGGAACAAGCACATCAAGCCATCGAAGACCGGGTGACGATGGGCAAAGTGGTACTGATTCCTGCGTAGTTTTTAATTTATTACTTTCTAATTTAGCCTTGAGTGCCTCCTTAGGTACTCAAGGCTATGAATCTTAACCTCCGAATCGTATTGATAAATTGGAAATGCCTTATGAATGAAAATCAAAAAGAACAAATCCTCAAGGATGCACTAGCGGGCGATATCAATGCCTTTCAAGAGCTTTTTGCCATCTTTCAAGATGCCCTCAAATCATACCTGTTTAGACTCCTCGCTAGTCGCAGCGATGCGGATGACCTGCTCCATGATACTTTTATTCGAGCCTATGATAAACTGCATCTTTATCGAGGAGAAGCCTCGCTCAAAACTTGGGTTTTTCAGATTGCTACTAATCTGGCCTATACCCATCTGAAACGTCGTAAACGTTGGGTGCCCGATGTATCGCAAAAGGCGAAAGATTTAGTGATGGAAAACCCTAACCTAGCCCATTCCCTGGAGCGAGTTACCCAATCGTCTACTCACGCCACCTATACCATTCGCGAACACATCAATACCTGTTTTACCTGTATCTCCAAAACACTGCCCATCGAAAACCAGGTGGCGCTAATCCTCAAAGATGTCTATGGTTTTTCCATTCGCGAAATGATGCTTATCCTAGAACTTAGCGAAGGCGTGGTCAAATATTTACTCCAAAACGCTCGCCGAACAATGATCGATATCTTTACCAAGCGCTGTGCTTTGGTGAGTAAAAATGGCACTTGTCATCAATGCTCCGAACTCAATGGTTGGTTTAATCCTCAGCAGGATCAACAGGCCGCTTTGATGAAGATTGAAATGGTAAAGGCTTCGGCCAAATATGATCGGGAGCAATTGTATCATATGCGAACCCAATTGGTCCGCCACCTCGACCCGCTAAAGTCAACGGGCAATGAACTTCAAGAAATGTTATTGAATTGTAATCGCCTAGCAATGGGCGAAGTGGAAGGAATTGACTAAAATCCGTCAACATTCTCGCGCTTTGGGACTTATCTTTGTATCAAGTTGTTACGAAACCCAGATTTTGTCAACTTATTCATATAAAATCCTATGGCATGAAATCTAGGACCATCATTTTGCTACTACTTTTGGGGATGACTACGGTATCTTGGAGTCAAAATCAAGCTAATATCTGGTACTTTGGAGAAGGCATTGGTTTGGATTTTAATGCAGGTAATCCCACCCCCCTATACGATGGCCAAATCTTCGGGAACCCCCAGCAAATGGGCGAATTTCTTTATAACGAAGGCTCTGCTACTATTTCCGATGTCGATGGAAGTTTGTTGTTTTATACGGAAGGAGAAAGAGTCTGGAATCGCACGCACCAATTGATGCCCAATGGCACTGGTTTGGAAGGCATGTATTCCGCTACTCATCCCGCCTTTATCGTACCTCGCCCACTCTCGGATTCTCTTTTTTACATTTTTACTACGGATGGTCTGGAACGCCGCTTGGAAGGTGGCTTGCGCTATAGCGTGGTGGATATGTGTTTGGATGGAGGTTTTGGAGATGTGGTAGCTGGACAGAAAAATATTTTACTGCTCGATACCGTAGCCGAAAAACTGAGCGCCGTCAACCATGTTAATGGCAAAGATATCTGGCTGATTGCGCATAAAATGTTTTCCGATGCCTTTCATGCTTATCGGATCACCGAAAATGGCATCGCCGAAACGGTCGTTTCTAATATCGGTACGGTGCATTTTGGCGATCCCGGCTTTCTCGACGGTGCGGGAGGAGCTATCGGACAAATGAAAACTTCTACCGATGGCCGACGCTTGGCCCTCGTTGTGAGCAATCGAAACCCTAACCTCGGCGAGCTGTTTGACTTCAACCCGGCTACAGGAGTAGTCTCTAATTTCATCAGTCTTGACACGGAAAACCTATCTTACGGGGTTGAATTTTCACCGGATAATAGCAAATTGTATATCAATGGTGTTCAAGGCATTTACCAATATGACCTCTTGGCAGGGAGTGGAACCGAAGCGGAAATCAATGCCTCCAAAATGCAAGTGGTCAGTGGAGGCTGTATCCCCGCCGGGATGCAGCTTGGCCCCAACGGCCTGATTTACGTCAATCGCTGTGGAAGTTCCATTGGCGCTATCCGTCAACCTAACCTGGCAGGCACCGCCTGTGATTTCAATCCGCAAGAGATTGTCTTGACGTTTAATCGCCGAACCGGGGCCAGTTTCCCCAGTTTTATCAGTAGCTTCGAATACCGCAATAGCCTCGCAGGCTGTTCCATTCCGACCGAGAATGACCCGATCGCCTGTTCAGATGGCCTCGATAATGATGGCGATGGTCTCATCGATTGCCTCGATGAAGATTGTGCGGGCATCTATCCCACGGGCTGCGCCACCTGTTTTAATGATGGCTTATCCTTCGCCGATTCAGTCATAGCCTACAATCCCGAATGCCCTTTCAATGATAATACCGACCCCACCGCAGCACTCGGAGTAGCCGATTATACCATCCCCACCGGACCAGAATTTGTAAGCCTGGGAGAGGGCGGATCGTTGACTTTGGCTTTTACCAATAATATCGTCGCCAACTCAGGCGATGCTGATCCTGATATTTGGATTTTCGAAGTGGGCCCCGCAATAGAACCGACCGAGATATCCCTACGCCCTGCCAATAGTATTACAAACTCGCGTTTGCTGGGTGCCGGACTAGGCGATGTCGATGGTGATGGTTTCTACGAATTTGGTAGTATCATGGGGTCTACGGCATCGCTCGATATAGATGCTGTCGTCGGAGGATTTAGTTTTGCAGAGCTGAAATTTGATGCAATTAAAATCATCGATATTATCGATCGGGCTTGTTCCAATTCTACTCCTGGGGCGGATATCGACGCGGTGTGTGCCCTTTCTTCTATCAGTTGTACCAACATCGAATTATCAAATCAAGAGGTCCGAATTTGTGCTGGGGAAAGTTATGAGGGTTACAGTAGCACTGGGATTTATGTGGATACCTTATTGACGGATGCGGGTTGCGATAGCTTGCGGGTATTGGATTTGGAGGTGAGCGAATTGGAGATTTTTAATATTAATATTATCCCGGCTGATTGTGGGGTTGCGGATGGTTCAATTGATATTGCTGCGGGTAATGGCTTTGGTATTTTACGCTATTCCATTGATGGGATTAATTTTCAAACCACTGGTTTTTTCCCCAACCTCGGAACGGGAGCTTATTCCGTCACCGTACGTGATGCCAACGACTGTGAGGTGACCGGGCAAGCTATTATCTCCGGTGCCAATGGGCCCATGCTCAGTACTAGCCAAATCGATTCGACTACCTGTGGCGATGCTAATGGCCGTATCGAAGTTGTGGCGACTGGCGGAACGGCCCCGTTGACCTATATCTTAGCTGGCGGAGCTGGTCAAGCAACGGGAGAATTTAATAATCTTGCCGCTGGTAGCTACCTCCTACAAGTACGCGATGCAAGCGATTGTGAATTGATCATTCCCCTCGAAGTGGGAGCTAAGCCTATTCCCCAAATTACCGACCTTAATATCGAACAACCTAGTTGTGGACTGGATAATGGCGCGATCCAAATCCTAAGTGCCGGAGGCACTGCCATTCGCTATTCCATTGATGGACAAACTTTTCAACAGGTAGATAGCTTTAGCAATCTGGCGCCGGGCAATTATACCGTTCTTATCCAAGACAGCGATGCCTGTGAAGATCAAGACCAAGTGATCCTAAACGCCAATGAAGCTCCCACCATTGTTTCCATCGCTTCTACCGTCGCCTCTTGTGGCGAAGCTAATGGAATAGTGGAAATTGAAGCCACGGGCGGAACAGGAACTTTGCTTTACTCCATTTACGATACAGAATATAGTTCTGATCCCATTTTTACCAACCTAAATGGTGGGGAATACTTATTGGTCATAGAAGACGCAGCGGGTTGCGAAGTAGAACAACTTTTTACAATCGAAACGGTCGGAGAAGTATTTATCGAAGATCTCTCGACCATAGGAGCCACTTGTGGCGAAGCGGATGGCCAACTAAATCTGACGCTTTCTGGAGGCAGCGAACCTTATAGCTTTACCTTTAACCAAGCAAATCCTACTACTAATCCCGACCTCAGTCAATTGACAGCGGGAGACTATACCATGCGTGTTACCGAGGCCAATGGATGCAGTCGCGACACCAGTTTTACCATCCCTTCGGGTGACTGTGAGCTCTATATCCCCAATGCCTTTTCACCAAATGGCGATGGCATCAACGATTGGTTTGGGCTGTACATCAAGGAGGGGGCGAGCTTAAATGTACTGAGTCTGATGATCTTCGATCGTTGGGGAGGAGTGATGTACCAACGAGAAGATTTTGCCTTGGAAAATGCTGGACGGACCGAAAGCTGGGATGGTACTTTTAACGGTCGCCTGCTCAATCCTGGGATTTATGTTTACTACCTCAAAGTAGCATGGGAAAATGGTGAAGTGGAAGTCTACGAAGGCGATGTATTCCTCAGTCGGTAGCGTTTATTGTTAAACCATTTTTCTTCAAAAAGCCTTAAATTGCGATAGAAAAGGGACTATATATTACAATTGATAATATTAGGACAACTGACACAAAAATTAGGAGATGAAAGCTAAGTTTATCCTTTTTCTATGCCTGTTCGGCATTCCGTATGCCCAAGCTCAATTGGGTTTTGAAGAACGCACCCTCGTCGATTATACTTTATCTACTAATGGTCCCGATGGGGTTCATGCTGCCGATCTCGATGGCGATGGGGACCTCGATATGATCTCCGCTTCCCGGACTGATCATAAGGTCGCTTGGTACGAAAACCTCGATGGACAAGGGACTTTTGGGCCTCAACAACTCATCACCCAAAATTATTTTTCTCCCTTTGATCCTCAAACTGCGGACTTTGATGGCGACGGTGATTTAGATGTGCTGCTTGGCGGAACCGTTGCAATCGTATGGGCGGAAAATACGGATGGACAAGGTGCGTTTGGGCAATTACACAAAATTTCTACGACCTCTCAGGTGACTTTTGGAAATGTAGCTGCGGCGGATATTAATGGAGACGGTTTTGTGGATGTAGTAACAGAGGCTGGCATAAGCAATCAAATTTATTGGTATCGGAATGAAGATGGCATGGGAAATTTTAGCGGAGAAAGAACCCTCTCTGGGGTAAATGGTGGGGTGTATGAATTATTGCTGGCCGACCTCGACGACGACGATGATGTTGACGTCATTGCTACCTCTCAATTGAGTGATCGAATTATTTGGTGGGAAAATAGCAATGGTTTTGGCACTTTCGTCCTTAAGCCCATCATTGATAGCGACTTAGAGGACCCGACCGAGATTATTAATGGGGATTGGGATAATGATGGGGATCAAGATTTGATTGCGGTGGGGAGAAAGGAAAAACAAATCGTATGGTACGAAAATGAAGATGGACTTGGTGCTTATGGATTAGCTCAAATTATCGATACGCCAACGAGCGAGACTCATAGCCTTTCCACTCAAGACATGGATGATGATGGCGATGAAGACCTACTGGTGGGCTTGGGGGATGAAAGTTTGATATGGTACGAAAATGATGGGCAGGGAAATATAGTAACTACGCATCTGCTTGATCCCAAAGCGAAGAGAGTCAATGCTTTGGGAAAGGCTGATATCAACGGCGATGGTCGAATCGATGTTATTTCAACCACTCTTTTGGAAGACAAAGTTAGTTGGTATCCCAACGAAGGCGCGGGATTTTTTGACAAAGAACGTTTGGTGACTCCGCCACATCCCAATTGGTATATGGCGGTGGAAACTCGTGATTTAGACAACGATGGGGATTTGGATATTCTGAGTGCTTCTTTTTGGGATGACCGAATTTGCTGGTGGGAAAATACTAGTGGACAAGGCCATTTTAGCAATTACCAAACCATCAGCAATGAGGTGCTTGGCGCCAGCTCCGTCACCAGTGCCGACCTCGATGGCGATGGCGACCTGGATGTTTTGTCGGCGGCACAAGAAAGTGATGTCTTGGCCTGGCACGAACACCTCGATGGTCAAGGCAGCTTTGGCGATCCCATCGTCATTAGCAATAGCGCCGATAGCATAAGTCAAGTGCTGGTGGGAGATATTGATGGCGATAATGACCTCGATGTATTGGCTACTTTGCTGACCGCTTCTTCTCTCGTATGGTATGAAAATATAGACGGTCAAGCCAATTTTGGCCCCGGCCAACCAACCGGAGCAATTCCTTTGGCCCGGATCACCCGAGCCCATCTGGCTGATCTCGATGGCGATGATGACCTGGATATCGTAGTAGGCTACAACCTGAATAGCACGGGGCGTTTGGGCTGGATGGAGAACTTGGATGGACAAGGCACCTTTGGCGATTTTAACCTAGTCGACAATTCTGTTTCCAGGGTCAGTTCGATCAAAACGGCCGATTTGAATGGGGATAATTACTTGGATATCTTGTCGGTTGCTACGGGATCTAATCGGGTAACTTGGTACGAAAACCTAGATGGCCAAGCGACTTTTGGGGATCGACAAACCATAAGTTCCTCTACCAATGATGGCACCCAATCGGCCTTTCCAACGGATTTAGATGGAGATGGCGACTTGGATGTGGTAGTGGGAACCGAAGAAAAAAGGGTGGTTTGGCTTGAAAATTTGAATGGCCAAGGAGATTTTGGTCTAGCTCAAGAAATTATTGAATCCTTTAGTCGAGTCAGCCTTTATGAAGGCCCGGCCTTGGTGCAAGCGGGTGATTTTGATGGCGATGGCGACGAAGATGTGCTGACGGCATTTCAGACCGCGTCTAAATTGGCTTGGTATGAAAACCTCAGTCCAGTGGCCAATGAAATTCTAGGCCGAGTGAACTTCGACGCAGATGGCGATGGCTGTGATAGCACGGATCTTCCCCTGACCAACCTAATGGTGGTCGCCGAGGATGGTAGCGATACCTACGCTACTTTCACCACCGCCCAGGGGTATTATCAGCTTTTTCCACCCGAAGGTGATTTTACCACGACGGCCAATTCCACTTTACCGATCTATTACCGCTCCGATCCCGACAGTCATAGCACTAGCTTTGTGGGCGTGGGCGGCCTCGATTCTGCCGATTTCTGTATTGGCGTCAACCCCATGTCTGTCGATGATCTCAATATCAGTGCCTTTTTAATCCGTCCTCCACGACCAGGTTTTGAATCGACCTACCTAATGAATTTTGCCAATGCCGGGACCACCACGCTTAGTGGTCAAGTTAGCTTGGAATACGATGCCTCTAAACTCGAAATCGTCGATAGTAGCGAACCCATCACGAGCACCACGACCAATCAAATAACGTTTGATTTTAGCGATTTAAATCCTTTGGAACGCCGCAGTATTAATGTGACCTTCCGAGTATTGCCACCACCGACGGTTAATATCGATGAGGTTCTTAAATTTAAGAGCATCATTACACCATTAGCGGATGATTATACGCCTGCTGATAATGAGGTGAGCTTCGAAAGAATCGTAATTGGCGCTTTTGATCCCAATGATATTGCCGTGATGGAAGGGGATGAAATATTACTTTCAGACGTCGAAAACTATCTACATTATCGTATTCGTTTTCAAAATACGGGAACTGCCGAAGCCATCAATGTACGTGTAGATAATCGCCTTGATCCAAATTTAGATTGGACCAGTATGCGTTTGGAATCTACTAGCCATGAAACGGTGGTAAGGATCGAAAATGGCCGGGAAGTATCCTTTAATTTTGAAAATATTAACCTGCCGGATAGCACCACTGACGAGGCTAATTCTCACGGTTTTATCACCTATCGAATTAAACCCAAAGCGGGCCTATCAATCGGTGAGTTCATCGCCAATCAAGCCGATATTTACTTTGACTTCAACGAACCCATTATCACCAATGAGGTGACCACTACGGTGATAGAACTTACGGGACTACCCAATCTAGGGGAGCTTCAATTTGAACTCTATCCCATTCCGACCACGGGCTTATTACAAGTTCAAACGAGCAGCTCTATTGCTGAAATTAAAGTTTACGATCAACTCGGGCAATTGCAAATGCGAAATATTCAAGAAGCTGAAATTGATTTATCTTTCCTACCTGCTGGGCTTTACTTTTGTCAGGTGGTGGATGAAGCAGGAAAGATTGGTACGAAACGTATTTTGAAGCAATAAGCAGGTGGGGGAGGAGTGACCACTAATTAAAGTTGGAACCATGAAAAAAGAACTGACCAATCGAGAAGATATTGAATTGTTGGTAAAAATTTTTTACGAAAAGTTACTAGCCGATCCTGAGTTGGGACCTGTTTTTACCGAGGTAGCTCAAATTAATCTGACCGATCACCTTCCTCACTTGTATGACTTTTGGGAAAGTGTACTTTTTCAAACTGCTCAGTACAAACGCAATGCGATGATCGTACATTTGGAATTGCATCGCAAGCATGCTTTGGAGCAACATCATTTTGAACGCTGGTTAGGTTTCTTTAATCAAACGGTTGATGAATTATTCCATGGTGATCTGGCAGCGGGAGCCAAACATCGCGCTCGCAGCATCGCCTCTATCATCCAATTGAAAATCGATACCTTGGAAAAGAATCTTTAAATATCAAAGTAGCTAACATTGGATACGTTAAATGCTGCTCTACCGCTTCCTTTTTTGATGCGAATAACTTATCTTTAATATAAAGGGAATTTCAATCCCTATTATTCTCTCGCGTTGTTATTGCTTTAGTGCTTGAAAAAATGACCAACAACGATTGAGTTGTTTTTTCGAAGAACTGATCGTCTAGGATTCGATGAATGGAATTACGCTCGTATTTCCTCATTGGACAACATGTATGTCTTTAACCACAATTAATCAAATGGAAGCGTCAATAGAAAACCTAAAATGCGTTTCGGCAGTCGTTAAAATTGCCAGTCGTTGTAATCTCAATTGTACCTACTGTTACATGTATAATTTGGGAGATGAAACCTACAAACAGCAACCCAAGTTTATGGACCGTGGGGTTCAGCAAGCCCTTTTCCAAAAGGTAAAAAGTCATTGTCTGCGACACGATATCGAACAGTTCCAATTC
>SPJL01034028.1_pt1 | contig 10355 bp, 9 predicted proteins | sample 3741751 | NCBI WGS metagenome assembly SPJL01 (sample SAMN10925998, study PRJNA522277) | cold seep metagenome | isolation source: Elba SIP-enriched marine methane seep metagenome, extraction at timepoint T3 | place: Italy: coast of Elba, Mediterranean Sea
AAGTCGACGACGGCAAAGCTCGCGCTTGGTCTGTTGCAGGCAGATGAAGGCGCGGCCCGCCGGCGGCGGAATCTGGTCGTCGGCTATGTCCCCCAGAAAGTAACGATTGATTGGACGCTGCCGCTGACAGTGTCGCGGTTCATGCATTTGTCCGGCCGGGTCACGCGGGAAGAGGCGGCTGAGGCCATGGCGGCGACAGGGGTTGCGCATCTTGGCGCGTCAGAGGTTCGCACCCTGTCCGGTGGCGAGTTCCAGCGTGTCATGCTGGCCCGGGCCATCGCGCGCAAACCGGATCTGCTTGTCCTGGACGAACCGGTACAAGGGGTCGATTTCACGGGAGAGATTGCGATCTATGAGTTGATCCGCTCAATCCGGGACCAGCTCAACTGTGGTGTGCTGCTGATTTCCCATGACCTTCATGTGGTGATGGCTGCGACGGATAGGGTGGTGTGCCTGAACGGTCATGTGTGTTGTTCCGGCACGCCGAGCGATGTCGCGTCTCACCAGGCCTATCGTGAATTATTCGGTCAACGGGCGGCGTCGGCTATCGCAATCTATGAACATAATCACGATCACACACACCTGCCGGATGGTCGCGTGCGCAATGTCGATGGCAGTATATCCGACAGCTGCAGCGGCCATGATCACGGCGGACCAAGTCATGATGGACCTGGGCATGATGGATCTGGGCATGATGGACATAATCATGGATGATTTCTTCACACGGGCCTTGATCGCCGGTGTCGGTGTCGCGCTTGTGGCTGGTCCCCTGGGCTGCATCGTGGTCTGGCGGCGCCTCGCCTATTTCGGGGATACGCTGTCGCATGCGGCCCTGGTGGGTGTTGCCCTGGCGCTCCTGCTCCAAGTCAGTATCCCCTTGGCGGTCTTCGGGGTTTCACTGATGGTTGCCCTGATGCTCTTCCTCCTGCAACGGGGCACGGCAATCAGTGCGGATGCCATTCTTGGGCTTCTATCCCACACGGCGCTCGCCATGGGTCTTGTTGTGTTGGCCTTTATGAGCGGTACTCAGGTTGATCTTTTGGGCCTGCTTTTCGGCGATATTCTGGCGGTTTCGGTTACCGATATCGTGACCATCTATCTCGGCGGCGGCGCTGTGCTTCTCTGCCTGGCGCTGGTCTGGCGTCCGCTCTTCGCGGCCACGGTCAGTCCGGAGATCGCTGAGGCGGAGGGTGGTAAACCCAGTCGGGTCAATCTGATCTTCACGGTTCTTATGGCAGGTGCAATCGCCATTGCATTAAAGATCGTCGGGGCCTTGTTGATTACCGCGTTGTTGATCATCCCGGCAGCGGCGGCCCGCCGTTTCGCCAGAGGGCCGGAGATGATGGCGGTATTGTCTTCCCTGATCGGTGCGGCCGCTGTTATTTTGGGGCTGAACGGATCATTGGCCTGGGATACACCATCTGGACCGAGTATCGTATTGGCAGCTGTGCTATTCTTTCTTATCGGCATCTCGCCGCTTGCCCGGTTGTTTCGACGCGGGGCAGCGGACCCTTCATCGGAGAGAGCGTCATGACCGACAAGCAGAGCGGGGAGACCCTGACACGCAATCAAACCCTGGTGCTGGAGGCTCTATCAGCGGCGGAAACAGCCATGACGGCTTATGCTTTGTTGGATGTCTTGCGGGATTCCGGCCTTCGGGCACCGCCGCAAGTCTACCGGGCCTTGGAGCGCTTGAGGGCGCTTGGGCTTGTTCACCGGATTGAGAGCCTGAATGCCTTTGTCGCGTGCTGCCATCCGGATCACGATCACGCCCCGGCGACAATTTTCGCCATTTGTGAAGACTGCGGCACCGTCTCGGAAATTGAGAACGAAGCCATCGCCGGACGTTTAGAAACCGTGGCCGGCGAAGCCGATTTCAAGCTCAGCCGATCCGCCATTGAGCTGAAAGGCCAATGCGGCGACTGCACAGCGAAATAATCTCGTCTAACCGCATCTCATATTTCGAAACGGTTCTGTGACGTTTCCGTGATGCGACAATTGTGCGGTTGCAGCATTCGTTGCGCATGTGCAGCATTCCTCCATAAAGCGTGCCGCAAGGAATAGATATTGGATCTATCCTGTGGACAACGGATTGCACGCGGTTGCTTAATCCCATGACCGATCCCAAAAGCCTATATGCCAGCAAATGCGTGGACGCGGTGGATGCTGCGGAAAGTATTATTGATGGCTCAAACCTGATCCTTGGCATGGGGGTCGCCATGCCCCCCGGCTTCATGGCCGCCTTGGCGGAGCGCGCTCGGGAGAGGCGGGGGCTGTCCCACCTGCCGCTCTATTACATGCATTCAAACGCGGCAGCGGCGGAGACCATTCTCAAGCCCGAGCTGATGGATATCCTGAAGCCGCACAGCCTGTTCATGAGCCGGCATGACCGCGAGTTGGAGCGCGAAGGCCGTAAGAAGGGGCAGATTTGGGTCCAGTTCGTACCCTGTCTTTTCCATCAGGTCGGGCGGTTGCTGAGCGAGCGGATCTCACCCGATTGCTTTGTTACGACCGTTTCTCCAATGGATCGGTCTGGCCATTTCAGCCTTGGGACGAATGCCGATTATGGGGCCGATGTCGTCCGTTCCGCGAAGCGGGTGATCGTCGAGGTCAATCCCAACATGCCACGCAGTTTCGGTGAGACCCTGGTGCATGTGAGCCAGGTCGAGATGATTGTTGAGCACACAGCGCCGTTGATGGAGCTGCCGGCGCATCCGGTGGGCCCGGAAGATACCACCATTGCCCATCGCATCGTCGATCAGATTCCCAATTGTGCGACATTGCAATTCGGGGTCGGCGGGGTGCCGTCGGCGGTCATGGGGGCGCTCGGCTCGCACCGCGATCTTGGCCTGCATTCGGAGTTGCTGTCACCGCCAATGATCAATCTGATCCGCGCGGGCGTCATCACAGGTCGTGAGAAATCAATCATGGCGCATAAGCATGTCTTCACCCTGGCGCTTGGGGATGCGGATATGTACGCCTTCATGGATGATAATCCATCGATCGTGGGCTATCCGGCGACCTGGGTGAACAGTCCGGCTGTCATTCGGAAGAACCGGGATATGATTTCGGTGAACGCTGCCATTCAGATCGATTTAACTGGTCAGGTGAATTCCGAATCCCTGAACGGCATGCAATTCAGTGGGACGGGAGGACAGTTGGACTTCGTGCGTGGCGCCTATCTGGCGCCGGGCGGAAAGTCCTTCATCGCCCTGCATGCCACCGCGAAAAAGGGAAGCATCAGTCGGATCGTCCCGCGCCTCACCGAAGCCACTGTTACCGACCCTCGTGCTGATACCCATTGGGTCGTGACGGAATTCGGCATGGTGGATCTGAAAGGCCTGTCCCTTTCACAGCGGGCCCGCGCCATGATCGGGATTGCCCATCCCGACTTCCGTGACAGCCTGACAGCGTCCGCCCATGAAATGGGTATTCTGTAACGCTCTGACGTGATTTTCGCCTCTTTTATGTGGTGCGCAGCATAATGATCTTCGTTCATCCTTGATCGCCGGCGTTTTACACCGATACTTGGTCCACAGGGCCAAATAGCAGGCTGGGTTGGGGGCAAATTAATGCGAATGTGTAACACAGTTACCGCGATGATCTTGGCGATCGTGTCGAGTTTCTGTGTCGTCGGAACTGTTTCTTCGGACACGGGCGATATCAGCCCGAAATTCGGCACCGGCGATATAAGATTAAGTGAGGCGGAAGCCAATTGGGTCGCCGCCCATCCTGTCGTCACTTATAGCGAAGTGAACTGGAAGCCGTTGTCGATCATTGATGGCGGTCGCATGGTCGGTGTGATGGGCGACTATCTCGACATCATTGAAAAAAGAACCGGCATCACGTTCAAATTTATCCCTTCAGAAAGCTGGCCCGCCGTTTTGGACGCGTTCTCCAACGGGCAACTCGATATCGTGCCGGGGGTTGGCAATTCGGCACGCGAGCAGCAGCTGGGCCTGATTTCCCATCCCTATGCGGAATTTCCTCTGGTTCTGGTGGGGCGCGAGGATGCGTCCTTTGTCGATGGTCCAGAAGACCTGGAAGGCAAGAAGCTGGCAATTCCGAAATACTACACCAGCTCCAACTATATTAAGGAAAACTTCCCGGAGCTTGAGGTTATCGATACCATGAGTATCGAAGAATCTCTGACCATGGTGTCAAACGGCGAAGCGGATGTCTTCGTCGGTCATAAACTAGTGTCCATCTATAATATGGAGCAGCTGTATCTTGGTAATCTCAAGATCATCGGACTGACGGAGTTTAATTTCCTTCATAGTATTCTGGTTCAAAATGAGGCGCCGGAACTGCTGTCGATCATTAACAAGGTCATCGCCCGGATTGATGCGAAGGAACATAAGCGAATCTATGATGACTGGGTGCAGGTCAGTATCGAACAATCCGTCGATTTTACGATTATCTATCAGGCAGCAGGCGGCGCGGCGCTGCTCTTGATCGCAGTTGTCTATTGGAACAGGCGGTTGAAGCAGGCGGTCTTGGAACGGACACAAGAGTTACAGGATGTGCTGGAAACTCTGGAAGTTCGGGTGCAGGACCGAACGGCAGAACTGGCTGAGAAGGAAGCCCTGCTCCGCTCCGCGATGGAGAATATGCCGGGTGGCATGTATATCCTGGACCATGAGCTCAAGGTTATGGATCTGAACCAAGCCTTTCAGGATATGACGGGTGAAGATATCGTGCCGGGCGATTCCATGCGCGACATTATCCGCAACGCCTTTGCATTTCAGTTTGATGATGACGCTGCTTTGGATCGCTTCGTGGAAGCCCGGCTCGATTATATCCGTGAAGCACCGGATTCGGGCGTGGAAGTAACACTGTCCAATGACCACACAGTCTATGTGAGCTACGGCAAGACCCAGAATGACGGCCGTATTGGTGTGACAATTGATATTACTGATCGCAAGGAAGCGGAGAAGAAACTGGCGGATGCCTATGACGTCATCTCCGAAAGCATCAATTATGCGAGTAACATCCAGCGTGCCATTTTGCCGGATGAAGACAGTTTCTCGACCTTCTTCTCCGATTACATGATCCTGTGGGAGCCGCGTGACCGGGTCGGCGGAGACGTCTATTGGAATCGGGTTTGGGGCGATGGCGTCTTGGTCATTCTGGCGGATTGCACGGGCCATGGCGTCCCCGGCGCCTTCATGACCTTGATCGCGACCGGCGCACTTGACCGTGCCTTGGAAGAGACGCTGCCCGGACAGGTCGGCACGCTTCTGCAACGGGTCCACCAATTGGTCCAATTGACCCTCAATCAGGATACATCCTATGGCAGAAGTTCGGATGATGGATTGGAATTGGGCGCGTGTTATCTGAATACGGAAATGGACGGTTTGACCTTTTCCGGCGCCCGCTTCTCGCTCTTTCGGATGCGGGACAGCAGCATGGATGAGATTAAGGGCGCGAAGAAAGGCCTGGGCTATCGCAATGTGCCCTACACGCAGACCTTTGAAGAAGTCAAATTGGAGGTTGAGGACCGGGATGCGTTCTATCTGTTTTCCGATGGGATCATCGATCAGATCGGCGGCCCGCGACGCCGCGCCTTCGGCAAGAAGCGCTTGAAGTCACTCCTGCTCTCCGTTGCGGATGAACCAATGCAGACACAGAAAGAAACCGTGTCAAAAGTCTTCGCCGACTACCAAGGCGAAGAATCCCGCCGCGACGACGTCTCCGGCATCGGATTCCGGGTCGGATAGGCGGGTTGGTTTGAGCGGGGGTGGGGGCGCTCTATTGCGTCCCTCAATACCCCGCCATACGCCCCCGTAGGCGCAAGCGCAGGGCGTTCAACTTGATGAAGCCTTCGGCGTCGCGTTGGTCGTAGACGTCGTCTTCTTCGAAAGTGACGATATCGGCGTCGTAGAGGCTGTTCGGGCTTTGGCGGCCGGTGATGATGACATTGCCTTTATAGAGCTTTGCCGTCACCCGTCCGGTGACCATTTCGCTGCCCTTATCGATGGCGGCCTGCAGCATCTCACGTTCCGGGGCGAACCAGAAGCCGTTATAGATCATCTCCGCATATTGCGGCATCAGCGCGTCTTTCATATGCATCGCGCCGCGATCCAGGCAGAGGCTTTCCATCGCGCGCCGCATTTCGAATAAGACGGTGCCGCCCGGCGTTTCATAGACGCCACGGGACTTCATGCCGATGAAGCGGTTCTCGACAATATCCAGCATGCCAATGCCATTGGCGCCGCCCAGCTCATTCAGCTTGGCGAGAAGGGTGGCGGGGCTCATCTTCTCCCCATTGACCGCTACCGGGTCACCGGCTTCGAAGTCGAGCGCGATTTCGGTCGGTGTGTCCGGCGCGCTTTGTGGAGAGACCATGCGGGTCAGGATCAAGTCCAGATCGGCTTCCTCCGCCGGGTCTTCCAGCACCTTCCCTTCGGAGGAGATATGCAGCAGGTTCGCATCCTGGCTGAACGGCGGTTCACCGCGCTTGTCTTTCGGCACTTGGATCTGCCGGCTTTCCGCATAGGCGATCAGTTGTTGGCGCGATGCCAGATCCCATTCCCGCCAGGGGGAGATGATCTTGATATCGGGCTTCAGCGCATAGTAGCCAAGCTCGAACCGGACCTGGTCATTGCCTTTGCCGGTGGCGCCATGGGCAACTGCGTCGGCGCCGGTTTCCTTGGCGATCTCGATCTGGCGTTTGGCAATCAGCGGCCGTGCGATGGAGGTGCCCAGAAGATAGGTGCCTTCATAGATCGCATTGGCGCGGAACATCGGGAAGACATAGTCCTTCACGAACTCCTCGCGCAGGTCATCGACATAGATTTGCTTAACGCCTGCCTGTTCGGCTTTGCGGCGGGCGGGCTCCAGTTCTTCGCCCTGGCCCAGATCGGCGGTGAAGGTTACGACCTCGCAGCGATAGGTTTCCTGCAGCCATTTAAGAATGACAGAGGTATCCAGGCCACCTGAATAGGCCAGGACAATCTTTTTCACAGCATCGCTTTCGCCGCCCGACATAGGTCTGCTCCCAAGGTTTGGAGAATTTCGAAGATTGGCGCGTTCTAAGGCCCGGCATCGGCGAATGCAAGCGACAGCACCAGGGGTGCTTCAATTTGGCGATGGTTGAAGTGGAACCCTGGTGTGGGAAGCGATCCGGTTGGGGCTAGACGGGCTGGCCTCTAATGTACGAGGGACGGCACATTGATTGCCTCTTTCGTCGGGCAGCGCGGTGGCAGATGCAGCCCGGACTTATCGAAGCAATCCGCCCATCGATCCAGATAGTCAATGGCCGCGGGCAGCCGATCTTCCGGCGTCAGGGCACCCAGGATCGCAACGACACTGGTGCGGCGACCCAATTGCCTGCAGGCCAGGGCAAGCAGGATCTCCCGCTCGTGCCGGGAAACCTCAGGGTCGCCGGGCGCGCGGATCGCAGCTGCCGGGTTGGCCCGCCAATGCAGGCACATGGCAAAGCCTTCGATTGCCGCAACAGCAGCGCTGGCATCCACTTTCGAAAGGGTGGCCGCCAACACAGCACCTTCGTCATGGCGATGCCGCATGCCCATCACTGTCCGGCGTAACGCCCATAATGCGAGACGTTCCGCGAAGCGAAGACCGGCGCATTGCAGCGCTGGGGCTTCCAATCGCAAGGGGCCACTGCTCGAAAAACGGATCGCTTCAGCCATAAACTCTGTCTCCCTGTTCATTCGGTGGAGAAGAGTGTATTGCGGATGAGAATGATTCGCAATTACAAATTTAGTTAGGATGAATTGGGAGTGGGATAACGATCAATAAAGCGCTCCGCACGGGGCAAGGCGTTGTGCAAGAACTGATCCGGCTGCCGCAGCCACAGGCCATCAAAGGTTTTGGATTTGGCCTCGGATATCAGAACGTCTGTCGGCAGCGGTATTAGCGTGCACTCCCAACCGGCCCACCAACGTTGGGACTTTCTGCGGGCATGCGCAACCAGCGCGTCCCAGTTCGAATAGCCGTGAAAATCAAAGGCGAGAGTGCCGGAGACGGCGACAATATGGTTTCCCGTAAACCCGGCTTCCGGTTTCATCCAGATCGCCTGAAAACCGGCATCGGGATAGCGTTTGATAAAGGCATAGGCGAGGATGTGGCAGGCGCCGCCGGCAAAGAAGGCGCGGTCCGGCCGGTTCCATCGACGCTCCGGGTTCTGCTTAACACCCTTTTTCCAGCGATACATGGATGGGCGCCTCTTGTGGTTCAGGCCTCGGGGGTCGACAGCCTTTCGGCAGCGTCGTTCGGCAACAGTAAGAAATATCGACCCGGACTTCTCATCTTGCCGGCCTGGGCAAGTGCCGGCGCGCCATAACCCCAGAAGAAATCGCCCCGTACCGCGCCCTTGATCGCACCGCCAGTATCCTGGGCGACCATCAGGCGCCGAAGCGGGGTGCCGCCTTCGGTTTCACCCGGCATGACGGTATCGAGCCAGATTGGGATACCCGGTGGGACGAAGCGATTGTCTACCGCAAGGCTGCGTTCCGGGGTCAGGGCGACCCCCAGCGATCCGATGGGACCGTCACCGGTTATTTCCCGGAAGAAGATAAAACGCGGATTGACGGCGAATAGATCGGCGGCCTCCTCCGGATTGGCTTCGACCCAGCCGCGGATCCCGGACCAGCTTGCCTCATGCGGCTTCAAGACCCCGCGGTCAATCAGGGCCCGGCCAATGGATTTGTAGCCATGACCATTATGGGCTGCGAAACCGACCCGGGCGACCTCTCCATCCGGCAGAATGACCCGCCCCGATCCCTGAACATGCAACAGGAAAGCATCAACCGGATCATCCAGCCAGAACAGGGCCTCCCCCGCTTCCGCCAGAACGCCGGCGTCAATCTCTCCGCGTGTCCGATAGGGCACGAAGCGCGTCCCCTCGGCCCGTCCGACGATACGCTTGCCTTTCAGTGCAGGATCGAAAGCACCCAAATCGGCGCTTAACATGTCGGCAGGTTTTGCATAAAGCGGTGTCTTGAAGGTTTCATCAGGCGTGAGGGCGCCTCGGACCTCGGCTTCGAAATAGCCGGTGAAAAGCCCGGTCTCCGGTGTCTCGTCGGTGCCCTCTCCCGCCGCCGCAGCCGTGAAGGGGGTGAAACTATCCTCGATCATGGCGCGGAGGTCGTCATCAGGGCCAATCGCCCTGATCGCCGCACAAGGCGTTTTCCAATCACCAGCGATCACAGGAATATCTGTAGTCCCGACGGCGCTGTCGATTGGCTTGCCGGATAAGGCGTCACAACTGCGTCTTAGGGCTTGGCCCAGCATGGCGAGATCGTCCGCCGCCCAACCTGGCAGGTCGGTAAAGCTGACTTTGGTCACCAGAACACCGGCAGGGGTTGCTTCCTGTTGTGTCTCCGCTGGTTCTTCGGCTTTCTCAGGTGGTTCCTCTTCGCAACCGGAAAGCACCAGCAGGCCGGCCAGAAGAAGGCTCGGTCCACAAAGCCGCATCGAACGCCCTGACCTTAATTCGGAGTGCGGGTTGCGATCAGTGCCCAGTTTGGATCGCGGGAGCTGGTGTCGCGCGCGAAGGTCCAGATATCGACCACAGTGATCACGGTTGCAGGCTCCCCGGCGACGACGCGGTTTTCGTCATCATAGGTGACATTGACCTGTTTGGAGACGAACTTGACGGTAACCTGGGCTTCCCGACCCAGGACTTCCGCTTCCAGGATCGTCGCGCTGTCGATACCGACCAGGGTATCTTCCATGCGATGACCCTGATCGACCCGGTGATCGATCGCGTCAGAGAAGTTTTGGAAGACGTCCTTCGATAGCAGAGGTTTCAACGCCTTGGTGTCGCCTTCCGCAAAGGCATGGACGATCATCTCAAAGGCCATTCGGGCGCCTTCAACGAATTGACCGGGCTCAAAATCCGGGTCGGCAATGCGCAGCTTCGCCATTCCCGCGCCTTCCATTTCAGGCGCATCGGCAGAGTCATCGGAGGCGTTGTTCTTGGCCATGCCCGGCATCTGGACGACTTTATCGTCGGCCTCATCATCATCCGTGTCATTGTCTGGCTGAGGAGAGGGCGGACCGCCCGGGAACATATCGCTCGGGCGTTTTTGATGGCCGGTTCGCTTGCCCAGGACATTGCCCAGCCGCAGAACCAAAAAAACCGCAATCGCGCCAAAAAGGATTAAGTCCAAGGGAAAATCGCCGCCCATGGGGCCTCTCTCGTCATATCCGGTCCGCTTCTTGTGAGCGACCGCCGGACCATAAAACGCTGTTCCAAGCCTTCGATCTGCGAACGCATTTTTCGCCGCATGTAGACATCGACTTGAAAGGCAGCCTTACGCCGCCTAGCTTGCTAAGGGCTAACGCCCCAATTGCAGTAAGACATAGGCGCGCAGTGCCGCAAGAGC
>SPJL01028230.1_pt1 | contig 10343 bp, 6 predicted proteins | sample 3741751 | NCBI WGS metagenome assembly SPJL01 (sample SAMN10925998, study PRJNA522277) | cold seep metagenome | isolation source: Elba SIP-enriched marine methane seep metagenome, extraction at timepoint T3 | place: Italy: coast of Elba, Mediterranean Sea
AAATCCTGTAAACAATTCACATCGCCAGCATCCAGTTCCCCCAATGCATAACAGGCCGCTTTTGCTCCTGCCATTGTTGTATAGTAAGTCACATGATGCTGCAAGGCTTCTCTACGCATCGTAAATGAATCATGTATTGCTTTAACGCCATCCGTCGTATTCACAATCAATTGAATCTGATCATTTTTGATCATATCGACTGTATTAGGCCTGCCTTCATTCACCTTATAAACCACTTCACAAGGTATACCAGCCTCTCTCAAGACATTAGCCGTACCTTTAGTTGCCACAATCTCATAACTTTTATCGATTAACATTTTTGCCACTTCAGGTGCTTTGGCTTTATCCACTTCTCGCACACTGATCAAAACTTTACCTGTGTGACTTAAATCAACACCTGCTGCTCTTTGTGACTTGGCAAACGCTTCCCCAAATGTTTTACCGACACCCATCACCTCTCCAGTAGACTTCATCTCTGGGCCCAGTAATGGATCCACTCCCGGAAATTTCACAAAAGGGAATACTGCTTCTTTGACAGAGTAGTAATTTGGAATGCGTTCTTCCGTATAGCCTTGCTCTTTTAAGCTAATACCTGCCATACATAAAGCGGCTATTTTGGCTAATGGATAACCTGTCGCTTTAGACACAAATGGCGCTGTTCTTGACGCACGAGGATTCACCTCCAAAACATAAATCGTTTCACCCTGTATAGCAAATTGGGTATTCATTAACCCCCTTACACCCAACGCTTCTGCCATTTTCGCCACTTGCTCACGTAATTGATCCTGCAAATGGTCAGACAGATCATAAGGTGGAATAGAACATGCCGAATCACCTGAATGCACTCCGGCTTGTTCGATATGCTCCATCAAACCTCCGATCAAGACGGTTTCGCCATCATAGATAGCATCAACATCCATTTCTACCGCATCATCAAGGAAACGGTCTAATAAAACAGGCGAATCATTTGAAACAGTAACCGCCTCTTGCATATAACGGCGTAAACCTTCTTCATTAATTACGATTTCCATAGCACGACCACCCAATACATAGGAAGGTCGCACAACTAAAGGATATCCCAGTTCTTTGGCCTGATTCACCGCCTGATCAACAGATCGTGCTGTTGCATTAGGCGGCTGTTTCAAATCCAGTCGTTCTAATAATTTTTGAAAACGTTCTCTATCTTCTGCCAGGTCAATCGAATCAGGTGACGTTCCAATAATTGGCGCACCTGCTGCTTCTAAAGCTCGCGCCAATTTCAATGGCGTTTGCCCACCATATTGCACAATGACACCTTTCGGTTGTTCCAGATCGATTATTTCTAACACATCTTCTAACGTCAGAGATTCGAAATATAAACGATCAGAGGTGTCAAAATCAGTTGAAACCGTTTCCGGATTACAATTGATCATAATGGTTTCAAAACCATTCTCACGTAGCGCCAAAGCAGCGTGAACACAGCAATAATCAAACTCTATGCCTTGTCCGATTCGGTTAGGACCTCCGCCCAAAATAATAATCTTATCCTTATCACTGACATTGGCTTCACACTCTTCCTCATAGGTAGAATATAAATATGCAGTGTCAGAAGAAAACTCGGCAGCACATGAATCAATGCGTTTATAAACAGGACGAATTCCCAGTTTATCTCGCATATTTCTTATATCGGCTTCTTTGGTATCCAGCAATTTAGCTAAACGTTCATCTGAAAAACCTTGTCGTTTTAAACGATATAATTCACCTTCTTCCAAAGTCGCTAAGGTTTTTGTCGCTAATGTTTTTTCGCTTACAATTAAATCTTCTACTTGTGCTAAAAACCAAGGATCAATTTTACATGCCTCATGCACATCTTCCAGGCTTAAACCACTACGAAATGCATCGGCCACATACCACAAACGCTCTGGCCCTGGGTGACGCAGTTCTCTTTGAATACTATCCTGCACATGATCTTCAGATAAATCAACCACTTCATCAAGACCAGACACCCCAACTTCCAGACCACGTAATGCTTTTTGCAGAGACTCCTGAAAAGTTCTGCCTATTGCCATCACCTCACCCACTGACTTCATTTGAGTCGTCAAACGATCATCCGCTTGTGGAAACTTTTCAAACGTAAAACGTGGAACTTTGGTAACGACATAATCGATAGTCGGTTCAAACGATGCCGGTGTTGCTCCACCTGTTATTTCGTTTTTCAATTCATCTAAGGTGTAACCGACTGCCAGTTTTGCAGCAACTTTAGCAATTGGAAAACCGGTTGCTTTAGATGCCAATGCTGATGAACGAGACACTCTGGGGTTCATCTCAATCACTACCATACGACCATCTTCAGGATTAATCGCAACCTGCACGTTAGAACCGCCAGTATCGACACCAATTTCTCGCAATACAGCTAAGGAAACATTCCGTAATATTTGATACTCTTTGTCGGTTAATGTTTGTGCTGGGGCAACTGTAATTGAATCACCCGTATGCACACCCATAGGATCGAAATTTTCAATGGAGCAAATAATGATGCAGTTATCCTTAGAATCCCGAACCACCTCCATCTCGTATTCTTTCCAACCCAAAACAGATTCTTCAATTAACAGTTCATTGGTTGGGGATAAATAGAGGCCTCGCTCGCAAATCTCAATAAATTCTTCTTTATTATAAGCAATACCACCACCACTACCTCCCATAGTGAATGATGGCCTGATCACTGTCGGATAACCCACTTCTGCCTGGGCAGCAAAGGCTTCTTCCATGCTATGAGCTGTTTTTGATTTTGCCACTTCAAAACCAATTTTATCCATCGCTTTATTAAACAATTCACGATCTTCTGCTTTATTGATTGCTTCCTTGGTTGCCCCAATCATTTCCACATTGTGCTTTTCCAGCACACCGTGCTTATCCAGGTCTAAAGCGCAGTTCAGTGCAGTTTGCCCACCCATCGTAGGTAAAACAGCATCTGGCTGTTCTTTTTCGATAATTTTTTCGACTGTTTTCCAATCTATCGGCTCAATATAAATTGCATCTGCCATATCCGGATCAGTCATGATCGTTGCCGGATTGGAATTCACTAAAATGATACGATAGCCTTCTTCTCGCAATGCTTTACATGCTTGCGTTCCAGAGTAGTCAAACTCACAGGCCTGGCCTATTACGATAGGTCCCGCACCTAATAATAAAATCGATTTTATGTCGGTTCTTTTTGGCATAGTTTGTTAGATCTACTGTTTTATTTACTTGCTGATGGATTTGAATGTGCATTCATCATGTCGATGAATTGATCAAATAAGGACTCCACATCATGTGGACCAGGGCTGGCTTCAGGGTGGCCCTGAAAACTCATTGCAGGACAGTCTGTACGTTCAATACCCTGTAAACTGCCATCAAATAATGAATGATACGTCGCTTTGATATTCGCAGGTAGCGATGCTTCATCTACTGCAAAACCATGGTTTTGACTGCTGATCATCACCCGACCACTATCTTTATGTTGCACAGGATGATTTGCTCCATGGTGACCAAACTTCATTTTTTCAGTTTTGGCACCACTGGCGAGCGCCAATAACTGGTGTCCCAAACAAATACCAAAGGTAGGTATTTTTTGCTGCAGAATGGTCTGTATGGCATCAATAGCATAATCACATGGCTCCGGATCCCCAGGCCCATTAGACAGAAAAACACCATCAGGCTGCATGGCTAAAACGTCTTCTGCAGGCGTTGTTGCAGGTACAACAGTTACCCTGCAACCTCTGTTCGCTAATAAACGCAGGATATTACGTTTAACGCCAAAATCATAAGCAACGACATGTTTATCCAAGTTTTCTGCTTCGCTATGACCTTCTAGCAAGGTCCAGGTATTTTCTGTCCATTGATATGGTTCTGACACCGTGACTTCTTTTGCCAGATCCATGCCTTTCAGGCCAGAAAAACCAGCAATAGCTAGCTCTGCCTGTTCAACATCGATATTTTCACCCGCCACAATACAACCGCGCTGCGCACCTTTATCACGCAATATTCGCGTTAGCTTACGCGTATCAATATCAGCAATCGCAACAACCTTATTTTCCAGCAAATAATCTGACAGCGATTTTTCACTACGCCAATTGCTTATTTGCAAGGGCAAATCACGCACCACCAGACCACTGGCAAAAACGGCAACCGACTCATCATCTTCTGCAGTTGTCCCCACATTACCAATATGTGGATACGTTAACGTCACAATTTGACGTGCATAAGAGGGGTCACTCAGAATCTCCTGATAGCCGGTTAAAGAGGTGTTAAATACAACCTCACCAACAGAAAGACCATCCGCACCTATGGATAGTCCTTTAAATACAGTTCCATCTTCCAATAACAGCAAAGCAGGTTTACTCAAGATTACTCACCTTAAATGTGAAAAACGGGATAAGCCTATCGACTCATCCCGTTTATGTAGATACAAAATTATTCCCTAATTTTACGTAAATTTACGCCTCAGGTCATCAAGAATTTTTCAATCCTAATACATCCTGCATATCATACAGTCCAATTTCCTTATCTTTTAACCAGTCAGCCGCCCTGACAGCGCCATTAGCAAAGGTCATACGACTGGTTGCCTTATGAGTAATTTCAACACGTTCACCTTCATCGGCAAACATCACAGTATGTTCGCCGACAATATCACCGGCCCGGATAGTGGAAAAGCCGATGGTTTTTCTATCTCGTTCTCCGGTATCACCTTCACGACCGTATATTGCACAATCTTTTAAATCACGCCCTAAAGTATCAGCAACCACTTCACCCATACGTAAAGCGGTACCCGAAGGTGCATCTACCTTATGCCTATGATGCGCTTCTATCACTTCAATATCGGTGTAATCACCCATCACACGCGCAGTCATTTCTAATAATTTGAGAGATAGATTAACCCCTACACTCATATTAGGCGCCAATACAATAGCGACATCTTCCGCCGCTTTTTGAATAACCAGTTTCTGCTCTTCGCTATAACCGGTGGTTCCAATAACAATTTTCTTGCCAGCTTGTCGACAGATTTCTATTGCCTTCATCGAAGCATCGGCGCGCGTAAAATCGATCAGCACATCAAATTGATCAGTAACTGCTGACAAATCATCAACTACAGACACATCTAATTTGTTTATACCTGCCAGTATTCCGGCATCTTTACCTATCGTATCACTTTCTGGCCGAGATACGGCCACTGACAATTCAGTCTGTTCGGATAACACTGCTGCTTTTACGAGACATTGTCCCATACGACCCGAAGGCCCTATCACTGCTATTCTTTGCATGTTTTACCCTGTCAATTTATCAAAGAAGCTTTTTACACCATCTGTCCATGAATGTTCTTGCGGACTATGATGTTTTCCACCTCCTGACAAGGAATCTTTCAACTGATTTACTATAGCTTTTTGCTCTTTTGTTAAACGCACTGGCGTTTCAATTTGCACTCGACATAACAAATCGCCTACCGATCCACCTCTTACGGGTTTAACACCCTTGCCTCGCAAACGGAACAGTTTCCCAGTTTGAGTTTCAGCAGGAATTTTCAACTTAACCCGACCATTTAAAGTAGGAACTTCTAGTTCACCACCTATACAGGCCGTAGGAATACTAATCGGCACTTCACAATACAGATCTGCACCATCTCGTGTAAAGATATCATGCTCTTTAACCTGAATTTGCACATACAAATCACCAGATGGTCCGCCATTCGCACCGGCTTCACCTTCACCGGCCAAACGAATACGGTCACCATTATCAACACCAGCAGGTACTTTAACTGATAAGGTTTTATCTTCCTGAACTCGTCCTTGGCCTTGGCATGGACGGCATGGGTCTTTAATTTGTTTGCCATTTCCATGACAGGTCGGACAAGTTTGTTGTACAGAAAAAAAGCCTTGCTGCATTCTGACCTGACCATGCCCCTGACAAGTTGAACATGTCACGGGAGTCGAGCCTTTTTTAGCCCCTGAACCTTTACACTCTTTACAAGCTACCAATACTGGTACGCGCACAGTTGCTTCCGTACCGCCAACCGCCTCTTCCAAAGTCAAATCCAGGTTATAACGTAAATCAGATCCTGATTGAACATTACTGCGTCTTCGACCGCCAGCTCCACCGCCGCCTCCGCCAAAAATATCACCAAAAACATCACCAAATATATCACTAAAATTTTCGCCGCCGCCAAAACCTCCGGGACCTCCACCCATCGTTTGATCAACCCCAGCATGACCGAATTGATCATAGGCAGCACGTTTTTTAGGGTCGGACAAAATTTCATATGCTTCCTTAACTTTTTTAAACTGTGATTCAGCTTTAGCTGGATCATCAGTATTTCTGTCAGGATGAAATTTCATCGCCATGCGACGATAGCTTTTCTTTAATTCAGCGTCACTGGCATTTTTTTCAACACCGAGTAATTTATAAAAATCTTCTTTTGCCATAACGTAAATAACCGCCAACTAATGCGGCGGTTTTCAAGGTCCTTATATCAGGAAAAAACAAGGGCCTCTCAAGAGACCCTTAGCAGAAACGACTTATTTTTTGTCGTCGTCTTTTACTTCTTCAAATTCAGCATCAACAACATCGTCTGCACCTGCATCTGAACTTGATTCAGCCGATGCTTCAGGTGCTCCTTCACCACCTTCTGCTTCTGCTTTTTGTGCATAAACACGCTCGGCCAGTTTGCCAGATAATTCAGTTAAAGCCGCTGTTTTAGCTTCTATCTCTTCTTTATCTTCAGTTTTAACCACTTCCTGTAATTCAGATATTGCCGCATCAATCGCTGTTTTTTCTTCGTCACTCACCTGCTCACCCAACTCTTCCATGGTTTTTTGAGTGGCATTGATCATACCTTCTGCAGAGTTTCTGGCAGAAACCAGTTCAGTGACTTTCTTATCCTCGTCCGCGTGTGCTTCTGCATCTTTAATCATGCGATCCACTTCGTCATCAGACAAACCACTGGATGCTTTAATCACGATAGATTGTGCTTTTCCTGTTGCTTTATCTTTAGCCGACACATTCAAGATACCATTCGCGTCAATATCAAAGGAGACTTCAATCTGTGGAATTCCGCGTGGTGCTGGTGGAATATCCGACAGGTCAAAACGACCTAAGGATTTATTACCACTTGCTACTTCACGTTCACCCTGTAATACATGAACTGTCACCGCTGTCTGACTATCTTCTGCAGTAGAAAACACTTGCGCCGCATTTGTCGGAATCGTAGTATTTTTCTCGATCAACTTAGTCATCACGCCACCCATGGTCTCAATACCTAAAGACAAGGGAGTCACATCCAACAATAAGACGTCTTTAACATCACCACCTAAAACACCCGCCTGAATCGCTGCACCTAATGCAACTGCTTCATCAGGATTGACATCCTTACGAGGTTCTTTACCAAAGAAGTTGTTCACTACTTCCTGAACTTTTGGCATACGTGTCTGACCACCCACTAAAATCACATCATTGATTTCAGAAGCAGATAAACCCGCATCTTTTAATGCTTTTTCACACGGGTTTTTAGTTCTTTCAATTAAATCATCAACTAAAGATTCTAATTTTGAACGAGTTAATTTAACATTTAAATGTTTAGGGCCTGTTGCATCAGCAGTCACATAAGGTAAGTTAATATCCGTTTGCTCAGCTGATGACAATTCGATCTTGGCTTTCTCAGCGGCTTCTTTTAAACGTTGTAACGCTAATGGGTCACTGTGTAGATCGATACCATTTTCTTTTTTAAATTCATCAGCCAGAAAATCAATAATTCTTAAATCAAAATCTTCACCACCCAGAAAAGTATCACCATTGGTTGCCAATACTTCAAACTGATGTTCACCTTCAACTTCTGCAATTTCAATGATAGATACATCAAATGTACCACCACCCAAATCATAAACTGCAATAGTAGTATCGCCTTGCGGCTTATCCATACCGAAAGCCAGTGCAGCCGCTGTCGGTTCATTAATAATACGTTTAACATCTAACCCGGCAATTCGACCAGCATCTTTTGTCGCCTGACGTTGCGAGTCATTAAAATAAGCAGGTACGGTAATAACCGCTTCTGTAACCTCTTCACCTAAAAATGCTTCAGCATCTTTTTTCAATTTCATCAAAACACGTGATGAAACTTCTGGTGCCGCCATTTTTTTACCATGGCACTCAACCCAGGCATCACCGTTATCTGCTTCAACGATTTTATAAGGTACCATTTTGATATCTTTTTGTACCACATCGTCTTTAAAACGACGACCAATTAAACGCTTAATTGCAAATAAGGTATTTTCTGGATTTGTCACTGCCTGTCTTTTAGCAGACTGACCCACTAATACTTCATCATCACCAGTAAAAGCAATAATAGAAGGCGTAGTACGCGCCCCTTCGCTATTTTCAATAACTCGTGACGTACCATTTTCTAAAACTGCCACACATGAATTAGTGGTTCCTAAATCTATTCCTATTATTTTAGCCATTAAAATCTCCAGACTTTTAGTTTATTTTGTATAGTTTAAATATGAGGTTGTTAAATCTAATTTCAAGCCTGTTCATCTAAGTTTGTTGAATCATCGTCTGGTTTGACAGAAGATTCTGCGGCTTTAGAGACCACAACCATTGCTGGACGGATTAAACGACCATTTAGTACATACCCTTTTTGAAATACATTTAACACCGTATTAGGCTCCACATCAGCACTTGGCTGCGTAGTCATAGCCTGATGTAATTCCGGATTAAACGCTTCTCCTGTGGGATCAATTGCTTCAATATTAAATTTTGCAAATACAGCTTCAAATTGCTTAATAGTAAGTTCACTGCCTTCTCTTAATGCCACAACTTCAGGGTTATCACTGGTAGAAGCCTGAATACCGAGCTCCAGACTATCTATAACGGACAACAATTCTTTGGCAAATTTTTCCAGGCCGTATTTATGTGCACTTTCCAGATCTTTCTGCGCACGTCTTTTTAAATTTTCCATTTCTGCCTTAGCGCGTACCGCCTTATCCCAACTTTCTTCCGCTTTCTTTTCTGCCTGCTTCAATTGTTTTTCTAACTCTTCAATCGTAGGCTGATCAGAAGCTTCATTCAGATCGGCATTTGCATCTTCTTCACTGACATTATCTGCCTCGGCTGATTCAGCAGCCTCACTAGAATCGTTTATGTCGTTCTCACTAGCTTGGTCCAATACTTCATCGATCAATTCGCTATCTGATTTTTCCTCAGAAGCACTTTGCTCATTACTCATTAATTACTCCAGAATGTAATACTTTATATCAATGTTTTGTAACATGGGGTCTATGATTTAGGATTCAAGGCAGAACCTAATAATTTTGCTGTCACATCGACATAGGGTATGATTTTTTCATAAGCCATGCGAGTTGGACCGATCACCCCCAGCACGCCAACTGTCTCATCATTAATGGCATAAGAGGAGGTCACCAGACTGCACTGATCAAATACCTGATAGCCCGATTCTTCACCGATATAGATCTGCACACCATCAGCCATCAGACATTGGTCCAGCAAATGAATCACCCCCTGCTTCTGACTAAAGGCATCAAACATCTGTTTCAACCTGTCCATATCTGACAAATCCGTTAAGCCCATCAAATTAGTTTCGCCTGATAAGACATAATCCTCAGCTGGTTTTTGATCAAAAGCCATTTGAGCGATATTCACCGCATCTATCATGCCCTGATTGACTTTTTGCTGTTCTTGCTGCAGTTCTGAAAAAACTGCATCGCGTACATTTGTCAGACTACGCCCGGAATAAACTGAATTTAAATAATTCGCAGCCTGAGTTAATTCTGCTTCAGAAAACTGTTTTTCGGTATGAATAATTTTATTGTGAACTTCCTGTTCATTAGTCACAAAAATCACTAATACCCGGGTATTTGACAGCGGTAGAAATTCAATATGACGCAGACAAACCACTTCCCGTTTGGGCAGGGTTACAACGCCAGCCATATGAGTGACATCAGACAACATTTTTGACGCGCGGCTGACCATTTCAGTCGCGGAATCTGCTTCAACCAATTCTGACTGTAATTGTTGTACAGCCTGAGACTCCAATGGCTTAACCGTTAATAAGGAATCTACAAAAAATCGATAACCACTGACTGTAGGCACTCTTCCAGCAGAAGTATGAGGTGAATGAATCAACCCCAGGTCTTCCAGATCTGCCATAACATTACGTATAGTAGCCGAGCTAAGTTTTATATCAGTGCTTTTTGACAAAACCCTGGACCCAACAGGCTGACCATCCTGAATATAACGCTCTACCAGAGTTTTTAGTAAGTGCAGTGATCTTTCATTCAGATCTAGATTTTTATCCACTCGCTTTCCAATTCACT
>SPJL01019948.1_pt1 | contig 10335 bp, 5 predicted proteins | sample 3741751 | NCBI WGS metagenome assembly SPJL01 (sample SAMN10925998, study PRJNA522277) | cold seep metagenome | isolation source: Elba SIP-enriched marine methane seep metagenome, extraction at timepoint T3 | place: Italy: coast of Elba, Mediterranean Sea
CTGTTTGTCGAATATAATCTGCCAAAACCGCAACACCCTCAAGGGTTTTAGCAAAAATTCTGGCACTGGCAAATGACAGGCGTTCAGTCCTTTCTTTCCCTTCAGCAATACCAAACTGCTCTACTTTAAACTCATCTTTAAAATCATCTACATCTAACAGCAAATCAAGATCCACAAAAACTGCTTTTTTAGCATATTGACTTTCAGGTAAAACACCTAATACAGTGACCAACAATTTGCCAATCTGTTTCTGTTGCTGGTATCTACGTGAAACAACCATCGTTAATTGCTCACCTGTTTCAATACCCAATTTATTCGCTACAATATAGGAAACAATTACCTGATGTTTCTCCAGTGGGTTTTCAACATAATCCACTAATACCGGGTCACCTGCCCGGGTAGGTATAATCTCTACTTCACTGACATATTGCCGTGAGTTTTTTATAAAATCAACCTGGGCATTTAAAATTCGGGTTTTGGGAATTAAAAAGCCGGTTTCCGGATGCGCTTTGATTTTTTCAAACCAGGACAAGGATTGCTTGTAAAACCCCACCAATCGAATTTCTCTTTTTAAAGGGTCTTTTAAAAAGTCGTTCTCCATGGTTTGTATAATGCCGAATTTTAATCCGGATAATAATAACAAAGGCGCTATCACTGAGGCTAAAGAGATTACCAGACAAACAGTAATTTTTCTATCATGCCAGAGATCTTTCAATGCCAAAGAAAGGCAAACTTTAAATGTTGTTAATCGTCTGGTCATTATACGTTAGCCTGTCAACACAGAAACAATGCCATTTTCATCATGATCTTCACAACTGGTTTGTATCTCTCTGATCCCCATTGCCTTTACCCTGTCCCAATCATGCGTCACAATAATGGATGTTAAATTTAGCTCTTGTGTCAATTTAATCAGCAACGCCATCACCTGATCTGCATGGCAGGGGTCCAGTGCTGCAGTCGGTTCATCTGCCAACAGGATTTGCGGTTGATGTGACAATGCTCTGGCAATAGCCGTACGTTGTCTTTCTCCAATTGATAGCTGGGCAGGTTTGCGTTTCAATAAATGATCAATTCCCAATAACTTACAAATATCCTCGACATAACTGTCACGTGCCTTCATTCCTAGAATCGTTCGTGATAGAGTAATATTATCAATAACCGATAAATAAGGTAACAACCCGCCTGTTTGCAAGACAAAGCCTAAATTCTGAGCACGTAAATCTGCCAATTTTCCCGCTTGTTTATTGTCCCAATAACTGGAAACATCATGTTCAGCAATATTAAAGACACCATTGGATACTGGTTTTAAAATCAAGCCGATTATTTCCAGTAAAGTGCTTTTACCCGATCCACTGGCTCCTGTTAAAGCAATTATTTCTGCTGCTTTGATTGAAAGCTCAGGCACTTTTAAAGTGAATGACTGCCGCCCCTGTCCTCGACTGTGTACTATAGACTCAAGATATAACATGCCTAGAATTAAGGCATCATTTCAATCGGAACCGGATAAACATAATCTGCTGGATCACTATTTTCAGCCAGTGGTATCCAGCGATCAGTATCATCATTATACAATTGATAATGTTTTAATTTACGTTTCAAGTCACGTAGTATGCCATGTTGCTGCTGTGCTCCAATTTGCAGCCAGGTTTCTTCATCCAGGTTTAATATAAAGCTTTTATAAGGTAGGTCGGCCAGGTATTCATCCATTAAATCCAGTTCGTGTAACTTAGCATTTTTTGTTTGTTTAATCTGATTAGGGTCTCTACCTAATGTTGCAGCTAAAGATCGTAAGTTTTTAAAAAAATCGTTTGGTTGAATAATGCCATCAATAACTTCGTCTGTAATTGATTTAACCACTTGATACAGATCACTCAGCTGATTTTTAGTTAATAACACTCTGACACCTGTTGCTTTTTTGGTTGCATCTTCCAACGTGGTATCACTAATCCATGCTTTGAACACTGGCGGAGCTTTAGTTCCAGATTCGCTGCCCAGATATGATAATTGCATAGCATGCCCCATTAAAGCCATATCTTCACTGATTTTGTTTGCATTACTCTTGCTTTTATTCTTGGCAACAGGCTTTTTCGTCCCAAATGTTAAATCTGCATTTTTTGCACTGCCAGCGGCTGATTTACCCTGGTAGGCATCATTAACCTGTTTAACAACTGAATCAGCCAGTGAATCGACAATTTGCGAAAACTCATCTATAGAGCCTGTATCTATCGGATAATACAGTGATTTTCCCAATGTATCGGAATATGACAAGGTAGTGTATTGTTGTTCTGCATCGGCATGATTTTTCTTACCCTGCGGTGTTTTCAAGTGCAAACTATATATAGCTACGCCTCGATAATCAGCCTCGTGATTAACTTGGCTGGCACTAAATTCAGTCGACGATAACTGATTTTCTGCATCAATAGCGCCAGCATCAGTAATTAATACAATATAGCGTGCGCCAAATTCAGTCCATTCCACATCGTTTAAAGCATCCATCACACCTGCATAGGTATCTTCATTAAAAAGACTGCTTGAAACACTAGCGGCTTTTAAACCAGACACCTTATCCAGAAAATCTTTACCATCTTTCACTTCTACCGGGTCGACATACTTACGCGAGGTATATTCCAGCGCAGGCACCGCATCAACATTTGAACGATAAGCAACCAGACCAAATTTAACTTTATCCAGTAATTTAGCCTGTTCAATCTGGCTGTATACCCTCTTAACTGCATTACGGGTCTGGTCAATATAAGGCCCCATGGATATAGTTGAATCTATCACGAATACCACGGCTGCTTTAAACCGTTTTAATAACAAAGAGGAATCCTTATCGTCATTCTTAGCAGAAGAATTGTCTTCCGAGTTTAAACTGACTGATGCTACTTCCAGCATGTTGACTTCACCCATATCAGTATAAACTTCCTGAAAATTGATGATGGGAAGTAAATAAAAATTTTTATTAATATCGATAGGTTTTTCCGGCTCGATAGAAATCACCCTGGGATCGGCAGCTCCTGAAAGGATTTTTTTTCGTAGGGGGGCGACAATTTCAGATGGTTTACTTGAACTAAGTATTTCTTCCAGTGTTTTACTTTCTTTAAAAAAAAGAACTCTTTCACGTCCGGAAATGTGATTAAACGCCAAACTGAGTTGCTGTTTCCAAGGGGTTGTTGCATCTGCCTGCATCCATCCCAGGGTTTTACCTTTTGAATCCACTCCTACTTGCAACCACTCTTTATTTTGATGTTGTTTTTTCTGATATACATAATAACGGGTAAAAGTTGGCTTAACTTCACCCTTTTTATCTCCTGCAGACTGATATACCTGGGCACCTGGTCGTGTTAAAACCCGTTGATACAAGGTCTTTTTTCCATCCATTAATAAAGGTACTTTATTTGCCTGTGCAAACGATTGAAAAATGGCACTGATAAATAGCAAAAAAGTAAAACCCAGCGCTGACCTGTTGTTCATCATTTTCTCCTATTCCGTTTAAAGTTTATCAAGAAAGCGCTTCGCTTCCTGATTTCCTTCATCAATAGACTTTTGATACCAATAAGCTGCCGTGTCCTTATCCGCTTCTTTCACACAACCATTGGCCTGAATTAAGTTCGGATCGTGCATTTTTCCGTATTCCAGAGCAATACGCGAATCATCGCTTTTATGTCCGCTATGAACCATCATTCTTAACATGGCATTACAATACCCTTGTTGTTGCCATTCCTTAGCTTTAGCAAGTATCTTATCGGTATCTGGTTTACTCGCCATAAACTGCTGTAACGACTCCATTTCTCCCAGGTTTTTCGATGGCTTAGTTTCAACAACTGTTTCCGTCAATTCTGTTTTAATTTCTTCTACAGGATTTTTTTTCTCCGGATCAATCTGTGCAGAGGAAATTTCTTCTGAACCTGCTAAACTAAGCTTGCCATCAAATGGTGGCCATTTAAAATACCATGCTGCTGCAGCTGTTAATCCCAGCAACAACAAAATCAACAGAACAATGATCATTAGTTTGTTTGCCTGAAAAAAGCCAACTGCTTGGTCTGGGTCTGAGATAGTTATAGGCTCTATTTCCTCAGGCTCTGGCTCTAATACACTGTCCTCAACCTGTGCTACAGGTTCTGGCTCCGGCTCATTTACAACTTCAAGTGTGGGTTCTTCATCATCCAGAATAAATCCATTTCCCATCGCTAAAGAATCCGGTGCATTGCCAGAAGCGCTGGATGATAAAACATCACCATCCACACGCATAGTTTTTGTTTCTGTATGATCAGCACCCTTTAAAGTAACCCGATATGAATTGTTTGGGAAATTCACAATAGGATCAACCAATGCCGGCCCGACATCCCCTTCTAAAACATCGGTAACATCAGATTGCATATTGTCCAATGATTGCCATACAGGAATAGGTTCCCACTCGCCATCCATCCCCAGATATTTTTCATCTTCACTGCGTTGAATGGACATCTGCGTTTGATCTGCTGCATAAGACCAGCCAGAAATTTTGAGCAAGGCAAAACCTGGCTTTCTTCGTTCTAATGACCTGGTTTCAGAAGTTAACAATATTTTTGCCATGGATTATGCTTCCTCTTTGCCTTCAATTTTACTCATTAACTGACCTAATGCTTCATTTTGCTGTGGGGTAATATCTCGCCCTGCACTATGGCCAGCATTGGCAATGATTAGTGATTCTAGTGCACCCATCCAATCAGTTAAAAAAATCTCGGTATAACGTACTGGCTGTTCAACAATCTGTGGTAACTGACCCAATTGAATTTCTGCCGCCGGGGTGAATAATTTTCTTCCGGCCTTTACCGCACTATCTGCGCGCTCGGCAACAGGTATCCAGCTCACACCCAGAGTTGATAAAAATTCATTCATAATGGTACTAACGACCAACACCTGCCTCTCGACTAATCGGCTGCGTGTTGCAGTTGTCTGGAGCTCAGTCTTATTAATCGCCTCTATCAGACGCTGCTCCAATTTTAAGCGATCAATTGCAGCAATCAATTCATCAATTAACAACTCTATCGATTTTTTAGTAAACCCCAAGGAATTGATCAGTTCTGTACGATCAGGAATTTCTCTTAAATGCTTAACCCATTCCTGCATGACACCTCGCACAAAAAAATTGCACGAACTATTGGCTTTAACCGGAGCCGGTTCACTAGATTCCGTAGTGGATTTTGCAGGTTCAGAAAAGTCCAAACTGAAATCAAAAATTGAATTTTCAATACCAGCAGAAGCATTATCACTCCCTGCTTCGTTCTCTGCTGAATTATCAGACTGGCTCAGTGCATCAGTTTCCATTTCTGAACGCAAATAAATTGATCGAAAATGTTCAGGTACAGGTTGCAACTGATACAGTAACTCACCAATCATGGATAAATTCTTGATTAAACTGGATTTAACTTCAGTCGCTATGGCTTTCTTTTTCTCTACTTCTCCGGCGCCTTCTGCCTGAAAATAATTTGCAAAGCGTTTATTATTCAACTCATCAACAATACCATCAACCTGCTCTTTAATGCGTGCAAGTTTAATAGCCAGATCTGCTGCATCAGAAACATGGTCGGACAATAACCCCACCCCACCTTGATTAAGACCCAACATACAGTCCCAAATTTTTCCTGGATCACTAAAGTGTTTTTGAATAGTCACATCAGCACTAAAAGTACTGCGCATTAAATCAAGCTGGTCACTATATTGTTCTTTTACTGCGATTTCTTTGCCATTTTCCAGTTCTAAAAAACTAACCGGTTCTCTCGGCTTTCTCACCAAAAACATATTGTTAAATGGCGTTCCCTTAGACCACTCATGGACCCAGTTATATTGTCCAAAACGTTCCAGTAAGGCCGCTTGCATCATGCCTTCTGTACCCCAACCTATCTGTAACTGATCTTCAGTATGACTGAGCGAAGCATTAATACGCTTATCAAACATGGTAATTGCCCAGGCCAATCCTGGTTTTTTACCCGTTCTAATATCCACCGTTTCGCCTTGCGTTTTTTCTATCCAGCTCGACAATACCGGTCCTACAGAAGTGACATCTGACTGTTTATCAGAAGGTGTACAGACAATCAGCACATTCATTTCCTGACAATCTGTGAATCGTTCGAATAGATAGGCAACCTTACCTCTTAACAATAATTCGGAAACCGGATCTTTCTTGTTATCTTTAACAGCCTCTTTTACACCATTAATATCATCAATAGATAAACGTCCTCGATACCCTGGAAAATCTAGCAGATCAACAGTTTCCAACATGTCGCAAATCGGCTTTTCGACCAATGGAAAAATCATTTCCAGAGTTAATGCCGCCAATATGGACCGAGGTACAGAGGTTGCTGCCAATGTCTGTTCATCCAACATCGGCATCACATCAATCGAATCGCTATTATCTTTTCCCAGTCTCCCCAGAATATCGACATTCATTATGCTGTCTTTCTGAGAGAAATCTTCAGGCCCTGAACCACTCACCAATACCGATAAAGGTGCGTATAAAGTAGGAGCAAATGATAATGTGGCTAACACATTTCTCAGTAACAAATAAGTGGTCGATAACTCATCAATCTGTCCCCACAATACTGATAATATTTTCGCTCTGTCTTCTGCTTTTAAGCGAGGAACCAATTCGATCGCAATCGGCCAGTATGTGCCTAACAGAGGTTCCATCGAGGAAAAAAACCGGCTTTCAAAATAATCCAGCAAATCCACCATATCATCTTCCGTGATACCACCTGTGACTTGAGCCTGTGCCTTGTTTTCATATTCTGCTAACAAAGCATTAATATATTCCGGGTCGGTATTAAACTTCACCTTTTCACGATTAAAGTCGTTAAAAAAAGAATTACCCAAAATTTTAACCAGATCAACTTCAGAAAAAATCGATAATTTAATTGGAAAACCAGTCACCGTTTCTTCGGTTTTACGTGTAAAACGTGTGACCAACCCTGTAGCTTCCTTACCGCCTCCTGGTGGATTCACGTGTTTCATAAAATCAATACTGTGACTATCATAAACAGTCTCTAATCTACCGTTTTCTCCAGCAGCCATGGTTGAAATCAAATACGATTTACCAGCTTGAGATAAGCCAAAAAAACCAATTGAAACCGGATTAGATGCCGCTCGTCCCAGACGACCAGCAAAATTCTTAACACGTCTTAATTTCTGTATCAGTGCATCCGCTTCTCTATCAACCCGGGTTGAGTTATTACGGACATCTCTGACCCAGTCTATGCCCTGATCAGCACCTGTTTTGATTAATCCACAGTGGCGAGTTAATTGTTCTGCTTTATTATCCATTTCTACACTCATCAGTATACGCTTCCACTATCCAGCCAGTAATCACTTTCGCCAATACCTACATTTGTCAAAGTATTGAGTTGTAACTTAACATCACTGGGTTTCATTGGAACAGCATCGGACTCTATACCGGCAATAAAGAATTTTTCATTAACTTCAGTTTGCCGACCACGATTATTTCTCTCTTTTTGTAATCGTATTCGACAGGCCTCTCCTGCCTGATAAAGTTTTTTTCGCGCCTCTTCATTATTAAACGACAGGATGTACATAGGCGATGCTCCCCAGCGCTCCAGATTAAATTGTCGAAAACCCAATTGCACTGAGCCTCTCATTTCAAAAGTGGTATCCGGTAATTCATAATCTGGGTCATTCAGATCAACATCTGCATAGTACACGTTACTACTTTTTATAATGCCATTATCATCCATGCTACCAATATGTTTTACTGTCGAGTATGGATTAAAGGCATTGGCACGAAAGTAAAAATTAGGAATTCGACCCTGACCTAGCTGACATAACATAGCGCCTACTGCCGCTGTTGTTTTGGGATCATTAATTTTCCCCAGTTTATGAAAAGGATACCAGGTTCCTGCTCTATAGCCATGCAGGGGAATAATACGGCTTGGAGGCAATGGCAGAAAAATCCGAAACAATGCTTGTATACCTGGCAATTTAGAAGGTCTGCCAGTTAGCAGTAAAACGTCACAATTATACATATAGACTACCTCGCATAATGAGCGGATAGTTTTACATATTTCTAGCTGATTCCGTGTAAACAAACTATGTACATCTTTCAAATCCAATGACAACGGCACATTTAACACATCAAAACGGTTGTCATGATCACCCGTCTGTCTGGTTACTCCTGTTGCGAAATAATCGATAATTTCGCTGGTCGGTTCACCCGATTCTCTTAATAACTCACCTAAAGTATAAGTTTTTTGTTCTGATAAATTAATGGGGTCACAATTTTCAAATTCAGACAGAATTTTTAATGCTATCGGATACAAAACCTGTAAGGAAAATTGTTGCCTTTTCATGGCATCACTCACACTAACTGCTTCCGCTCCAATTAATCGCGACAATAATATCTCTGGTTCACCTAATCCGAACTCTTTTAATGCCTGGGTTATTGCAGGCAAGACAATTTTTTGAATAGTTTGCAAAACAATTTCATCACCTGCGACTTTAAAGCCATCACGAAAGCGCTGTTCCGGGACAATATAGGCACCACCACTTAATCCTGCCTCACCGGCATCCAAAGAATAATCTGTCACTACCAGATCAGTAGTACCACCCCCTATATCGATAGTGGCAATAGTCAGCTTATTACTTTCCACCTGTTCAAGGTTTCTGCGCATCGTGGTAAAAAATTCTTCCGGTCTACCGCCAAAATTATTCATAATTTCAGTATAAAGGTAAACAGCTTGTCCACAAGTCGCCTCATCCCATTGCAAGTGAACTTCAGGAAACGGTGGCCATGCCAGACTTGCCTCAGCACCGGTAATAGGATCATCTTCTGGGTGCCACCCCAGAGCTTTCCAAACTAATCCAATCGCTTCCTGAACCCGTTTACGATAAATTTCCCTTTCCGGCTTAGGCATGGACGGTGGAATAGTAATTATCAGATTACGCAAATGTCTAGGCCGACTGGCATGGCTCTGTTTTAAGCGCTGTGAAGGACTATTCATCTGAGCCAGGGCTTGAGTCAAAACCTCAGACATCATAAACATCATCAAAGAACTACGAGAATAGGTCGTATGAAAAACTGGGTCATCATCCGGCAGATTGTACAGCGCATCTCCCGTTGAATTAATTAGTTTATTAAAAGGCGATGCTATCGCATAAGGTTCTCTATCACTTTGATCAAACGAACTGCTAAAACGCCAACGATGTTCAAACGGTTCCTCATCCCATAGATATCGTTTTGGACTGGACAACCCACTAGGCCCTTCTGTACCTTTTCGACAACTAGCCAGTCGACTTGCTTCTTTGCCTACCCGAGCAAAAGTCGGCCAGATAAATGCATTACTACGTCCACTTTTAGCCGACCAGTTGTCTTTTCCAAAATTAGCCTGAGCAAACTCCAGTCTGCTTTCAAACGGTTCAGCGTACACTTGATGCGGTGAACTTAAGTCTCTCAACTCAAGCTCATAGCGTTTTTTCATGCCATCACTTTCCTGTGGATGTTCTTCAATCAAAATACCACAGGTTCTTGAGTTACCGACATCCAGAACCATATCAACCTGAATAGGCGGTTCTTTATTTTCTTTAGCATTCAAAGTGATTTTTACTTCTGGGACAGAAATATTTTCACCGATGACAGCTAGCCAGTTGAGATAATGTGCGTGAGGAGACAGGTTTTCAATTTCCTGTTTTAAATCTTCTTCATAAATACCCAGTTTTTCACAGGCATTTTCTTCAAACACCTCTTCCAACCATTTACTGACCCAGATTGACTCGGCAAACCAGTTCATTTGATAGGATTGCCATGCCAGAGCAAACGTCACCCCAGCTTTAACATTGGCCAATGTAGGTGCCAAAAAATCTGTTCCGGCACGGTCAGGAAAAACCGTGGTATCTAAAGCAAGTGTAATTCTATGCGTACTATTTTCAGGGGTTTCACCAGGTTCAACGCTTGTAATTCTCGCTCTAGCCCAATTGATAGGGCCTTCATCAAATTCCTCAGAAGACGACTTTTTGAGAAAAGGAATAGGAAGCCATAAATTATTTAATAAATCCAGTGACTGATCTATCGGCATGCTAAAGGCCGGGGAAACTACCTTACCTGGTTTATTCGGTTCAATAAATCCTTCCAGTCTTTCTTCATATTTCAATCGAATTAATGACCCTTTGCCTTCCTGATTAACAAACTCACCAGGCATTTCTTTTTTTGGATCCAGTTTCAGTCCAAAATCAAGAAATTGAACGCCGCTGGCCATGATTAATGAAACTTGCTGCTCAAATTTAGTTAACTCAGGAATCATTGTCTTTTTTTATTATTTAGTTGAAGACAGCTATCCAGTCATAAAC
>SPJL01037254.1_pt1 | contig 10326 bp, 8 predicted proteins | sample 3741751 | NCBI WGS metagenome assembly SPJL01 (sample SAMN10925998, study PRJNA522277) | cold seep metagenome | isolation source: Elba SIP-enriched marine methane seep metagenome, extraction at timepoint T3 | place: Italy: coast of Elba, Mediterranean Sea
AATAAATCATAGTGGGGGCAACCCCAGCTCTAAAAATAGCCGTATTGGACTAATGGAATATGGATTTTGGCGAGCAGATTAACCTAAAACTCCAACTGAAGGGTTGCCGGGCAGGTAACCGTGTCAGTCAGTTAAAAGTGTACCGCCACTTTTATGGTTATGGTATGGGAATTGGTTTGCGTTATGCTCAAAATCGCGAAGAAGCATTAGAAATCGTCAATGATGGATTTCTAAAGGCTTTTACTAAGATTGATCAGTACGATGAAAATTACGATTTTAAACCCTGGTTGCGGAAGATTTTAATCCACGCTGCCATTGATTATCATCGTAAATACGAGAAGCTAAAACCACCTCCCGACTTCGATCCGCAGGATATTTCCAGCTCTACTGTTGGTAATGAGGCCTTAAAAAAACTAGCTTACGAAGATGCCATTCAGGTATTACACAATCTGACTCCAGCCTATCGGATGGTTTTCAACCTCTTTGTATTTGAGGATTACACCCATCAGGATATTGCCACACAATTGAATATTAGTGTGGGGACTTCAAAATCAAATCTTGCCAAGGCGAGAAAAAAAATAAAAACCCTATTGTCTTCATCAGAGGGATCAACCCATAAATCTATGAGACATGAATAACGATTACGATTCCTGGGAAAGGAATTTTAAAGACAATTTAGAAAACCCGCCGCCAATGCTGCCTGATGAAGGGGCCTTATTGGACATGGTGGGCCGATTAGACAAAGAATCGGACCCTAAAAGGCGAAGGGGTATCCTCTGGTGGTGGCTGCTCCCCCTAGCCCTTACCGCCAGTACGATTTACTTTTTCACTCAATATCAACTACTAAAAAAGCAGACGAATAAGGATACAAATTTTACACTTTCTACCGAGCCGCTCCCCACCAATGAAAATAAGACTCTAACGGAGATCGTACATCATTACGATACGATTTACCAACAGGTGGAAGTAATTCGCTATGTCGACCGCCAGCGTAAGGCAAACGCAGCAACGCCTCTTAGCTACCAATGGCTGGACCTTCAGCAAAAACGGGATCTACTAGAGGCCTTGCAAAGTGCACCCCAGCCCTACTCGACCACTGCTTCTTCCACCTCCACCGCGGCCACTGCCGCCGCCAATACCTTATGGTCTTCTCCCAATCGTCCATTTGCCTTTCCGCAAACTAATCTGCTCAACCAACAAGCCAGCATAAGTCCACCACAATTGGGCGTTACCAGTAGTAATGTCCTACTCGAAAAATTAGCCTTTCTCCCCTCTATTCCGCCAAGCTTACTGACCAGCAACACACCCCTACTCGAAAACGAGTTAAGACCAATGCAAGACTACCGCGACCGCATCAATCCGATGTGGTATTTTGTACCTACGGGTTTTAATCTCGGCCTGGAAATAGCTCCGGAATTGGCCAATGGCTTACCCGGAGAGTTTGCCGCGGCTTGGCAATTTGGTGCTAGTGCCGAACTCGCTTTTCGTCAGCATCTGCGCCTAGGCATCGGTCTACGCATTCAACAACAACGTTTTGAAGTAAAGACAGATTTTGAATCCTATCCAGTGGCGCCGCCCGAGGTGTCAACGGATGTGCTCAACGAACTGTATATCGATATCCAAAGCTTAGAATTACCGGTTTACCTGCGTTATCAATGGCGGCCGGATAAGCAATTTCGCCCCTTTGTACAAGTTGATCTTTTGGCTCGTAGAGCTTTGACTCAAGGTTTTGAAGCAGAGTACGTCGATATTAATGGAGAAGAATATAAACTGTCTTCTGATGCACCTAGTTCTGCGCTTTCTGTTAGCAGTGGCCGAATGGGCTTGGGGGTAGATTACTGGTGGCGTTCTCATTGGGCCATTCGTAGCCAAATCTGGTATCAACATCAATGGCGTTTACCCGAAGGAGAATTTTTACAATCGAAGGGATTAGGTTTAGACCTTGGACTTCGTTATCGCTTCTAGGAGGCAACCCTCTGACAAAGAAAACCCGTATAGATTGTTGTACCTATTATTTGAGCCCCCACTTACCATTGAGGATGGTAAGTTTCGGGCTAAACACAATTGTGGAATTTATATAAACAGGAAAGCTGAGCGGGAGGAAATGGTCTATTCTTAAACCTAACCTCCCGCCATATTTATCTCGGTCTCTTCAACCCAAACTAAGAAGTTCGTACCATTATTTTAAATCTTTGAGGTTGCGTAAAAATCCATTTACCCCAGCCTCTTGCATTCGGCGATGTAAGTTTCGCGCATTAGTTTTCGAACTAAACGCACCAACTACTACTTTATACACCGTTCGGCCATTGAGTTCGTTGATATTAACAATCACTGGAGAATCAAATTGACTTTGCAGTTTTTCTACCTGAATCAACACATTCCCGTATTCGGCAAAGGCCCCTATTTGTACTCCCCAGCCTTTGGCCTCTTGCTTTTGGACGTTGAATCGGAAAAGGCCTCGACCAGTGGTAATATTTTCTTCTACTTCCACGGTAGTACCACCACCATCGCGTAGGCGAATAGCTTCTGCCACCGCTCGATCCGCGTTAACCCGTCCTGCGCCATAACGCACCGAGTGCCCATTGACATATTCCGAAGGGTTGCCGATCTTATCTGCCGTTTTTATCAAAATTTCTTTCACCTCCCGAGCCTTTAAATCGGGGTTGACCGTAAGGATCAAAGCACAGATTCCCGCTACTAGTGGACAAGCACTAGAAGTACCGCCAAAGTGTTTATATCGATTGCCTCGCGACTGTCCATCTCGCCAATATTTAAATTCTCCAGACTCCCAAGACACCCCTTCATCCCAGTTGGCTCGCCCGGCAATGATCGGCCAATCGCCATTGGACGGAGCACTAATGGTAACCTCTCGGCCCCGGTTAGAATAGCTCGCGTGTTGATCTTTACTCGTAGATGCAGCTACCGCAATGACATCGGGATGTGCTGCATAAAAGCTAACGTAGTCTAAATCTTCATTGCCTACGGCATAACAAATTACACAGCCCTTACCATTTCGCCCTTCGCGAGCCGCTTTGGTAATTGCTGCCTCCTTAAGTGGACTCAGATCAAAGGCAGGATCGGTGGTGCCCCAACTACAACTGATAACATCGGCGCCATTTTCGATACATTTTTCAAACATCTGCTCGGTAGCGCGAAGACTATAGGAAGTGCCACTGATCGGCATAAATTTAGCATTGGGAGCAGCTCCGACGATACCATTACCATTGGAAGCAGCTACCGCTACGGTGGCACAGGGAGTTCCATGCGTAAATCGTGGATCGCCTTGCTCGATCCGAGAAGATTGCGTCCAGAGGTCAAAAGGTTTATGAACTTTATGTTGCAAGTCAGGGTGACTTAAATCAAAGCCATTATCGATTACGGCGATGCTAATCTGAGAAGAGCCCATATTGCCGAGGCGTTTCCAAGCATCTAGTACTTTGGCATCCGCGCCTTTGGTCAGCCGCCAGTTGGCATCAACGACAAAGCCGGGATTACTGAGGTGCCATTGATGATCCAGCAGGGTATCATCTGGTTCAATAAATTCTTCGTAAGAATCGACGTAGGTATCGAGGTCTGGTTCGGCATGTTTGACCAATTCAGTTTTCTGCAATTGATTGGCAACCTTGATTGGATTGGAAGATTTTGGAGTAACCTTAACCACCACCGTTTGCTCATCACGCCGTTCGACTAGCTCTAATTTGTGCTCCGCTATTGTGGCCAATTGCTCTGCCTCGCTACTACTCTCTTGAAAAATAATATAGACTTCGCCCGTTGGCACCAAGGGTCTTTTACTTCCCTCCACATAGTACACATGGGTCCCCGTTTCGATTTCTCGTTTGCGGCGAACCTCATCAAGTTTATCATCAAGAGAGGTACGATCGCGATTGAGGCGCACGACTTGGAAGCCACCCAGGTTTTTGTACTTCTTATCCTTAACGTAAGCCCGTCTAGCGAGGTCTTTTTCTTTTCTAGGTTTGAGCCCAACCAGGCTACGGCTTTTTTTGAGTACGAGGTGTCCTTTACCGGATCTGATGGTCAATTTACTCATGAGGCAGGGGAATTAGGTGATTTTGGATTTTCTGCAAGATAAAAAATTTGCACCAAAATCGAATTCGCCCTAGCCCCTTAGGATGCATCGGCATAGGGCAAGTCCTGCAAACTATTGGGTTGGAGATACATGCGATTGCGCTGAAAGTCGTAGATCGTATTGAAACGTTTGAGAATTTCATTCCCCATAAAATGCAATGGAAGTCCAGCTGGATTTGGTAGACTCAATAATTGAGTAGGAACTTGGCTAAGCTCCAAAGACCCTAACTTTAAGGCGTCGCTTTCAATGATTTTAGTTACAAAAACTCTCCCCCGGCCATCACGCAAGCTATTGGTTTTGATCACGGGCAAGTCGCGTGGAAAATCTTGGGCCAACATCCTTACGCTATCTAGTAACATGGTCCGTTGATAACCAGAATCCATCAGGAAGTCGTTTTTATACTTTTTACCCCCGACTACAATTTTACCTCGTAGTAGTAGGTATCCCAACTCATAACCTAATTTGTATTTGCGATAGCCTTTGGGAATTTTATCCAGCGAAGAGTGGACGATGAAATGGTTTTTATCGTAATCAATTTCGATGATTCGGCCATCAAAGAATCCCCAACCAAAACGGCCATCTGTTCCTTGTCCGGAAAGGCGAGAAGGGGTGATGTAAAGGCTATCCCATTGTAGGGGTCCAATTTGGACTTTGTTGAGATGGCCGAGTTGATGATAATTATTCGTATCCTCCTTATCCTGACCTTCCAGCAATTGGGTTTTCTCAGCAATCGCATCATAGGTTAGGTGAAGCTCCGAAGCATCCCAGTCGCCGGAGTCAAACTTGAGTTGGAGGGTATCGATATCGTTGAGTACACATTGGATCACGATATTATTGTAGTCGGTCAGAAAAAAGGGAATGGTATCGTGTTCGGGAATCGCTTGCTTGGCATAGGTGGTGATATTGGCTGGGCTTTGCAAACGCGTATAGCAAGAATCCTTACCATTCAGCAGGACGATAAAATCGAAGTGTTCGCCCGGCTTTAGTTTGACGGTGATCGAGTCCAAGTCCGTATGAAGACTAAGACGAGTGGCCTTGGGATTTTTACCTACTGTATACACATCGGGCTTAGCCTCTGGCGTCAGGTACCAGCCAATGGGGCGTTCGTAGCGACCTTCGTAGATAACGGCATCTTTGCTATTGGCATGAATAATGGGCAGGTTTTGCTGAGCGAATAGAAAGCTACTTTGTAGTAAAAAAAGTAGGGCAAGAAATTGAGATATTGTTTTCATTTGTTTATTTTTATTGACAAGATCAAAAGATAGACATTAAGCCTTTACAACAAAAGTAAGTAAGCATGAAAAAGGAACCGTCTTATGTTAAAGTTGGCGCTGCTGAGGCAGAAGCCTCCGTCTGGGAAGTGTTGGAATGGTGGGAGAAAAGGCGATGGAATTTCACCATATTGCTATTTGCGCTACAAGCAATGATTATTTATTACCGTTACGCGTTTACTCGTTTCAATATTTGGGACAGTATTTTTGAGTCTACCCTATTTGTTATTGGTGCACAGGTAGCCTATTGCGCAGGATGGGGAATTGAATTACTTCTTCGTTACTATTTTCCTACGATCCGTTTCAACTCCATATTACGCTATACCTTGTGGGGGCTTGGCATCTTCCTAATTTTACTCCTTACTGCTCCGATTTATCGGGGCTACAGTTATTTCTAATCACAATCAGGTATTAAAAAAACAAGAGAGCTGAAATCTATTTTGAATTTCAGCTCTCTTGTCGAGAAGTTCTACTTAAGAAAATATTTACTCCCCATTGATTCCCAACATGTTTTTATAATCTTCTAAAAATACCTGGCTTTTCAAGTTACCGGTATTTAGATCAATGCTGTAAAGAGTATTTTCAGGGCCTTCGCCTTCAAAAGCGGTAGAACCGCCTCGGCAGATATAGCTATTGGTCGCAGTATGAATAGTTTGCACCTTAGTTGATAGTTCATCAATAGCCAGATCGCTACTTGATTTCTGACGGATTTGTAATCCATTATCATTAACCGTGATTTCCACCATACGGAATTTACGATCATCGGTAGGATAAGTCAAGGCATAAATCTGGTCGTTGTTGGGATGTACCGCGAAGCCAAACAACCTTGGCATGATATCCTCAGCCAAAACGCTTTGGCTTTCGATATCGTAGAGGGAATAGGCATAACTATCTTCGACATCCTGGCTATTACCAATGGTCAAAAACTGATCGCGGTCCTGGAGATAGATAAAACGCTGAACCTGCTTGATGTTTTCGGTCCGCAGGCTTTTGATCAATTTCACCTCCTTGGTATCCAAATCTACCTTATAGGCATCATAGGCCGAAGTAAGCCCATAGATATACTCATTATCTGGCCCAAAGTAAAAATCTCCAAATAAGGTCAAGTATCTACCGGTATCGGAATCAAACAAATCAATAGTGGTAGATTCAAAAGTCTCCAAGTCCTGAACAACGATATGACCAGTGCCATTGGCCGGATCTTTATAAATCCTACGATTGTTGATAAAATCAATCATTTCGGTTGTCCCCGCAGTACCTTCAATACTGCTACCAGGAGACTTAGTCTCTTCAATTCGGCGAAACTTACCCGTTTCCAGATCAATAATGGTTTCCCAAGTTCCTTCTCGAACCTCGATCATCGTAGCATACACATGGCTACTGGCATCGTAACTGGTGGGGGGAGCAGGATCCATGTCAGCATCGTCCTTTTTACAAGAAACTGCTACAATTAGGATGAGAAATAGGAAAATGGAATTGCTAGATAAAGCCATGCTTTTAATAAAAGGATTCATAACAATGTTTTTTTGTACAAAGGTCCCCATAATGGAGTCTTTCAACAACTTAAGTAATAGAAAGTCACTCATATTTAGAACTCTTCCCAAATTTAAACAAAGTGGGAAAGAAATAATAAATCTTAGCTATTTTTCTCTTTTCATGTACTGTTAATGGATCACCAACACTCGTTTTCTGGCGGCACGGGTCCCTACCCGCACTTCGAAAAAATAAAGCCCCGCAGCCCAATCACTCGTATCGAAAGCCCAATCGTATTGCCCCTGCCCATCGACCACCGGCTGCTGATCCAACAACTGCCCCCGACTATCAAACCAACGATAGCTCGCTTCCGACCAAGCCTCCTCCGTAGTCAAACGAACCTGTAACCAGTCATTAACCGGGTTAGGATAAATCTGCCAATCCGCCATTAGCGGCAGTTCAATTGCGGAGGGAGGAAGCGTATTAATCAAATCTACTTGAGTCATGTTATCGGTCCAATCGCTATCAAAGTGATGATTGGGTGCAAAAACATAGCTGTTGATGGAGAGAGGTTCATTGCCCTTAGCCCAAAAGTACAGCGGCGCGCCTACGCGAAAAGTTTTACGTTGTCCAGCGGGTAACCCGGTCGTGGTAACCTGTTGATAGATCCGGCTACCATCGCAGCCAAAGAAAAAGGCATTATCGGTAAAAAAGCCAAAGCTGGTCAAAGGCTCGGGGCCGTGATTGAATACCTCTACCTCCATCTGCCAATCATCACTGGAATAAAGAAATATACTATCGCCATCCGGCGTGACTTGTGATAAGGTCCGTTCGGGGGTAGCGATGTTCCGTACCTTTTCTATGCTGATATTGGTTCCGGCATAAGTTGGCGCTTCAAAAAGGGGGATCGTTTTTAGAAAAGCTTGTTGGATGTCGTGTAGAGGCATACGTTCGACATTATAAAAGCCACCGACCAATAACTGATCTTCTAAGATCGTTACTTGTTCGATTCCCACATGATCCTGACCAAATTCGATGGCCTTAATTCTCTCCAGCGTAAGGGGGTCCAATTGAATGATTTCCAAGGCATCCGATTGCTTATGCCGCCCCCAAACAAAAAGATATTCCTCATTGACGCTAAGCCCATAAATTTGATGACTCTCCAAGATCGCTTCGTTGCGCTCCTGTATTCCCGTCCTGTTGAGGAGATTAACTGCTTCGGGCGTAAGGGTATAAATGTTTTCCCTAACTACTGACCATTGTCGGATAAAACTGCTAAGCTGGAAGGAGTCCTGAATGGCTAGGTTATTGTTTAGCCAGACGATTTTATCCTCTAAGAAGGTAACCAGTTGATTATCGTTTTGCTTTTCGATAGACCCGGTAATCTGCTGGGAGAACTCGACTTCAGCTAGTAGTTGTCCGGCAGGAGAAAGACGGTACATTTGTTGACCAAAATTCGTCACGATTTCATTGGCACCGGAGAGGACTAAACTCATCTTAGGGTAAGTATAACCTTCTCCTGGAAGTACTATTCGCCCTACCTCGATGCCCGTAGGGGTATAAAAATATAAGCTCGGAATGGGGTCAATGATATCATAGTTGGGATTAAAAATCCCTGCTCCAACGATAGTTTCGGTACCCAGCAAAGAATCTGGCAAATGAAGCACATCGGTAAATCGGCCATAGACCTCACTGTAAACTTCTACCCATGGGGCTGTACCGCTCGTCGTAATATGACTCATGGCAGGTTCGAAGCACCGTTGTAACGAACCCGCTTGATAAATGTCGCTACCTACTACTTGGTGTTGTACGTGGAGCGGATTTTCATTCATCGAGTTCACATACTCTAGTTCAAATTGAGCGGAGCTAGGAAGGGTAAACAGTAGTAGTCCTAGCAACAGGAAGGAGTTTTTCCAGTTGAATTTCATCTTGTTTAAATTATAAAGTTTAATGAATTGAAATGGAGGCAAAAAGTATGCTTTTTGCCTTTTACTCCGGGAAGGGACTACTTACAACATATTTAGAGTTGTATGTCATTAAATATATAAAAACCATTGATAATATGGTAGTTTTTGGAGTCACTTTGACAATTAAATGTCAATAAAATGGCGTCATATAAGCTCTCCTGCTCTCTCCAAATGGTCTGATTCTTGCAACCTGCTAAGCAATTCATAGCCTACCTAAGATACATAGCTTCCGAATACTCAAAGATCAAAATTTTATCGCGGACCCTTGGAGGTCCTAAAAAACCTATTGATGAAGACTACTTTACACCAAGTCTATGGGCTATTGTTTCTATTAACGCTAAGTTTTTCAGCCTGTCGACTCAATGATTTTGAAGATGTCAAAGGCTTTAATTATGAAGCTGAATTTGCTGTTCCGCTACTCAATACGAGTGTGAGCATCCAGGATATTTTGGATCGCAGTGAGAATGATTTGAGTTATATTGAAATTGCGGAGGACAATAAAATTTGGCTCAATTATGAAACGGAGGCTGAAGTAATTAATGGCCAAGAAGTGCTCGACGATTTTCCATCGTTCTTCCCTCTGCCCATCATCGACCAGGATGTGGCCTACCCCATTTCTGATATGAACGGCATCGGTATCGGCCAAGCGGATATTCAATCTGGCACCCTACGCTTCGAATGGCGTTCCAACTATCCCGGTGACCTCGACCTAAGGATCACCTTTCCGGGGATCACCAGAAACAATCAACCCTTGGTGGTAACTTCCCAAATCACTTATGATGGCAGTAGCCCAGTAGATGGCAGCATTGCCCCAATCGACCTTAGTGGTTATTCCATCAGTACAAACAATAACAATTTAGAAATTAGCTACCGGGCCCTAGATCAAAATGATGTACATCACGATCTTCTTCCCTTGAGTGGTTTTGCAGAAGATTGGGTATTGAATCAGGTTCAAGGCGAATGGCAAAATATTAATGTCCCCTTGGAATCAAACGAGCTAGAAGTAGACTTGTACAATAGCCAAGTAGAAGGTGACCTTTACCTCTCCAATCCACAGCTCATCGTTTCCGTTGATAACTCCTTCGGAGTTCCAGTAGTAATGTCCATGCAATACTTCCAAGTGATTATGGAGGATGGCTCGACCGTAGATTTAGAAGGTGGACTGATCGATGAAGGCTTTTATATCGATGCTCCTGACCAAGCTGGAGGAAACAAGGTTAGTACTTTTGTGATGAATCGGGAAAACTCAAATATCGAAGATATTTTTAATGCCAGCCCAAGCAAATTGGTTTATCAACCCAACTTAATTGTTGCTCCCGGCAGTCAGCCTTCTACCGGCTTTATCACCAATACGAGTCAGGTAGATGTACAGGTCCGCTTTGAATTACCGGTGGAGGGCATGGCCCGAGGTTTTACTTTCGATAGCAGTACCGAAATCAGTATTGGGGAAGAAGAAGGACAGGAATTAAAAGCGGCTCAACTTAAATTAATTACTGAAAACAACTTACCGCTCGAAGCGAGCTTGCAG
>SPJL01015824.1_pt1 | contig 10321 bp, 8 predicted proteins | sample 3741751 | NCBI WGS metagenome assembly SPJL01 (sample SAMN10925998, study PRJNA522277) | cold seep metagenome | isolation source: Elba SIP-enriched marine methane seep metagenome, extraction at timepoint T3 | place: Italy: coast of Elba, Mediterranean Sea
ACTTAATGCCATTATCATAAAAAGGATTATGTGAAGCAGAAATCACGATCCCTGCTTGCGCGCGCAAAGCACGGGTTAAGTATGCCACTGCAGGCGTAGGCATAGGGCCAGTCATTAACACATCTACTCCTGCAGCAGACAACCCAGCCTCTAGCGCTGATTCAAACATATAACCTGAAATACGCGTGTCCTTACCAATCAATACAGAGGGCCTCGCCCCCTTTGCTTGGTCAGATGACAGCTTAGTCAGCACCTGCCCAGCAGCATACCCAAGGCGCAGCATAAAGGCTGGAGTAATCGGCTCTTCACCAACTTTTCCACGAATCCCATCAGTTCCAAAATATTGTTTCGACATACTTTTTTCTTTCTATCTTTTACGCAGCATTTTCAATCGCATTAACGACTTTCAATGCTTCTACAGTCGCTTTAACATCATGCACTCGCACGATTAAAGCCCCCTTCATCACAGAAACAACAGAGGCTGCCACACTGGCATGCAAACGCTGAGACTTATCTTCTGCACCAACTACCTTACCAAGGACTGACTTACGCGATAACCCAACTAACAACGGCTGCCCCAACGCACGCAATGCAGGTAAACCTTTCACTAGTGATAAATTATGCACAGTCCTTTTACCAAAGCCAAAGCCAGGGTCTAATACGATACGATTGGCTGCAACACCTTTTTCTAACAAACTGGATAACCTTGCTTGTAAGAAAGTACTTACTTCAGCCGTCACATCATCATATTGTGGGTCTTTTTGCATGGTCTGCGGTGTGCCTAACATGTGCATTAAACACACACCTACCTTGTCATGTGCTGCAACAATCGCTTCAGCGCCCTCTGCACGTAAGGCATTGACGTCATTCACGATGTCTGCACCTGCGCGGATCGCTGCTTGCATGACTTCTGGTTTATAGGTATCAACCGAGATAGGCACCTCGCAAGCATCACGCAGTGCCTCGATGACAGGAATCACACGCTTAAGCTCCTCTTCAACGGGGACAATTTCGGCACCTGGCCTAGTCGACTCCCCACCTATGTCCAAGATATCAGCGCCCTCTGCAACTAACTGCAAGGCATGTGCCACTGCTTTTTCAGCAGTATCATGTTGTCCACCATCAGAAAATGAGTCTGGGGTAACATTAACAATCCCCATCACATAAGATCGATTTAAAGGTAGTTGATAACGCCCACATTGAAAAAATGGCAGTGCTTGTGCGGTACTGGACATAACGTCTGTATCTATTTGAATGACCCTGTATTATAAACGCAAGCGGCGGTTAATAAAAAAGGACTAGCAAGCTAGTCCTTTTTTATTAAGAGAGATTAAAGCCGCTACTCTGACTTAGCAGAAGGCTGAGGGCTTGGAGAGGTTGATACCCCTGCTGATCCATCACGAGGAGGCTTGGTACCAGTCGAATCGGACGTTGATGGGGTATTCGGCTCGCGTACAGGCTTACCTTCCATAATGTCATTAATCTGATCAGCGTTAATCGTTTCATATTCCATCAAAGCTTGCGTCATTGCTTCAACTTTGTCTTTATTGCTTTCGATTAAGTTACGCGCAACATCATATTGCTCATCGAGAATACGTCGAATTTCAGCATCAACTTTTTGCTGTGTGGCTTCAGAAATCGTTTTGGCGCTCATACTGCCTAACCATGAATCCTGCTCATCACCAGCATAAACCATGGTGCCCATTGCATCGGACATACCATACTTGGTCACCATATCACGCGCCAACTTAGTCGCACGTTCAAAGTCATTCGAGGCACCAGTTGACATTGAATTCATAAAGACTTCTTCAGCAATACGGCCACCAAACAAAATTGAAACTTCCTCAAGCATTTTGTCTTTGTAGTTGCTGATACGGTCATGCTCTGGCAATTGCCAGGTCAAACCCAATGCCCAGCCACGCGGCATAATTGTCACCTTATGCACAGGATCAGCCTTAGGTAATAATTTCGCCACCACTGCATGGCCTGACTCATGATAAGCCGTATTCAGGCGCTCTTCTTCTAGCATCACCATCGACTTACGCTCAGGACCCATAAAGATTTTATCTTTAGCGTCCTCAAAGTCTTGCATATCAACAGTGCGCTTATTGCGACGCGCTGCGAACAAAGCAGCTTCATTGACTAAGTTGGCTAAATCCGCACCAGAGAAACCCGGTGTTCCACGCGCTATGATGTCTGCCTTCACATCTGCGTCTGCAGGAATCTTACGCATATGCACTTTTAATATCTGTTCACGGCCTTTGATGTCTGGCAAACCAACCATCACTTGACGGTCAAAGCGGCCAGGACGTAATAAAGCTTTGTCTAACACGTCAGCACGGTTAGTCGCGGCAATAACAATCACGCCTGAGTTGGCCTCAAAGCCATCCATCTCAACCAACATCTGATTCAATGTTTGCTCTCGTTCATCATTACCGCCACCTGTACCAGCGCCACGGCTGCGACCCACTGCATCAATCTCATCAATAAAAATAATACAAGGCGAGTTCTTTTTAGCTTGCTCAAACATATCACGCACGCGTGACGCACCCACACCCACAAACATCTCTACAAAGTCTGAACCAGAGATCGTAAAGAATGGGACTTTAGCTTCACCTGCAATCGCACGTGCCAATAAGGTTTTACCAGTACCAGGAGGGCCTACCATCAACACACCTCGTGGAATACGACCACCGAGTTTTTGAAACTTTGATGGATCTTTTAAGAACTCTACGATTTCATGCACTTCTTCTTTGGCTTCATCACAACCTGCCACATCAGCAAAAGTCGTTGAGTTATTAGTCTCATCTAACTGACGTGCTTTACTCTTGCCAAATGAGAATGGGCCGCCACTTTTGCCACCATTTTGCATTTGGCGCATAAAGAAAATCCACACACCAATCAATAAAATCATTGGGAACCATGAAACGAAGATGCTCATGAGCAAAGATTGTTCTTCTTCAGGCTTGGCTTCGACGATCACATTATTGTTAATAAGGTCAGAAACCATCCAAATGTCGCTTGGCGCATAAGTCGTGATTTTTTCACCATTTTGCTTGGTACCATGCAGGACTCTACCGTCAATTTGAACCTTTTGAATCTGTCCGTTTTTGACTTGTTGCAAAAACTGTGAGTAAACCACTTGATCTTTGCTGCTATGTTTAACACCCGAAATATTAAACACCGCCATTAAAACCATGGCGATCGCTAACCAAATAGCTACGTTTTTAAAAGTATTGTTCAAAGTTTTGTCCTCTATCTTTGCAGACTTTAAATCTTAAATCCTGATTAAATTTAAAGTTTTGCGACAATTACTACTATAGTATGCTTTGCATATTTTATACAAATAAATAAACCGACAATCCATCAGCAGTTCACACTTCTTCACGCTTTATCGGTCCTGTTTAAATCCAAGTCCAAGCAGATAAGTTTCCGTACTACGCCCGCGCGAGGCTTTCGGTTTACGCGTCACCACTTTGTCAAACATATTGCGCATGGCTTTCAAGATCGCTTCAAACTCTCCACCAATAAATACCTTGACCAAAAAATGACCGTTTGGTTTCAACCAGTCTTCGCTAAACGCGAGTGCTAACTCGGTTAAATAAGCCGCACTTGCCTGATCTGCTTGCTTTACCCCACTGATATTGGGGGCCATGTCACAAATTACAAGGTCTACAGGCTGATTATTTAAACTTTTTTCCAGTTTTTTAAGCACTTCATCCTCTCTAAAGTCACCTTCAATAAACTCTACACCAGCAATCGGCGGCATTTCGAGAATATCTAACGCAATGACGCGCCCTGTACCTTTGAGCCGCTTAATTGCCACTTGCGACCAGCTACCTGGTGCGGAACCTAGGTCAACAATTGTCATCCCTGGTTTAATTAAATGGTCTTTGTCATCAATTTCGATGAGCTTATACGCAGCACGCGCACGATAACCGTCTTTTTGCGCCTGCTTAACATAAGGATCATCCAGATGCTCTTGCATCCAGGCTTTGCTGGTTTTAGAAGGTTTCATAAGGTCAAATGTTGGGGTTTAACGAAACATACTGCTTAAACCAATATTGTAACTGAACGAGATACACGCAGCTAATCAAGATCTAACATGTTAGAATGGTCGGTTTTTCGATTCAGGTTTAGTCATGACAGACACCACACTAAGCAAAAAGCAGTTAAGCCATCTACGCAGCTTAGCGCACCATTTGAATCCAGTTGTAATGATTGGTAATCGCGGACTCACTGAAAGCGTTCTGACTGAGATTGAGCGCAATCTAGTTGCGCATGAACTCATCAAGATTCAAGTGGCTGGTGAAGACAAAGCTGCTAGAACAGAGACTTATCAAAAAATTTGCGAAGCCAGCCAAGCGCAAGCCGTACATCACATTGGCAAACAGCTTGTAATTTATCGCGCATCTGAGAACAAGCTGATTAGCTTTCCAGCCTAACATTAAGACGGTTTAGTCTTTTTTAGGCGTGTCTGTTAATCTAACTGTGACAGCAGTCAAACCCAGCACACACTGCACCAGATAAACGACGCGCGCGACTGCGTGCCAAATTTTAAAGCTGTCGGCGTACGGGCTCAGTTCAACTGCTTGCGGTGCAGCAGCCGCTTTTACAGCAGCTATTTGTGGGTGAATACCATACTTTTCTAAGATGACCATCGATAGCATCGCGACAATGGTCCAAAAGTAAAGCTGTTTGAATACACCAAATCCATTACGCAAAAAGCGCAACGTTAGTAAAGTAGCGCCAGAGAACAAACCAATATAAGTCATGATGCTAAAAAACTCACCGGCAATGGATCCAGCCAGTGTAGGGTCCTCCAACGTTTTGAACATCACACCAGCCCACAACGCAGTAATCCATAAGCCGCCTACCCAAAAGGTAATCACAACACAACTGATATTATCAATCCACTTTTTCATGTGTTACTCCGCTGAGCCATGTTTCATTCACTGCTGATTTAATGCGCTATCAGTTTCAATATTTTTTGTCAGGTTTAAATATAAAGCACTTCTAAAATTTCATACTCTTTAACGCCGCCTGGCGCCATTACCTCAACCACCTCACCTTCTGAGCGACCAATTAAGGCTCTGGCAATTGGAGAGCTCACTGAAATTTTACCCGTTTTAATGTCTGCTTCGTCTTCACCAACGATTTGATAAGTCACTTCTGCTTCACTATCAAGGTCTTCCATTTTAATCGTCGAACCAAAGACACAACGACCATCGTTATGTAGTGTTTTCGGATCAATAATCTGTGCGTTTGACAGTTTAGCTTCTAACTCTGTGATACGGCCTTCAATAAAACTTTGGCGCTCTTTTGCTGCTTCATATTCGGCATTTTCGGATAAATCACCTTGTGCACGCGCTTCTGCAATCGCTTGAATCACATCTGGCCTTTCAACGCTTTTCAAGTGATGCAATTCTTCTTTTAACAACTCCGCACCGTTGACTGTGACTGGAATCTGATTTACCGCCATAGTGTTTTCCTTATATTAAAATAATAAAACCACGCCATAACCTGTAGGCGTGGTCAATTTTGTCTGCAATTTGAGTGATAGTTTACATGAAAGTTACAACTATTTCACATAGTTGTTTAAGATTAACTGGCAATCATTTGATGCAAATGCTGAATAGAATCGACTTCTAATTCTTCCAGATACCCCATGCCCATACAGGCTGCTTTTGCGCCTGCTAGCGTGGTGTAATAAGTCACTTTGTTTTGCAATGCACTGCGACGAATTTCATATGAATCTGCCACTGCGCGTTTATCCTCGGTCACATTCACGATAAAATCGATGTCATCATTTTTGATCATATCGACAATATGTGGACGGCCTTCGGCCACTTTATTAACCTTTTCCACCTCTAGACCATGCGCGCTCAAAGCATTTGCTGTACCTTTGGTAGCGGTCAAGCTAAAGCCCAACTTATCCAAAGCTTGTGCGATTTCGACCACTTTTTCATGCTCTTCTTTGCGCACACTAATAAACGCTTTACCACCTTTAGGCAAGTTGGTTGAAGCGCCAAGTTGAGATTTAACAAAAGCCTCGGCAAAGGTTTTACCCACGCCCATGACTTCACCTGTTGACTTCATCTCTGGGCCAAGAATGGTATCAACACCTGGGAATTTAATGAATGGGAACACAGCCTCTTTCACTGAGTAGAATGGCGGTACAACCTCTTGTGTCACGCCTTGTTCAGCCAATGTTTTACCCGCCATACAACGTGCTGCAACTTTGGCTAATGGAATACCGCAGGCTTTTGAAACAAACGGCACAGTTCTTGAAGCACGTGGATTGACCTCTAACACATAAACCACCGGCCCTTGCTGCAAACGCTGCACGGCAAACTGAACATTCATCAAACCGACCACGCCCAATGCAACCGCCATTTTTTTGGTTTGGTCTCGCAAGGTATCTTGCAATGCTTGCGATAAACTATATGGTGGCAAGGAACAAGCCGAATCGCCAGAGTGAACACCCGCCTGCTCTACATGCTCCATGATGCCGCCAATGATCACATTACCGTCTTTATCACACAGTGCATCAACATCAACCTCTAATGCATCGTTTAAGAAACGGTCTAGCAACACAGGTGATTCATTAGACACTTTCACCGCTTCGCGCATATAGCGCTCAAGCTGAGATTGCTCTTGTACAATCTCCATCGCACGGCCACCCAACACATAACTTGGGCGCACCACCAATGGATATCCAATGTCATCCGCCAGACGAATCGCCTCTTCTGGTGTACGCGCTGTACGGTTAGGTGGTTGTTTCAAACCCAACTCGTTTAACATGACTTGGAAGCGTTCACGGTCTTCTGCACGGTCAATCGCGTCAGGCGAGGTTCCGATGATGGGCACGCCAGCTTTCTCCAAACCACGCGCGAGTTTTAATGGTGTTTGACCACCATATTGGACAATCACGCCTTTGGGTTTTTCTACAGCAACAATCTCCAACACATCTTCGAGTGTGACTGGATCGAAATACAAGCGATCTGAAGTATCGTAATCCGTAGAAACGGTTTCAGGATTACAGTTGACCATAATCGTTTCATAACCATCATCACGCATCGCGAATGCTGCATGTACACAGCAATAATCAAACTCGATACCCTGGCCAATACGGTTAGGGCCACCGCCGATAATCATGACTTTGTCTTTATCCGACGCTTGCGCCTCACACACCTGCTCATAGGTTGAATACATATAAGCTGTATTTGTTGCAAATTCTGCAGCACAAGTATCCACGCGTTTATAAACTGGGCGCACTGCTAATGCTTGACGATAGGCACGTACTGCATGCTGATCTGTGTCTAACAATGTTGCTAATCTACGATCAGAGAAGCCGCTACGTTTTAAGCGCAATAAACTCTCTTTATCCAAATCTGGCATATGCTGACCAGATAAGGCTTTTTCCTGCTCAATCAGGTCATGAATCTGAACTAAGAACCATGGGTCAATTTTAGAAAGGTCAAATACATCATCTATTGTTAAGCCCGCTCTAAACGCGTCAGCCACATACCAAATACGCTCTGGACCTGGCACGCCGACTTCTTGTTTAATCAAGTCAAGATCTGTTGTTTTTTCATCAAGCCCATCCACACCGATCTCTAAGCCGCGCAAGGCTTTTTGGAATGACTCCTGAAAAGTACGGCCAATCGCCATTACCTCACCAACGGATTTCATTTGCGTGGTCAAGCCAGAATCAGCTTGCGGGAATTTTTCGAAGGCAAAACGTGGTACTTTCGTTACCACATAGTCAATCGACGGCTCAAAGGAGGCAGGGGTTGCTCCACCAGTGATTTCATTACGCAACTCATCCAATGTAAAGCCAACCGCTAACTTAGCTGCTACTTTGGCAATTGGAAAGCCAGTTGCTTTTGATGCTAAAGCAGATGAGCGCGACACACGTGGGTTCATCTCAATCACAATCATGCGACCATCATCTGGGTTAATCGCAAACTGCACATTGGAGCCACCTGTGTCCACACCAATTTCGCGCAAGACAGCAAGACTGGCATTACGCATGATTTGATATTCTTTGTCTGTCAGCGTCTGCGCTGGCGCGACTGTGATCGAGTCACCTGTATGCACACCCATTGGGTCAAGGTTTTCAATCGAACAGATAATGATGCAGTTGTCCGCAGAGTCGCGCACCACTTCCATCTCATATTCTTTCCAACCCAGCAGTGACTCTTCAATCAACAATTCATTGGTCGGAGAAGCATCCAAACCGCGGTCACAGATTTTGATGAACTCTTCTTTGTTGTAAGCGATACCACCGCCGCTACCACCCATGGTGAATGACGGGCGAATAATAGCAGGATAACCAATGCTGGCTTGCACTTGCATCGCTTCTTCCATACTGTGCGCAATGGCTGATCTAGCGGAACCCAAGCCAATTTTATCCATGGCTTGTTTAAACTTCTGACGGTCTTCGGCTTTATCAATAGCCTCTTTAGACGCACCAATCATGGTGACATTATGTTTTGCTAAAACACCATTCGCATCCAGGTCCAAGGCACAGTTCAGTGCCGTTTGGCCGCCCATGGTAGGCAGTAGTGCATCTGGCTTTTCTTTGGCAATAATCTTTTCAACCATCTGCCACGTAATTGGCTCGATATAGGTCGCATCCGCCATGTCTGGGTCAGTCATAATGGTCGCTGGATTTGAGTTAACCAGAATCACGCGGTAACCCTCTTCTCTCAGCGCTTTACACGCTTGCGCCCCAGAATAATCAAACTCACACGCTTGACCAATCACGATTGGGCCAGCGCCTAAAATTAAAATACTTTTGATGTCAGTTCTTTTTGCCATGTGTGTTTTAACTTAAATACTCGGTTTAATGGATCAATGTTTTGTGTGCCACCCAAGCCTAATTGGCCTGCATCGCAGCCACAAACTGATCAAACAAATAAGACATTTCTTGTGGGCCAGGGCTTGCCTCTGGATGCCCCTGAAAACCAAATGCAGTTTGTCCTTTGACTGCAATGCCCTGCAAACTACCATCAAACAACGAAACATGCGTTGCCTCAACAGTGTCTGGCAACGCTTCTGCATCTACTGCAAAACCGTGGTTCTGACTGGTAATATAGACACGCTTATTCGCCAGGTCCTGCACTGGATGGTTGGCACCGTGGTGACCAAACTTCATCTTCATACTCTTAGCACCGCTTGCCAGCGCCAAGAGCTGATGTCCTAAGCAAATACCAAACATCGGCAATTTGCTACCTAACAATGTTTGAATCGCCTCTATCGCATAGCTACATGGCTCTGGGTCACCTGGGCCATTGGATAAAAACACGCCATCTGGCTGCATCGCCAGTACATCTTCTGCGCTGGTTTCTGCTGGCACAACTGTCACCTTACAGCCGCGCGAGACCAACATACGCAGAATATTGCGCTTAACGCCAAAGTCATAAGCAACCACATGATGCGCTTTATCGCCGCCTTCTGAGTAGCCCTCTCCTAGCGCCCATTCACCTTGTGTGAATTCATAAGGCGCTTTGCAAGTGACCACCTTTGCCAAATCCATCCCCTGCAGTCCAGGGAACTCAGCAATTAACGCTTTGGCTTTTTGCTCCGCGAGATCAACATCATCATACCCAGCGATAATCGCCCCTGCTTGCGCACCTTTTTCACGCAAAATCTGCGTTAATGCACGGGTATCGATATCAGCAATCGCCACGACTTTGTTTTCTTTAAGGTAACTACTTAGGTTTGTATTGCCTCTGAAATTGCTATGAATAAGCGGCAAATCACGAATGATTAACCCACTGGCATAAATGCTGTTTGACTCAACATCTTCTTCATTGACACCATAGTTGCCAATATGCGGATAAGTCAGTGTCACAATTTGTTTAGTATAAGAAGGGTCAGTAAGAATTTCCTGATAACCAGTCATTGAGGTATTGAACACCACTTCTGCAACGGTTTCTCCATCAACGCCGATCGAAGTGCCATGAAACACGGTTCCATCTGCAAGGACTAATATGGCTGGTTTACTATCTGGCAATTGCTCTCCCCTAACTTAAAGCAAACATAGAATGCGGATACACAAAACGGGAGGAGTAGAACACTCTTCCCGCCTTCATAAATTGGAGAAATTATAGCGCATTTGACTTTAGACAGCAATCACAAAACCATCGCAGAAAACAACAACACCCCTAAAAAGGGGCGTTATTGAAGTCAGTCATTTTAAGAATACCAGTTCATTTAGCCTTGTTTACGTCTAGCAGCAAAGCCCATTAAACCCAAGCCAGCTAAAAACATCGCATACGTTTGAGGCTCTGGCACTGCGGCAACAACAGCG
>SPJL01038745.1_pt1 | contig 10290 bp, 11 predicted proteins | sample 3741751 | NCBI WGS metagenome assembly SPJL01 (sample SAMN10925998, study PRJNA522277) | cold seep metagenome | isolation source: Elba SIP-enriched marine methane seep metagenome, extraction at timepoint T3 | place: Italy: coast of Elba, Mediterranean Sea
GAAGATATTCCCGAAACGAGCGATACCTTTGAAGGCAATGCCTGGCTAAAGGTCCGCTATGTAAAGGAACATTTTGGACTCGATTGTTTTGCGGAGGATACGGGATTAGAGGTAGATGCCCTAGATGGAGAACCGGGAGTATACACGGCAAGATATGCCGGCCCGGAGCGAAATGCCCAGGCCAATATGGCACTGGTACTCCAAAAGCTAGGCAGCCGCAGCGATCGCAACGCCCGCTTTCGTACCGCCTTTGCCCTTTTGCTCGACGGTCAGGAACAGACCTTTAGCACCAAAGTAGAAGGCAGTATTACCGATGGCCCAAGAGGAACGGGAGGCTTTGGCTACGATCCCATTTTCCAACCCTTGGGCTACGATCAAACCTTTGCCGAATTGCCCGCAAGTGTAAAACACGAGATTGGCCATCGGGGCCAGGCGGTAAAGCAATTGATCCACTACCTACAAAACGACCATAATCCCTTACAAATAGACCAATAACACACACATAGTGGAGCCTCCGAGCAAATATTTGTCAAGAAGCTCCCGTTAAAGGCATGAGAGAATAATTTTTGACCCTATTTAATCGAACATTATAACTGATTATGGTAAGTGACATCCAGCTACAAGGGGTAATTGATCAACAAGTATTCGAAGGCTGCCTGGCCGGTAAAAGACAGTCGCAGGCAATACTTTACAATTACTTCTCCCCTAAAATGTTTGGGATCTGTCTGCGCTACGCGAGTGACTACCACAGCGCGGAGGATATCCTCCAAGAAGGCTTTATTAAAGTGTTCAACAACCTCTACCGCTTTCGTGGTGAGGGATCCTTTGAGGGTTGGTTAAAACGTATTTTTATCAACACCGCGATCGAGTATTACCGCAAATCGCTCAACCTCAAAAAGACCGTTGAACTCGATAAAGCGCCCGATCCCGCCTATGCCAGTACCGCAATTAGCCAGCTAGCAACTGCCGACTTGCTCAAATTGGTCCAAAAACTGCCTCCAGGATACCGGACGGTATTCAACCTCTACGCCATCGAAGGTTTTGCACATCGCGAAATCGGCGAGATGCTAGGTATTTCGGAGGGTACTTCGAAATCTCAGTTGGCGCGAGCCAGAGAAACCCTTAAAAAAATGATTAAATCAGAAGAAGAATAAAATGACAGATAAGAACGAACAGCACGAACTTGACGGCCTTTTTAAAGACCAATTGGACGATTTTAAAGTGCCGCCAATGAGCGTTTCCCACAAAGCAGATCAAACTGGGGAAGAGATGGATCAGGTGTTTCGCCAACAATTTAGCGACTTTGAGCCTACTCCCGCTCCTCACAACTGGGAAAACATCCAAGATAGCCTGCCCTTGCACCTTATCTGGAGAAGAAGATTGATCCGCTTGAGTCAAGCCGCCGCCGTATTGCTTTTTGCTACCCTCGGCAGTGTTTTGCTCACCCAAGGCTCCTCCCCTTTCTACGATATGGTCAGTCAAGACCAAATGCCACCGGTAAGCCCGGTAGAAGAAGTGGAAGCCCTACCTGTAGATACCGACAACGTATATTACGTTGATCAAGAGCAAGCTGATTACGATCGCCACGAAAATTCAAGAAGCGTATTTTCGGATGATGCACTTGCTCGCAAACAGCAAAAAGAGAATCAACAAAGATACTTAGAAAACAATGGTGACCTCCAACCCCTAGCTAGCTCCCCTATCGAAGAACTCGAAAATGGGTCGTTAGACTCGGAGACCCTCTCTGGAGAGAACGTGATTGAGAGTCTGAAAAATCCAATGCGGACTCCATCTACTAACGTAGAGAATGACGAGGTTGCTAAAAGTACTGTTGGTCAAGAAACTGAGAATTCTACTGCTCAGTAAACTCGACCTTTACCCTCTCCCCTCCCAACGAGGCGAAACTCACCCCGAGCTTTGCCTCGTTTTTTTTGCCCGTCCCATAATTCCTTCTCTTCATCGGAAAAGCCTTGGCAAAGCGTGGTGCTTAGATTATATTTAGCCTCAATACCACACTTATGGCAATTCTGAAGATCCAACAATTACAAAAAAACTACGGCCCCATTAAAGCCCTTGATCGGCTTGACCTGGTCGTGGAGGCAGGGCAAGTGCTTGGCCTGCTCGGTCCTAATGGCAGTGGAAAAACAACTACTTTAGGGATCGTTCTCGATGTGTTGAATAGTACTGGTGGGCACTACGAATGGTTTGATGGACTCCCTCCCGATCAGGCCCGGCAAATGATAGGTGCCTTGCTGGAAACACCCAATTTTTACCCCTACCTCAATGCCGATGAGAACTTAGCAATCATCGCCCATATCAAAGGCTACGATCAGCAAGATTTTAGCGAAATCCTTGGCTTGGTCAATTTACTGGAGCGCAGGCATTCGCCTTTTCAAACCTATTCTTTGGGGATGAAGCAACGGCTGGCCATTGCTGCTACTTTGGTGGGCGAGCCGGAGGTTTTGGTATTGGATGAGCCCACCAATGGCCTCGATCCTCAAGGCATTGCTGAAGTGAGGCAAACCATCATTGAGATTGCGAATACGGGCAAGACCATCATCATGGCCAGTCATATGTTGGATGAGGTGGAGAAAATTTGCAGTCATGTAGCCATCTTGAAGCAGGGAAAACTATTGGCCCAGGGCTCGGTTGGAGCAATTATTCAATCGGATTTGACGGTGGAAGTCGCTTGTGCCGATAATCAGCAGCTGATGGTTTTATTGAAGTCGGTTGACTTTATAAAGAATTTGGAGGAGCAGGAGGGCAAATTGGTTTTTCAATTGGCCGAGCAGGACAAAGTAGCAGCGGTAAATGCCTTGGCCTTCCAAGCGGGGCTGACTTTGCATCACCTACACGCCCACTCCAATAGCCTGGAAAGCGAATTTCTCGCCATCACCAAGCGACAAGCAACACAGCTATGAAAAGATTATTATACCTAGAGTATCTAAAATTTAGATATTACCGAGCCTTTCGAGTCGTGGGCATTTTATACCTACTGCTGCTTCCCGGCCTCTTGCTCATGACTAATAATATCGAAGGCATCCCTCCCGAACTCGGAGCAATCGATCAGTACTTTATTTTCCCCAACATCTGGTCCTCCCTCGCCTATTTGGGCAACTGGCTAAGTTTCTTTTTCCTAGGGATCATCGGAGTCTTGAGCATTAGTATTGAATTTGAAAACCGAACCTTCCGGCAAAATATCATCACGGGCCTCAGTCGAGGACAATTTTTTAGTGCCAAATTCCTACTCGTCCTAGCGGTAGCCACTTTGGCTACGCTTTACTTTTGTATAGTCGCGCTTCTCGCAGGAAGTATTTCGACCGAAACCATCTATCTATCTAAGGTATTGGAAGGCCTTCCTATAATTGGCCAATTCTGGTTGATGTGCGTAGGCTATACTTCGCTGGGTTTGTTAATGGCAACTTTATTCAAACGAACGGGACTCGCACTCTTCAGCTATTTGGCCTATTCCTTATTTTTAGAATCCATAATTCGTTGGGCCATTCATTTCAACTTTTTCCCCAATACCAGTATGCATTACTATCCGCTCAACGCACTAGAGGATTTGGCCCCCATACCTATTCCACAACTGGCCAAGGAATTGATGCGTTCCAACGAGGTAGAACTCTTCCTATCACCCGAACATGCCATAATTACGGCCTCGATTTATCTGTTTTTATTCTGGATTTGGATTTATTGGCGCATCAAACGCGCTGATTTGTAATACTATTCTTCCAAACGGACCTCTACCACCACGCGGTTATTTTTATCTATCGCATCGGGATGATCGACGGGCACCAAGGGTTCGGTATCCCCTTTGGTATAGGCGGTGATTTCCTTGCTACGGATACCGTTGTTGCGGAAAAAGCGACGTACGGTATCGGCCCAAGACAAGGCTAGTTTTTTATTGCTCGATGCATTATCCTTGGCTTGACTGTGGCCGGTAACGATAATTTCTGCTCCGGGATTAAGGTCGAGGGCAGATCGCATATTATCAATTTGTTGTTGGAGAGTAATGTCCATTTCCATACTCAAAATATCCTCGCGACCATAGACGACATAACGTGGAGTATTCACAATCGCTTTGGTAGGTTCTTCCTCTACAGCCTGGGAAATTACGGCTTCGGGATCTACGTCTTCGATAGCAGGCTCGGTTGGTGCTTGGTAGGTAGAAAAATCAAAGCTTACCCCATCCACCTGATGGCCACCAAAAGTATAAACCGAGGCCTTGAGCACACCCGTAGTTTGAATCCGATCGACCAATTGCTTATCGATGGCTACCAAAAAGGATTTGATGGCTTCGGCACGAGCAATTCCTAGATTGGCATAATCGGTTGGGTTATTCTCACTGGCTAGATAGGAGCCACTCAAGTTCAGTTTGCGTTGCTCATTACGACTCAGATGACGAGCAACATCACCAAGTGCCCTACCCGCTTGATCCTCAATCCGTAGTTGGCTACTGGAGGTAGAAAAACTAAAATGTTGTTCCGAGCTGGTTTCGAAATTGTATTCCCCATCAAGGATGGTCAGGGCAGGGATATTAGCGCTCACCTCACTGCCACAGTTGCTTTGTGCCATATAGTAACTTCCTCCTAAAATCCAGAGGACAGAGATAATCGACAAAAGAGGAACGGTCCATTTCATAGTGATAAGGCTTCTAGCGTAAATTTGGGTCTGATTTCGTAAAAATAGTAAATCCCAAGGCTTTACGGGCAGCCAAATGCCTAGAAAAACATCGGAAGCCATGGCCCTGACCTTTAGGTAATTAACTTATTCGCGGGAATCCAAACAAAAAGAAGGTCGTAAGGATGCCCGATTTCTGTGGAAAAAAATTAAATTTGTTGAGCTCGAAGAACGATCACCCACATTACCTACCCTACTGAGAATAGCATTCATTCGCCCTCTTAGAGGTATCCGTATGGGTGTAAAAAACGAAACGACTTAGGGAAAACCAATTTAAATAGCAAACCACAGCACTATGATTTTGTCCATCTTTGCCTTCTCCTTGCTGGACTGTGGTCTACCCGCTTTCCTGTGGATGTTAGGCTCATTTCTTTTGGGCTTACTCTTGTGGTACTTTATCAGTAAATCTCAATATGGTGATCAGATCGATGATCAAAAGCGGAAAATCAACGTTCTGCAAGACAATCTCGAAAAGACCGCCAATACCTATCAGGCGACTCAGTCCAATTACACTCAATTACTTTCTAACCATAAAAAGCTCAAAGCAGAGTTAGAACGAACCAAGGTTCTGACTAAGGACCCTATCGAGGTGGTAAAGGAGGTTGAGGTAATCAAAGAAGTGCCCGTAGAAGTGATTAAAGAAGTCGAGGTGATCAAAGAGGTGCAGGTAGAAGTCATTAAGGAGGTGGAAGTAATCAAAGAGGTGCCCATCATTAAAGAGCACCGAGTGGTTCAAGGTATGGAAACTACCAAGGAAGTACCTGTAGTCCAAATCAAGGAGGTGATTAAGGAAATCGAAATCATCAAAGAGGTGCCCATCGTGGAAAAGGTGGAAGTGATCAAGGAGATAGAGGTGATCAAAGAAATTCCTATCCGTGAAGAAATAGAAGTGATTAAGGAAGTAGAGGTCATCAAGGAGGTTACCGTGATCCAAGAGGTGGAAGTGGTAAAAGAGATTGAGGTAATTAAGGAGGTTCCGGTGATCAAAGAAGTGCAGGTCATCAAAGAAGTTCCGGTGGAGGTGATTCGAGAGATCGAGGTGCCAAAAATCGTGGAAATCATCAAGGAGGTGCCGGTAGAGGTCATTCGCGAGGTGGAGGTGATCAAGGAAGTGGAGGTCATTCGAGAAAAGGCCGTAGATACCAGTAAGACAGTCAATTATATTGCTCAAGATATGGAAGTCGGTGAGCGCACCGAAGCGAAGAGTAAGATTACCAGTAGTGCTATGACGAACCTGATCGGTGAGACCAAGGAAGATAATTTAAAACTTATCGAAGGAATTGGTCCAAAGATCGAAAGCATTCTTAAAAACGCAGGCCTGCGGACTTGGAGGGTTCTTTCTAGAATGACTCCCGAGGAAATCCGCGAGATTCTGCTGACCGAGGGCGGGGAACGCTATAAAATGCACGACCCTAGCACTTGGCCTCGACAGGCCCTGCTGGCTGCAGACGGCAACCTAGATGAGCTCAAGGCTTATCAAGAGTCGCTGGATGGTGGTAAAATCTGAACCCAAAGCCAAGGCCCCCAAAAGTCTTGGCTTTTTTATTCCTCCCCCACCAGCAAATTACAACCCCGAACATCACTGCCATCCAAACGCCCCAGCACCGTAAAACGACCATCTTCCCATTGCCGCCCCAAATCGTCCGTGGCAATAAAACTGATGCTATCCAAGTTGCCTAAATCGCAAATATTAATCGCTCCTACCTTTCCCCAATTAGGACGAGAAAAAGGATCGGTTACCTCCCGCAAACGTACTCGAATAGTAGGACTGGCCTCAAATATTCCTCTGCCTCGCGACCAAGCCTGCGACAACAATTCCGTCATTCCATATTCGGAATGTACTTCCGCGATCCCCAAACCAGTCCTCAAGGCTTGATGTAGTTCAGTCCGGGTCAATTCGCGCCGCCGTCCCTTCATTCCCCCCGTTTCTACCACTCGTACACCGGATAAGTCCAGCCCCTGCCGTTCCGCCAAATCCAATAAAGCAAAACTCACCCCGATCAGCATAATCGGAATGCCTTCGGACTGGCAAATTTCTATTCGAGCCAATAACTGAGCAGTATTATCAAGGAAAAAACCGCTTTCGGGGCGACTATAACGCATAAAATGCTGTACCATGTAAACCAGCGACGATCCACTGCGTTCCAAATAGGAAGGCAAGAGTGCCAGCAGACAATATTTATCCAAAGGAGGATAAAACGCTTGGAAGCCGCGCTCCGTAATTTTCTCGTAAAAGGCCAAATCGCGAATGTAGTGGCGACTGGTTTGACTTCCGGTAGTGCCACTGCTGGTAAAAATAACCTCGGCTTCCCACTCTCCCGTTTGAATGGTATAGTTTTTAAACAACCCAATCGGTAGGTGTGGAATCTGGTCGAGTTGACCAATTGAATCGGGGGAAAGGCCTAACAAAGACAGGAATTTTGCGTACAAAGGGTTATACTGCGCTTGATAGCGAAAAACCGCTAAAGCCGTTGCCTCAAAAGAGGCAGCATCGACTTGGAGAATGTCGTTTTGCAGTTGTCGACGTTGCTCTTCCCGAATGATGTGATGGTCGCCCATTGGCGGATTATAGATTAGAATAAACTAAACAGGAATACTTTGACGTTGTAGTAAAGTATAGCTGAAACCAAAAAAATATGAACTGGCTCAAATTTACATTCTTTCTCTCAATTAGCACTATTCTGGCTTGTACCAAACCACCAGACTATCCTATTGAGCCCGTAATTACCTTTAAATCATTGTCCAGAACCTCTTTGCCTCAAGGAAACCTCAATACTGATTCCTTGACCATTATTATTTCCTATACGGATGGTGATGGTGATCTGGGAAATGAAGAAAATCGGGCCAACGTCTTCCGTACCGATTTACGGACTGGTTTTGATGCTTCTACCTTTAGCATCCCTTTTGTACCTATCCAAGGGGCGGGAAATGGTATTTCGGGTGAAATTGCCATACAAGCTTTTACCGCTTGTTGTATCCACCCGGAGACGAATCAAATCTGTATGCCTTTCGATGACTTTCCAGTCGATACCCTACAGTTTGAAATCTATATCGTCGATCGAGCCGGTAATAAAAGCAATACCATTATTACCGACCCGATTTTCTTGCGTTGCGAATAATTTAAACCCACTCAACCCCTTTGCGAAGCCAATTTAGGGTCTCTGCCTCGGCAGTGCCAATCTCTGGTGTTTGATTATACACCCAATGGGCCTGTGGTGGCATACTCATCAGAATGGATTCTGTCCGACCATTAGTATCTAAGCCAAACCGAGTTCCCTTATCCCACACCAAGTTGAATTCCACGTAGCGTCCCCGACGTAGGTATTGCCACTGTTTTTCCTGTTCTGTGTACGTTTCATCGCGGTGGCGATTGATGAGGTTGGTATAAATGGGCGCAAAGGCATCTCCAACATCTTGGACAAAGGCGAAGAGCTCCTCCTGACTTTTTTCCTCTTCATCATTGAGGCGATCAAAAAAGATACCTCCAATACCGCGGGTTTCATTGCGGTGTTTGAGGAAGAAATAATCATCCGCCCACTGTTTGAACCAAGGATAGTAGCGCTCCTGATGCTTATCGCAAACCATCTGAAGTTGTTGATGAAAATAACGGGCATCGTCTTCTACCACATAGATTGGCGTTAGGTCGATTCCTCCTCCAAACCACCACTTCCCTACCGAAGTTTCGAAGTAGCGAACGTTCATGTGGATAATCGGAACCTTGGGGCTTTTGGGGTGAAGGACGATAGACACTCCGGTGGCGAAAAAATCGGTATCGTTTAGGCCTAGCGCCTTAGAGATTTTCTCAGGCATGGGGCCATGTACGGCAGAAAAATTCACCCCTCCTTTTTCAATCACATTTCCCATCAGTACCCGCGAACGACCGCCACCGCCTTCGGGGCGTTCCCATTGATCTTCAACAAAAGTACCTCCGCCATCCGCAGCTTCTAAATCGGCGCAGATGCGGTCTTGTAATCCCCGAAACCAATCGGCGATTGTTTCTTTGTTCAACATATTGAAATGTATTAATGGTTCTTAGCAGCCGCCCCGAAAACTTCTTACGGGACGCTTGCTAATCAAATTGATCGTAATGTTGGGCCCTAGGCCAGTTTGGCAACCGCTGCGGCTACTACCTTTTTGGAGTTACCGACAAAAACCTCATCATCAATGATGATCACGGGACGTTTGAGGAAGGTATATTCTTCGAGGATCAAATTGCGGTAATCCGCTTCGCTCAATTCTTTTTCATGCAGTCCTTGGGCCCGATATTTCATGGCCCGGCGACTAAACAGGGCTTCATACGACCCGACCTGTTCTTTTAGCCAATCCAATTGGTCAGGAGTCACCCCTTCTTCCTTAATATTTTGCATTTCAAAACCTTCGCCGCCACCTAATTCGCGGATAATCCGCTGGCAGGTAGAACAGCTTGCCAAGTGATAGATTTTTTTCATATTTTACAAACGATTTTCTCAATAAACTAATGGACTTCCGTTAAGCGGTTTAATTATCTGCTTTATCCATATCTTGAGCATTTTAAGAAGATTTGTCGGTAAGTCCAACTCTGTCAAATCCTTTTACCTAAACTTTACATTGATGGCAGCTATCCCAGCCTCCGAGCTAATTCTCAATTCCGATGGTAGTATCTATCACCTCCACTTGCGCCCCGAACAGGTGGCCTCTACCATCATTTTAGTGGGTGATCCTGACCGCGTGCCCTTGGTTTCGAAGCATTTTGATGAGATTGAAGTAAGTGTACAAAAACGAGAATTTGTTACTCATACCGGAAAGTTAAACGGACATCGATTGAGTGTCATTTCTACGGGCATCGGTACGGATAATATCGACATTGTGCTCAATGAATTAGATGCTCTTTTTAATATAGACCTTGGCACTCGTGAAGTAAAAAGTGAGCTCACCACGCTTGATTTGATTCGAATTGGCACTTCGGGAAGTCTACAGACCGATTTGCCGGTGGATAGTTATTTGGCTAGTGCTTATGGGCTGGGCTTAGATGGCTTGATGCATTATTACGAATATCAAAATAACGCGGACGAAACCTTGATCCAATTGGAATTGATGCGTTTTGCAGCAGAGGGTTTTGGCTTTTCACAGCGGCCTTATTTGGTAGGGGGTTCGGAGGAATTGCGAAAAAAGGTGGCCTATGATTTCCCTGTAGGGATTACAGCAACTTGTGCGGGATTCTACGCGCCACAGGGGCGGCAATTACGGCTTGCGCCTAATCAGCCGGATTTCTTGCATCAATTGCGCAAGTTTAGTTATGGGCAGTGGCGGGTTACTAATTTTGAGATGGAAACAGCGGGGATTTATGGCTTGGCACGTCTACTCGGGCATCGTGCCTTGAGTTTAAATGCCCTCCTCGCCAATCGCATCGATAATAGTTTTAGTCAGCAAGCTCAACAGACGGTAGAACGCTTGATTGAAATGACTTTACAACGATTGACCTCTTAGATGAACTCTCTCAATAAATTCGGGAGGATTAGCAATATGTCTTGTCCTGAAATAAGTTGACTGAAAATTGCTTAAAAATGAGTAATAAAAGTCAATCTAAATCAGGATTAAAGACGAGTAAAGATTTTAGTTGGTCAGAGC
>SPJL01000155.1_pt1 | contig 10284 bp, 9 predicted proteins | sample 3741751 | NCBI WGS metagenome assembly SPJL01 (sample SAMN10925998, study PRJNA522277) | cold seep metagenome | isolation source: Elba SIP-enriched marine methane seep metagenome, extraction at timepoint T3 | place: Italy: coast of Elba, Mediterranean Sea
GAATAAAACCAAGGGAATAAAATGAAAGATATCAATTCTTTATTCAGACCATCAAAATCGGAAAATAGGACTTGGAACCTAACCAAGACCTTAATCCAAACATCATTTTTTTGGATCTTATTCCTATACCTCATTCCAACTGGAATTTTTCTGGTGGAGCAACAATATAATTGGATAAGTTTTTCCCCAAATCAAGAAATGGGCTGGCTACTATTTGCACTGTTTGGCTTAATTGGCCTGGCCAGTGGGGCAACAATGAGTTATAAAGGCCAGGGCACACCCCTGCCGCTGGATTGTCCCAATCAACTAGTCATTCAAGGACCCTATAAATATGTGAGAAATCCAATGGCAGTAGCTGGAATAGGCCAAGGTATTTGTGTGGGGATAATCTTCGGCTCCTATCTCATTATCGCCTATTCGATCATTGGAGCATTTCTATGGCATTTTTTGGTTCGACCGATAGAGGAAAATGATCTGCAGGATAGATTTGGTCAAGCCTATACCAATTACAAGTCAAGAACAAAGTGTTGGGTGCCAAGCTTCAAGTAAGTATTCGCTAAGGGGAAGAAGCCGGACTACATAAAAGACGCTATACCCTTCAATACAGAATCGTGCAAAACGACAGAATGAGTTCCAATATTTGAGTAATTTAGAGTAAATGGATAAAAGCATGAGAACACCACTGATAGAGAAGATGAAAAATCTATGCAAAAATGACTTATACCCCACAAGACGGATTTCCATATTATTTTGAATTAGCTCAGGAGGATAACTTGCTAAGCCTTTTTAATGAAATGTCAACTTTAGAAGTGCTGCAATCTGTAGGGGAGGAAAAAGCAAAATTTAGCTATGAACTCGGGAAATGGACCATCAAACAAGTACTCGGGCATATTACTGATCATGAAAGGATAAAAATGTTTAGAGCTTTTCAACTAAGTAGAGATGAACGTACGGAACTTTGGGGGTATGACCAAGAATTTCTGGTAGAGAACAGTCGGTTTAATGAACTCAGCTTGGCATTATTACGGACAGATTTTTTGAACGTAAGAAAAGCATCAATAAGTTTTATTGATACCCTATCCCAAGGCCAATTGCAACGGAAAGGATCTGCTCGGGAATATGAGATCACACTAGAAGAATTTCTCCGATCTATTATTGGGCACGAAAAACACCATATAAAGATTCTTAAAGAAAGGTATGATCTATAATTGTCTTTTAAGTAAGGGCTTGTTGATGAAAATTAAAAGATCAAAACAACGTTTCCCTTAAAAACGCGCGCCCAGCCATTTCCCCATTACCTCCAAAGCACCTTCGGCAAAACTTTCCTCTAGCTTTCCATATTCACTAGGCTTTCCCGTTTCACTATGTTGGAATAAATGATTTAGCCCCGCCAAGGTTTTGATTTCAAAATCGCTACAAGGGCCTAGTTCCAGCGCCGCCTCAATCGCCGGTAAATTTTGCTCCGCCTCCACCTGTAAATCGCGATCACCATTGAGTGCTAGTACCGGGCAACGGACTTTTTCGAGAGCGGAACTAGGCTCGTAGTTGAGTAAAAAGTTCATCCACGGAGAACGTAGCCGAGCGATGGTTTTACTTTGAAATTCATACAAACTACCAGCCGCGCTTTGCTCTTCGGGCGAAAGCGCCTCATAGGCCCGGGCCAATACGGTAAGCAAAGCCTCTTCTACTTTCGCCTCCTCACTATTACCTCGGATCACCTTAAAAACTTGAGCATTAAAACTGCTATCTCGCTGAATGATTTCCGCCGGAACGCCTTCGGCCTTGGCAATCAAGGTCGCTTGTTTTTGCAAAATATCAGAAAGAGGAACCCCCGGCGCAGCCAGCAAAATCATAAAAGCAAGCTCTTCCTGTTGGCTAGCGACCATCGGAGCAATTACCCCACCTTCGCTATGACCAATAAAACCAATTTGCTGTGTAGCGATTTTAGGATGCTGTTGTAAATGGTGGAGCGCCGCCTTGGCATCGCTAGCAAAGTCCTGACTGGTGGCCAATACAAAATCACCTTCGGATTCGGCGACTCCGCGATCGTCGTAGCGAAATACAGCAATGCCTTTTCGCGTCAGATAATCGGCAATGATCCAAAAAGGTTGATGGCCTAGTATTTCTTCGTTGCGATTCTGTGGGCCAGAGCCGGATAGTAGGATCGCGGCGGGAAAAGGACCTTTCCCTGGAGGCAAAGTCAGGGTCCCGGCCAAGCGGATGCTATCTGCTTGGGGATTGATAAAACTTTCTTCGCTACTGGTATAGGGAAAAGGGGCTTGAGGTGTTTGTGGTCTTTGCATGCTGGTTGGAGACTGCCCTTCGTTGAGTCGGTTTAGTTGTAAGGGGAAATTTTGACCATTTTGACTCCAAGTGCCATTGATACCTTGGCCACTAGAATCGATTTGCCCTTGGTAATTGGCATTGAGTTGGGCGTATTGTGCGAGGAGTTGGAGGCCATTGATATTTACTTCACTGGCGATTAGGCCTTTGGCGCCTTGTTGGGGAACATCGAGTAGGCAGGCCCAGGTGCCCGTGGGCGTGGGCTCGATATTAAAAACCAGTGCCAAGGACTGAGCGCCAACTTGTAGATTCCCTTCCCAGCTTCCTTGAAAAGGCGATTCTTGCTGAGCTTGTAGGGTAGGGAGGAGGAATAAAACAAGTAAAACCAAGGATAGCGGACGAATGATGCGTCGAGCAAATTGGCGAATATTATCCATGTTAAGGAGGATTGTTGAGCCTATAAGTTGTGGAAAAAGGGAGAGAAAAGAAGGCTGAATGGATAAAATCAGTAGAAATTTAGATAAAAGGCCTCCTAAAAAAAATCCCCGCCGCGATGAGCGCCGGAGATTTTTGAGTTATTACGAGGTTGGAAGTGACCCAATTAGGCACGTCCACCATTCAATTTATCTTGGAGTGTTTTGAGCTCGTCCCATGCACCTTTAGCAGCCAATTTAGCTTGCTTTGCCCATGTAGTAGGGTCGTGCATTTTAAAACGAGGACCTGCATTTTTCAATACCTCACGGAGGGTAGTAATTTTAGCTTTACCCAAGTCAGCGAAGGTAACGATACCTGCATCATTAAGTAAACCAGCGATCTTAGGCCCAATGCCTTCGATTTTCTTCAAGTCGTCTTTAGCTACTTTTTTAGCAACCGCTTTCTTAGCAGGAGCTTTAGTGGCAACGGCTTTTTTAGCAGGGGCCTTCTTCGCAACAGCTTTCTTGGCTGGAGCCTTCTTAGCCTTTTTCACTGGAGCAACAGTCTCTGCTACTGGTAGGGTAAGTAGGCTGTTTTCTACACCAAAAGGAGTAGTAACATAACCATCCGCAGCCCAGTCATTTTCCCAACGATCATTGTCGATGAGGTAACGGAATTGGTAGTCACGGCCTGTAGCAAGCTCCAAAACAGCGCTATAGCCATTTTTGTTAGCTTTCATCTTGATACCATTTTCTGCTTGCCAGTTGTTGAATTCTCCCAAAACGAGAACCTCTTTGGCACCATTAACGACATCTTTAGACAAATCGAAGGTTACCTTACATACAGGCTTTGATTTTGAAAATTGCTTTTTTAAACCCATTTTTTTTTCTTAGTTTTAGGTTTGATAAAATAATAGTGAACTTTACAGAAAGTCTGACCATCTTGGTACAGACTTTTTTTTGTGTTGTTGTACTTCGGACACTTTCCGAAATTCGCCGCAAAGATACAAAAAGAATTATTAATAAGTGCCTGACTGTCAATAATAAAGCAATATTTTTTACATTTTTTTTTTGCTCAATTTCTTCCTGCAAATATAAAAGTATTTTTTAATACGTTTGCCAATAGCCTTCCTTTTGTCCGCCACAAAAAAAACTGCTTTACAGACAGAAATTTTGTAAATTTATCAACAGTATTTATATTCAACTTCATTGATCCATGACAGCAGATCTAAAAACCTGGAAAATTGATGTCACTGCCTATCTGCAAATGGTGGAAGTTGGTATCATTGATCCAAACGATCCAGTAGAATTGCTGGATGGAAAAATGATAGAAATGAGTCCTGCCGGTCCTCCACATCTTGGAATGATTAATCGTATTACCACCGTTTTATCACGATACCTACAAAATCTTGCGATTGTTCAAATCCAAAGCCCTATCCTACTTTCGGAAGACTCCCTCCCAGAGCCTGATATTGCTATCCTTCGTTTGAACGATACTTTTTATGCCGATGCCTATCCTCAACCCGAAGATGTCCACGTGCTTATCGAAGTCTCCGATACTTCGCTTGCCTACGACCGAGACTATAAACTCCATTTTTACGCCGAGGCCAATATCCGCGAATACTGGATCGTCGATCTCAGTCAACACCAACTCCTACGTTATTATGAGCCCCAGGGGCGTGAATATCGACATCGCGAACTCCTACAGCTCGGAGAAGAGGTGAATTTGGTCGATTTTGACCTACAAATCCCCACTTTAGAGTTCCTAGGCCCTTCTCCAAAGTAAGATCAGTCCGTCGACGGATCGCACAAAAGCCGAATTGGTCTAAATTCTAACACCATTCCCAAGCCCTTTTTTACCTTCGGAGAAAAACATGAAAAAGCTCCGACTCCTCTGCCTTTTACTCTTAACGAGCCTTTCCTTTTCTATGGTCGCTCAAGATCATTCTGCCGACGAAGCCGCGGTGGTACAAGTAATCAAAGACCTCTTTGATGGAATGCGCGCCGGTGATAGCTCTGCCATGCGTCCACTTTTTGACCCCTCCGCCCGTTTGCAATCCATTTATACCAACAAAGAAGGAAAAGCAGTATTGCAAGCCGCTCCGATAAAACGTTGGCTGTCTTCGGTAGGTACACCACACGATGAAGTCTACGACGAACAAATCTTTAGCTATCGTACCGAAATCGATGGTCGGATGGCTACGGTCTGGACAGATTATACTTTCTATTTGGGCGACAAATTGAGCCATTGTGGGGTCAATGCCTTTCACTTATTTAATAGCGATGATGGTTGGTTGATTACGCAGGTTACCGATACGCGCCGTCGGAAGGATTGTATCCAAGATCCCGTCAGCCAGATCAATAGCGCGATGGATGCTTGGCACGAAGCTGCGGCTAAAGCGGATACGGAAGGCTTTTTTGGTCGGATGACGGCTGATGCCATCTATCTGGGGACCGAAGATGGCGAACGTTGGCTACGCGATGAGTTGAAGGAATGGTCAAAAGATTACTTTGCCCGCGAATCTGCTTGGGCTTTTACCCCTTCCGCTCGCGAAATCTATTTTGATGCTAGCGGCGAAACTGCTTGGTTTGAAGAAAAGCTCGCTACCTGGATGGGCCCCTGTCGCGGTTCGGGAATAATGACCAAAGTAGACAACGAGTGGATGCTCCGTCACTACAACTTAGCGGTAACGGTACCCAATAGTAAGATCAAAGAATTTGTTGAATTGATCGAGAAGTAGATCTAGCCCTTAAAAGCCTCTTGCCAAGCCAATACGCCACCAATAGTGTTGCGTACATTGGTAAAACCAGCGCCTTGGAGCAATTGTTGAGCCATTCCACTACGTCCACCTGAACGGCAATGGATAACGATTTCGTCGTGTTGATGGTCTTTTAGCTCGTCAATATGATTGGTAATATCACCAAGAGGAATAAGTTTTGCACCGAGGTTAAATTCTTCGTATTCGTAGGGTTCGCGAACGTCGATAAAGATAAATTTTTCGCCGCTGTCGAGTTTCGTTTTGAGTTCTTGTACGTTGATATCCATTGGCTAGGAATTTAGCGTAAAATTAAAAATTTCTCCTTGGCTTGGATGCCGAGGTCTAGATTATGGAGCTGCAAGATATAAATTCCATCGGGTAATTGCGAAACTTCGATTTCAGGATCGGCGGCTTGTTGTAAAAGGAGCTGTCCAGCGGCATTGAAAATACTAACTTGCCAGTCGCCCCGGCTCCAATCGAAGCCTCGGAGTTGGAGATAATTCTGAGCAGGATTGGGGAATAGTCTTAACTCGTTCGTCTCAAATGGGCGAGATACTTCCTCCGTTTGGGTCATCACGGGAGGAATATCACCAAAGATAGGGCGAATCATCAAAGCACCCGGCTGGTCGATATTAAACCAAGGCGATTGATTGCTCGGTGGCTTAAACCATTGGAAAGGCTGAGCTTGAGTACTATTGAGGTCATAGCCCAAGCCGATAAAGGTATTATTGGTGGACACATGTTCGATGCCGATGGTGAATTTTCCAATAGGTAGGTTAAGTTCTACTAATTCCCCTTCGTCATCCACCAGCGGATAAGTGGTAAAAGCGTTGAGGGTATCAAAAAAGTCTTGTGCATTGACCACTTCTTTTTTCGGAGAAGTATAGAGCAATGCTAAATTATCGTCTCCAGGGCTGCCACTCCAAACCTTAACTTCAAAGTCGCCACTTTGGGCCGATCCACTAAAGGGAAAATTGATGGAGACCCCTCGCAGGATATCGGCTTCTACGAGATTAAACTCTACGGCAATTTGATTCCCCAGGCTTCTGCTGGCCACCACTCCTTCGGTGGTGCCATCATCATAAGCAAAGAAATCGCCAAAGACATTGACGCGTTGGGTGGCATTATTATCCTCGGTGCTGGGAATCCCTTGTTCCTCATTGGCGGTGGTCGTGAATATGAATTCAGACTGTAGGCTAAAAGGGCCCGTTACCGGATCAAGTTCGTCAAAGAGGCCATCGATTGACCTGTTGCCGGATACAAAGGAATAGGATCGGGAAGCGACATTGAGCTGATCATCGTTAAAAAGCGTCGTTTCAAAAATTGGGTTTGGATTCGTTCCTTGCCGGATATTTAGCCGATTCATCCTCGCCCCCAATTGGGAGTTGATGATATCGTGATTAAACAGTTGAAACTCCCAATCTGATCGGAGATCTCCTCGTCGGAATTGATTCCAAGGCATGTGGTTGTACAAATTGAGGACGCCGGGAGGACGAGCCACAAAGGCGAGGTCGACCAGGTCCGCACTAGGCGATTTTACATCAATATAAACATAATCCAAATGCCATAGATATTGTAGGCCCAGTCGGTTGCAATGATTGACAAAGCGAAACTGGAAGGCATTGTGAAAATAGGCGGGCGAATTGATGGGATAGGATAACTTTTCACTGAATAAAAAAGTATCCAAAGGGCTGGTCGAATTCTTTAAGCCCATAAAAGTATCAATCGTAATCCATTGGCTGGCGGTGTCCAGAAATTGGAGGACTAAGCTATCATTGAGGGTTGGAAAGAAATTGCTAACTCCTTTGCGCTGGATATAGAAATTGATGAAAATATTATCTGCCGGGGTACTTCCTTCGAGATCAATTGCTTGGGAGGTCAGATAATCAGAAGGGCCAAAACCACCACCGTAGGGCAGGCCTTTGGAATCGAGGCCATCAAAGGTAGCGGCACCAACAGATAGCGGGCGAAAGGCCAGGTGATCATTGACGTAGGCATTGCTATCAATCCAAAGGTCTGGGTTGGGGTAGGGGCCGGGATAAGCAAAGTCATCGAAAAAAGGAAGACTCAGGGTTTGGTGTACCACGGATCGCTCCTTGGCCTCGGGCTGATCTGCCGCAGCAGCGGATAGGGCGGTGGCCTGTTGTAGTACAGGGTTGCTTTGTAGAGGCTCAATCGTAATCTGTGCCGAAGCCCAAATACTACTGCTCAGAAATAGGACTAACAGGTAATAATATCGCATAGGTGCTGCTTGTGTTTCCCAACAATGGGATTATAAAACGCTTTTTCAATAATGGAAAAAACGTAAAATATCAATTAATGTTGCTCGAAGAAAGTCAGCGGATGGTCTCCAACTAACAATTGAAGAGATTCTTACTCGCCTCCTTCCCCAGGAAGCACTGGCGGGGCTTCGATATTATAGTCTTCATCGATCGGACGGCCATTAGCCCCACAGTTGTCGGGGCGATTTTGGGTGAGAAATAAATCGACTTGCGCCCCGATTCGTACACTGCCCGAAGCATTGTAACGCGGCACCTGCTTCCAGATAAATGCCGTTTTGCGATCGGTAACCGTAGCATCCTCGACGATGGAACCAATATTCAAGCTATTGCTCTGGACCAAAAACTCCGCAGCATTATATTTTTTACAAATCAAATTAGGAATCGGAACCCGGCCACCACTCTTATTACTCACAATAAATCCTAATTCACTGCCCATCGGAATCTTGATGCCTTCTTTTAGTTGAGAGGTAATGGTATCTCCTTGAAAAATGACTTCCAGGATGGTATTTTTTTCCAACTTATTGCTAAACCGTCGCCCTACTATCTGCGCCTCTAGGCTTAGTCGCTTTAATTTCCGCGAATATTGATTGAAATCGTCATTTCCTCCCGCTAAGTTGGGCAGCAAAACCTTGTCTGGTGTTGACTTGGTGATGGTTAGGTAAATCTTGCGATTCTTCTTGACTCGGGATAATGGGCCGGGGCTTTGTTCTAATACGGTATGGGGTGGTTTACCCACCAAAAAGATGGAATCCGTTACGATAATATCAAAGCTACGCGCCTCCGCCTTTTCGATAACTTCCGCCAGTGGCATGCCGATATAATCGTGGACCTGTAAGGAATCCCCATGGTTCGTATAGCAGTGCAACCAAGTAGAAATGATGAGGAGCATTGCTCCAAAAAAGGCAATGATGCCCGCAAAGTTTTTCAAAAAGATTAGACTGGTAAGAAAGTAATAAGTCTCCTTACCGTAGATTTTTAAACGTTCTCCCAACTTTTGCAAAGTGGCTTTCATCCGATATGCTTTGTGCGCAAAGGTAAAAAAAATGCTTAATTCAAGACGGTTCGTCGCTGGTTTTGCTGGATTCCAAAGTCTAGAATCCGGTCGATAAACTCAAAGGGTTTGTAACCGTTGATAGCAGACTGGTGAAAGATACAGGTGGCCGGCGTCATTCCCGGTAAGGAATTGACTTCGATGATAATGGTTTCCACCTCATGGTCAGGCAGTACCCGTACAAAGGCATCGATCCGGGCATAGCCCTGAACGCCTAAAATACGAGCCGCGCGTTCCAAGTCGGCCTTGACTTTTTCCGCAACTTGGGTATAATCGACGCCAGAAGTAGCAAATCTAGCGGGCGTAATGTTTTGCCCCTCACCCGCCAAGAATTTTTCTTCCAGACTCAAAATCTCTCCTCCTGCCAAGGCCTCTGAAGGTTCAAAAACCTCAAATTGCAATTCGCCCTGCGCATCGTAATGAGTGAGTAGGCCTCCGGTAACTTCTAAGAAATGAATAGCGTCACCTCGTTCGATCAAGGTTTCTAGCAATACCTCTTCTTTGCAAGGAAACTCCTCCTTATCCTTGAGTTGTAGTATCGCTTGGGCTTCGGCGGGAATGGCTTCTTCCTCGCGAAAGATGGTTTGTAAAAAGGCGCGCAACTGATTCCGTTCGCGAATGACTTTAACGGCGGAGCTACATCCATCATCGACGGGTTTGGCGATGAGAGGGTAGGTAAAACGCGTTTCGATATCATCGAGAGTGGCCTCGGGAGCCGCTAGGAAGACGCTTTTTGTGCTTAGTTCTTGCTGAGTGACGATAAACCCTTCGTTGCGGAGGAGTTGGAGGGTTTTGTATTTATTGATGGTAATACTCGATGAAGCTGGACTAGAACCGTTGTAGGGCAGGTTAATTTTTTCCAGCTGCTTCTGTACCGTCCCATCTTCACCGGGCCGACCGTGTAGCGCGATAAAGACCGCGTCGACGAATTCGGCTAGTTCGGGATAGCTAATGGGCTGGGGCGCAAAGACAACATCGGCGGAGGCGTATTTGCTGGTAATGGCGTCGCATTCCACCTTAATTTGCTCTACCAAGGGATGTTGCTCAAAATGTAGAATTTTATCGCGAATATCATCCGCATTATCCTTGAGCATCAGGTTGATCGGAATCTGGTACAATTGATGGCCTTCCGCATTGCCCGTTAGGAAAATAGGGATGGCTTGGTATTGGTCCGAACTAGCTAATTTTTCATATACATTCCGACCACTTTCTACGGAAATATGGCGTTCGAAGGAATAACCGCCCATGATGACGGCCACCTTTTTCTTCTGCTTTTGACCCGCCCGCAATTGCTCGATGGCTTGGTCTAGTTCTGCCAATTTTTCCCCCCAATCATTAATCTCGGTATAAGTTTGAATGCGTTCCTGAAGGGAAACGCGAATGATAAAGGTTAAAAACTGAGACGGGTTGAGTCCTATTTCTGCCGCTTGGTGGAAGAAAAAAGACGAAGGCAACATGCCCGAGGTCGTATTGGGATCGTTGAGGAAAATCTGGCC
>SPJL01037215.1_pt1 | contig 10283 bp, 7 predicted proteins | sample 3741751 | NCBI WGS metagenome assembly SPJL01 (sample SAMN10925998, study PRJNA522277) | cold seep metagenome | isolation source: Elba SIP-enriched marine methane seep metagenome, extraction at timepoint T3 | place: Italy: coast of Elba, Mediterranean Sea
ATTTGCCACTGTCGCGGATTTCCCGGCTTTGGAAAACACCCTATCAATCAGCCTATATGGCGACGGCGGCGACATCTCACTTTCAAAAGATGATCTGCGTAGCGATGACTTTGTGGTTACTCCCGCCGAAGTCATTGTACTATTCGATGACAACGGCGACTGTATTGCGGATTATTCGGAAACTGTGGAAATATTACCGGCGCCGGTTGAAGAGTAACTGTCCGGATGTTGTTTTGGCTTTTCTACAAAAAAAATACGTGGAAGCAGGCAATGATCTACTTCCATCTGCTTAATCTGCGGACTAAAAACCTGTCTTTTACTGGTTCCTAGCCGTCAAAGACAATCCCCAATGAGGACAAGGCATCCACCGTTGACGGCGCGCCTAAAATTTCCAAAAAGCTTTGCACTGCGGGCTTGCTCAGATTGTTTTCGTGTACAACAAAATCATAATGCTCATCTTGCAATGCCAAAAACCCGAGATCCTCATCCGCCACCGCGCTGATCGCCACGCCCCAATCGGCTCTTTGCTGAGCAACGGCGGCGGCGACTGCGCGGTGATTACTGGTTTGCACCAGATAACCCGGCGGCTTAGCGCCAGCCAATAATTGGTCAATCAATATCCGCGTACCGCTGCCCTGATTGCGATTAATCATCCGGCACAGATGATTAGTCTTGATATGCGCGATCACCTCATCCAAGGATTTGTTCTGAAAAGCCGGGTCATCCTTTCTAAAGATAATGCCTTGCTTGCGGCGGTATCCCTGCGTCAGCGACAACGGCGCATCGACATAACTTTGATTATAACTTTCGGTATCCGGGTCAAATAAATGTATCCCGGCAATATCGCATTGTCCGCGCTTTACCGCGGTTAAACCGGCGGAAGAACCGACCGATAAAAAGCGGGTATGTACGCCGCGTTTTTTTAGTTCGCTGATAAGGTAATCCAAACCAGCGCAATGACTGCCGATAATCACTAAATCAGCGGGTTTGGCGTCGCGGCTGATTAATTGCACTTGCACCTGGCTGCCTGCTTCCAATAATTCAGCATGACGCCCTATCCGAACAAAACCATCGGCATGACTAAAAGTCGTTACGCTGCCGGAACCTTTGCCGACAGGATAAGCCATCAGCTTCTTACCCGACTCGTTTTCAGCATGAGGCTGGGTCTCCAGCAGCCGAACTAACAAGAACTCCATGCGACCGATCTCCGAATTGACCCGCACCGCCAATTCCGCCAGTTCAGTGCTGAAGCTTTCCGGCGCCCGTCCGGCCATTTGTCGAATCACCGGGGCGACAAATTCATGGAAAGTAAAAATAGCCGAGGTCGGAAAACCCGGCAAAATCACCACCGGCTTACCTTGGGTCACCGCCAGGCAAATCGGTTTCCCCGGCTTCAAGGCCACCCCATGCACTAACACGCCGGGATCATTGAATTCATTCACCACCTGATAGGATAAATCACCCTGGCCTTTACTGGTGCCGCCGGACAACAACACCATATCAGCCTCCTGCAAAGCCTGATTGATTTGCCTTCTAAGCGAATCGGATTCATCCTTGGCAATGCCCAACTCCAAAGGTTCGCCGCCTAGCTCTTTAACTGCATCGGCGATAATGCGGGCATTGGAGTCAAAAACTTTTCCGGGAATCATGGTTTCAGCGGGCGCTAAAATTTCATTACCGGTTGAGAACACCGCTACTTTCGGTTTTGCCCAACAATAAACTGTCGCCTCGCCTATCGCCGCCAAAATTCCGGTTTCCCGGCTGCTTAAGAAATCCCCCTGAAACAAGATAATTTGCCCGCAAGCAACATCGGTTCCGGCAAAGGCGACCCCCGCCCCCGGGCTGACCGGCTTGTTAATATTCAATTGCAAACCTTCAATATCGGCATTTTCCACCATCACAATGGCGTCCGCGCCTCTCGGCAACATGCCGCCGGTGGCGATCACCATCGCTTCGCCAGCCGCCAGCTCAGTTTGCGGAATAGCGCCGGCCGGGATTTGCTCTTCCAATAATTGTAAACTGACGCATTGATGTTCTTCAGCGCCTACCGTATCAACCGCCCTCACCGCATAACCATCCAAATTGGAACGGTCAAAAGACGGCACATTAACGTGGGCGACCACATCGCGGGACAACACCCGCCCTAAGGCCTGATTGAGCGGAATCGCTTCTTCTTGCTGAGGTAATACTGAAAAAGCCGCTTCAAACCTACGCTTGGCTTCATCCCTGTCGATAACATCAAGAAATTGTCTTTGAGGCTGCATATTAATCAATAATCCTGGTCATACATAAAAACATCGACTTCCGTTCCCGGCGGATACCCTTCACTGTCCGCCGGTACGATGACAAAGCCGTCTGCCTGCGTGGTGGAACTCAGTATCCCGGCGCCGCTGATCGCCACCGGCTCAATCCCGTCATCCACTTTTTTCACCCGCGCATAATCGGTTCTGCCGATCATGGAATTGATTTTTTTGCGCAATGCTAACTTTTGCCGCGGATAAGGCCAATCAAGTCCGCGACCGCTAATTTGCCGAATAAACCGTCCGCCAAAAAAATCATAAGCGCATAAACAGGCAACCGGATTCCCCGATAACAGAAACACCACGGTTGAACCGATTTTACCCATCCCGGTTGAACGGCTGGGCCGCATGGTAATGCCGTGAATCGCCAATTCGCCCAATTCCGCCAACGCCATTGGAGTAAAGTCTTCCTTACCGACGCTGGTGCCGCCGGTCATCAACAATATATCGCAAGGCTCCTGCATGGCTGCGCGTATCTGATTTTCATCATCAGCAACGATGCGCATGGTTTGAACCACGGCTCCATCGCGACCCGCCAAGGCGGCCAGCATCGGACCATTGGAATTAATTATTTGATAGCCCTGAGGAACTTCACCCGGCGGCAAAATTTCATTGCCGGTGACAATAATATTCACTCGGGGCTGACGGTAAACTTTTACAGTTTCCACGCCCACCGACGCCATTAAGGCGACATCTTGCGGACGTAGACGGCGACCTGTGTTCAGAATCGTTTCACCGATTTTGACATCTTCGCCTACCCGACCGATATTGCGTCCTTCGGCCACAGACTCCATCACAAAAACAGAACCGCCATCAACTTCCACATTTTCAGCCGGCAACACCGCATCAGCGCCTTCCGGCAGCGGCGCGCCGGTCATAATACTGACCGTGGTTCCGGATATGACCCTGGCGTTGCTGCCGACGCCCGGCATAGATTGGCCGATAATCCGCAATTCCAATTGATTATAGCCGGAAGCCCCTTGCGCATCCGCCGCGACAACCGCATAGCCATCCATCATCGAGCGTTCAAAACCGGGAATATTAAAGCGGCTCACTACATCTTCAGCCAGCACGCGTCCGGCCGCTGCGATCAAAGAAACGCTTTCAACAGCCAACGCTAACGATTGACTCGCCAACCACTCATAAGCGATATCAACCGGCGCGCGCTGCTTAAATCCACGCATTCTGACATCATCAGCAAGCTGCGTATTCACCATAGTTTTTCCATCTATTTGCATTGATCGATTTGAAATTTAGATCATGCAATATAGCCTTTAAGCATTTTTTTTTCAAATTCTCAAACAGCTTCAAACAAGACAAAAAACAGCAAATTCTATACAATCACGCTGATTCACAATTATCAAATCGTTATGATAGACCTTACACTCATCTTTTTGCTATTACTGATCGGCTGGTTTTGGTCCAGCAGTATGGCGGCCAGAGAACGCGCACTCCATGCCGTGGCGCGATATTGTCAAAAAATGCAGCTGCAATTATTGGATGACTGCGTGGCCTTAAACGGCTTCTGGATAAAACGCGACGGCAAAGGCCGCCTGCAACCCTGGCGGGCTTATTTATTTGAATTTTCTTCCACCGGCGCGGAGCGTTATCAAGGCAAAATCGTTTTCCTCGGTCATCAGATTGAAAGCATCTACTTGGACCCCTATCGTGAAAACGATGAACACATTGAACATTAAGCTGAAAAAACATGGCTCGTAAACATAAACAAACCGTCTCCCCTGAAACCGAACAGGAAGCGCTGAAAATCGCCCGCGCCAATCAACGACCGGGGCAAACCAAGGAACAAACCAAATTAGTCGCCCAAGGCATCCAAAAAGGGATTGAACAATACAAGAAAAAACAGAAGGAAAAATCCCGCGAACTGGATAAGCGACTGAAAAAAGTCAGGACTCAAGAAGCGAGTCAAAACTCGCAAGAAGATAAGATGGAACCCGACATTATTGTCCGCCAAAGCAAGTTGGCGTGGTTTTTATTGGCGTTCAGTTGGATTGGATTCACAGCATATATTTTAATATCGCAGTAATTAAAACCTCCGATTCAACCGGTTTGGTGACATGATCCAACATCCCCGCCGCTAGACAACGTTCACGCTCCTCCTGCATGGCATGAGCGGTTAAACTGATAATCGGCAATTGCGGCGCCAACTGTTTAATCTTACGCGCCGCCTGATAACCATCCATCACCGGCATCTGCACATCCATCAGCACAATATCGAAACTGTTGGCGGTTTGTTGCTCAACCTGCTCCACGGCTTGTAAACCGTTTTCAGCAAAGACCACTTCCGCCTGCTCTTGAATCAATATGTCTTCGATGATAAAGCGGTTGATTTCCACATCCTCGGCGACTAAAATCCGTTTTCCCTGCAAACGGTTTCCAACTTCCGGCGGAATTTCCGGCTGCGGTTCGACAGCAATTTCAGCGCTTGTCGCGGTCAACGGCAAGGCCAAACTAAACACGCTGCCTTTATCCAACTCACTGCGAACGGTAATCTTACCGCCCATTAATTCGGCCAGATTTTGGCTGATCGCCAAGCCTAAACCGGAACCGCCGAATCGGCGGGTGGTAGAACTATCGCCTTGCTCAAACGGGGAAAATAAATGCGCCATTTGCTGCTCTGTCATGCCGATGCCGGTATCCTTAACATCAAAAATAATATTCGGCGCCAAGGCGCTGACATGCAAACTCACCTCGCCCCGGTGGGTAAACTTAACCGCATTACTCAGTAAATTAAGCAGAATTTGTTTTAATCTTAATGAATCGCCCTGCACCCATTGCGGCACATTCTGTTGAATTGCGAAATTCAAGCTGAGCTCCTTTACCTTAGCCTGATCCATCATTAAGCGAATAACGTTTTCCACCATGTCAGCCAATTGAAATTGATGCTTTTCAGCCACCAATTTACCGGCCTCCAGCTTGGAAAAATCTAAAATATCATTTAATAACCCTAATAAATGCTGACCGGAATTCAATACTTGTTTAAATAACTCGCTAATCGCCTCTTCTTGACTGTCTCTTTCGCCAATTTTCGCCAATCCCAAAATCGCATTCAACGGGGTGCGAATTTCGTGACTCATATTCGCCAAAAATTCGCTTTTCACTTTCATCAAGCGCTCAGCTTCATTTTTCGCGGCCATCAACTGCGCTTGTAATTTTTTTTGCTCATTAATATCCGTCGCCAAGCCGATCAATGCATAAGCGTCGCCTTTAGCATCCAATAACGGCACTTTGGTGGTTAAATAATGATGCGCCGTGCCGTCAGGGTGCGGCACTTGTTCTTCAAATGTCAACGCTTTACCACTGTTCAATACTTCCCGGTCAACGTCTACAATCGACTCAGCGCCCTCAGCTGAAAAAATTTCGAAATCGGTGCGCCCCAAAGCGGCTTGTTTAGTCACCCCAACAGCTTCTTCATAACGCCGATTGACCATTAAATGACGACCTTGCCGATCTTTGGTAAAAAACACTGTCGGCAAGTTATCGATGATCACTTCCAATTCACGCTGACCGGCTTTTAACTCGGTAATATCCAAAACCGCGCCGTGCGCCACGGTCGCCTGCCCTTGACGGTTGAACTCAAATTCAGCCCGCTCCCGCACCCATTTAACGCTATTGCCGACTATGATCCGGTGCTCGATATTGTATTCTGCTCCGTTTAAAGCCGCCTCCCACGCCTGAGAAACCTTATCCACATCATCCGGATGGATATAGCTGAAAAACAAAGGAACGGAAATGGACGCTCCGATGGGCGTTTCAAAAATACGGTAGGTCTCATCAGACCAGCTTAAGAAGTCATTTTGCAGATTCAAATGCCAACCGCCGACATGCGCAATCGCTTCAGACCTTTCCAAACTGGCGGTGCGATCAGCAACCATTTTTTCCAAATTCAAGCGATGCTCATGCAATTCCTGTTCAGCTTGTTTACGCTCAGTGACATCCCGAAAAAAACCCGCCAATAATCGTCGGCCTTGATTGTTAAACAAGGAAATGGCGATATCCACTGGTAAATAATCGCCTTGCCGCCCCAAAATCGGCGCTTCTTTGATCAGCTTAATATCGCCCCGAACAGCTAGTTCAAACTTCCGTAGAACACCGACCAAATGCTGCGGAGGCACAATATCTTCCAAAATCATCGCCAACATTTCATCTTTAGAATAGTCCAGCATTTCGCAGATTGCCGAATTGACATCCAGCAGCCTTTTGGTTTCGATATCGACAATGATAATGCCGTCTTGCACACCGGCGAACATCGCGCTTAGCTTCCCTTCACTATCTCGCAAGGCATTGGTTTGGGCGGCGACAGCTAAAGCCATCTCATTAAAGTTTTTAGCTAACTCGCTCAGTTCATTATTACCCTGATCCTTGGCTCTGACTGCATAATCACCACCGGCCATGCTCTGACTGGCAAAAATCAATTGTCTAAATTGAATCGCCGCCTTCATGCCTAAAATCAACAATGCCGCCATTGCCGATAAAACGCCGACCAAGAAAAATAAAAAATTATGGGTGAAAATTTTTTCCCGCGCCTGGTTATTCATCAGCGTAGAATAACCAAAACGCAACCGGGCTATTTTATTGTCCGCGAACAACACCGGCTGTTCGATATGAATGATATTTTCCTGCATTCGCAATTGTTGCTGAAAAGGAATAATCGGCGGCAACGGATTCGGCAAGGAGGGAGTGGCGATTATTTTATGACCGTTCTCATCCAACAAAGCCAAATACACGACAGCCTTAGACTCTGAACTCATTAGCTCGGTTAAATATATCTCCAACTCATCCAACTCCCCGGATTCGGTATTTTCCACAATCAGCAGATTCAACATTTCCGAAGTTTGCGCAATGGCCGCTTCAGTATTGGACAGCGTCAAAGTTTTCAATAAGCGGTCGGTATTAAAAATCACCCCGCCAAACAATAACGACATCACCGTAAAAACGGTCATAAAAAATTGAAACTTAAATGAGCCTAGCCATTTAAACCGCATCAGAACACAAAATCCACACTCAAGGTAAACAACCAATTACTTTTCGGATACCTATAATCATAATCCGAACCATGATTGGTATAAAGCCCCCAACTGTTATGATCCGGCTGTATCCATTCAGTTTGCACTTTAATTCGGATGTATTCATTAAAGTCCTGCGCCAGCCCTATTGCCGCCCGGCTGGCATCATAACGGGAAGAGGTCAGCAATCTGCCCACTTCCGCCTGTAAAAAACCGGCTCGGGCGTCAGAATCCGGCCCGGAAGTCCAGCGGCGAGCGAGAGTTAAATAAGGCATCCATGAACCGAATTGATGAGCAACCGTTAAATAAGCGCCGAATTGATCACGAAAAAAACTATCAATAGTTCTAAAACTAAACTCGCCCATCACTAACCAATCTTCATGATAATGACGAAAACCGAATGCGGCTAGATGAGTCGGCGATTGATCTAATCGCAAATCATCGACTAACTGTTTCCCCTCCGCAAACAAGGGTGAAGCGAGCACCGCGAATAAGCTTTCCATTTGCGCAGTGGTAAAGCTGGTTTCACTGTAGCTATAACTCAGCTTTATCAAAGTATTATCATTTTCCAGGGTGAGATTCAGGAAACCGCCATATGACTCAATCAATTCGGTGTCTTTACTGTTCGTTAACGGAGTATCGAATTCCAGATAAGTCACCCCGCTATGCCATTCCGCCAACCAGCCCGCATAATTATCCTGAAAAATAAATTCAACGCCGTCATGCGAAAAAGTCGGCAACAAGCCGTAAACCTCCAACGGCGGTCTCACCCACGGCATGCTGAAACGAACCTGGCGGCTTTCCGAAAATAAGAAACTGGGCGTCGGCATTCGCCCCAACCGAATAGTCAAATCATCCATCACACGCCAACGCAATTGCGCCACATTCACATCCGGCAAATGAGCCCTGTCTTCATCGCGGTCGGCAATCACCTGAACGCCGAATTCCAAATCCTCGGTAAACGCCAAATCCAATTGCAAACCGAATAAGGAATCAGTGCCCGCATCGCAAGTCCGACTGCGCCCCGGTCCCTCCGGTTGATCATTAATCACATAGTCGGCGTTATCATTTGTGGCGCAACTAACGCTGGCCGTCCCAAAACCGCTAATAAAATAATCAAAGGCCGCCGCTGGAATATGCCAACAGCTCAATAAACCCCAAAACAATAATTCAATCATATTGTTACGCATTATGGACGCTCCTGCTTATGCGTAGAAAACAACACAACCGTTTCCTCAGGCTGTTGGTCAGCAAAAAAATAAGCAATCGCAACCGACTGATTTTGAATTGTTTTTGCCGCCTCATCGGCCTGCAACATAGTGGGCGGACGCCCCCGCCCGGTAAAAACCCGCTTCGACCAATAAGCTCTCACCCTGGGCAAACTCAAGCCCAAAACTTCATGATAAAAGCGCTCTCTTAATAAGCGATCTTTCTGGTCGTAAACGACTAATTCACTTTTCGCCTTCCCTAAATAAAGATTAGACAACTGCTTCCGGCTTATTTCAGTCAATACGCCGCCCTGACGAGCGACCACGACGATCTCCTCGGCGCTCGCCGAAAAACAATAAAGCAATAACAAAATCTTTTTGATCGCTTTCATCTTGAAACGGAAACTGGACAGAAAGCCTTACAATATCTCATGCTATTAATTATTGTCTAATTAATTAAAAAAACAACTTTAATCGATTTGGCTGTTTACCAAGCTGCAGTTTAGTAAACAGCGGATAGCGAAAATGTGGTTTCCGATTTGTGTGTCCACGCGCAAGTGAGTGAACTGTTTAAGCTCGTCTCGCCCCGCGTAGCGAATGTTTAAGCCGCAACACGCCAATTAGGCACGCAGTGCGCACCCTACTACCCTACGGGCAGAATTCCATGACCAAAACTGAGAAAAAATGGGATCCGTCATTTGGAAAAACAGCTTGATTTTAAACCCAGTTGCTGCATGAACAGATATTTGCTCCTGCAATATTCGCATTCACTACACCCCTGTAGTTTATGCAGGAGGTAGAGCAATGCAGGGAGCAGCGTAGCGGTGTGCCGAGTTATGGTCGCAACCAGCGTCCTACTTCAAGCGACACGTGCATATCCATGTGCTTCGTAAATATTTTCACTATGCAGAAACTGAGCAAAAAGATAAGCAAAGCTTTAGCGATTCTTATGCTTTAATACAAATTAGTTTCGGGGTTTATAAAATCCTCAGTCCTAAGCATCATTCGTAGCTCTATCCTTTTCCAACAATTTTTTTAATTGATTGTCGACACGCGCTAACGCTGATTCAGCATCAATCCACCAATCGGTAGACCAAATACGCAAAACTTCCCAGCCCAACCCTCTTAAAACCTGCTCTCTCAAAAAATCCCTATCTCTTGCCGTAGCGGAACTATGATAACTGGCTCCATCACACTCTACAGCACATAAGTATTTTCCGGGAGCATCCGGGTTAACCACACCCAAATCAATTCTAAAACCCGACACGCCGACTTGTGAATGCGTTACCCACCCCTTCGCCTGCAAACTTTCTGCTACCGCCTGCTCAAAAGGAGAATCAAAAAAACCGCCGGGCGCTTCAGTTGCTTCTACTAATGCTGTTGCGCCGCGCTGCGCATATTCTAGAAAATGTTTTAAATCTCGAATACCTTCGGCGCTTGTTCTTGATAAATCAATTTGTTCCGGTTTCAAAGAAGCAAATACATGCATTTCTTCTTTGGCCCTGGTCACGGCGACATTTAGCCGTCTTGTACCGCCTGCTTGATTCATGGGTCCAAAGTTCATGCTCAATTTACCCGCCGCATCTTTGCCGAATGTAATAGAAAAGTAAATAAGATCACGTTCATCGCCTTGAACGTTTTCTAAATTTTTGACAAAGACAGAATCAAATTTATCTTCCGCAAAGTGTTCTTCTATTTCCGGGTGCTGACTACGCGCAACTTCAAATAAATCGCTTATTAATTTTTGTTGC
>SPJL01010796.1_pt1 | contig 10274 bp, 6 predicted proteins | sample 3741751 | NCBI WGS metagenome assembly SPJL01 (sample SAMN10925998, study PRJNA522277) | cold seep metagenome | isolation source: Elba SIP-enriched marine methane seep metagenome, extraction at timepoint T3 | place: Italy: coast of Elba, Mediterranean Sea
GGACTTTATTGGGAAGGACAGCCCGTAATCTTTAGGCTTGCCCGCTTGACTAGTCGCCAAATGAAGGATCCTTTTTGGCCAATAAACTTTGATTTGTCGGTCACTTATCAATTACCATTCTAAAACGAACTACCTAAAAGCCCAATTCGTCGAATAAGTCAAAGTTTGACAAAATAAAGCGCGACAGTTGTGTGTAATGAGTGTATATTTGCATTTTCTGCTCGAACGAAAATAAATATCAGTAATGAAGCAAACTGTCGGAATCATCCTTTTGATGCTCGTGAGTCTAGGGGCCGCCATAGCACAAACGGGAAACGTGAGGGGTAATATTTTTGATAAAGAAAGCGGAGATCCGATCTCCTTTGCCACCGTAATATTAAACAATACCGATATTGGAGCCACCACTGATTTGGATGGCTTTTTTAGTATCGGAAGTGTTCCCGTAGGGGATTATGAATTAGTGGCTAGATACATTGGCTATGATAGTGTTGCCGTCAATATCACGGTAGGTGCTGGTAAGATTGTCTACGAACGTATTGTGATGTCGGAAGGAGGGATTGAACTGGCTACGGTAAATGTATCCGCAGAAAAGGCCAAGGCTAAAAACGAAGTTAATATTTCATCAGTGACCCTGACGCCCAAACAAATTCGGGCATTACCAGCTACGGGGGGAGAACCAGATATCGCACAATTCCTTTCTGTTATTCCGGGGGTAATCTCTACGGGTGACCAAGGAGGACAAATCTACATCCGGGGAGGATCTCCGATCCAAAATAAGATTTTGCTGGACGGTACCACCATCTATAATGCTTTTCACTCTATTGGTTTATTTTCTGTTTTTGAAACGGAAGCAGTACGTAGTGTCGATGTATTGACAGGAGGTTTTAACTCCGAGCATGGTGGTCGGATTTCGGCGGTAGTAGATATCAAAACCCGGGAAGGAAGCAAGAAACGCTTTGGAGGTAAGGTATCGGCTAGTCCCTTCTTGGCCAAAGGTTTGTTTGAAGGACCTATCCTCAAGTTGAATGAAGAAACGGGAACCAGTGCCTCTTTTATCCTTACTGGAAAACGCGGTTATATTGACCGTACTTCCACCACTTTGTATTCTAACCTACCCGATAGCTTAGGCCTCCCTTACAACTTTACCGATCTCTATGGTAAAGTATCTCTGGTTACGGGCAACGGTTCAAAGTTGAATGCCTTTGGTTTCAACTTTGAAGATCAGGCCAACTTTACTAATGTAGCCGATATTGGCTGGACGACTACTGGTGGAGGACTTAACTTCACCTTGATCCCGTCTTCTTCTGCCATGATTGTAGGGGGTAATCTTTCTTTCTCTGACTACAGCGTTTCTTTGGAAGAATCAGATGCTAACCCTCGTTCTAGTAAGATTAGCAATTTCCTCGCAAGCTTGGATTTTACTTACTTCGGTCGTGATAATGAAGTAAAGTATGGATTTGAAGTAAATGCGATTAATACCGACTTCCGTTTTCAAAACCTCTTTGGAAATACCATCGAGCAAACTTCCTTTAATACGGAGATTTCTGCTTTTGTCAACTATCAACACAAATTTGGCCGCTTGATTATCGAGCCGGGCGTACGTCTGATGTACTACGCTTCTTTGCCGGAGCTTTCTTTGGAGCCACGTTTGGGAGTTAAATACAACATCACCGATAAACTCCGCTTTAAGTTTGCGGGGGGGCTGTACTCTCAAAACTTGATCAGTTCGGTCAACGAACGTGATATCACCAACCTCTTTGTTGGTTTCCTCACAGGCCCAGGAGAGCAGATCTTTAAATTGAATACCGACGAACCAACGGATAATAAACTACAGAAGGCTTGGCACGCAGTGGCTGGGGTAGAAGTGGATATCACCGATCGTTTGGGAATCAATGTTGAGCCTTATCTCAAAGAATTTACTCAGCTCATCAATATTAACCGGAATAAGACCGATGCCCGTGATCCTGACTACGCTACCGAAACTGGTGAGGCTTATGGTATCGACTTGTTGGTGAAATACAATAGCCCCTCTTTCTATTTCTGGGGAACCTACTCCTTGGGTTATGTGCGTCGGGATGATGGAGAGCAAATTTACCCTACGATCTTTGACCGTCGTCACAACGTCAACTTATTGGCTACCTACACCCTTGGTAATGACCGCGAATGGGAATTTAGTGCACGCTGGAACCTCGGTTCTGGTTTCCCTTTCACCTTGACCCAAGGCTTCTATAACTTCAATAATTTCAACGAAGGACTTGATACCCAGTACCTTACCGATAACCCTGAAGATATAGGAATCATTTACGATGAGAATCGTAATGCCGGACGTTTGCCTTATTACCATCGTCTGGATGTATCCATCAAGCGTACTTTCACTTTCACCAAATATACCAAACTGGAGATTACTGCCAGCGTTACCAATGTTTATGATCGTCGCAATATCTTCTTCTTTGATCGGGTTGAATACGATCGAGTGGATCAATTGCCAGTGTTACCGAGTTTGGGAGCGGCATTGTCCTTCTAGGAAGGTCCCCAAGGCTTATGAAAAAGATTAAAAGTATCTCTACCTATCTTCGTGTAAATGAAATGGAAGAAGGTATACTGCAAAGTTTAGAACAACGCGACGAGCAAGAAAATGTGTTGCTGGAAGAGTTGTATTATCCCACCGGAGATATGGAATCTCGGATTGAAAGGGTATACAATGATGCTGGCCGTTTGGAGCTGGTTCGCGAATATGCGACAGACAGTGAGAAACCCGATCAGCAAACGGAGTTTGAATACACCGCAGCGGGTCGGATTGCACTCAAGCGCGTTATTTACCAAGATGGTTCTCTGTCTGTTCATCAATATGAATATGACGAAGCGAACTTGGCCGAAAACATCATGGTAGTCGATGAGGATCAGGAAGTAGAAGGCCGGGAATACCGCCGTTTTGATTCTGAAGGGAAGATCTTAGAAGAACGCATCGAATTGGAGGATGGCTCTATTGAAGAACAGCGCAAAGTAGAGTTTGATGATCATGGTATGATGCTCAAGCGAGAATTAACGCGTTATGATGAGGAAAGGGTAGAGCTTTTTGTTTACGAACGGGATGAAAAAGGCCTGGTAAAGAAAAGGTATATTGAAGATGAAGAGGGCGAAATTCAACGGCTCGATGTATTTGAATACGACGAACGGGGCAATACACTCCAACACCAAGCTGAAGATCACAACCAAGGCTGGGGTGTTATTGATCGTTGGGAATACGATGATCAGGATCGAGTAATTAAGAGCCAACGAAGTTACCCTAGTGGAATGATGCTACAAGAAACGTCGATGGTTTATAATGAAGAAGGCTTTTTGTCTGAGCGGGAAACGCGGACTCCACAAGGAGTACAAAGCTTTAATTATCGCTACGAATTCTTCTCCTAAGTTTTATGCTTAAATCCTCTCGTCTCGCTTGAGGCGAGCATTGCATTGCCTGCTTGGTTTCGATCTAAGCAGGCAATGTTTTTTTTGGCAAGCTACTACCATCTTTACTTCCTTCTCCTTAATATTAGATTGATACAAAGTTAAAGGTTTCGTAACCGAGAAAACTGCGTAGTACTACACACTGCTCCTATCTTTGTAATGCAATAGTTAACGGAATACACAAATGTAAATTGGATTTGGAATGGGAAAGAATCGCTTTCCCATTTTCTTCCCTTAACGGTTAATCCCGGCTCCGATCGGGACCAGGATTAGCACTTGCATAAGTTTGAGGATCGGGGAGCTACTTAAAAGGAGTGGCTCCTAATTTCCTCGCTTTAAAGAACTAAAATTATTGTTTCATAATTCCCTTCTTTTCATTCTCTGGACTCACCTCTCTCTGGCTGTACGGCGCCCTCCGTACGGCCATAATTGTTTTAAGTAGGCCTATCACCAACATTGGCATTTCGTTAGGAATATTCTGTCAGGAATACGTTAAAATTTAAACTAGCTCTAATACCTAATTAACGGTGACTTAATAAGAAAGCTGCATTTTGAGGCAAAATTCAAACTAGGGTATCTAAAAATTATTCTGGCCCCGCACCGATTATGAAAAGAGCACTTGAAATTGCTATCATCTCAGATGTTCATCTAGGAACTTATGGCTGTCATGCCAAGGAATTGACGCAATATTTGCGAAGCATTCAACCCCAGACGCTCATCATCAACGGCGACTTTATCGATGCCGGACAGTTTAAGAAAAGCCACTTTTCTGCCGAACATATGGAGGTGATCAATGAGGTACTTCGGATGGCTACCAACGGCACCAAGGTATACTATGTAATCGGCAACCACGACGATTCCCTCCGACGCTTTTCTAACTTTTCCACTCGAAATATTAGCTTGCGCAACAAATTGGTATTGCGCCTGCGAGGGAAATCCTACTGGATTTTTCACGGAGATGTTTTTGATGCTTCCATGAAAATGTCTCCACTGATTGCCCAACTTGGTACCCGAGGATACAACTGGCTTATCAAGTTCAATCGGGTGATCAACAAGTTTCGCAATCGCTTGGGACAACCTAGGATGTCGATGACGGGAAAGGTGAAAAATAATGTAAAACGCGCGATTAAGTATATTCGCGAATTTGAAGAAATTGCTACGGGCTTGGCCTTAAAAAAAGGCTACGACTATGTGATTTGTGGTCACATACACCAAGCAAAAATCAAAACGGTGGAAAAACTTGAGGGCAAGGTTACCTATATGAATTCCGGCGACTGGGTCGAAAACCTCACTGCATTAGAATACAATTTCGGTCGCTGGTCTGTGTACGAATACCATGCTTCCGACTTTATCTATATCAATCCCCGCCTCGTCGTCAAACCCAAAGTTTCCAAACCCAAAGTTGAATTGCCTTTGCGTCGCACCGAAGATATTATCGATCTTATGGTGCGGGGAAATGATTAGGGCCTGTTTGCAAAATATCCTTTAGCTCATTTTGCAAACAGGCCCTAGTGTATAGTTGAAGATTTTCTATTGAATTTGTACCGCTTGTACCATCATTTTCTCTCCACTCCATACTCGGCAGTAGTACATTCCTGCCGCCCAATCACTAACTGAGATAGCAGTATTGCGTTCTCCTATCGTTTGAAACTGTACGCGACCCAATGCATCAAGAACTTCGACCCGTAATTCCTCCGTTTCTAACTCTTCATTAAGAGAAATCTGCAATTGATCACTCGCGGGATTAGGCCAGATATTGACTTTTAACTCCTCCGCCAGCGCTTCTTCGGTAGAAGTGGTAATGGCCTCTTCCAACAAATCTCTTTGATATACGCCATTACCGTGACTAGCGATCCGCAATTTACGGTTGGAAGGCGAAATAGTGAGGTCAAAGACCATGATAGCCGCGGGAAGCCCCTCTTGGTACATGCTCCAAGTATCTCCATAATCAGAAGAAACAAAGACCCCAAGATCATTACCGACGTAAACATTATTGGGGAAGAGGGGATCAGCGATTACAGCATTGGTAGGTACATCGGGTAAGCCTTCTGAGATATCGGTCCAGGTGGCTCCTTGATCTTCCGTACGGAAAACATGTGGGTTGCCGAAACCTGAATAGGTGATATAAGCACGAGTTGGGTCCGTCTCGTCGAGGGTCATATCCATGGGGAAGGCATTGGGAAGATTTTGGGTAATATTGGTCCAAGTATCCCCACCATCAGTGCTTACAAAAACCTTAGAGGGTGACGTCCCAAGTGGAGCAGTTGCGGCATATACGACGAAAGGATTATCTAGGCTGGTAGCCATCGAAAGAATAGGGTTCCCATTATCTGCATCCAGCGGATTACCTTGATTGGTGATATCCCAGTTGGAACCGCTATCGGTAGAGCGGAAAACACGACTTGCTCCAGCGTAGATGATGACGTTATTGTCAAATTGAGTTGGAGTAATAACGTAAGGAGCGATAAAGGAAGTGGCCTCACTATTATTGATCGGAGGACGGATGCTATTGAAGAAAACGCCACCATCAAAAGAACGTTGCATATTGAGGAATTGAGCAGAGACGAACACCATATCATCATTATCGGGGTTAATCGCTGACCAGCTACCGTCGCCACCAAAAATATAGCCCCAACGCTTTTCTCCCGATTGCATATTGGAACCATTATCTTGTAATCCACCAAGAGCAATCGTAGAATCCTGAGCAGAGTTGGAGAAGCCATTATAAAACTGCACCGTTTGCAGTCGGCCATTCGCCGCTTTAAACGTTTCCCCTGCATCTTCCGAACGGTGGATTCCACCATCATCTCCAACATAGAGAATATTAGGTTCTGAAGGATCGTAAAGTACTACGTGGCAATCGGAGTGTACAAATCTAGGATCAATTCCGGGATCACCGATCGGAGGATCAAACTCTCCAATACCGCCTTCCGTCTTTTTAATTAGATTGAGACCGCCGTTTGTTGATTTCCATACATCGATACCAATCACCATAATTTCATCAGGATTAGTAGGGTGTACCGCTACATCATGCGAGTACCAACCTTGCCAGCGAGAATAGTCCACGGTATTTTGCACCGTCCAATTTTCTCCAAAATCGTCGGAGCGACAAAGCCAGCTAGCCCCGTCACTAAAACCAAAGCCATTTCCTACGCTAGCGTAGATAGTATTGGGTTGAGAAAGCGATTGTGCCAGTTGAATTTTTCCATTATGCGATTGTGGAAGTGGGTCTCCTTTTTTAGACCAATTGACCCCACCATCATTCGTGGTATAGATTCCAAAGCCAGCAGAAGCGAAGTTACCATAAGCAACCACTAGTCGATCTTGATCATCGGGGTGTAGGAGTAAACTTGTACCTAAAAGGACATCGTGTACCTTTTCCCAACTTGCGCCAGCATCTCTACTGCGGTAAGTTCCATCAGTAGTGGCGGCCCATACCAAATCACTATTATTGGGGTGAACTTTGATATCCCAGATTCCTTCCGTTTGACGAGCGGTCCAATCGAGGCTAAAAGCCCAAGTTTGTCCACCATCGGTTGATTTAAGGATTCCGACGCCATAGCTACCACGGGTATTCCGATAAGCAGCTCCAGTACCGGCGGCAAAGGCATTATAAACCTCGCCGGTGCCGATATATATCGTCATGGAATCACCCGGAGCGAAAGTCACGCGACTCACGCCAAGGGCTGGAAAACCCGTTTCAATTCTTTCCCAGGCATCCACTCCTGCACCACGCGAATAAGACCGCCAGAGTCCACCACTTGCCGAACCAGAAAAAATCGTTTGAGGGTTTTGAGGGTTAATGGCAATGGAAAGCATCCGACCAGCCCGGTTGTGTGGCCCGAGCGATTCCCAGGGTTCGGGTGTTTGCGCTACTGATTTGAGGGCAGCGGTATTGGTTTGCAATTTTTGCCATTCCGAGAAATAACCTTTAGAAGGAAGATCAGGTCTGGGATAAGAGCGAGAAGCGCCTAAGAAACTCAAGGATTCAAAAGCTCCAGAATGTAGTTCTTCTCTTGGGTTAGTCGTTTCGGTGGGAGAAAAATTCCACCATGCTAAGCCAAGAAGACATAAAAAACTTAATAATAAAGGGTAGATGTACTTCATCGATGATTGTTATTTTGAAAAGAAAGGCAGTATCACTAAACTAGTGATTTCACTAATAAAAAAGAGCCATACAGGAGGGCCAAAGAAGACTTTGCTTCTTATCCGACATGAAAATTAGCGGATAAGCGATACATTTCCTTGGAACACTTGTCTTTCCCCAGAAGACATTTCTACCTCCACACGGTAGATATAGACATCAGAGGCGGCGGGCTTCCCTTGGACGTTACCATTCCAACCATTGGGATTTATGCTATTGTAAACTTCTTTTCCCCAACGATTATAGATTACAAATGATAGGAGTTCCGCTTGGCCCTGAAAAACAGGGCGGAATAAGTTATTTGTAGAGAGTTCGGGGGTAAAGGCATTGGGCATTTTTACCGCAGCGGGGAATGCTTCAATCGATTTTTCAACAGTTCTACTACAGCCATTAGGATAGCTGACGGTTAAGGAATACATAGATTCAGGAGGCGAAGGAAAAACGACAATTCGCGTTTCGGTTTCTCCAGTGCTCCATTCCAAAACTTGTCCGGGCACATTACCCGTATCAGCGGTGAGGGTCGCTTCAAAACCTTCGATCAGCAAGGTACTATCCGTAGGGGTAAAACATAGGATACCTATCTCGGGGTTTTCGGCAGCCAATACTTGGATTTCTTCTTGAAGGACTCCGCAAGCGGCGGTAAAGATGAGCGTATAGATCGTGGTATCGCTAGGTTCTGCTTCTACCTGCTGCCCCTCTAATGATTCGGTTAATTCTTCTGATTCCCATAGATACTCTCCGGGCACATTGGCCGTGGCCTTGAGTTCAAAAAGCCCTCCGGTGCATTGGGCGGGCACGGGGTCGATACTTAAATCCACCAGAACAACATCAAGGAAAATAGAGTCGATGGCGGTGCAGGTATCTTGAGTTGTTTGGGCATAATACCAGCCGGACTGTTGAGGGATCACTTCCACACTATTATTATCAATGATATTGATGCTTCCATCATTAGGAGACCAGGTGATGGTTTGGCCTAGGGGGGAGGTCTGGGCTGTTAATACTTGGATATTTCCAGAGCAGACCAATACGCTATCGACCTCTGGCGTGATATCGATGCGCAGGGTGTCATTGGCTTGGCTGAGGTATGGAAATAAGCAGGTGGTGAAGAAGAATAGGAAAACCGCTGGGGAGATTAGTCTATTTTTTTTGAAAAAAAATAGACTGGTAAATGATTGGCTTTCAGTATTTTGTATGCTTGTCTGAATTTTTTTTTTCAAAACCTTATGGAATTTTGGTAACAAAAGCGTCTATGTGTCGACTTTTCTCTAATTCTAGATCGGGAAGAGCATCAAAAATACTCTTCAAACTAGGATTAACAGCCTAGGTTGGGTGGCGGAGCTATGCTGCTGCATGGTTACCGCTTAGGGGCGTCGTTGGTGTCGACATCTTGAGGGTGGGACCCACCCAAGCCCCAAAATATGTCAAATTTCGTATTTATTTTATTTATGTTTGTTTTTCGTGGCCTTGCCACCTCATGCTATTACGCCCGCACTTTTCCAAAGGCTGCTAAGCCTATTTCAAGCGCTCCCAATCGCTACAACTTTCAATCTGAGCTTTCACCTGGTCAATAGTCAAAGGCTCCATCCCCGGATTCCAATTATAACTTAAAAAATTGATGATATTACAAATTTCTACCGCATTGAGTTGGCTGATCGCTAGCATGGCTTGTTGGTAAGGTTTACCATTGACCTCGATCTCCTTATCCATTCCATAGTAGATGATACAGGCTGCTTCTAGTTGATTTTGTTGAAAATAATCTGAATTAGCCACTGGAGGATAAAGATCGCGAAAGCCTTCGCCTTTTTCACCATGGCAGGTAGCACAGAAGTTGCCATACAAGATCTCTCCCTGTCGAAAAGGCTGATAGCTACAAGCAGACCATAACACACTCATGGCCACTACAAACAAGGAACACCACAGCAAGGTCCTACTTTTCATCCAACATTTTTTGAATATCATCCATAAATCGAGTTACATCTTCAGCGTCGGTTCCCTCACAAAAAGACCGTACATAGCGATTCTCATCTACTAAGATCACACGACCGCTGTGGTCAAAGCCACCGGGAGCATCCGGGTCCTTTTGGGCTGCAATAAAATAATCATCGGCCATCGCGTAGATTTTATCTTCCTCGCCAGTAACGAAGTGCCATTTGTCGGAGCTAACGTGGATCTTTTCCGCATACCTTTTGAGTACGGGGACCGAATCATGCCGTACATCGATGGTATGGGCCAATAATTTTACTCGATCCTCTTTTTCAAAATGTTCATAAATCCGCAGCATCTGTTTGGTAACCGTTGGGCAGATCGACGGACAGGTGGTAAAGAAGAAATCGACTACGTACAACTTATTGGCAAAGGTGGCATTATTGACCACATTATTATCTTGATCAATAAAAGAGAAATCAGGAATTTTATGGTAAACCGTATCGCCATCAACGATATCACGGTTACCCAGAATGGGAAGCGCTTTATTGTCGCTCACCTCATTTCCTCCGCCACAGGCCCCAATGACCATCATCAGAAGAAGAAATAAAATTCCGTGTTTAAAGTTTAAACTACGCTGCATGTTTGAGTATTTGTAATTTATTGTTCCACCACTTGATCCAAAATTGTTTTGGCCTCCGTCATGGCTTTTTTCATCGTTTCGCTCACCACCTTTACCTTTACTTTTTCTTTGGCC
>SPJL01009254.1_pt1 | contig 10264 bp, 11 predicted proteins | sample 3741751 | NCBI WGS metagenome assembly SPJL01 (sample SAMN10925998, study PRJNA522277) | cold seep metagenome | isolation source: Elba SIP-enriched marine methane seep metagenome, extraction at timepoint T3 | place: Italy: coast of Elba, Mediterranean Sea
GATATATTGCCGGCTTTGGCAAGATGGGCTGGATGGATGCAGATGCGCTCAACCCTAGCAGTAACGAAATCCCACTCACTAAGCAAGAGCTAGACATAATCGAGCACATGAATACTGACCACGCTGACAGCTTGTTAAGCTATTGCCAATATGTGCACCAACAATCTGGTGAAACTGCTACCATGATCGGTATTGATCCATATGGCTTTGATGTCATCCTAAATCAAGGTGAGTCCAGCCAACAACTACGTTTTGCTTTTGAATCACGCGTAGAAGATGCAGATGCAGCCAGACAAGCCTTGGTGGCTTTGTCAAAATCGGCCAAAACTGACGCTTGATGCAATCTACGCTATTGAAAAAGCTGTCACTGGGTGCCAGCATCAGTCTGATTTTTCTTATTACTTTGACGCTTTGTTGGGAGCTTTTTTTAGCGCCAATCAAACCAGGCGGCTCCTGGCTGGTACTTAAATCTGCGATTCTGCTCTGCCCTTTGATGGGTATTCTCAAAGGCAAACGCTATACTTATCAATGGGCCAGCATGTTAATTTTGCTATACCTGATGGAAGGAATGGTGCGTGGTTGGTCAGATCAAGGTTTGTCACAACAACTCGCCTGGATTGAGCTTGTTTTAAGTCTGTGCTTTTTTATCTGCGCTATTATTTATGCCAAACTAACACGTGCACGCAGCAAACCCAACAATTAAGCTTGACTTCAAACGCTAAACCGTTGAATTTAATCTATAATAATGTAAAACGAAGACTAAATAATCACTATGCATATTTTAATCTCAAACGATGATGGCTATAACGCACCTGGGATTCGCATTCTGGCAGATCACTTGCGCGAAATCGCTGACATCACGGTGGTTGCGCCGGATCGCAACCGCAGCGGCGCGAGTAACTCTTTAACCCTAGACCGCCCCTTACGCGTGCATCAAGCACCAAACGGTTATTTTTATACCGATGGTACGCCAACAGATAGCGTACATATCGCGCTCACTGGTTTGCTCAAAACCATGCCAGACATGGTGGTGAGCGGGATTAATGATGGTGCCAATATGGGTGATGATACAATTTATTCAGGCACGGTAGCCGCAGCGATGGAGGGCTTTTTACTCGGTATCCCTTCGATTGCATTTTCGATGTCTGAGCACCAGTCAACGCATTTTGAAACGGCTGCCAAGGTCGCAGTTGAGCTGATTCAACACCATCAAGCTAACCCACCTAGTAAGCCGATGCTACTCAATGTGAATGTACCAGATATTCCATATAAAGAACTGACGGGAAAAGTCATCACTCGACTGGGCAAACGACATAAAGCTGAGCCCGTGATGCAGTTACAATCACCAAGAGGCGAACAGGTTTACTGGATTGGTGCAGCAGGCCAACCCAACGACGGTGGCGAAGGGACTGACTTTTATGCGATCGGACAAAAGCAAGTGTCTATTTCACCGATTCATAACGATCTAACACGATATGAATGTCTGACCATGCTCAAAGACTGGATTGCTTAACGCATGGCTGGCGCATCATTGCACACGGTTGCAGGTTTTGGCTCTAGTCGTGCGCGCGACAAGATGATAGACCGCTTGCGTCAGAATGGCATTACGGATGAAGTCGTCCTGACAGCCATGACTGCAGTACCCAGACATTTATTTCTAGACGACGCTTTATCCTCTCGCGCCTATGAAGAAGCCTCTTTGCCAATCGGTCACGGACAAACCATCTCTCAACCCATGATCGTCGCGCAAATGACCCAGGTGCTACAACAACACCCTGCCTTAAACAAAGTACTGGAAGTCGGCACTGGCTGTGGCTACCAAACTGCAGTGTTGTCACAATTAGCTAAGACGGTGTATTCAATTGAACGTATTCGTCCGTTAGTGATGAAAGCGCGTGGTTTTTTGCAAACGCTTAAATGTACCAACGTCAAGCTTGGTCATAAAGATGGCTTTAAGGGGCTACCAGAATATGCGCCATTTGATGGCATTATTGTGACTGCTGCGGCCAGCCATATCCCACAAGACTTGTTAAACCAACTGGCGATTGGCGGCAGGCTGGTGATCCCAGTGGGTGTAAATGAACAAACCTTAACGCTGGTTGAGCGCAGGTCAGAAACACAGTATCATCAAACCACACTACAAAGTGTCAAATTTGTACCGCTGGTCCCTAAAACGGCTTAAAGCAAGGGATCTCTATTGAACAAACTCAAGGAACTACCATTACCATGTTGTTTTCACGTGTCTTAAAGCTGCTGTCCGTGCTTGTGATCCTGGGCTTGAGTGCCTGTGCAACCACACCACCGGCCCCCGTTGAAGACAGAACCGCTGAGCCGACTGACAGCACGTCAATTGAAGTTACTGCTGACAGTGAAAAACCACGTACCGATGCCAATACTTATATTGTGCAGCAAGAAGAAAACCTCTATCGCATTGGCTTGAAAACTGGCATAGATTATCGTGAAATCGCTGCTGTGAATAATATTGAGCCACCCTATAATGTCCGTGTTGGTCAGGTATTAATTTTACCGAAACCAGGTCAAATCATTGACAATACTGATGGCGAAGATGTCACCACCAGTACAATTGAGGACAGTGATAGCGCTATCACAGCCACCTCTACTGAGACGCAAAACACGCTGATTCCAACCGTCTCTAGCCCCAAACGTTATCGTGAGCCATATACTAAAGAAGCCTTTGCCAAACCTACTGAACTGGTGATTGTGGCGTTACCAGAACATCCACCAGAAACGACTGAAGCAACGACACCCCAGACGATAGCAAAAACGCCAACGTTACCCGTGATCAAAAAGCCAGAAGCGCCCAAACCTGCACGTGCTATTACCTGGGCATGGCCGCATCGCGGTAAGATTTTGCGTCAGTTTGGTGACAACCGCCACCAGAACGAAGGTAAAAATAACGGATTAGACATTGCTGGCAAGGTCGGCCAGCCCATCAAAGCAGCTGCGGATGGTAAAGTCATTTATAGTGGTTCAGACTTACGGGGCTATGGTAAGTTAGTCATCATCAAACACAACAAGCTCTACCTCTCTGTCTATGCGCATAATAGCCACTTGTTTGTTAAAGATGGGCAAGCCGTTAAGAAAGGTCAAAAGATTGCCGAGCTAGGCAGCACTGAAGCTGATCGACCCAAACTGCACTTTGAAATTCGCCGCGAAGGTCAATCAATCGACCCAAAACGCTTTTTGCCTAAACGCTAACCGTGTTCAGACATAAAAAAACCGACCCATGATAGGTCGGTTTTTTTATGAAAACGATTTAGTGTTTCTTCGTTTTTTCAGCCTCACGCGCATAATAGTCGCGCACCGCTGTCATATCTTTTTCGCGAGCCCATTTGATCAACTCATCTAAGGCCACTTCACCAATCTCACCAATCTGCGTGTGAATGCCTGCTTGCTCACGCACAATTAACAAACCTGGGATTTGTTTGACTTCAAAATACTCACCAATCTCAGGGCTTTCTTCAGTATTAACCATGCCAAACACGACATCAGGATTTTTTTCCGCAGCCGCTTCAAACACTGGGGTGAAGTTCATGCAAGGCTCACACCATGGTGCCCAAAAATCAACAATAACAAAGTCATTATTGACGATGGTCTCTTTAAAGTTTTCTTTGGTCAGCGTCAGTACAGCCATCGGTGTTTCCTATCTCATGCTTAAAAGAGAAATATTGTAACAGAATACAGCTTTTGATTAACACTCACGGTTTAAATCAGCCAGCACATCCACATCTCTCAAAATCGTGTCATCTTCCCACTCAACACTGATCACCTGGTCTGGGTGCGCTTGAATTAAAGCTCTAGCGCCTCGATCACCTGTAAGAGACATAAGTGCTTCCCGCCAACGCTCGCCAAACAACACGGGGTGACCATACTGCCCTTGGTAAACGGGCAAGGTAACCTGATTTGGCTGTGTCAGCTCTTGGCAAAGCACCTCTATCAGCGCAGGGCTGATCCATGGCATGTCTGCCAGCATGATTAACCACCCTGCAGCATCAGGTTTCTGCTTCACAGCATGTGCCAATGCATATCCCATCCCGTTAGCGGCTTGTTCACAACTGATGACTTCAACACCTAGCAACTCAAGGCATGAGCGACGAGCCTGCTGATCTGGCTGAATCACTGCCAGGCAATTTGAAGTGACTTGCTGCATGTTGGCAGCTGTTGTTTCTAGAACAGTGCTTTGTGTTCCTGGCAAGTTCATCAATAACTTATCGCTACTTTTATCTGAATGACTGGCTTTAAAGCGCAGCCCATCTCCCGCAGCCAATAGCACACCTTGAATCAAAGCGAACAGGCTCCAGAGACATTTTGTTGTGAGCTTGATAACGCTTGGTTGTGAGCTTTGTTTACTGCGTTCTTAACAGCGACCAGTTCCGCAGCAATTGACACTGCAATTTCTGCAGGCGTTTTACTACCTACAAACAGTCCCGCAGGACCATGCAGCCTGTTGACTTGGTCATCAGTTAAGTCAAATTCAGCCAGGCGCTTGCGGCGCGCCGCATTGCTTTGACGCGAGCCCAATGCCGCCACATAAAATGCCGGTGACTTGAGCGCTTCAATCAGCGCGAGATCATCTAGTTTGGGATCATGTGTCAGCGTGACCACTGCCATGCGGCTATCTGGCTGCATCTCGAGCACCACATCATCAGGCATGGCTTGCGTTAACATCGTGTTGGGCACTTTCCACAATGCCGAGTAAGCCTGCCGTGGATCGCAGACAGTCACAACAAAGTCTAAGCTAATGGCGATTTCTGCCAACAGTTGTGACAACTGACCAGCACCGATCAACAATAAACGATAACGTGGTCCATATATGCTTGTGAGGACAGGGTAGTTGAACTGTGTAGCAGCCCCATGATCCGCATTATTGATCGTGACTATTCCTGCCTCACAATCTAAGCGACGGGCCACGACTTGTCCTGCAGCTAAGCCATTCAAAACCTCGTCCATTGCTTTCGGTGCCATTAATGGCTCCAGCACAAGCTGCATACTGCCACCACAAGGCAAGCCTAGCCGTTTTGCTTCTTCAGCGGTTTCGCCATAAACCATTAACGCTGGCTGTTTTGGCATGCCTTTATGTTTGATTTGGTCTAGCAAATCATCTTCGATACAGCCACCTGAAACAGAGCCGACAGCTAAACCGTCCTCTGACAAGCCTAATAAAGCCCCCACGGGTCTTGGTGATGCACCCCAGGTGCGTACGACAGTGACCAATAAAACAGATATCTCATGATGTAGCCAAGTCTGCACCTGTTTGAGTACGGCAAAATCCTGACTGTCCACAATGAAATCTTTAAATGGTTTCTGGAGGTGTATATGCCGCTAATTGATCGCCAATGGGTAACTTGGTGATATGGATACCTGTGGCATTAAAAATAGCATTGGCTAAGGCTGGTGCCAAAGGCGGCACACCGGGCTCTCCCACTCCTGTTGGTGGGTTTGTCGAAGGCACAATATGTACAGTAATGGTTGGCATTTGTGGCATTCTTAGTATAGGGTATCGGTCAAAGTTTTGTTGCTGAACCACACCTTTTTCCAATGTGATTTCACCCGATAGCGCTGCGGTTAAAGCAAAACCAATACTGCCTTCCATTTGCGCCTTGACCACATCTGGGTTCACCGCGATACCACAGTCAACGGCACAGCTCACATGCTCAACAGTCAGGATATTATCTGTATCAAGACTAATCTCAACCACTTGTGCTACCACCGTGTTAAACGACTCATGCACAGCAACCCCTTGACCGTAGCGTTTGCGTGTGTCCTTGTCGATATAGCCTTGCTTTTCTACCGCCAGCTTTAAGGCAGCCGCATGTTTAGGGTGGTTTTTAAGCAAGGCCAAACGATACTCCACTGGGTCTTGCTCTGCTTTGACCGCCAGCTGATTGATAAACACTTCTGCCGCATAGGCAGTGTGGGTACTCCCCACAGAGCGCCACCACTGGATTGGTACTTTAACCGTGTCATTAGTTGTGTGTAAATCCACTCGAAACTCAGGAATGTCATAAGGTAAATTATTCGCACCTTCGACAGAGGTGACATCAACACCATCTTTGACCATCGCCCCCTCAAATGCAGTGCCTTTAATAATCGACTGACCTGCAATGGTATGGTGCCACGCTGCCGGCATGCCATTCTTATCCAAGCTAGCGCTCAATTTATGTACATATATCGGACGGTAGTAACCAGCTTGCATGTCATCCTCGCGCGTCCAGACCAGCTTAATGGGGCGGTCTGTCTGGAGCGCTTTGATAATAGAAGCAGCCTCAAGCAGATAATCTGATTGCGGGTTCCCGCGGCGACCAAAACTGCCGCCAGCATAAAGCGTATTAATCTTGACCTGCTCAGGCTTGATATCAAATGCCTTGGACAAGGCAAACTGATCGACGCTGTGGATTTGATTACCATTCCAGACTTCGCAGACGCCATCTTTAAACTGCATGACGCAATTCATGGGTTCCATCGCCGCATGCGCCAAAAATGGGAAAGTATATTCTGCGCTGATAGCAGACGTGGCTTTTTTGATAGCGGTGATTGCATCACCGCGACTCACTGCAAGCTGTCCAGGCTTTTGAACCAATGCTTGATACTGCGCAATAATTTCGGCACTACTCATCTTGAAAGCCTGGGTGTCATCCCACTCTACGCTTAACGCATCACGCCCTTGTTTTGCAGGCCAGAATTGTTCAGCAAGCACGGCAACACCTGTAGACACTTTAACCACATCAACCACACCGTGAATTTTACGTGCCTCAAAATCACTAAACAAACGTGGTTTAACACCAAAGCGTGGCGGATGCGCGACAACCGCCACTAGCATACCTTCCAGATGAATATCCTGTGTAAATATTGCCTTGCCATTCGTTTTATCAGCGCTGTCTTTGCGCGGCACATGCGTACCAATTAAAGTAAAGTCTGTAGGAGATTTTAAGGTAACCTTATCTGGCACGGGCAATTTTGCTGCCGCCTCAACCAGGTCACCAAAGGTTATCTGATGCCCACGATAACTCACCACACCGCGTTTTACGAAGATTTGGTCAACGGGTGCACCCCATTTGTCTGCCGCTGCCTGTACCAGCATGGCTTTAGCCGTTGCACCTGCTTCTCGCATTTGCATAAAGGCATTTTTAATCGCAGAGCTACCACCAGTGCCCTGATACGGGCCCCAGTCCAAATTATTGTAACGCTTGGCATCAGCTGGTGCAGCTTCAACTTCAATTTGATCCCACTGCGCATCCAACTCTTCTGCCACTAAGGTCGCCAGTCCTGTATAAGCACCCTGCCCCATCTCTAAGTGCTTAGCAATGACGGTGACCGTGTCATCCGTACCGATGCGTAAAAAAGCATTAGGAATTAACTTGGCATTTTCATCCACAATCTCACGTGTTGGGAACGGCTGCGAGTCTGAACAAGCTGGCAAACATACTGCTAACGACAAACCCACGCCTACTTTTAAAAAGTCTCGACGCGAGACGTTTTGCAACCTTTGTGCTTTGTTGTTCTTCATGTGCCAACTCTCACAGACAATGCAGCTTTTTTAATCGCGTCGCGAATACGCTGATAGGTGGCACAACGACAAATATTGCCACCCATAGCAGCATCAATCTCACTATCTGAAGGGTTAGGGTTGTTTTTTAACAAATGCGTCGCTGACATGATTTGACCAGACTGACAATAACCACACTGCACCACATCTAAATCACGCCAAGCTGCGATTACTGCTCGGCCAACTTGTTGCTGATCAACCTGCTCAATGGTCGTAATTTGTTTGCCTTTTGCCATCGACAATGGCGTTTGACATGACCTAACAGGCTGACCGTCGAGATAGACTGTGCAAGCACCACAAAGACCAGCTCCACAACCGTACTTTGTCCCAGTTAAGTGTAAATGGTCCCTAATCACCCATAGCAATGGGGTATCTTCACTGCAGTCAGTTTGCAGCACTTGTTTGTTAATCGCTACTTCAGTCACGGGTGGTCAATGTCTCAGGCGTTATTCTTTTGTGCCTCAACAGTATGAATTGTGACACAGCTCTAAACCATGTTAGCGCGTTTTTTGATGCAGGCAAATGCCTGTCGATGAATTTTTTATTGCATGCTGTATATTAAGAGACAAAATGCCAAAACAACTGGTTTGTCAATAGGATATTTGAACGTTTATATGCAAAGGGTCTAAGTTATTGGCTTTACTATTGCAGAATTTCTACTGCCTTTTTTGCTTTAATACCCTCAACCAACAAGGTAATTGCCACTTCGTCACCTACGGGTGCATCGGCTTTTTGCATCCACCGAAATCCATAGTCCGATGCTTTTATTACGATATGGGCTTCAAAGCCTGCTCGCTGCCCACCCCAAGGATCTGCGCCAAAACCCAACACATTAAATGGCATGGTGATTGTCTTAGTCACACCATGCAAGGTCAAATCACCAGTGATGATGCCTGACTGTTCACCTGTGACTGTAATATGACGACTTTTAAACGTTGCTTGCCCAAAGGCTACAACATCGAGATACTTAGGCGCTTTAATATTTTCATCTCGCTTGGCATGGCTAGAGTTCACACTATCCAGATTAATCTTGGCATCAATACTGGCTTGTTCTAACTGTGCTGGATCGATTTTAATCTCACCAGTCACATCATGAAAAGTGCCAGAAGTTTTGGAAACCACGTGGCGAATCGTAAAGTTCACAAAACTATGCTTTTTATCAATCGTGTAGGTATCCATTGCGGATGCCAAACTAGTAAAACTCATATATACAACGAATAGCCACTTTTTCATATTTTCCTTTTTACTACTTACTAGCCTCACACAACACATGACACAAAGGGTTAACCAAGGTTCCTGAGCGCATCGCCAAGACGCTTAAATGCTAAAATGCGCACATGACACAGGATATTTTTATGCAAGCTGCCATCGAAATGGCACAGCTTGCCGCACAAAATGACGAAGTCCCAGTAGGTGCCATTGTCGTAAAAGGCAATGAAATTATTGGTCGCGGTAGTAACCAGCCCATTATGCAGCATGACCCAAGTGCACATGCAGAGATGATAGCGTTGAGAGATGCAGGACGTCACCAAAACAATTATCGTCTAGTCGGCTGTGACCTCTACGTCACGCTGGAACCCTGTGCGATGTGTATGGGTGCCATTTTTCATGCCCGTATTGCCAATGTCTACTATGGTGCCAGTGACCCTAAAACAGGCGCCTGCGGTAGTGCGATCAACCTATTGGCAGAACCAAAGCTCAACCACCACACACAAGCCCGAGGTGGTTTGATGGCTGATACATGTGGCCAGCTCTTATCTGACTTTTTTAAGGCTCGCCGTGCTAAGCGTTGACCCTTCTCATACACTGAGATACGTGGTTGATATCAAAGCTGACTAATTTTTACATTTCAATCATCATTTATTCAGTAATCATCTCTATACTATACTTTATGTTTTCATCTAAACATTCATACGCTGCATTCTTCATTGAATAACTGGCGTAGTCGAATGTTAAAAACATTTTTCAATTTCTAGTTTTCGAGTTTAGTGTAGGAGTTAATCAATGCTACGATCAAAATTGTGGCTGATCATGCTGTCAGCTGTCAGCATTTTTTTGTTTGCGAATGCAGTGCAGGCCGATCAAGTCAAATTAAATAATGGCGATATCATCACAGGTGATATTGTTAGAAAAGATGCCAAGGTATTAGAGCTGGAGACCAGCTATGCAGGCAAAATCAGCATCGCCTGGAAAGAAATTGCCAGTATCAATGCAAAAAAACCCAAACAAGTGATGTTGACTGATGACTCGATTGTTAATGCAACGATCACCCCCAAAGAAGAAGGTAAAGCGTCGCTTAAGGTCGAGGGTCTGGATAAAGCCAATGACATTAACCTGACGCAAATTAAGTTTATCAACCCGACACCAATTGAATCTGGCATTGGTGTGATGTGGTCTGGCAATGCCAATTTGTCTGGCGCGATGACCAAAGGTAATGCAGATAATGCGCAACTCCGTTTAGCAGGTGAAGCAGTCGCCAGATCTAAGCAAAACCGCTTTACCGTAGGTGCGGTGGACAACCGTGCAGAGAGTAACTCGCAAAACATCGAAGAAAATCTGCGTCTCTATACACAATATGACCATTATCTCTCTGATCGGTGGTATGTCTATGCCAATGCTTCGTTTGAGTATGATCCATTTCGCGACATTAATTTAAGATCACGCATTGGTACTGGTGCAGGTTACAGCATTTATAAA
>SPJL01026735.1_pt1 | contig 10258 bp, 8 predicted proteins | sample 3741751 | NCBI WGS metagenome assembly SPJL01 (sample SAMN10925998, study PRJNA522277) | cold seep metagenome | isolation source: Elba SIP-enriched marine methane seep metagenome, extraction at timepoint T3 | place: Italy: coast of Elba, Mediterranean Sea
GACTTGATAATAGGGCGCGCCCTCTTCATCCAGCAAGGCATCCGGGGAGATTCCGACGACCTTTCCCTCGATATCCCCGAATCGCGCGGCATCGGCTGAGGTAAGGACGATCTTCACCACCTGACCGGGACGGACAAAGCCGATGTCCTCCAAGGGCAGGCGCGCATCGATCATCAAGTTTTCACCGCCGGGGACAATCTCAACCGCCACGTCACCGGGCTTCAGGACACCGCCTTCGGTCGCGACATTAACCGTCTTCACGATGCCGGACACAGGCGCCGTCAACACCATCCGATTTTGACTGTCCAGGAACTTCTCAAGCCGCTCGGTCAGCTCGTCCAGTTCCCGCAGGCTATCATTCAACTGGCTACGGGCATCCTCTTCGAATGTCTCAGCAATCTGGTTCAACCGGGCCCGTGCTTCCCCGCGCGCTGCCCGCATCCGCCGAAGGAAAGCCCGGTCTTCCTTCATCTGCCCCTCAAGAAGAGCCATATCCTTCAACAAGTTGATATGGGTCATTCGGTTCGTGATGTCCCGCTTGAGCAGAGATTCACTGATCGCAACCTGTTCATCCAAGAACGTCTTTGAAGTCTCTGCGGTCTCGATCCGGGCCGTGACTTCCTGAATTTCCTGATCGCGCTGGGCAATCAGTTGGCGTTGCACATTGAATTCGGCCTTTAAACGTTTGCGGCGAGTTTCCATCAGCTCTCGCGATTCGGCGATACGATGCGGATAAGCCTTCAGAATTTCTGCCGGGTAATCTGGGTCACTGCTCCCCGCGATCTCAGCCCGCACCCGAGCGATGTCGATCCGAAGCCCGACGAGTCGGATTTGAAGCTCCGCCACCTCCGCATCGATCTGCGCGGTATCAAGCCGCATGATCACATCGCCAGCGGCGACGGTTTGCCGCTCATTCACCCGGATCTCTGAGACGATTCCACCTTCCAGGTGCTGAACCTGCTTGATCCTGCTTCCGGGCACGACTTCGCCAACAGCGGAACTGACGATATCCAGCGTCCCATAGGCCGCCCAGGCGGAAACCGCCGCCACAAGAAGCGCACCAACCAACACGAAAGCGATGGTCCCGGCCCCGGCTTCAACCCGCACCGGCTCGAAACCGGGACCAGCCTTTTCGCCGTTGCGTGACGTCGCGTCGTCCGAAAGCTGGGAATTGTTATTGTGATCCGTCATCGCGGGCGCCTTCTATTCCGCCGCCCGAGAGCGAACGCTCCGGGTTCGGGCGCGCCTGTCATGCGCAGCATTGGGCCCAGCCTTGAACTCAGGAGAGGGTTTGGCGTTCATATCCAGGATAAACTGAGCGCCGCGAACGATCTGAGAATCATGGGTCGACACGATGATTGTCCGCCCCTCGCGCGCCAGACGGATCATGGTTTCATAGACCAGCCGCACCCCTTCTTCATCCAGCCCTTCCGTTGGTTCATCCAAGATCACCAACCGCCCATCAGAAGCCAACGCCCGGGCCATCGCAAGACGACGCCTAATCCCACGCGACAAGGTCATGCCGTTATTGGTGATCTCTGTTTCCAAACCTTGCGGAGATTCATGGACAAATTGCGCCGCACCACTTTCATCCAATACCCGGTCGATTGTTTCATCATCCAGGTCGGGGTTCGCAATCGTCAAATTGGCGCGAACCGTATCATTCAAAAAGGTCGGTTCTTGAGGAAGGAAAACCAGCTGTTGCCGCCACCAGGCCGGCACCATTTGGCGGATATCGATACCATCGGCAAGAATCTGCCCGCTATCCGGATCGACCAAGCCCCCTAACAAACGTGTAAGGGTCGTTTTGCCCGAGCCATTCTTGCCCGTAACCACCATGACCGAGCCCGGCTGTAATACTAAGGTCAAATCCTCGAAAATCGCATTCGGTGCGCCGTCTGGGGTATAAGTAACCTCCCGAAACTCGATCTCCCCACGATAGTTTCGGAGGCCAGAGCCTTCCCCAGGCTCTACCGGCAAGCCTGCCAAGGCCTCAACTTTGTCCATCGCCTGACGGGATTTGGTCAGAGCCTCACTCAATTGTGCGAAGCGCATTACCGGCTGAAGCGCGCGTGCCGCCAGCAAGTTAACGCCGATCATCATACCGACGTCCAACTCTCCGGCCAGGACGAGGGTTGCCCCGACTGCAATGACCGCGGCTCCTTGCAGTCCTTGGACACTTTGCATCGCCGATTGCACGATCCCTTGGCGCCGGGCAACAACACGGCGCAACCGTTGAAGATCCGCTAAGTTGCCAGCCCATTTCTCAATCAAGCTGTTTCCAGCCCCGAACAGTCGGACCGTCTCTACATTACTCGTCGCCGTCGAAATCAGACCGTGACCTGTGGCTTGATGCTCCGTCACTTTCTGGGTCATCGGTTGCAATAATTTTTGGTTAAGAACACCAACAACCGCGACAAACAGAATGACACCAACCACGATCAAAGCCAGGGGTGGGCTGATTATGTAAATCGCGCCTGCATATAGAAGCGCGAAAGGCAGATCGACCAAGGCCGTCAAGTTCGGAGCCGAATAGGCGTTTTCAACCTGATCAAGCCCGGACATAATTTCCCGACGCTGCCCCGGCGGAATACGATCCAAGGCCTGCATCTTGGCCGCCGTCAAGATGCCGAAGGCGCCAACGCCTTTCTCATGATCCGGCGCCCCGCCAATCGCGGCGGCCAACTTCATTCGCACACTGCGGAAGGCCAGCTCAAAACTGATTGCCAGGATAACACCTGCCGTCAGGGTCGCGAGTGTTGAATCCACGCCATTTGAAACATAGCGGTTCAGTACCTGGATCACATACAGTGATGAGGCGAGTCCCAGGAGGTTAGCCAACAAGGATGCCAGAATAAGCATCGACGTCACCCAAGGGCGCTGCTTCAATCTGGCGAATAGTTCGGACATTCGGCCCCTCTGTCGGTCCGTTTCCGGCCCAATAGCTCGACTTTATAAATGGTGGCAAACGCCGCCAGGCGACAGTGTGCCTCTATTGAGCCCATTTTAGAAGAGGGCTTTCAAGGTCTCCCTCATCATCCCCTTCAACGGCGTCCGGTACCGATGGCGGCTCATTGACATCGAAGGAAGTTTCCCCCTCCAAGCTTTCTTGGAAAAGCTCTGGCAACCCCTCTTCTCCGCCGCTTTGAGACGGTGCTGGTTGCGCACCAGCCTCCAGGCCAGATTCGGGAGCAGACTCTGGAACAAGTTCTGGGTTTGAATTCTGTTCAGGCGCGGGATCGGTGACCGCTTCAAGGGCCGGTACGACCTCTGGCTCCGGAGCAGGTGCCGGCTCAGGCACGGGTTCTGGTGCAGGTTCCGGTGTCGGTGTCGGTGTCGGTACGATTTCCGGGGCGGCTTCAGGCTCCGGGGGCGAGTCTGATTCAATGGTTGGTGTCGGCAACGCGTCATTTGCCGGTGCCGGCGGTGGCAACGACTCGTCGCCAAAGCTGTCCACATCCGTCCCGTCACCCAAGGGCAGGGTGTCCGCCGGCATATCGTTTGTCTGCTCGGTATCATCAGGCGCATCGAAAACAGAAGACTCAGCGGGTGGCAGCCCCTCAATTTCTGGAACGTTCAGTTCCTCGTCGTCGACAGATCCCGGCGGTGGTTGGAAAATTACATTGGGATCGAGTTCCGTCCCTTCGTCATCCGCAATGCCCCCCAACACAGAAGGATCGAATACCGTACCTTCACCACCGCCCAAATCTGGACCAAGATCCTCATCGCGTTCGATTTCAACCGCTCTTTCAGGACGGTCGCGCTCCATAATGTGCTGATAGGACAACGCCCCAGTTGCCGCGAGCAATTCCAACGCTGCCAAAGCAACCTCTGTTTCCGCAGAGACCGCGTCGCTTTGCGCGTTAATCAAAGCTGTTTCCCCGGACAATACATCAATCAGGGATCGCTGGCCGAGCTTTCGTTCCTCTTTAGCAACATCCAAAAATGCTCGGGCGATAGCTGCCTGATCAAACAGAAACTGTGATCGGATCTGAGCTGTCTCCAGCTGCTTCCAAGCATTGCGCACCCGCTCTTCAAGCGAACGACGCAGGTCAGCAAGGGCGCGGCTGGATGACGTGATCGCCGACTGTCCCGACCTCAATGTGTTGATCGCCGTAAAACCGAGGTTAAAGGGCCAAGACAGTTCAACCTTGATCGATGATTCCGTTCGTGTCCCGGTCGCACCACCATCATTGTCCAGTGCCTTGGTTTCCCCAACAACATCTAGCGTTGGCAGGAAATCGCTGTAGGTGGCGCGTCGGTCTTGTTTGGAAATGGCAATCGCAATCGCCGCTTCGCGAATTTCCGGGTTTCTCTCAAAAGCGAGCGCCAAGACGCCCTCCAAGTCCGAAGGCAGGCTCGACCGATCCATTTCAACCGCCGGCAGGTTGTCCATATTTCCAGGAACATCCCCATAGACCGCCCGGTATCTGTTCAAAGCCAGATCAAGCGCCCCTTCCGCATCCACCCGCCGCGCCTGCGCACCGGCAAGCTGCGTCTTTGCCTGCAATAGATCAGTCGTCAGACCAGAACCGGCGGTGATACGAACTTCTTCCAAACCTGTTTGGATGCGAATGTTTTCTTCTGATTGGCGCGCGAAGGCCAGAACATCAACCGATCGCAGCAGGTTGGCATAGGCTTGAACCGCTTCGACGATAAGCTCCTGCCGGGTTCGGAAAAAGGCAATCTCTGACTGGACATGAGCCAGCCGCGCGCTCTCCACCGTTCCGTTCGTCGCACCAAAATCCCACAGCAACTGAGTGATCGTCAGGGTGATTTCCTGGCTCGGCAAGAGAACCGGATCAGCCCCTTCCCGGTCAATCGTCTCGCGTATCGCAGAGATGGAGAGGTCCATACTTGGGAACCATGCCCCAAGAGTTTCGCGTGCCGTTTCGCGAAGCCCGTCGGCATCCGCACGGGCTCCCAACAAGCGATCATGCTCTTCAACAGCGGCCGAGATGATGTGCTGCAGGTCTACAACCGCGTTGGACTCTGGCGCCACGTCGATAGTTTCCGCCGAGTCCGATCCAGATTGTTGCGCCCAGGAAAAGGGTGCAAAGAGCCATGCCGTCAATAGGACGAAATAAAAACACATCGATCGGGTGGCCATCATTGGTCCCGATTTCTCCTCACAACGCTGTGGAAGTCCTACTCTTGGAATCACACCCGCGCCTCAAATGAAGCGCTATCCCAATCAGTCGGCGGATTCCCCCAAACTCCCACTGCTCATACGGCTCTAACATGTTCGTTCAAAGCACAAAAGATTTTGTTAAGCCCCTGTTTTACATTTTCTTTCTCCTGTGTGTTTGATGCATCACACGCTAGAACGAGACAGGTTTGGCCAATCCGATTCGCAATCGGTATTATAGTACCGGAAACATCTGAAGACCTGCGATCCCTCGACCGGTCATTTGGGGAGGAAAAACTGCATGAAACCCAGCTTAAACGAAGCCGTTGTAAGGACATCGTCTGCGCCAATTTCTGAAGCGGCTGGTTGGGCCAAGGACTACGATCCGAAAGTTGCCGGGCCACTTCTGGATCTGGCGCAAGCCGTCCCCAACTATCCACCGGCAGATGCGTTGCTTTCAGAATTGGCTAAGGATGCCCAAGCACCGGAAACCGCGTTCTACACGCCAATCCTGGGCATTCCAGAATTACGGCAAGCCTATGCGGAATCAGCATCAAAGCACTATCAGACAAAAATCGACGCAGAAAACGTCGCTATTACTGCCGGCGGCAACCATGCCTTTTGCATGACCGTGATGGCCTTGGCCGGCCATGGCGATCAAGTCTTGTTAGGGCAGCCTTACTATTTCAACCACGAAATGTGGCTCACCATGCAGGGGATTGAGATGGTCCCCCTGCCTTGTGCCCCGGGCCCCGATGGGATGCTTCCAGATCCTGACGAAGCCGCGGCCCTGATCGGGCCGAAGACCCGAGCGATTGCCCTGGTAAGCCCGAACAACCCGACCGGGACCGTTTACTCGCCGGCACTGCTGGCCCGTTTCCTTGATCTCGCTGTTTCGCATGGCATCGCTTTAATCCTGGACGAAACCTACAAGGATTTTCTACCGTCGATCCAACCACCCCACGGCCTTTTCGACCTGCCGGGCGGTGAAGAGAATTTCATACATTTGTTCAGTTTTTCAAAGTCCTACAGTTTAACCGGATATAGGGTCGGCGCCTTGATCGCCGGCAAGTCCGTCATGGCGGGGATTGAAAAGGTTGCCGATACCGTCACCATCTGCCCACCACATATAGGCCAGCGCGCCGCACTCTATGGCCTTCAAAACCTAGATGGGTGGAGAAACACTCAAACAAGCCGCATGTCGGTTCTCGCAGCGGCATTGGATGACGCCTTTGCCCGCTATTCCCCACCCTATGAGGTCATGTCTCGCGGTGCCTTCTTTGCGTATTTAAGGCACCCATTTCCCCACAAAACCGCCGTCGAAGTCTGTCGTGCGTTGATCGAAAAGGCGGGGCTGATGCTTCTCCCGGGCAGCTACTTCGGACAAGGTCAGGATCAGTATCTACGTCTGGCCTTTGCCAATTTGGATGAAGCGGGATTGGATGAAGCCGCACGGCGCCTTGCGTCAATTGACTTAGGCTTCTAGGCACATGCATCCGATTGTTGCCCTCTGGTCGCACCCCCGCTCAATGTCGACCGCCATTGAGCGGATCATGCTGGAGCGACGGGATATGACCTGCCTGCATGAGCCGTTCATGTATGATTATTACATCGAGCGTGAAGAACGCCATATGCCGCATTTCATGCCGGATGAAGATCAACCCACCGCCTATGAAGATATTCGCGACACAATCCTTAAACTAGCCGAGACACGCCCGGTTTTTTTAAAGGATATGAGTTACTACATCCTCCCTTATCTTGAGAGTGACCGGGCTTTCTTTGAAAGAATTCAAAGCGCTTTTCTGATCAGAGACCCACGAGCAGCCATCCTCTCTTATCGAAAACTTGACCCAGATCTGAGCTCGGAGGAAGTCGGCATCGCGGCCCAATGGGCGCATTTCCAATGGCTTGAAAGCCGCGGCATTGATGCCTGCGTCCTTTCTTCAGAGACCGCGCGCACTGACCCCCAAGGGGTAATCGGGGCATTCTGGGCAGCGACCGGTCTGCCGCATAAGCAAAAGGCCTTCACCTTCACCACTGCGACTGCAAATCCTGAACTCTGGCAATCAGTATCCGGTTGGCATGAAGATGCGATCCACAGCCAGGGTATTCGCCCGCTGTCCCCAGACGAGTTGAATAAGAAACACGCTGAATTCGATGCGGTCGCCTTAAAAGAACCGCGTCTAAATGAACTACTGCAGGATCATCTCTACGCCTATGACGCTTTATTGGAACGGGCAATTATGCCAATCAGCAATCAACGCCAATAAACAAGCAGAAGAACCGCCCCTTCCTTCGTACCCGCTTCATGCATGAAGCCGGGCGCACGGATGGCGTAGTCGCCGGGATGGTAGGTCCGGTCCTGGTCGTAGAAGCTACCTTCCAGAACATAGAACTCTTCCGTTTCCTCATGCGCATGCATTTCAGAGAATACGCCCGGTTCGAACTTCATAAGCATCGTGCGACGGTCACCCGCATCAAATAGCGGCTTCACCAGAAATCCATCATGGCCACTTTCCTGCCATGCCATCCCCGCACTGGCTGCGAACAAGGTTTCCGCAACCGGGGCCGGCAGCGCAGTTTCTTTCTCTTTGGCATCGAACGGATCAGACATCGGTTGTGACTCCCAAGATGCGTAATTGTCAGGCCCGCACAGGCTCGCGCCGCGGAACGAGCAAGCGCAGCAGCAAAGGCAACAAATAACCAAACAAGAACCCGCCAAAGGCGTGTCCGGCGCCGGAAACCGTTAAGGGAAGGGCCGGCTTATAGGCCTTCAACGCTTCCTGTGCGATATCGGCTTCCAGATACCCGACGGTTTTCATCGCAAGGAGATAGCCCGGTGTTGTTTCCATATCCTTCAAGAGGTTCTCTAAACGCTTGTGCCGGCCAACCATTGCCAACAGCGCTTCGCCTTCCCCGCGAACCACCTCATCATTGTTGTCGATCAAGCGACGGATATAAGGATATCGGTTCATCTCTGCGGCTGCAGCACGTTCGTCCAGTCCAGCCACCTGTCGGGAAAGCTCGTCATAAGCCCCACCGACGCGTTGCATATATTGCTGGTGAAACTCCGGAAACTGAGACGTCGCACAGGCACACAAGACGGCAAATATAACCAATAACCCGCGTAGCATCCGATCCTCACTATCCTGATTTCAGGGTCTGAGTGAGAAAGCTCTGGGTTCGTTCCCAGGAAAGCGCGGCATCCTGGTTGTCATAGCGGGCACTGGTCGGGTTGGCAAAAGCGTGATCCGCCTCGTACCAATAGACCGTAAGGGCCTTCCCGGCTTCCGCCATATTTGCAACGAAACCATCCACCATCGGCTTGTTGATCCACTTATCCTTGGTTGCAAAGTGACCGATCACCGGCCCGTTCAATTTGGCGAGATGATCCGAAGGTTTCGCGACATTGCCGTAATAGATCACGGTGCCGTCTACTGGCGCCGCTATAGAGGCATTCAGCGACCAACCACCGCCGAAACACCATCCGATTGTCGCCACTTTATCGGTCGTTGCCTCATGCCGGCGCATCCAATCGATCCAGGATACCATCGTGTCTTCCGCTTCGGCGCCGACAACGGCTTGCATCTGTTGGCGCGCCTTCTCAGGGGTTGTCGCAACCTCTCCCCCCATCAGGTCAACCGCGAGAGCCGCATAACCGAGCTTCGCAAAATCAGCCGCAACCGCCTTGATATGATCGTTCAAGCCCCACCATTCATGGACCAGAACAACGGAAGGCGCAGGTCCCGCCGCGGGATCTGGTAACGCCAATGCCCCGCCAACTTCGCGCCCCCCAGCCGTCCGCAACGTGAGGGTTTTCGTCGACGCCGCCGCCGCCTTGGTTAGAGCCGGACTTGCCAACACCGCTGCCAGTGACAGCGTACTTACCGATTTCAAAACATCCCGACGTCTCAGCATGACTGATTTCTCCCGTGCTTGGGGTTGATTTCGGTTCTAGAAACTAGGGCGGAACCAATACAAGTCTAACCTGACGGCAATATTGCGCCAAGTGGCATCACATCCGAAACGACGGTCAATCAGTCCATTTGACCGAGAATGCTCCTTCGGGACGCTAATGCAGGGTTACCCAATAATCCGCATATTGCATTTCCCGACCGGCCCCGATTTCGGCGCGCATCACCCGAACTGAATGCAATTCGCCATCGATATTATCTCGCCAGAAGTCCAGAAACTCCCGCAGTACGGGGAACTCTGGCGCCATATCGTAGTGCTGCCAAAGGAAACTCTGCAGCAAGTCCGGGTAGTCCGGCATTCGGTAAAGAAGTTCCGCTGTCGAAAGACGATACCCCTCAGCGCGGATCACGACATTATTACTCGGCACGGATAATCGCATAACACCTCCTACAACAGTGACGCTATTCATGAGATTATGGCACGAGATTCTTAAGGAATAGGAAAAATTATTTGTTTTCAATATTTTGGCAGCGTTCTCCTGTGAGTGCTGACAGCCCGGCTGGGCTTGATTGATCCCGCAGTCCGAGAGAAAGTGTGCGTCCGCGCGCGTCCAAGGATTTACCCCTATGAACACCGAGACTTCTTTTGCCGGCCGGTTGGAAGATCAGCGACTGCTGACCGGTGCCGGACGTTTTGTAGAAGACCTGATAGAACCGGTCACAGCGCGGGCTGCTGTGCTGCGGTCTCCCGTCGCCCATGCCCGGCTGGCGTCATTAGATGTAGACGCAGCACGGACAATGCCGGGGGTGTTAGCGGTTTATACCCGCGACGACCTGGACAGACTTGGCCTGCATCCGATGACCACCCCCGCCGCCCGGAAGAGCAGCGACGGCACGCCGTTTTATGCGCCTGAAAGACCGGTTCTCGCCAAGGACACCGTTCGGTTTGTCGGTGATCCCGTCGCCATGGTTATCGCGGAAACGCTGGATCATGCTTTGGATGCTGTGGAGTGTATCGAGGTTGAGTATGACGACCTGCCCGTTGTCATAGACCCCACCAAATCGACTGAAATCGGCTTTGTGCATGAGGAAGGCCAGGGTGCCGAAACGGATGCGGCCTTCATGGCAGCGACCCGGGTTGTCGCAATTGAAGCCCATAACAATCGGATCGTAGTCTCCCCCATGGAGAACCGCTGTTATCTGGCTGAGTATGATC
>SPJL01005826.1_pt1 | contig 10252 bp, 5 predicted proteins | sample 3741751 | NCBI WGS metagenome assembly SPJL01 (sample SAMN10925998, study PRJNA522277) | cold seep metagenome | isolation source: Elba SIP-enriched marine methane seep metagenome, extraction at timepoint T3 | place: Italy: coast of Elba, Mediterranean Sea
AGCCTAAAAACACCCAATACAATGGCGTTTACATCGCGCGTGGCAACACAGGTGCAAATCGTCGTCTGGAAAACGAGGGTATTGTCATAGACCACCTCAGCAAACGTGGCTTTGACATTATTCATCCAGAAAAAATGCAAGCAGAAGCCATCATACGTAGGCTATGGAATGCACCGATGGTTATTAGTGTTGAAGGTAGCGCAATCAGTCACGCCATACTATCGATGGCGCATCACGCAGGGGTACTTGTCTTGCAGCCACCCAACCGTATTACCCATGACTTTAAACGTATTCTTGATGCCAAAGGCCATTCTTTTGGCTTTTATGTCTGCCAACAAACCAGTGAAGACAGCTTTGCCATCGATAATTTCGATGATTTTGACAAACTGATCGACATGGTGCACTCAGCTTCTTCAAGCTTATTCACACATGAAGCTTATCATTACGGCAACTTACTCAACACTAAGACCCCTCTTAAAAAGCAAGTCTCTGCGCTTTAAGGTAGAATGTCGATCTTTTTTGTGCAATCAAGCATTGACTGCCTTTTAAATTGAGTACAAACGGGACTAAGAAACATGAGTGATAGCAATTTAACCAATGAAATCAACACGAGACGCACCTTTGCTATTATTTCTCACCCTGATGCAGGTAAAACAACACTCACAGAAAAACTGCTCTGGTTTGGTGGCGCGATTCAAGTAGCTGGCGAGGTCCGTGGCCGCAAGGCTGATCGTCATGCGACTTCTGACTGGATGGAGCTGGAAAAACAACGTGGTATTTCGGTGACATCTTCTGTCATGCAATTTCCTTATCGTGATCACATGATTAACCTGCTCGACACGCCGGGTCATGATGACTTCTCAGAAGATACTTATCGCACTTTAACCGCTGTTGATTCCGCAGTCATGGTGATTGACTCCGTGAATGGTGTTGAAGCACAAACGATTAAGCTCTTAAATGTTTGTCGCATGCGAGATACCCCAATTCTGACATTTATCAACAAGCTGGATCGTGAAAGCCGTGAACCGATCGAGCTGTTAGATGAAATCGAAACTACTCTAAAAATGGAATGTGCCCCCATGACCTGGCCAATTGGCCAAGGCAAGTTATTCCGAGGCGTATATCACCTCTATAACGATATCATTTCGTTTTATGACCCTAAAGCCGAAAAAGGCACCTCTGAAACCATTGAAGGACTGGACAACCCTCGCCTCGATGAACTGATTGGAGAACAAGCCGAGGATTTGCGCATGGAAGTTGAATTAGTCCGTGGCGCATCGAACGAGTTTGATAAAGAAGCATACTTGTCAGGCAAACAAACACCTGTTTTTTTTGGTGCGGCTATCAATAACTTTGGTGTTCAAGGTTTGTTAGATGCCGTAGTGGATATTTCACCAACACCACAACCACGAAAAACAGCTACACGTGAGGTACTGCCAGACGAAGCCAAATTCTCTGGTTTTGTTTTTAAGATCCAAGCCAATATGGATCCGAAACATCGCGACCGTATTGCATTTTTACGCATATGCTCTGGTCAGTTTGATCGCGGCATGAAGATCAAACAGATTGCAACAAATAAGCAACTAACTGTTAATAATGCCATTACCTTTATGGCACAAGACAGAACGACTATGGATGTCGCTTATTCAGGTGATATTATCGGCATTCCTAATCATGGCACCATCAAAGTTGGTGATACGTTTTCGGCTGGTGAAGCGCTTAAATTCGTTGGCTTACCTTTCTTTGCGCCAGAATTTTTTCGCAAAGCACAAATCAAAAACCCAATGAAAATGAAGCAGCTACAAATTGGGCTCAAGCAGCTCGCCGAAGAAGGTGCAGCGCAACTATTCAGGCCCTTGCAGAGTAATGACATGATCTTGGGTGCTGTGGGTATGCTGCAGTTTGATGTTGTCAAACATCGCCTTGAAGCTGAATATGGCGTAGAAATGATTTTTGAACCTTACGACTGTTATACCGCACGCTGGCTGCGCGGCAGTGATGCAGACATTAAAGCCATCTCTGACAAATATGGCTTTAATGTTGCCATAGACGGTGCTGATGAAGTTGTTTACTTAGCCCCCAACCGCGTCAACCTGCAAATGGCAGAGGAACGCTACCCAGAGATTGAATTTATGGAAACAAGGGAGATTTCCTAGCCTATTTCACGAATCACCTGCATTTGCGCATAGATAAAATTATTATAACTTTACATTCTATCTATGTCACAGAGCGGGGGAAATTCATGCGCGGTGGAAACGAGCAAGTACAACTGATTAACTTAAGTGAAATGGATCCTGGCTGGAATTGGCTACATGAGGAAATTCAGGAGCCTGATTTAGTTTGGAAACACTGCTCAACACAATCTCACAAGCTACCTAGTTTTATGCCAAAACGAGAATCGTTTGGCAGGTTATTAAGCGCTAACCGCAGTGTGAATGTGGCCAGATGCAGCCCGTCAGTGTTAATTTCACATGGACCAAGACCAACTTATTATGGCGCTAAGTTTGCTTCCTTGAAACTCCGAGAACTGCCACACTTAGCTATATCTTTTACTTTTACCACATTGCCAAAGGGTATGCAGCATAAACTGATGAGCAAGTTTTATCAGCAAGTGGATCGTTTTGTCTGCTACTCAACAATGGAAAAGAAACTCTATGCCGACTATTTTGATTTAGACGAATCAAAATTTGACATGATCCATTGGCCCGTGCACCCACCCGAGATCGAAGCCGTTGGAGAACCGCTGGAATCAGGCAACTATATTTGTGCCATCGGCAGCCAAGGTCGTGACTATAAAGTCTTGTTTAAGGCCATGGAAAAATTAAAGCACATCAAACTCGTCGTGGTCGTGCACCCTGAAAACATTGCTGGCCTTAAAATTCCAGACAATGTGAAGGTCTATACCAACATCCCTCTTTCAGACTGTAATAACATCGTGCATTACAGCCAATTTATGGTGTTACCACTGATTCATGACCAAGTGCCTTGTGGTCACAGTTCAATTGTCTCAGCCATGTTCTACAAAAAGGCGATTCTGATTACAGATGCAATCACAGTAAAAGACTATATCCTTCAAGATGAAACTGGTCGTTTCTTTGCGCATCAGGATGATGCCGCACTGGCACGTGAAATAGAAAGCTTGTGGGAATCACCCAAAGATATTGAGCGACTGGCAAACAATGGGCATGCTTTTGCTCATCAGTACTGTACTGAGCGCACGGCAGTGAATTATTTTAGAGACTACCTACAACAGCTAGGCAAAGCAGCGCCCTCTTTCCGACAGGCAGCCTGATTACTCGCTTAAGGCTTCACACAGCTGGCTGAGTAGCTGCGCAAAAAAAGGCAGCATTTCAGCCTTGTCGTGTGGGCTGTCTTCATCAGTAGCAGCAACAATGTAGCTAATGGTGACTTTCTCAAACATTTCTCTAAAATCTACCCAGTGTTCATGTTGAGCTTCGGCGATCAGCTGAAACTTGCGCATACCACTTTCTACAACATCTACCATCTCTTCATTGCTCAGTTCAGAGAATAGCGTTTTCGCAATCACCACCTGAGAGGTTGTAAAGTCTTGACTACTATCAGCTTGTTTGAGCGGCATAGCGATAAACGCATGCACCAGCAAGGCATAACATTGATAAACGCTCAGTTGGTCAAACTGATAATCGCGTTCTTCTGATGGTGATCGCCCTGCGCCTTGAATGGCTTTAAACGTAATATAACAAGCTAAGTATTCGGCTGCCTCACTGGCACTGGCTTGGCTCAGGTCTGTTTGCTGCTGATCTTTATCCGCTGACTCATTGTGTAATAAAGCCTGCAAAAAGGTCAGGCGTGCTGCGTAATCCATAGTATTTCCTTCATTCTTTTAGTCCAGTTCAGGCAACGCCTCTAACTGCTCATGCAAAGACAGCCATTCTAATTCACTAGATTCAATTTCTTCTGCTAAGACAGCTTGTTGCTTTAGCCAGTCTTGCAATGCTGTTTTATCGCTTTGTTCATAAATGGCTGGATCAGCAAGCTTTTCATCTAACTCAGTTTTCTCAGTCTGCAACTTTTCTAACGCTTTATCTAAAGCAGCCACGGCTTTTAACAAAGGCCTTCTTGCAGCAATACGCGCTTGCCTAGCCTCCTTTTGTGCCGCGCGTTGCGCTTTATGACTCTGTGGTGCTTCAGCTGTAGCCTCTTCAGGTGCTTCCGTTTTTTGCTTACTCGCATCCAACCAATTTTTATAGTCTGACAAGTCACCGTCAAACGCCATCGCCTTGCCCTCTGCGACCAAGACGAATTGATCACAAGCAGAGCGCAGTAAGGCACGATCATGTGAGACCAATACCAAGCCACCTTCGTAACTTTGCAACGCAACGGTTAAAGCGTGACGCATTTCCAAGTCGAGATGATTGGTTGGCTCATCAAGAAGCAAAAGGTTAGGTTTTGACCAGATTAACAAAGCCAATGCCAAACGTGACTTTTCTCCCCCCGAAAAATCTCGACAAGCTGTTTTTGCCATCTCACCTGCAAAATCAAATCCGCCGAGATAATTTAATGCATCCTGCTCTTTTGCTGCGCTATCCTGCCGTAACAAATGTTGCAATGGTGACTCATCAGGCCGCAACTGTTCTAGCTGATGTTGTGCAAAATAACCGATTGTAAGCGCTTTTCCGGCTGTACGCTCCCCTGCCATTAAACTGAGTTCGTTTGCCAACAATTTAATCAGTGTTGATTTACCCGCCCCATTCTGCCCTAATAAACCGATACGCTCTCCTGGCCGAATCGTCAGTTCAACGCCTTCTAAAATCGGCGCGTCACCATACCCAACCTCCGCATGCTGATAAGACAGCAATGGATCAGACACAGCCTCAGGTGGCAAAAAGTTAAAGTTAAACGGTGAGTCTACATGCGCCGCTGAAATCAGCTCCATGCGCTCCAAAGCTTTAATACGACTTTGCGCCTGTTTGGCCTTGGTTGCCTTGGCACGAAAACGTTCAATATAACCAGTCAAATGCGAAATTTTGCGTTGCTGTTTGTCATACATTGCCTGTTGCAAGGCCAGCTTTTCAGCACGTTGTTTTTCAAAATCTGAATAACCACCCTTGTACAAGGTAAACGTCTGCTGTTCGATGTGTGCGATATGATTTACTACCGCATCCAAAAAGTCGCGGTCATGCGAAATCAAAAACAGCGTGCCTTGATAACTTTGCAACCAGCGCTCCAGCCAGATCACAGCATCCAAGTCCAGATGGTTGGTAGGTTCATCCAAGAGCAGCAAATCTGAACGACACATTAGCGCACGGGCGATATTGAGCCGCACACGCCAACCGCCTGAAAAACTGGCGACAGGCTGCTGTATTTTCTCTTGCGTAAAACCTAATCCGCTCAACAGGCTGGCTGCGCGCGACTCTGCTCGATAACCATCAATATCCGCCAGCTTTTGATGTAAGTCCGCTAACTTGTCACCGTCATCATTGGCTTCAGCCTGAGTGATCTGTTGACTTAAAGCGCTGTATTCTTCATCACCACTTAACACAAACGCTAAAGCAGGCATCTCTAATGCTGGCGTCTCCTGCGAAACATGCGCAATGACCCAGTTTGCTGGTATCTCTAACGTACCGCTGTCTATAGACAACTCACCTCGCAACATTGCAAAAAGTGACGATTTTCCTGCACCATTCGCGCCAGTCAGGCCAACTTTATGACCAGGATGTAGTTGAAATGAGGCACCGCTGAATAGCACTTTAGTGCCACGCGCGAGGGTTACTTGTTTAAACTGTATCAACGATCAGGACCAATACTAAAAATAGTTCAATCACGAGCAAGTCGTAATAAAGGCGTTATTTTAATCGATATCGTCAGCGCTTTTCACTTAAAATTATTGGATAAGTAAATTACTAAAGAAAGCCCACAGCAAGTCTACCGCAGTCCCCAAGTTACAATTTTTTAAAAATAGACCAAACTAACGCGTTAGAATGAACGTCTTATTAGATAATTGTCCCGGATTGAAGGCTGCCTAACCCGCAACAAGCAATGATCACAAAATCCTTCCAATTTTTATCAAAACTATTCGTCTGGGCCGTATTGATCCTGCTAAGTGTGTTCATGATTGCAGCTCTGATCATCCAGTTTTACCTGTTCCCAAATATCGACCGATACAAAGGCTACATTGCTGACAAAATCAGTGAAAAGACACAGCTGCAGGCAGAAATCGGGCATATTCAAGTCGGCTGGAAAGAGTTACACCCTCAATTAACCGTTTCTGAGATCACGCTCAAAGACGATCACCAAACACCTGTTTTGCAGTTCAAAAACACGCAGGCAGCGATCTCGTTTTTTAGTTTATTACAACTCAGGCCTTTGTTATCCAGGCTGGAAGTGGTTGAACCTAAAGTCACCGTTGAACGCACTCTAAGCGGTGAAATCCTAGTCGCTGGGATTAGTACGGCAGGCAACCAAAAACCAACACTGACCAACTGGCTACTGGAACAGCATCGTATCAAGATTGAAAATGCCACCATCACATGGCTTGACCGCCAGCGCGCTGCGCCAAAGCTTGACCTACAGAAACTCGATCTCACCCTACACAACCCACGCTTGCTGGGCATATTAGATGAACACCAAGTGAACATCTCGTTTGTACCGTCTACCGGCACTAAAAAGCCTGTGACCATCAAAGGCAAACTATATGGGGATAGCGTAGAAGCAATCAAAAATAATCAAAACCATTTGTCCTTACAGTTTGATGATGCTGACTTGATGGCTTTTCGTCCATGGGCGGACTATCCTGCACAACTAAAGGCTGCTGAGGGTTCCGCCAAGATTGGGCTTTTAACTGACCGACTCAATTTGCAATCAGTGGATTCAAACCTTGATCTGACTAAGCTAACCCTAAAGATACCTAACAAACCTGATTCTCTTTCCATCAAAAAACTCAATGGACGGGTGGAATGGGAGCAGTATAAACAGCAACAAATTGTGAGGCTGACCAATACCAACTTGCAGCTCGATCAACACAAGCTCAATAGCCTGACAGCTCAATATCAGCATAAAGCTGGTGACAAGACGCAACACCAGTTAACGTTGGAGCTACCTAAGCTGAATCTGAACACGCTTGCTATTGTAAATAAGTTATTGCCAGCAGAGCATAAAGTCAGTACGTATCTCACTGCACTAAACCCTGCAGGCGCGCTGAGTGACATTTCACTTTCACTCAAAACAAACGGCCAACAACTCGACACCTTGTCTCTACAATCTGACTTTGACAAACTCGCCGTTAATGCTTACGAAAGCATCCCTGGCATTAGCAACCTATCAGGCAGTATTAATACCACGAAATCTAAAGGCAGCTTAACGCTTATTGGCAGCAACACCCGCCTGGATTTACAAAAAATTCTGCGTCAACCAATTGAACAAAACCAACTGGATGCTAGCTTAAGTTGGAACATCAAGCCTGAAAATACAAACATCGCCATCAAGCAATTCAATATTCAAAACCCGGATTTGAGCGGCAATGTTACAGGGCAAGTAGACCTAAAACCTAGCGGGCCTTTAGTTAACCTTACTGGCAATTTCAAACAATTTGAGATGTCCAGTGTTAAAGACTACCTGCCCCGCTTTTTAAAACCCATGACTCTGCGCTGGTTGGACAATGCTTTTCTCGCAGGCACTGGTCACAATGTCAAACTACGGTTTAATGGCCCTGGCAAAAAATTCCCCTTCACCAATGCTGAACACAAATACGACCCAAGCATTGGCGTATTTTCCGTGACCAGTCAGATTAAGAATGCCACGGTTCACTATGGCACTAATTGGCCTGATGTTAAGAACGTTAACTTACTATTTGCCTTTTCAGGGCCGACACTGACACTTAAAGATGCCACGGGCACATTACGAGATAGCAAAATCGTCCATGCTGATTTTGAAATCCCGACACTGGAAACAACAGATCCTCACCTGATGATCAAAGGCGATGTCGAGGCCACTGTGCCACAGGCTATCGACTTTATTAACAACAGCCCTGTCCATCGTGTCACTCAGGGCTTTACTGACGACCTGATTACGCAAGGAAAAGGCATGCTTGACCTAAGCATGGATATCCCGCTCAAGCGTTCTAAAGAAGCCAGTCTGGAAGGCTTATATCAGGTTAAAAACGGTGAAATGCGCAGTGATGGCATTCCTGACATCACACAAATTAATGGCCAATTTCGCTTTACTGAGGATGTCTTAGAAGCCAATTCACTGACGGCAAAAGCATTTGATACCGACGTAAAGGTAGATGTGAAATCAGGTGAAAACAAATCCATTTTTGTCTCGGCCAGCGGCGTCGCCACACCAGTGTTGTTTAACCATTTTGTCAATCATGCTGAGTATTATGTCAGTGGCGAAAGCCCATTTACCACTGAGATTAAGATTCAAAAACCGAATGTAACAATAGACATTCAATCAGACCTGATCGGCATGGATAGCTATCTGCCAGCACCGTTTAATAAAACGGCGACCACGCCTTTGTCAATGCAGCTGATCAAACGACGATCACCTGAAACAGAAACCTGGCAATTACAGTTAGGCAACCTATTGGCAGGTGAGCTCGCACTTGCCAAGCAAAGTGACCAGCTTAAAATCTCTACCGCACACCTGGCCGTGGATGACTCTAATACAGGTGCAATCACCCTGGCAGACACGTTACCCGAACTCAAACAATCATCGCTCAACCTTCAGGCAGACCTAAAGCGCCTGGCACTGAGCGAATGGCAAACAGTTTATAAGCATTTATCTCCAGAGAGCGATAATAGCAGCCTGGGATTTTCACCCCGTTATGAAATTCACACCGATGTCCTAGATGCAGTTGGTCGCCGTTTTAACCATGTCAAAATCACGCATTCAGATGTGCCAGACTTTATCGATATTGAGAGCGATGCGGTACAAGGCCGCCTAAGTTGGGATGCAACTGGGGATGGCAAACTGATTGCCCGCTTGGCATATTTAAGTATTCCTGAGCCAATACCTGTTTCGTTTTCTAATGAAAATCCGCTACTACCAGATTCAGAAAAAAGTGCGGAAGACCTAACACAAGACGATTACCCTACGATCGATATCCAATCTAAACAATTTATTCTAGATGGCAAATCCATGGGTGGTTTGATGCTGTTTGCTAGCCCTACACTACAAAACTGGGCGATCGATCGATTCTCACTTTACAATGATGATAGTACCCTGGCCGCCACAGGTAACTGGAAAAACGACACTACCTCACCAGAAACACAGCTTGACTTTGATTGGGAAATCAAAGACTTAGGTAATATGCTGGCACGCTTAGGCCATCCAGACTCTATTTCAAATGGCAAAGGCTATATCAAAGGCAAACTCAACTGGCCAAGCAGCCCGCATACTTTTGATGTGCTTAACCTCAATGGTGATGTCAGCTTTAAACTCAAATCAGGTGAAATCCTGCAGGTAAAACCAGGCGTTGGACGCTTGTTAGGGCTGGTCAGTTTGCAAAGCCTGCCAAGGCGCCTGACATTAGACTTTAGCGACCTTTTCAGTCAGGGGTTTGCCTTTGACAAGGTTTCTGCAGATTTAGCGATTAATAGCGGCATCATGAGCAGTGAAAACTTCCGTATGACTGGCCCTGCTGCAGATGTGCAAATGCGAGGCTCAACCAACCTAAAAGAAGAAACCCAAAAGCTGACCGTCAAAGTAATGCCACAAATCAGTGACAGTGTGTCTCTTGCTGCACTGGCTGGCGGGCCACTGGCTGGCGCAGTCGCATTTTTAGCGCAAAAAGTGCTCAAAGACCCGCTCAACAAAATCGTCTCAACCGAATACGAAATTGTTGGCACCTGGGACGAACCCAAAGAGCTTAAAAAGCCCAAACAAGCAGCACAACAACAAACTGGCATTCAATAAATTCACCAGCAATTGTTCATCAAATTCAGCTTTACCGCGCTCAAGCCTCGCTATACCATGGTTAATATACGATTTAATTTAGATTGATCACATGACAGAACACACCCATTTAGACATCGCCACTCAAAGCTTACTCACCCCTGCTGACCTCTCTATCAGTCAGTTGCAGTCTGTGCTGGACGGCATGATGCAGCACCAAATTGACTATGCGGATTTGTATTTTCAATACAGCCGCAACGAGAGCTGGGGCTTAGAAGAAGGCCAAGTCAAATCAGGTAATTACTCGATTGACCAAGGCGTGGGCGTACGTGCAGTTAATCAAGACAAAACCGCATTTGCCTACTCGGATGACATTAAC
>SPJL01001968.1_pt1 | contig 10247 bp, 21 predicted proteins | sample 3741751 | NCBI WGS metagenome assembly SPJL01 (sample SAMN10925998, study PRJNA522277) | cold seep metagenome | isolation source: Elba SIP-enriched marine methane seep metagenome, extraction at timepoint T3 | place: Italy: coast of Elba, Mediterranean Sea
GGAAAAGGTTAAGTATTACCCTAATGCTGCCATTGTTCTGAACCCCTAGGGGGTTCCCCTGGAGGTATGAAATGAACCAAAAACAACACAACACTGATACAACCAAAGTTATTCCTACGAAGGAAGAGCAAGAGGAAACTATCAAAGACCTTGAGGAAACTCAGGCACTTGTCGAGGCTCGGGATGCGCAAAAACGCAAAGACCGGTCCAAAGACGATGTGATTGAAGAACTTCAGGAGCTAGTGGCCAAACTCATGGCTGAAAAGGCCGAGGTAAAGGCTGAAGAGCCCAAAGTCATTAAGATTGACACACCTCCCCAGCATGGCCCCTACGTCTGGATGCGAGGTTTGGAACCTTGCGGTGCTCGCTCTGGTATCGAACTAGGGGAAGGCGCCTACGCAACCCCAAAACTCGTGGTCGAGATGAAAGAAACCTGGTTTGACCTTCCGAAGGGCCAGGACGGCGAATATCGCTACAAGCAATCTCCTGAGATTGTATCTTTCAAAGCAAAGGACTTGAGGCGTCATATCCTCGTTATCGAGGCCCTTGAGGGCAAGGTTATGGAGAAAGCGCGGGCTAAAGTCCTCAGAATGCAACAGCTCTCAGCGAAAGCGAAACAGGAACGAAGCAAGTAAAAATAAACCCCTAGTAAACGTGAGTTTGGGATCGAATCCCTCTAGGGGTTGTCTGAATAAGCTAGCTCTGCCTGCGTAATTGCGCCTGGGTAGCGACCAAAGGGTAGAGGATTCAGAGTCGTTTATTATCCCGTCTTAGCCGGATGGGTAGGCGAAAGGGCTCCTAGGCCAAAGTTTATCGGTGGCGCCGATGCAACCTAGGGGTTCTCGGTAGGAGTTAGTCGACCTGCCCTGATGAGCCAGACTAACAAACAGTGTCTGACCACTAAGACGACGGGCTGCCCGTCGGCTACTAGGTGGGGCGAGCTAAAATCGTAGGTGCAAATCCTACCAGGCACTTTCCAGAGGGTCTAGGTCTAAACACCTCCCCTGTGAGCTAACACAGGTGGGCCTAGACTCTCTGGTTTTAAACAGGAGGTGTAGAGTGAAACTACAGAACGTATTGGAACATATGCCAGAAGGTATGTCGATATCCTGGTTTAAGGTGGTGCAACTAAGCCCTATAGTAATTCTGCAAATAGGCACAAAACCAGATGATTTTCAAGGGGTGTTAGATGAGGCCATCAGGAGGTTGGATGAGATACAGACGGAAAAACAGTGAAATAGAAGTTATCCCCATGGAAGACATTGTAGCGCAACCGGACCGGACCAAGTGGCCCAGGTGGGTGCTAGAGGCCTTCAACAGAGATGTTTTTCTTGTCGGAAATTCCGGGCTTTTGGTGGACGGTACTCCACGCAATATTACAGGTTTTCTCGTAAAAGAAATTGAATCACAAAGGGTTTACTCTATGACGGAGGTTCAGCTGAATGAAATGTTCTATCCAGTTACTCCTAAAGCTGTGTAGAGTAAAAATGGCCTTAGCGGCCGAGTCAATCAAAAGAGGTGTAGATGTTGAAAACAATCTTAGGGCGTTCGATTATTGGTCTAGGCGTCATGATTACTATGAGCTGCGGGTCAGACAGGGATTTACCACCTCCCCCAGACCAGGTCAGTTGCGTGTGTGCTTGGGAGATAACGGATAAGTTTGCCGATGGCTCGTGTAACCTAAGGCGAATTTCATGCTCTGACACGTGTTCAGAAGACGATATTTTGGAGGCTATGGATGTCGTGCTCATCAGGCATTGTTCGGGATGAATTGTATCCACTAATCTTTGCAGCCTACTGGGGTTATGTCCTATCTGCTGTAGGGTATTTGATTCATGTTTAGGAAGGTGAACAGTGATAGACGAGGTCGGCAAAGGCCGTTGGGCGATAAATCTAAAAGAGGATGACCCTAAACCGCTCCCATGGCATGAGACCCTTAGAGAGCTTCAACAGTTGGAAACTATTAGGGATTTCCTCTTTGAGAAGTATCCGGATATGAAGGGTGTTGATGTTGACGATGCCGTAATTGGTATTGTGAATTGGCTGGAGCAACAGCTGTTGAGGTATGAAAGATGAACTGGGACGAAAAGAAAAGGGTTTCTGATGCCCAGGTGGACGGATTCAAGTACGGGGTATGGCTTAGTCACGGTCTGTGGCTGTTTCTATTTTCTGTTTACTTGCTTGGTGAAGGAAAGATTTCGTTATGGCATATGGTTATTGGTGTCCTGATAGCCGCCTTAATGATTGTTGTTGCGATGTTCGGAATGGAGAAAGCGTCACCGTGGTGAAATTCGACCTCTACAAGATGATGAAACATTTCGGGATGTATTGGCCCTATGACGTCCTCAGTGCTCTTCAACATCACGAACTAATTGAGCTTCTCCAGCACACGACGGGCAAAATCCACACAAGAGCTACAAACCAAAAAGTCATAAAAGCCTGCCAAGCCTGGTGGGACCTAGCTGGAGACCTTATTGATGAATAACACACTAATAACTATCCTGGGTTGTTTGGCTCTTTTTTGTATCTATGTTGGTGCTGCGGTCTTAGGTGTTTCCCTGGGGTTTTTAGCAGCGGCAGTATTGGGGTTCTGATATGAAATTCGGAGAACTAAGAAATATTAGGGGTTATTATTACACCAGGCTAGATGAGGATAGATACCTACGATATAACACAGCCCTCTACACTTTTTACTTTTCTAAAGCTAAGACTCCTTTTGACTTCGATATCGTTTTCACAGCACCTGAAGGTTATCGACCTTTAATGCCTGGTGAGGTCTTCAGAGACGGTTGTAGGTTCTTTCACTTTGAGACAGGTAGACTTGAATCTGAAGGCGAGACCTTTCTCCCTAGACCGATCCCCCAGTCTCTCTCTATATTCAAAGCCAACCTAGAACATAAAATATCCTGGGTGGTTCCTATCAAACCCAAGAAAACCCTCATGAACCCATGGTCCTTTAAGCAGAAGGTTAAGATTCCTGAAGGCTATGAAGAGGTAGGATTCGCATGGTGGGACAAACTGCATAGGCAGGCTACTGTGGGTCAACTAGGCTCACTGCTTGTATTAGACCTGAAGGAGCAGCCTGAAGACCCAAGGCCGGTCTCTTGTATCATCTACAGCCCCACGGCCCCTAGAAACGATCCTGATCGATTTATTCTACTCGTACCTGACTGGGTGTACAAACACGGTAGACTGCCTGAGACACGCTTAGAGCGCATCAGGTGCGGTGTGCAGGAGGACCCTTATGAGAATCATAATCATTAGTGCAATCTATTTCACTATGGCCTGGGGATTTAGCGCGGTGACTGGTCATAGTCTTGGAGATGCTGCCGGATGTATTGCGCTCGGTTTAGCCGTTTATAATTACGACGCTAGCTTTGATAAATGTTCTTAGGGTACTTCCTGGCTCTTAGCGTGTACCTTCATAACCCTCCTCGGACTTATGAGTGGATAAGATATAACCCTGCATTAGACTTAAGGACCCTGAGAGAAGGCGAAGTCTGTATCACAAGAGAGAAAGATTACTACTGGATAAGGTGGACTAGATGAAGAGCTGGACAACGTTAGACTATGTGGTGAAGCGCTGGATTGAAAACTGCTCAGAGGCTCCGTGTTATCAAGGCGTTGGCCGTTGGCTTTCCCCGCACGCTAAAGCTCTTTACAGGGATTGGTACAACAATAACCAGGATTATATCTTTCCGGAGAAAACAGTAACACTTCCTGATTGGATGAAGAACACTAGGATTTACCTTCCGCCGGAGCCTATCAAAGGAGAGGACTTTGAAGCGTTACTTACAAATGAAAATTTCCAGTACCTGAGAAAGATTGAAAAGAAACTAAAGGAGTCTCTCGTAGAAGAAATAGGGGCGGGCTTCTGGGTGTTTGTGTCCCCTGCAGAACAGGAGAGACTCTACAAGGAGATTGACGCTATATCCTACCAGATGCTGAGGGAGCAGGAGAGGGAGTGATTAAGACGGGGTCTTCGCCCCCTAACACTCCCTCTATAAATACCCCCTGCCCAAAAGGCATAAAGAAAAACAGATAACTCAGAAGCTTTATTCCAATTAAATTTTGTATGGCTGTATTAACCTTCAGTCTGAAGAAAAGTAAACGTTTCGACACCGTGAGAGGGCCCAAGCCTGAGGTGCTGAACCTAGCAAAAACCCTCCTTAGGGAGGTGCCTCTTTCTCATCTGAGAATCGTCGTCGACGGCAAGAGGTTGTGGGAATTATCCCAGAGGAAATAAAATGGCACGTGTATTTGGTATTGTAACCGGTGGTGATCCTGTCGTTCATGATGTTGAGACCGTAGGTGAGCTGAAATCAGCTATGAAGCTGAGTAAGTACACCGCTCGCGTCAATAACGCTGTGGTTGGAGACGATCACAAGCTTAAAGAGAACGACGTAGTGGATCTGGCAACAGCAAATAAGGGAGGAGTCCAGTAATACTGCCCCTTTAGTGGAACCCCTTAAGATTGGATTGGTGGGCGCGCGGCTGTGAGATGGTTCGGGTCGCATTATTCGACGGGCTGCCCGTCGTATTTGGAGGAGACAATGACAGTACTAACCATTAAAAAACTTCAGCAGATATGGACTGAGGAACAGAGAAAGGACAACAAAGAACAAGTTGAATACCTCAAGTATCTGAACAGTAGGTTCGGAGCCAAATCGTTTAACCGGTGGAGCATCACTAAGAATTTCTCTGAAGATGGAATCAATATCATCAAGGATAAGAACGAGCTGAACAAGAGGTTTGTTGCCAAGCTCAAGAATGACATTGATGAATACGATGATTCGCCAGAGCAGTGGGTAAAGGGTGACATGAGCCTGGCTTGTCTCGCTGATAAACTAGGCAGAGAAAAAGAGACGGCCATAAAGAGCGAGATTCAGAGTTACAGGTCAGGGCTTCATAGGAAATACAATTCCATCAAGAGCTATATGGAGAGCCTGTCTAATTTAGAGAGACAACTCCTGGAGTTTAGGCCTGATGAGAGCATCGGCAAGAAAGTGGAGGAGTCTGTCGCTAAGATTGTAGCAGAAGGTGCATGGCATGACCCAAGGCTGTATAAAAACACCACCAGGTTCTTCATGAGGGCTAAACGTCCTCTTGTCTTGTCCCACTTTGATGCCAGGCAGGGTGTATCTGTCGGACCTTGCGACCTGGGTTACTTTGGGATCATGCTTGATGCTGCCAGCCGCACCCTCCTGAGGGCGTTCCCTGTCTACAACAACTCAAGCGCGTCATATAGATGGCATCCTCACCTATCTGGAGATCAGCTGTGCCTTGGCACCGTGGCGGAGAGGATGAAGTTGGCTAAAACCCATGATGAGGTTGCTGCTGCTGCATGGGAAGCCTTGACTGCCTACTACCCTGGAGATTGCTACGTAAACCTATCCTACTGGAATAACAAGAAACCTAATGGTCGAATCGTGACCGATGTTATCTCACACCCCTACACCAAGAAGGATTTTCTAAATGAAACTAATAATTCCTAAATCTGTACACAACAAGCTCATGTATTGGACCAGGAAGGAGAAGACTGAGTGCTCAGGGTTTGGTTATGTCGACATTCAAGGTGAGGATATCTACGTACATGATGCCATCATGGCTAAGCAGCTCAACTCGTCCGGCGATACAGAGATTGACCCTGAGGACCTGACCCTTAAGCAGTACGAGCACAGGACCCAGGACAAACCAGGCAGGTTTAAACTATGGTGGCATACGCATGGCCCGATGTCTGTGTTCTGGTCTGGGACTGACCACAAGAACATCGCTGAGTTGATGCAGCATGGCTGGTTCTCTTTCCTTGTGCTCAATCATGACGGGAAGATGAAGGCAGCCTATGGTCAGCCAAGTCCTAAGCTTCTCATTGATGATATCGATGTCGTAATTCAGGAGGAGCTGACTGATCTTTCAGACCTGAACAAGGTGGTGAGGGATATCAGGGCAGCGCATAAGTCAGGCGATCTCAACGAGGTGTATGATCTGTTTATTAACGCAGCGTCCGAGATGTCTGACCCTCTCATTACAGAGGAAACTATTGCAGCCTGGGATGCTGAGTTTGAAGCGCACGCACGGAAGAAGGTATACAAGAAGTACGACCCAAAGAACGCAGGCTTTAAGAGACCACACTACATGGGGCATACACCTAGTAGATACGAGGAGATGGAGGCGGGAAAAGACGACCCTGTCTATCTAAACAAGGAGTTTGCTGCGGTCCAAGGCGAATTCGCTAAGTGGTGGGAGGATAACAATGGATAAGTATAGGCAGAGAAGTTACGACCTAATACCTGATGAGATCCTCGACAAGCACATCACCTGTATCGGAGCTGGAGCCATTGGTTCTGTTGCAGTGTTGGCTCTGGCTAAGATGGGCTTTCGACGTATCTCCGTTTGGGATTTTGATAAAGTTGAGGATGCTAATATCGGAATACAGCTCTATGGAAAGTCTCATCTTGGCCGCTTTAAAGTTGATGCACTCACAGATATCTGCCTGGATAGTGGGATAGAGATCATGGGTGTGGCTATGAAGTACGAAGGTGAGCCCATTAAGGATGACATCATCATCTCAGCAGTAGATAACATGGCAACACGTCGTCTCATCTGGGAGAAAAATAAGGCACTGGGCGGTAAGATTATTGACCCAAGGATGGGGGCTGAGGAGCTGCAGGTACACGTCGTAGACGTAGGATATGAGGACACTCTGTACTCTGATGATGAGGCAGTCGATGTCCCATGCACAGCTAAGGCTACCACCTACTGCGCATTCCTAGCGGGTGGGTTCGTAGCTAAGCAGGTCAAGTCTGTCCTGTTGGGGGAGCAAACACCTGGCTATATGAACTGGAACCTAAAGAGCTTTGGCTTGTCGACCGGCAACAGGATGCTGTTGAACCCAAAGACTGTGTTTGTTGATGCTGGGTACACAGCTGCAATAGAAGACGGGAGTCCGTTTTGAGAAAAGCTGCAAGACTAAGGAGAAGGTGGAGCAAAGAGCGGTTGCTTCAGACCCTTAAGGAGTGTCCGCTCTATAGCTTTGAAGACCTGAGGATTGAGTCGGGTTGGACCATCAAGGAACTAGAGAGGGTGCTTGGGAGGAAGCGACACTTTAAACGGAACCGGGCTGAAGAGGCAGCGCAATGCTACATAGACCACATTGAAAACGACTGGCCCACCTTGGGTCTTCAGGACTGCGCTGAAAGGTTTGGTATCGGTAGGAATATCCTGCTTGAGGAACTGCAAAAGACTAAGAAGTACCGTGAGTTGGAGAAGCTTAAGATCGTTGGTGCTAGCTCCGGCTCTGGCTCTGGTCACCTGAAGAACTGGCAGAAGCTTAAGGGTTATGACGGTCAGAAGAACTGGCGAGGTGTAGGCGGTGTGCATTCGGGTACGTGGAAACAACAGGCTAAGAACAGGCGGTTCTATCCGGGGATGGTATGAAGACTATAGGGAACCTGGAGGCCACCAGTGAGTAAGATTAAAAAGGCTGCCGATCTGTACATCTCCCACCTTGAGGATGATTGGCCGACGCTGTCTATCACTCTCGTGTCCTACAGATTAGGCGTGAGTTGTGATGCAGTGCAGAAGGAGCTGAAGACTAGGCCTGAGTACCAGCGCCTGCTCAAGCTGGGTATTGTAGGTCAGGGCGTAGGCACACACATCGGAAACCTGGTGAAGTGGCAGAAGTCTAAGGGCTACAACAAATCAGGCAAGGGTTACAACGGTATTAATGGAGTGAGGGCGGACAGGAGGATGAGGTTTTGAAACTAAAAGATCTTGCGAATAAGCCGAGTAAGGACGTTCGTGTTCAGAGCTGTAATTGGGAGGAATGTGAAGGTAGCATACAGATAGGGATAAACGGTAACTACGTATGCGTAAACAGAGACGACCTACTCGCGGCTATTCCACCAGGCCCTAAGAAAGGGGAGGAAGTCACTAAGTCTGATGACTACGAAGGGATCACTACGATCATCCTTGATGATGGCAAAGGGGAGGTTGACGTCTTCACTGGAGTCTCTGATCGCCTGCTCAAGTGCCTGTCTAGGGTTGGGTTTAACCCCTCTCTTGCACTCTACATGAAGACCGGGGACTAATACATCAGGGCACTCTTCACCGTCTCTGTACTGAAGGCCGCGTCTTGCGAGACACCCATCAAGGTTTTCTCTAAACCAACGGGCGACCCACCTCTCGAAGTTGTGGCCTTTAGTACGGGAGTGCTTACCACCCATGGATAAAGAAGTACATTACAAGGTTCCCCCTGACAAGGGTCAGTGCTGGAGGTCAGGCAAGGGATCCTTTTCTAAGAAGAAAATCAGGGAGTTGAGGAGACACCTGAAGTTAAGGAGTTACTACTGCCCCAGCTGTGGTGCATACCATGTAACTCACAAGGAGAAGAATGATGTTTATCGTCGTTGACGGAAAGCTAATTAACTACAAGGACATATGTTATGCAAAGAACTGTGACGACTACAGCCAGATATTCTTTAAGTGTGGTGGCTCGTGCACTTCTTCGTTCACTGTCGAGCAGCTATATAACGCCATCCTCTTAGAGGAATCTATTGATGGGTGGGAGCCAGAGGAGGACGAGGATGAAGTGGACAATGCTGGTTGAAGAGTTCGGGGATTACACTGAGGCCATGGAGCTGAAAGGGATAGGCGTTCTAATTAGAACCACAGTTCAAAGAGAAGATAACGTCTCTGTCGCTCTGCTGTTTATTAAAGACTGGACCCTAAAGGAGATTACAGGATGAAGTTTCTAACAGGGTATGATCTTCTGCTTAGGGGTCCTCGTGAATGAGTAGACTTAAAATACTGCAGGAAAGAACAGGCGGGCTGAGTAAGACAACTAAGATGCCCGGTCACTCATGGTCTATCCCAGCCTGGGAGTGTAAGACAGGGGGTAAGCTAGCACAGATAGAGGGGTCGGTATGTCACGGCTGCTATGCTATGAAGGGTTTCTACCACATGCCGGCAGTTAAGAACGCCCTGTATAAGAGACTCACTCGTTCGACAGCCAGGATGTGGGTTGACGATATGGCTGAGCTTATCAACAGAAAGGAGAAGAGTGGTTACTTCAGATGGTTCGACTCGGGAGACCTGCAAGGTGAGTGGATGTTGGAAGCGATTGCCCAGGTTGCAAGACGGACACCGGATGTTGTGCACTTCCTGCCTACAAAAGAATATTCCATTCTTAGAAGATGGTCTAAGTCTAACAGTCCGCCAAGCAATCTCATCATCAGAGCATCAGCTCCTATGGTCGACCAGAGTATCAGAGAGGGTGCTTTTGAATTGGTTACGTCAGTTTACACAGACAAACCCTTAGGTAAAAGGTGCCCAGCTCCTGACTTTAACTTCTCATGTGGGCCATGCCGTGACTGCTGGAATCCAGACGTAAAGGAGATAAGCTTTGGGAAACACTAAGGAGAATTAAGTGAGACAAAAACCTAGATGGATGGGTATTGGCGGCACAGATGCCGGTGCTATTCTAAACCTCAACCCTTACAGTTCTCCGTTCGATGTCTGGTACACAAAAGTGAGCCGGTCGGATGGGGGCATAGCCGAGAACAAGTACATCGTATGGGGTAAACGACAAGAGCCAATCGTAGCCAAGTACTATGCTGATATCAATAAGGTCTACTGCCGTACCTCCAAGAGACTATGGCATAAGGACAGAGACTGGATGGCCGGCACCCCTGACCGGTTCGTCTGGCCGAACAAAGAGTCTTATCTTAAGGGTGAACCCCCTATCAAGGGATGGGAAGGCAAGACAGGGCTTGGAAAACACGGACCCAAGTGGGGGCCAAGTAACCACATCGTCAAAGACTACGCTGATGCACTAAAGTTCAACCCGATTCATTACTGGATTCAGTGCCAGTGGTATCTGGACATAGGTGAGCAGGATATCTGGGACCTGAGCGTGAAGCTAGACTCCTGTGACTACCGGCAGTATCAGGTGCGGAGAGACCAGGACTTTCTGGATGATGCTATCCCTAGGTGCGAGGAGTTCTGGACCAAGCACGTGCTTGCGAACAGGCCGCCACCTGTGGACCATGGAGAAAAGTGCAGGGTCTGGTTGCAGGAAGTATATCAGGACCACGACGACTTCATCATTGAAGCAGGGGAGTACCCTACATTAGAGGAGGCATTCAAGCTATGGAGAGAGAGGAAGCAGGAGGCATCCCAGCTGGTTCAAATCGTTCAGGAACAGGAGCGCCTGAAGGCAAAGGAACTGGAGATAAGGAAGAAGGTCA
>SPJL01017326.1_pt1 | contig 10247 bp, 8 predicted proteins | sample 3741751 | NCBI WGS metagenome assembly SPJL01 (sample SAMN10925998, study PRJNA522277) | cold seep metagenome | isolation source: Elba SIP-enriched marine methane seep metagenome, extraction at timepoint T3 | place: Italy: coast of Elba, Mediterranean Sea
CCTGTCCGCGCAGAAGTCATGTCGTATGCTGTGCCACTGGAGCCTACCACTCAAAATATTTCTCAACTGATGTATTTATCCATATCCGTCATGGCGGTTTTTAGTTTTGCTGAAATACTAAAAACACCTGAAATGCGTCAACATGCATTAAAAGCTGTGTGCATCGGTGGCTGTGTAGCAGTGATCACTGGCTTATTGGATCTTCTTTCATCTTTTATACCACTTGACTTCATTTTAGAAGCTTTCAGAAATGCATCTTATAGTTTATTGATCACGGCAACAGTGCTTGGGAGTAAAAGAATTGTAGGGTTAATGCCAGAAGCCTCTTCATTCGGCAATGTCTGTATGGGGTTTCTAACATTGATTTATTTTACAAGGGTTGCAATTGCAGATGGATTTTACCGCGACAAGCTTGCACCATTCCTGATTTTTAGTTTGATTGCAATGTTGTGGTTATCTACTTCTTCTGCAGCTTATGTTGGCTTAGCCTGTTTTTTCTTTCTTGCAGCGCTTGAGTGGCTGTGGCGATTTAAGCAAGGTCAACAAAACGCATTGATGAGAATAGGGCTGAAATTTCAAGCATGGTTTTTGATGATTGGATTAATCATCTTTTTGCTCGTGGTGCTTTTTAATCCAAGTCTCTTTGATCCTGTGATTCAAATGTTTGAAAGTATGGTCCTAGATAAAACAGACTCAGACTCGTTCGAAGAGCGGTCAATGTGGACGGCTGTGTCCTGGCAAGCATTATTAGATAGTTATGGAATGGGCGTAGGCGTTGGCGGTACGCGTTCATCCAATGGTGTCGTCGCTTTAATGAGCAATGTCGGCTTTCTAGCGGCCATTTGTTACTATTTCTTCTTATTTCAATTGCTTTTTAAAAATGCCAAAAAGAATGATTTAGTTGGAGATGCCTTAATTAGTGCTGCAAAATGGTCTTTTGTACCAACGTTCATTATTGATGTTCTTGTCGCGACAACACCCGATTTTGGTGTTGTCAATGCCTTTCGTTATGGCTTAATTCTGGCCATTGCATATTCAGTTATTCCATCCAATCAAAAGCAATTTTCAAATGTCTGAAAGAAAAAAAACGAAAAAAGACATTATATTTGTCTATACCGCCTATAGTCTACGTTATGTCTATCTGCTGCTATTAATTCCCTATTTTTCTAGAGTGTTAGGGCCAGAAGGTTATGGCGTCGTATTGGCAGCAATGTCATTAATGCAAATTATCTGGTTATTTACCAACTGGGGTTTTGGCATTGATGGCATGCGAGAAATTGCAATACTAAAACCTGATCAGTATGGAAAGCTTTTTACCAAACACTTAAGCGGGCGTTTGATTTTAAGCCTGGTATCTGTCGTTGTTGGCGCATGTGCTGTCTACTATTCCACTGTGCTTTCGGAGCATTTTTATGCGGGGGCATTGGCCATACTACTAGGCATTATTTCAGCCTATAACTTGGGATGGTATTTTAATGGCTCAGGTCGGCCAAGGCAGGCTGTTAAGCTCGAAATCCTTGGCTTTGCCTTAAACCTGGCATTAATTCTTTTGCTCGTTAGAGAGCCTGATGATGCAAACATTGCGATCGGCAGTATATTAATTTCAGGATTCATAGCAACAGCATTAGCACATTGGTGGATTAAAGACGAAATTGATCACTTTCGTTTAGTTGTCAGCGCTGGATATGCGTATATCAAACAAACAAGTGCTGTGTTTGTTTATGCCTCTTCAGCCATGTTGCTAGGCGCAGCATCAACCTATTTATTAAGTGCGCTGTCAACTGCTGAACAAGTTGGCTACTTTGGTTCGGCGGAACGACTGGTTGGTGCAGGCTTGAGCTTTATGGCACCAATGGGCGCTGTCTTTATTCCTAAAGTAACTCACTTGTTTGAAAATAACACTAAGCACGCCTTTCAGTTAGTTCAAAAAACGCTGTTTGCATTATTCGCTATTGGGTTATCAGGGTTGCTCGTCACTCTTTTGTTTGGTGATGTTATCGTAAACATTATATTTGGTGATGCGTTTGGCCCTAGTATTGAAATACTCAAAACAATGGCTTGGATATTTCCTGTTTATGCGTGTACTTTAGTATTTAGTACTTATATTTTCATTCCATTAAAGCATGAAAAACTGTTGGCAAAGATTACCATTTTCGGTGGGATTGTGAATGTATTACTTGCAGTGCCACTGGCGTTGCAATATGAAGGGTTAGGGATGGCCTATGCGCGTGTAATCAGTGAGCTGATTATCTTTATTTGTTTAATGGTTTCAAGTTATCGCTTGAATATATTAAACAGTTTGTTCGGACAGAAAGACTGAAAACAGTGACAAAGTTAGTAAGATAACAAAAAAATTTCTTAATAAAATCATTTGTATATCAATAATATGCTTATTGTGCCGTAATTAAAACTGACCTCTTTATTTATTATTTAATATAGTTTATCTATGGATGACACTCGAATGAACCAGCAGTGCGTTGTTTATATTTCTGACCAGAACTATGCTTTCCCAACTTTTTTATCTGCAATTCAAGCAAGAAAGTTCGCACAAGCCGACACTGATGTATTGGTGTTAATGTCAGAAAAAGTTGAGGATTTTCCTGACTTAAAAGCGCTGCTAGAAGAAGAGGGAGTGAAGTTAATAGATTCGTCAGAAGCGCTTACAAATAGTTTAGCTAAACTGGATGACACTTACTTTCAAAAAGCGATTTCCAAAACAGCGATGGGGCGACTTTTGTTGCCGCAGATACTACCAGAACAATATCAGCAAATTATTTATTTGGATGGAGATACTCAGGTTTGGGGTCCTCTACAAACACTTGAAGCTTATGATGTGCCTAAAGGCAAGTTTCTTGCAGCGCCAGACTATTTGAGTATTGAGCAATACTTACACGGTCAACCGTTACAAAGGTTTTTCAACTCAGGGGTCTTGAAATTTAATCGGGATGGGTGGATAGGTCAAGAAGCATTTGATTTATACCTTGATTTAACAAGAAAAAAAACACGTCTTAAATTTCATGATCAAGAAGTGCTGAATAGGCTTGGAAAAGATAAGCTGATCTATATCAACAGTAAATGGAACTTTCCCAAACAGTTCTTACATCTTCTAAAGTCAAATACAGAGCAACCCTCGATTGTCCACTTTATGGCAAACCCTAAACCTTGGCATGGTGCTTACTACCCATGGACGAAAGATGAATATCGTAGTTATCAAGCACTCAAGGCTAAGTCCCCAGTGTTCGACAAGTATTACCCTAAGGTTTCGCTTAGCAGAAAACTGATTTATCGTTACCGATCAATCAAGTCCTCTTTATTAGCGTCGCCATCCTCAGTCGAGCAAGAGCGTATGGCAGATTTGCTAAAAAAAGAATTCAAAATATAGTGCTAATTCCGTTTAAATGATCAACTCATTGAGTGAAAATATGAAATCTAATATCATCGTTGCGACTAAGGGAAGGCCCAAAGAAACCTTTCAACTACTGTCATATTTATCACGTCAAACCTATCCTACTGACAGTATTGTAATCGTGGGTCATGTGGCAGAAGATATCGCTGGGTTAGAAAGTCACCCGCTGACACAGTCTGGAGTGGCTACCCTGCATCTTTCGCCAATGGGTTCATGCCATCAGAGAAATACAGGCCTTGAAGTTCTTGCAAAAGCACTAAAAGATACACCTGATCATGAATGGATGGTTGTATTTTTTGATGATGATTTTAGGCCCGCTGTGGACTGGATCGAAAAATGTGTCGCATCCTTTCTTAAGGATAGAAATCTCATTGGCATTACAGGTTATGTGGTTGCAGATGGGGTTACAAATGGGGGCTACGATGAGCAACAAGTAACCCGCTATTTGAATAAAGAGGTAGTCGCTGAAAATACTGCTGAGCCTGAACATGCCGTTACCAGTCTTTATGGCTGCAATATGGCTTTTTTAGGTAGTTATGCGAGCAAAGCCAGATTTGATGAAAATCTGCCATTATATGGCTGGCTCGAAGATGTTGATTATTCTTACCAAGCGCTTAAGTATGGCAAGCTACAGTACATTCCGGATTGCACTGGCGTACACATGGGGGTCTCTAGTGGGCGCACCTCTGGTGTGCGTTTCGGCTACTCTCAGATTGCAAACCCTACCTTCCTAATAGCGAAAGGAACAATGCCGACTCAGCACGCGTTGATACAACTCTCAAAAAACTTTTTAGCAAATGTTTTCAATACTTTGTTAAGTAAAAAAAAGTACCGTCAACGTTTATATGGTAATTTTTGTGCCATTAAAGACATTGCATTATTTCGATGCAAACCTAGCAACATTTTAGATATCAAGCAATGACAACTTTATTTCTTACGAGCAGAACTATAGATTAAGAGCAAGATGCTATGAAAGCTTACATTATCGTCGCGACCAAAGGGCGTGCAAAAGAAACTTACGAGCTATTAAACTCATTGCAAAAACAGACACATCCTATTGAACAAATAATAGTAGTAGGCAGTGAGATATTAGACACAGATGGACTGGATAGTCACCCATTAGCATTATCAAATGCAGTCACTGTACACCACTCCAATCCAGGTCTAACTACACAGCGGAATGCTGGTTTAGACCTTTTACGTTTTAAATATACGGCGGGGTTGCCACAGGATAGTTGGTTTGTCGTTTTTTTAGATGACGACTTCAGGCCAGCACCAGATTGGGTGGCTGAGTGCGCGAATGGTTTTCAAACATATGCTAAAGCGGTAGGAATAGGTGGCTGTGTACTGGCGGACGGAATCACAACAAAAAAAGGCCTCACCGAGGCCGAGGCTAGTTCATATCTCAATGGTTACCTAACGCCAAATGACCATTTTTGGTCTGGAAAACATACACGAACTGTATCAGATCTTTATGGATGCAATATGGCATATCGTGGGACTTTTGCATTGAATGAGCGCTTTGATGAAAATTTGCCATTTTACGGGTGGCAAGAAGATGTTGATTATTCCATGCGCGCCTCCCAAATTGGCGAGCTTATTTACCTACCAAGGGCAAGAGGTGTTCATCTGGGCGTTACTGGTGGTAGAACCAGTGGTTTACGCTTTGGTTATTCACAGATTGCAAATCCAACTTACTTGTTGAAAAAGAATTCCATTAAATTAAGAAAAGCAATCTTGTTGATGACTAAAAATATTTTATCGAATGTTTTTAGGACGATTACATTCAATACAAGTAAAGATTATCGTGGCCGACTTTATGGTAATTATTTGGCTTTTTGTGATTTTTTACGCGGCCAATGCCATCCACTTAATGTTAAAAAGCTCTAACTTAAATGCAGTGTAACCGTGTAGTTATCATCAACGATTTTTCGTCCCCTAATGGTGGCGCTTCTGCGATTGCCTATGAAAATGCCATGCTGATGTCTGAATTGGGTATCCCAGTGACGTTTATCTCGGCAGATGGCGGAGAAAGTACACTGGCGAATAGCGCCAACATTACCTGTATCAGCCTTGAGGGTGATGCTTTGAATCCAGATGAGCCACTGAAGGGAATGTTGTCGGGCCTACACAATGCAAAAGCTAAAGCATTTATGCAGGATTGGATTGATCAATACGATCAACCAGGCACTGTTTATCATGTGCATTGCTGGAGCAAAGTTTTTTCACCCAGCTTGTTTTTAGCTTTAAAACCAGTTGTTAACAGATTGGTTATTCATGGTCATGATTATTTTCCGGCATGTCCCAATGGCGCTTATGTGCACTATCCAAGCAATGAAGACTGCAGTCTTAAACCAGGCTCGATAAGTTGTTTAGCTAGTCAATGTGATCAACGTAGTTATTTACATAAGCTCTGGCGTTTTGGAAGAGGTGTGTTACGGGAACAATGGGTAGACTTTAGCCAGACGCAAGCAAAACTGGTGCTGCTGCACGAGAGCATGCGTGAGTATTTTTTGCGGGCAGATTTTGAGCCCCACAATCTGAAATTGATCGCCAACCCAGTCAGGCCGTATGCAAATGAAAGAATCAAAGCCGAGGACAATACAACGTTTGTTTTTATTGGTCGCGTAGTTCCAGAAAAGGGCGTTGATACATTTTTGGCAGCAGTGACTCAACTTGGGTTGCCAGCTAAAGTCATTGGCGATGGTGAGAGTTTAACGCAACTAAAGCAAGATTACCCTGGAGTCACTTTTACTGGGTGGCAAAATCAGTCTGATATTGTTGATCATTTAAGCACAGCGCGTGTCGTCGTTATGCCGTCTAAATTACGCGAAACATTTGGTTTGGTCTCTGTCGAGGCTTTGGGCAGTGGCTTGCCGGTAATCGTTTCGGATAAATCGCCATTGGCGCATGAAATAGAGCAGCTTGGCATGGGGTATCAAGTGCAGCCAGACAATGTGGACGATTTGGCACAAAAAATGCAGCAGTTAGCAATAGAGGACGTTACAGCCCACTCGATGAGTGAAAAAGGTTTTTCTCAATGGCAGCGCCTTGCGCTGACCCCTCAGCACTGGGGGCAGAAGCTGCGTAAACTCTATGAACAACTACTAGAAGATGCAAAGAATGAATAGGTAGCAGAACTACATGCAGACTATGAAAGTTTTCGTACATTTATCAACAGGACAGAATGCTCATGAGTGGGAGCAACTGTGGCGTGATAAAAAGCTAATTGGATTTAACGACCCATCTCCATACGGATATGCGCGCGCCAATGCATTAGGTTGTGATGTTGTGTTTTCTAAAGGAAAGCCTGAAAGTCATCTTGAAAAGTACTTTAGATGGTTTTTAAGACTCTGCTTAGGTTTTGACTATATACATGCTTTGAATAATAAGACTGAAATTTATCAGTCAGATATAGTTTGGACCCACACTGAAACACAATATCTCGCAGTGGCTTTGATGTTTTTATTAAACCCAAAATTAGAGCGCCCAAAGTTAATAGGTCAGTCAGTTTGGTTATTTGACCAATGGCATAAGTTATCATGGCCTAAAAAAATATTTTTCAAAAAACTGATTGAATTTGTCGATGTGCTGACGGTGCATAGCACTGAAAATCTGGCTTATGCCAATAAAGTTTTGCCTAATAAACATATCGAGTATGTGCGTTATGGTATTCCATCTGAAATGAAATACCCATTTAACAACAAACTACAGACACCTATAGAGGTGCTTGCGCTTGGAAATGATAAGCATAGAGACTGGGAAACACTGATTAAGGCACTCGGTAATGAAGCTGATCTTAATTTAACAATCATTACTACCCAACTAAAACCAAGCGAATATCTGCAATATAAAAACATCCAGATTGTCCGCTTAAATTCGCAGGATGAATTAATTAAGCACTTTAACCGCACCAATATCATGGTTATCCCACTAAAAGAAAACATGCATGCTAGTGGTATTACTGTTATGCAAGAAGCCGCATTGATGGGGGTGCCGATAGTCGTTTCTGACACAGGTGGACTAAGAGACTATTTTGATGAAAGTTGCGTTAACTTCATTCCGGTCAAAAATGTAAAAAAATTAAGAGAAGCAATACTTACACTATCAAAAGATCCTACCCAAATGGCTTTGTTAGCAAACAATGCACAATCTAGAATCTGCTCAGGTAAAATTGACTGCCAAGCGTATATTCAGAGGCATGTCGAGCTTAGTAGGGCTTTGTTAAAAGGCGCTGTCAGCACTAAAACGTCGCAAACTAAGCAGTCTGCGTAAAAAATATCATAAAACAACAGTTTTCTTCTAAATTAGGTAGCCTGCCTAAATCATTGCAATCTAATTGTCACAATTGGCTTTTAGAATCTATAATAATTTTTCTATACATCATTAGAAGAATGCGACAAAAATGAAAACTAAGTCTTTGAAAATCTCATCTAAGTCTGTTCAAGCAGGCTTCACTTTACTAGAGTTGCTAGTCGTAATGGTTATTATTGGCCTGCTGGCAGGCTATGTTGGTCCTAAATATTTTGATCAAATCGGCAAGTCTGAAACCAAAACGGCTAAAGCCCAAATCAACGCCTTAGGTAAAGCCTTGGATCAATACCGCATTGACACAGGGCACTACCCAAGCACTGAGCAAGGCCTTGCTGCGCTAAACCAACAATCTGCTGATGAAAGCAAATGGGAAGGGCCATATCTTAAGAAAAAAGTACCAAATGATCCATGGGATCGACCGTACTTATACCGTGCACCAGGTGAACACGGAGACTATGATTTGTATAGTCTAGGTAAAGATGGTCAAACTGGCGGAAAGAAAGAATCTCAGGATGTTACCAACTGGTAGCATGACTGAGGTGCGCTCATGTAATTTGTATGCAGTATCAGGTTAAGGGTGTACATGGGCGCGATATTGTTACCATTGAGGTCGCAGCCAGCCATACAGACGACGCATTGACACAAGCGCGGGCAAGGGGACTTACCCCTTTGTCGGCCAAGGCTGTCGATAATCAATCCTTTAAAGTTAAAAATAAATTTCCATTAAGCCTCTTTACTCAAGAATTATTAGCGTTGGTAGATGCTGGTTTAAACTTGGTTGAGGCTATCGAAGGTTTAGCTGAAAAAGAATCTAGAACAGAAGTTAAAGCAGTGATTGACCGACTGTTAGGTGCTTTACAGCAAGGTAAAACCTTTTCAACTGCATTGTCAGAGCAAAGTAGTGTTTTTCCTACCTTGTATATTGCAACTGTTAAAGCCAGTGAAAAAAGTGGTGACTTAGCAGAGTCACTCACGCGTTATGTGGCTTATGAGCTACAAATTGATGAGCTTAAGAAAAAAGTTATCAGTGCCTCTATTTATCCTGCGTTGCTGGTCATTGTTGGCGGGCTGGTAATTTTATTTCTACTCGGTTTTGTCGTGCCCAAATTCAGCACTATTTATGAAGGCACGGGGGACGACCTGCCATGGTTGTCTCAGGTGTTGATGTCATGGGGGCAGTTGTTAGCAAATCATGGTCAGACTTTGTTGCTAATCAGTGTGGCAGCAATTGTTTTGCTTATTGTTGGCATGATGCAACCTGCCTTCAAGCGTGCGGTCATTTCATTGTTGTGGCACATTCCCACATTTGGCGACAAGCTCAAAATATATCAATATGCCCGTTTTTATCGAACGCTAGGCATGTTACTCAAAGGAGGCACGCCAATTTTACCCGCCATGCAATCAGCCAGAGGGTTACTCGATGTTAGCTTGCAGGCACAAATGCAACAGGCAGAACAAGAAATCGGTGAAGGCCAGAGCATTTCAACAGCGCTAGATCATGCTGAACTCACCACACCCGTTGCATTACGCATGCTGCGCGTTGGAGAGCGGGGAGGTAACATTGACGATATGATGACGCGCATCGCTACATTTTATGATGAAGAATTATCACGTTGGATTGACTGGTTCACCAAGCTGTTTGAGCCGTTATTGATGTTGGTGATTGGTTTGGTGATTGGCTTAGTTGTTTTGCTGTTATACATGCCAATTTTTGAACTCGCTGGGAGTATTCAATAATGCTGGCGCAAACAACATTAAATCAGGAGCACATTGACGAGGCGCAGAAACTCGCGACGCAGCAGAACCGACGAGTCATTGAAACGCTGGAAGAAGTCTTGCAGCAAGAGCAATCCGTATTCCTGTCTCAACTCAGTCAGGCATTTCATTATCCATCGCTCAGCATGCAAGAGATTCATGCACTTACGCCGGCATTTGACACCATTCCCTTTGCAATGGCGCAGCAGAAAGAATGTCTGGCCTTTGAGGATGAATCAGGGCAGTTGCTGTTGGTTTTTGCCGACCCGTTTAACACACAACTTAAAGAGTGGGCGATCACAGCCATTCAACAACCATTTGAATGGCGCTTGGCACACCTCAAAGATATTGCAGCGTTTTTAGCCAAACATGAAGAAAACTTGCGCGCCATGGATGGCTTGCAGCAAAGTGCGCAAACGGCATCTACGGCACCAGATGAGGCTGTTGTAGCAGAGTTATCACTTAAGAGCATCCATGAAGATAGCAACCCAACGATTAAGCTTGTTAACTCAACGCTTTACGATGCTCTAAAAAGCAAAGCAAGTGATATCCATTTGGAAAGCAATGCCAATGGCTTATCGATTAAATACCGTATTGATGGAGTCATTGCGCAAATGGGCGCGGTGCAAGGGTTAGATAAAGCTGATCAAGCGATTTCCCGTATCAAAGTCATGGCGCAGCTGGATATTGCAGAGCGTCGCATTCCGCAAGATGGGCGTTTTAAGGTGAATATTCAGCAACGCGAAGTAGATTTTCGTGTGTCGATCATGCC
>SPJL01043742.1_pt1 | contig 10245 bp, 13 predicted proteins | sample 3741751 | NCBI WGS metagenome assembly SPJL01 (sample SAMN10925998, study PRJNA522277) | cold seep metagenome | isolation source: Elba SIP-enriched marine methane seep metagenome, extraction at timepoint T3 | place: Italy: coast of Elba, Mediterranean Sea
CGCGTGCCAAAGGCGGGACCTTATTTTTGGACGAGGTTGCCGAGCTTTCTTATGATCTGCAAGCTAAGCTTTTGCGCGTATTAGAATCAGGCGACTTTATCCCCATTGGTGCCGAGAAGCCAGTCAAGGCCGATGTACGCATTGTTACCGCCACACATAAAGCCCTGCGACAAGAAGTCCAACAAGGCCGGTTTAGACAAGACCTGCTTTATCGCTTGCGCGTTGTACCAATATTCATCCCGGAGCTTAAGGCACGCCAAGGTGATATTCCCGTGTTAGTACAACACATACTGCAACAACTGTTTACCCAAGAAACCATGCCTAAAATCGATAAAATCGCAATGGATCAACTGATGCGTTATGACTGGCCTGGCAATGTCAGAGAGCTGAAAAATGCCATTCAATATGCCTTGGTGATGTTTGATGGTAAGACGATTACCAGTGCGGACTTACCTGACGAAACAGCACAGCATGATCGTGTAGAAAAAACAGTCGCTGTACTACCAAAGGCTAAAAGACAAGTCAGCACAGCAGAGATTCAACAAGCCATTGATGCCTGCGATGGCAACTTAACACAGGCGGCTAAGCGTTTAGGGATAGGCAGAACGACCTTATGGCGCAAGCTTAAACAATCCGCAGACTGATTAAGCGGCTTGCAAGACAAAGTTTTCAGCTTCTGGGTGACCACACCAAAAATGGTAATACTCTCGCACAACCTCTAAGAATAATTTACGACTGTTTTTAATCTTAAACAACGGCAACGTACTATCCACCACCGTACGATAGGTCTGGTGATTTTTATCCGGGCAGTTACGCAAGCGCAACATAGTGATCTTAGCAAGTTTTGAACGCACTGCGATCAAATCATCGCCCGCACCTGCGTTTTTGAGTGCTTGTTTATAGGCTTTCAGCGGCCATAGTTCAGCGTTGTCAAACTTCTCAACTTTTAACGTATCGGTGAGTTTTTCCATGGTCATCGGCTCAGGCATCCAGCCATCGTCTTCTTTGGTATAGACTTTATTTTTGTTTTTTTCAGCAATTACTTTGATGTCTTCGACCCAAAAGTGATAAAACTCTCGCGCAGTGGACAAAATAAACGGCCACTCATCCGCTGGCTTACGCTCAACAAACGTCTCAATCACAGTACGATAGCCATTACCATCCAACTGCTGATCGGCCAGAATGCCACCAAGCTCATCCAGAATCGTTTCTCTGGCAGCAATATTGTATTCATCCACGCCATTTTTCTTCAAAATAGCTAAATAGGCATCTATCGCGTTTTGCTCTCTTGTATTTTCCATCACTGGCCCAATCATTAATTTGTTACACTCTTGCTTGGCAGGCCTCCCCTACCAGCGCGTGATTAAGAATATTGTAGGCTTTGGGGATGAATTTCATCTGACAAATAATACGGCCTATTAAGGCTAATTATGCGTTTAAGCACTAAAACAAACTGCACAATAAAAAAACATGGAACTCTCTTTTATTATCGTTCTGCTGGCACTTGGCTGGTTTTGGCTAGATAGCCTGTCTAAGCGCGAACGCGCCATCAATCTGGGCCGCGAACTGGCCAGCAAGTTTAGTCTGCAATTATTGGACGAGACAGTCAGCATGAAAGAAATCACGCTAAAGCGTAATACGCGCGGCCACCTACAGTTTAAGCGCACCTATCATTTTGAAGTCAGCACACATGGTTCTGACCGCATGCAATGCCACCTGACTTTATTGGGTAACCAGCTCGAAGACTGGCACATCCCACCTTATTTACAAGCTTATTAATTATGAATCCATCACACGACACGCTACACCGCTTTTTATTTAAAAACTCACCGATTCGTGGTAACCATGTCAGCCTTAATTTAAGTTATCAAAAAGCGCTGCAACACCAACAAATGCCCGAAGCACTTAAAAAAGCACTTGGCGAGCTGATGGCTGCCAGTGCGCTGCTCACAGCCACACTTAAAATGGAAGGCTCGCTGATTATGCAAATCCAAAGCAAAGGCGTGCTTAAATTATTAGTAGTGGAATGTAACTCAGACTTTGGCTTGCGTGCCACAGCCAAGTGGGATGGCGACATTGCCGATGATCAGCACCTGTTTAACTTAGTCGAACAAGGTCAGTTTGCGATCACCATCGACCCAAAAGACAAACAAGCCTATCAAGGCATCGTCCCGCTAGAGGGTGAAAGCATTGCCGAAGTGCTACAAAACTATATGTATCGCTCAGAACAAATTGACACTCGGCTCTGGCTTCACAGCGATAACGACACGGCGGCAGGCTTGTTGATTCAAAAATTACCAGACACGACCAACCAGACAACCATGACCTCTGAGCAAAAGGCCGAGCAGATTGAAACCTGGAACCGACTTGGTATTTTGGCAGACACGATTACGCCAGAAGAGTTATTGTCTTTGGACGCGCAAACCATGCTAACGCGCTTGTTTCACGAAGAAGACATTGAACTCTTTGAGCCGCACCATGCGCACTTCTTTTGCCGCTGTTCACGCCATGCTGTCGCGAACATGCTGCGCACGCTGGGCGAAGCCGAAATCAACAGCATTATTGCTGATGAAGGCAAGATTGACATTCACTGCGATTATTGCAACCAGCACTATGTCTTTGACGAAGTGGATGCACAAGAATTGATATTGAGTGAGATAGAAAATACTGGCGACAGTCCGCAAGATAAGCTGCACTAACAATAAAACCAGCGTGACCACTATCATTCTGGCAATTGTCGTCATCCACCTTGGATGCTATGGATGCCCATTCAGCCTAGACTACGCGCACTTGCTACGCAATTCACCTTATTCATGAGAATGATGAGAGGTAAGGTTTAGTGCTAACGAAACCGTCATTCCCGCAACAGCGAGAATCCACTCTAACAGCCTAAGCACCAACTGCCAAAGACTGGCGATAGCGCTCAAACAACACCACCGCAGTAGCCGCCGCCGCATTAAGTGACTCCACCCCTGCCTTTGATTGTTGTGCCATTGGGATAGTAATACGGTGGTCACAAGCATTAGCCGTGGCATCTTTTAACCCCCTACCCTCGTTGCCAATCACAATCGCTGCTGGCTGCGAAAAATCTTGGGCATAAAGTGATTCGCCATCCATCACTGTGGCATAGCTGACTAAGGCACTGTTGGCAATGTGTGCCTGCAAATCCACACGCTCAATCACAGGCAACACAAACTGCGCCCCCTGCCCGCCGCGCAAACACTTGGGCGACCAAGCCTGCGTACAAGCCGTACTGAGATACACCACATCCACACCAGCCGCTGCTGCCGTGCGCATCAAGCTGCCTAAATTCCCAGGGTCTTGAATGTCCTCAACCAACAAAGCACAATGAACGGTTTCAGGCTCTGGTATCACAGGCACCTCCACCAATGCCAAAATACCCGTACTACTCGCCACAGGCGTTAGCTCCGCAAAGAGCAAGGTTGGCAGCATCACAATCACATCTTCTTCAAATTGCTGCATCAATGCCACTGCTTCATCACTGCTCTTACCCTCAGGGATAATCAGTTTGACTGGCTCACCAAATAAATCCAGATAACTCTCAATCAAATGCACGCCGTCAAGCAACGTCAGGTTTTCTGAGCGCCGATACTTAGCGTTATCCGCCACTTTTTTAAACTGTTTAAAGACGTTGTTATCGCGCGAGGTAATGTGTTTAAAAGCCATGCGGCTATTCTAGCCTAAATTGTTAAGCCAAGAGATTACTTAATGGGCTTTTTACCCCATCCGCACCCTGCTTAATCACATGCGTGTAAATCTCAGTGGTCTTTACATCGGCATGACCAAGCTGTTGTTGTACTGTGCGAATATCCGCGCCATTTTGCAATAAATGAGTGGCAAATGAATGTCGCAATGTATGTGAGCTGACCGACTTACGAATACCAGCCTTTTGCGAAGCACGCTTGATCGCTTTATTAATACCAGTCTCATCAATATGATGACGGCGAATCTGCTTGCTTTGCGGGTCGACACTTAGTTTGGCAGAAGGAAATAGATATTGCCAATTCACAGACTTATTTGCATGCTTATATTTTCTTTCCAGAGCGTCTGGCATCCAAACACCTGAGTATTCCGCATTTGGTAAATCGTCTTGCAAAAAAAGTTCAACCCGGTCAACCTGACGCGCAATGGCTGGAATCAATTCTGGTGCCAGTGTCGTTAATCGATGCTTAAACCCTTTACCATTCCAAACCTGAATTTGTTTTAAGTTCACATCAATATCCTTAACCCGCAACCGCACCAGCTCCATCAAACGCAAACCAGAACCATACAACAACCCAATTGGCAATTTATAATTCGCATCCAATTCACTCAATAGCTGCATCACTTCATCTTGAGTCAATACAGTAGGCAATTTTGGCTGACGTTTAACCCTAGCAAACTGTGAAAAATCGCCAATCGGCAAATTTAAATACTTGTTATATAAAAAAGATAACGCATTTAAGGCAATTTTTTGAGTAGAAGCAGCCACGTGACGCTTTGTAGCAAGGTGTGTTAAAAAAGCCTCAATATGAGACCGATTTAGCTCTTTAGGATGTTGTTTATCGTGAAAATAAATATAAGCCCGCACCCAGTATAAATAGCTCTCAATAGTACGCTTACTGTATCGCCTAACCAGCATATATTCACGTAAAGAATGTAGAAAGGGAGACCGTGACACACATCACCATTGATTAAAAAATATGCTATATTTATAGCATAAAAGAATATAGTTAACTAGGACGCCATCCTAGTTAACAGTTCTTTCGAATAACGAATTATCAAAAAAACATTAATATTCATATAGTTAAATTTTGTTAAAAATATCAAGCTTTGAAAACAAGGAATCCTAGTAATAATAAAAACTAGGATGGTGTCCTAGTTTTCATACTGTTAGACGAAGAAAGATGACAAAGATTAACTTACCTACAGAGTTCTATGAAAATGCAAGAAAATTGCGTATTTATAGAGGAAAGCTGGCATCTTCAATCGGTTTGCTTGTAATGCAATTTAACTCTATTGAGCATGATATAGGTGAATTGCTTGCTGTATTTTTAAAACGAAATAGCCAGGATGATTATTTTAATAACATATCAATCATGACTGCCGCGTTAAGCTTTTCACAAAAATTGGATATGCTTTCTGCATTGTATCTAAAAAGATATGAAAGCAACCAAAGGCAATGCGAAGTATTTAGAAAGATAATCATAAAGCTGTCAAAGTTCGAGGAATATAGAAATACACATATTCACTCTCGTTGGGGCACTCGATCATTTGGTGATTCTGAATTTAAAAGATTTAAACCTAATGTCAAAGGAAGAAAAGGATTGCGCAATGCTGAAGAAGTAGTTGATTGGAAAGAAATTAGAGAAAAGTGCAAAGAGATGAGTGAGTTCAATTGCAATGAGCTTTTTGAAATATATCGTGGTTGTAGTGAGTATTGTGAAATGTCAGAAGAAACATTATCAAAGCTAGAGAATCGTCTAACATTTGGGTCCAGCCGACCTTCGGGTCGCTAGCGCTTCCCTCGTCGGCTGACCCACGGCGTTAGGCGGCAATATGAATCGAGGTATTGATGACGAAAGTTGAAATTTCTGTAGAGAAAGATGAGGAAAATCAGAGACCGATTCCTACTATTTGGAGATCAACTTTTTCAAGAATCGTAGATGCCTTTACAAAAAAAGATTATTCCTTATCCAACGGAGTAGCGGGTGTCTCTTCAGTTTCAGATGAAACAGCGACTCAAATTAAAGAGTACATCCAAGATTACGGAGAAGAATTGGTTCAGCTATCTGATGAAAGTTGGGATTCTTCAATATGCATTTGGACGGGAACCCATTGGGATGTTCTTATAGACCTATGGACTGCTGGTGAGGGACGCAGCGACTTGGTACTTGGTGCTCAAGTCACAGAAGAAAATAGTAGGTACGTAATCGATATCGGCATGGTATATGTGCCATAAATTTATAAAGGCGCCTAACAAGGCAAGGCAAAATTGCCCTGCGGGCTGGACTCGCTACGCTCGCCTTTGCTTGCGGCGTTATGAGTCATCATCTAATAAACAAAGGAGATTGTAATGAGTGAATTTATCGGAACATTTTCTTACAGGAGCTTATTGAGAGATCCTGATCTAACTAAAGAATTTAACGATCTTAGATTTGGGGCGGAAACGCTAATAATTAGCGTTAGCGGATCTGGAGAAGTTTCTGGGAGTTTAGGAGGAGAAGGTTGGTCTCTGGGTCTCTCGGGAAGATGTAGAGAAAATGAGATCAAATTTCAGGGAAGAGGAGTTATTGGGGGAGATGAGTGGGTTTACGACTATCTCGGCTACATGTCTCCGCGGTGGCCTAATGGTATCGATGAGATACCAGCAATTGTAGGAACTATAGTTCGATCTGTTGATCATTCAAATGGACAATCAAAAGCTGGTCTGGTCGCGTCTTGGTACGCGGTTCAAAATTAGGAGGGAAAGTCATGAATATCTATAAGACCATAACACAATTAATCAAGTTTTTAATTATTGCTCTCCTTCCTCTTGTTGCATCTGCAAATGAATTGTGGAAAGAACCACAGAGTACAGAGGAAGCAATATTTAATCCTGACTCCTACGCTTGGAAACTGTTTGTGGCACTAAACTGGCCTGCTGACATGGTAGCTAGAAAGGCAGACCCAAATAGGAAATTTGGTGAAAATGACTATGTCGTTTGGGAGTCATGGAAACTATCCAGCGGGCCAAATGATGAAGTTTTTCTCAAAGATGGGAAGGATCCAGGTGAGTGGGTCACCGGTTCAAAAATAGACCGATCTAATAAGGCAAAGAGTTTCGAAGACTTACCTTTACAGCAGTTGATATTGCGTTCAAAGTCGGATTTTCACGTGAAGTTCGATCCCCCTTCTATTGAAGGTGCAAGTGGTAACGAAAATCACCTAAACAAAGAAGCTTATGAATTCATAAGAACAAATGAGTTGTACCATATTGGTGGCCAGGAAAAACTGTTTGAAAAGGCTAAAGAATTAAGAGCTGAAGCCACGAATAAATATGATAATTCTGGAGTCATTCCGGAAATTCATCAGTACAGAAAGAAGCTAATAGATTTTCCGGTCGAAGCAAAAGAAGTTAAAGCTCAGTGGAGAGTAATTGAGGATTCACAGAAGCATAAGTATAGGTGGCATAAGGATGAAGCAACTGGGAAGTTATATGGTTTGACAGCGCTCCATATAACAACCAAAGACTTACCAAACTGGTTGTGGGCAACATTTGAACATGTTGATAACCCAAGCCTTCCTGATGCGGAAGACTGGATAGTCGCGTCCAATGATTCTTCTGCGACCTCTAATGGGTATCCAAATGGCTTGGGTATTGAGGGTACTTTCTGGGAAAACTATAGATTACGAGGAACGCAAATCGAATTTACTGACCCTACAGGAAAACCAACGATCCTAGCAAATTCACAAATCGAAAAGGGCTTTCAAACAACTTCATCATGCATAACCTGTCACGCCATGGCCGCAATAGGGTCTAGAGTGGATGAACAAAAAGGAGCTAACCGACTAGCTATATTCCAAGATGTACATTTGATTAAAGGTAAAGACGCTGTAGTAATGGGGCCTGTAGGATCCCCGGACTATTCGCTGTTTGAAACTAATGTTCGACTGTTTCTACAGGGGGAAGTAGTGGGTGATGTGAACTACATACAGACAGATTTTGTTTGGTCACTAATGCGAGCAAAAAGGAAGCCAGAATAGGGGATAATTATGAGTCATGTATCTTTTGAATCCGATATAAAACCGCTTTTTAGGTACAAAGATATTAATGCTATGAGAAATAGATTTGATTTGTCTTCTTATGACGATGTAAAAGCTAATGCGGATTTGATCTTCTCTCGAATTGACGACGGGACCATGCCTTGTGATAGTCCTTGGGAAGAAGACAAGGTTAGTCTATTTACATCTTGGATAGAGGGCGGCTGCAAGCCTTAACTCATAACAAAAAGCTGCAGCCGATCGCCTTTGGCGACCGCTGAGCTTGGCGTTATGTGTTATCAGTAATATCACAAGGATAGTTTATGATACTTTTGATTAGCGGACTGCTTCTCTGGTCTATTGTTCATTTCATTCCATCGATTGGGATTTCACTGAAAGCGTCATTTATAGATCGCTTTGGCGAAAAGGTTTACACAGCAATATTTTCAGTACTCATCGTTTTATCGTTAGTGCTTATAGTTTTTGGTTGGCGTAGCACTGTGCCAAACTATTTATATACGCTACCCGCTTTTGTTAAACCTCTATCTTTAATATTGCTTGTTATTGCTTTCTTTCTATTTGGTGCTGCAAAGCATGAAACAAGAATCAAGCGCGTTGTCCGTCACCCCCAATTAACCAGTATTATCGTTTGGTCATCAGCACATTTATTGCTCAACGGGGACTCTCGCTCTGTCCTTTTATTCGGTTGGTTGGGTTGCTGGGCTCTCGTAGAGATAACCTTAATCAACAAACGTGATGGTATTTGGGTAAAACCAGAAGCACCAACATGGAAGCAAGAAATCAAAGGCGGCCTTATCAGCATTGCTATTTTTATCGTTGTTGTTTTGCTCCACTCTTATATAGCTGGAGTACCGGTAAGATAATACATAACAAGGCAAGCAAGAGGGACGGACACAAGCTTTACTTTCCCCGGCCCTTCTTGCTGCGTTATACGTATACTCGCAATTAGAATCAAATTAACCGGGAGAAATATATGTCAGACTCCATCTCAACCTTCTTTGACGCATGGCAAATCGAAGAGGCAAATGATCGACTTGAAAAAATTACCAGCGCTGTAACAAAAGACATACATTACGATGATCCTCGCACGCCAGAAACTATCATCGGCATTGATGCGTTAAATGACTATGTCGGCATGTTCAGTGCGAACGCTCCAGGTTGGTCAGCAAAAGTTGTCAATAACGACTCAACCGCTGGCGTGACTCGAACCAAAGTCACTTTTAGTGGAGTTGGCCCTGATGGTGCTGAGAAAGTTCAATTTGGGCAATATTTTGTAGAAAAAGAAGGCGAGTTAATATCACGCATGGTGGGTTTTGTTGGTACTGGTGAACAGTAATAATCTGCTTAATGTATGCCAGGTGCATCAGGTGGTTGTTATTGTCGCTGAAAAACGCGGCCGGGCACTAGGAGGCAACATTTGACTGATAGAATCTCGGCAATATCAGACTTTATACTACAGCTAGATGCTTTGAAGACTGTGAATCGTCGCACTTACATCAATAGTGGCGAAAGGGTCGAAAACTCAGCAGAACACTCATGGCATTTAGCAATGGCATGCTGGGCTTTCGCAGAGTTGCTACAAGATCATTATGATGTGCAAAAGCTCATTAAGCTTGCCCTACTCCATGATCTGGGTGAAATAGGCGCTGGAGACACTTTTCTCTATAGCAATAAAAGAGATAGTGCTCATATTGCAGAGCGTGAGAGTGTAAAACAAATTGCCTCACATCCTGGCAACCCAATTAGGGATATTGTCGAACTCTGGGAGGAACAAGAGGCTGGCGAAAGTAAAGAAGCAAAACTACTCAAGGTCATTGATCGCCTATTGCCATTTCTTCACAATATCACCAGCGAAGGCCGTGCATGGAAAGACAACGGTATACATAAGAGCCAAGTATTAAAGATGCATCAGTTTATTGAAACTGAAAGCCCAGAAATCTATGGTTGGTTTATTGCAAAACTTGACTATGCTGTTGAACAAGGCTGGCTAAATGCCTCCTAACAAACACATCAAAAACCGCTCCACTGCGTTGCGCTGGATGTCGCTGATGCTCTGCCTTTTATGTGGGTGTCAGTCGTCTACAAATCGAGAGACTATATAGTGAAAGAAATTACTAGAATCAATCATCTTGGCTTAAGAGTTAAAGACTTAGATACCTCCAGAGCTTTTTACGAGAAATTAGGGTTTATATTTATAGCTGGACCAATTGGACCAGAACCAGTGGCGATAATGGAACACCCCTCAGGCATTAATATAAACTTTATTCTTAACGCTGACCCTACGTGTTCAGAAAATATACTGATGGATAGTCCAATAAAACATACTGGATACACGCATGTGGCGCTAGAGGTAACGAGTGCCGAGTCGGCACTAAAGGCCATAAAAGCGCTAGGTATTACAATTACTGAAGAGGTTGAATTTGAGGGCGCTAAATTCTTTTTTATAAGAGACCCTGATATGAATGTCATCGAGTTTCATCA
>SPJL01000135.1_pt1 | contig 10235 bp, 7 predicted proteins | sample 3741751 | NCBI WGS metagenome assembly SPJL01 (sample SAMN10925998, study PRJNA522277) | cold seep metagenome | isolation source: Elba SIP-enriched marine methane seep metagenome, extraction at timepoint T3 | place: Italy: coast of Elba, Mediterranean Sea
CTATATGCAAAATATCGGCACGCTAGGTGATGGCAAAGAATCCCGCGCCTATGGCATCAACAACAACGGCAAAGTGGTGGGCTGGTCGAATACTCAGGCCGATGGTCTGGATCACAAGGCCTATGTCTATGACATGGAAACCGAAACCATGTCGGCATTAAGCGGCCCACTCTTAGGCGGTGAACGTTCCTTCGCTTTTGATATAAACGACAAAGATCAGATCGTCGGTACTGCGACCACTACTGATGGTTCTGCATTTGGTTTTGTGTATAAAGACGGTGTTGCTCAAAGCGTGGGTTCCATTGATAACTCCGGTTTTTCTGAAGCAAATGCCATCAATGAAAATGGCCAGGTCACCGGCTTTTCTCTGGATGCTGACAAAAACTATTCAGCCTACATCTGGGATGAAACCAACGGCATGCAAAAAATCGATGGCATGGGCGGTGATGCAAAAGGCCATGACATTAACAACAAAGGCATGGTTGTGGGAGAAGCGCGTGACGAAAACGGTGGTCGTCATGCATTCGTCGCCATGAATGGCAAAACCTATGATCTGTATAGCCTGTTATCCCCTGCTGACCAAGCACTTTGGAAGGAATTACGCGAGGCTTTCAGCATCAACGACAAAGGTGAAATCGTTGGTCGTGGTCGTATCTGGACGGATAAAGCCAATGGTCGTAACGCGTCTCGCGCCTTTAAATTAACTGTAGTGCCGGTTCCAGGTGCCATTTTCTTTATGGCTCCAGCATTAGGCTTGCTCGGCTGGATGTCAAAGCGTCGTACTCAAGTGACGGCTTAACTGAACAACACGACAGATTAAATTGATTGGAGAAATAATATGAAAACAATATTCGCACCGTTATCGGTTTTAGCGCTGGCCTTAACCAGTGCAAGCGCACTCGCCTTACCTATGACAGACTTCGAAGACGGCACGTTGTCTGGCTGGCATAAAGGCAGCGCAGCCGCTATCCCGATGGAAGTGGGCACTGAAGCAGATGGCAACAAATACCTGAGATACATTTCAAACGGCCCGGATGCGCCTGAGCATGATAAACGTGTCACGTTCATGGCAGGCAATGATTATCGCGGCAACTACAACGCAATGGGCGCGAAAACCATTCGCACACGCATGAAAAACAACGGTCCTGTTGAATTAAGCATGCAAGCGGCATTTGGTAACACCCTGGCTGGCTTGCGTACACGTTATTCTACAGAAGCCGTTATCGTTCCGGCCGATGGCGAATGGTATGACGTGGTTTTTGACCTGGAAAGCAATCTGCACATGGTCGGTATTGGCGGTCATGGTAAATCATCAGCTGCTTTTTCTGCAGCAGAAGTTCTGGGTAACATTTCCTCATTACGTTTCCTGCACGGCGTTCTGGGTGAAGTTTACCTGGCGCGTCGCGGCCCGTTTGACGGCTACAACGCCGGTGAAGAAGTGGTTGCCGACTTGTGGGTAGACGACATTGAAGTCTCTACACTTGCGGCAGATTATGTTTCACCTGATGTATCGGCTGTGCCATTACCGGCGGCGGCCTGGTTGTTTTTAAGTGGCATCACGGGTTTGGTGGTGTCCAGAAAACGCGCCAGCTGACCTGTGTAGATCAGAAGGAAACAAAAATAGTTTAGACCTATATTTACCCTCCTGATTTTATAACAGCTTGACAATAAACAGAATCCGGCTGCACGCCTGGTTCTGTTTTTGAGTTTCTAAGACCTGATATTTTTTGAGCAAAACGTCATGAAAAATTACTACCAAACGATCCTTTTTTTCCTGTGTGTCAATGCCATTACATCTGCCCAGGCTGCCATTATACAGCCGGGCATGACCGATGATTTTGAAGACGGCACCACAGCATCCTGGGTTAAAGGCAGCAGCCCGGCAAAAAATGCATCCTCCCTGCCCCCGGTAAATATAGCCAATGATGATGACAGCAACCGCTTTTTACACGTCACGTCCATCGGTGGCAGCCCGGGCGAATCCAGCCGTGAGGCCCATTCCCGCCTGGTATTTTTTAATGAACAACAATGGACCGGCGACTTTAGTCAGATTTCTGCCATCAGCCTGCGTCTGAAAGCAGAATCTGCCAGCGAAACAGAACTATATATGCGACTCGCTGTGTACGATGATAAGTCATCCGGCAGTTACAGCCGTTATGTTTCCAGCGACTCACAAACAGTAAAAACAGATGGCTTGTGGCACACCATCGTGCTGAGTTTATTACCTGATGACCTGACCCGTTTTCGCGGTGAACGCAGCGCACAGGACGTATTAAGCAGCGTCACCCACTTGCGCCTGTTATCCAACAAGGATGAAGCCACCGCCTGGATGGTAGATAAAATTGCCGCAACGGTCAGCATTGATGATATTACCGCTATTGGCTTTGCAACTGCCCCGGTACCCGTACCCGCGGCTGCATGGGTGTTTATTTCAGCGCTCGGCATGACACTGGCCGGCCGCAAACGCAAGCCCAGCTGACGCCCTGACTTAACATCGATATGCTGTTTCGTTGTATTTGTATAGTGCTGATAGGATTCAGCTTTAATGCTGATGTGGCTGCACGCCGCATCGAGCAACTGGTGATGCCCGGCAAGCTGATTGAACATCATGCGCCGTATGAAAACCAGTGCGAAGTATGTCACGAAGATTTCACTAAAGAGGCACAGTCCGGCCTGTGTCGTGATTGTCATAATGAAATCAATTTTGATGTCGAACACAAAAAAGGTTATCACGGCGACAAACTGATCAGAGACCGCGAATGCAGTGAGTGTCACACCGACCACATCGGCCGCGATGCGGATATTGTGGTGTTTGAAACCTCAACCTTCAATCACAAACAAACCGATTTTGAACTGAATGGCTTTCACCAACAGGTACCTTGTGAAAGCTGCCATCTGGAAGACATTAAATACCGCGATGCCAAAACCGAATGCTATGCCTGTCACTTTGAAGACGAGCCGCACAAAGGCTTTTTAGGCAAGCAATGTGACGATTGCCATAACGAGGACGCCTGGCATGAACTGGATTATGAGTTTGACCATGACCAGACCGATTTTCCGTTGCGCTTTAAACACAAGGATGTCAACTGCGAAAGTTGCCATACCGAATCCATCAGCAAACTGCTCTCGGTAGAATGCGTCACCTGCCATATTGTCAATGATGTGCACGGCGGACGCTACGGTGAACGCTGTCAGGACTGCCATACCGAAATGGACTGGGACAAGGGCAAATTCGATCATGACCAGACCCGCTTCCCGCTGCGTTTCAGTCACAAGGAAGTGGTGTGCGATGCCTGCCATAAAGATCCGATTTTTGACAAGGAAATGGATAGACGCTGTGTTGCCTGTCATGCAAAAGACGATTATCACCGCGGCCAGAACGGCAAGGTCTGCGACCAATGCCATCGGCCGACCAAATGGAACAAATTTCGCTTTGACCACGACACTACGGATTTCCCGTTACACGGTAAACATAAAGACCTGGAATGCACCAATTGCCACAAAGGCGATATCTACAAAGAAGCGCTGAAAACTGCCTGCATTGGCTGTCATGCCGATGACGATGTGCATAAGGAAGATCAGGGCAAGGAATGTAGTAACTGTCATGTAGAAGACAGCTGGAATCAGAACGTCATTTTTGATCATGACATGACCGGCTTTCCCCTGGTTGGTCTGCATGCCACTACGCCTTGCGAGGAATGCCATTTATCGCATGTCTACACCGAAGCCAAGCTGCAATGTGACAGCTGTCACCGGCTGGATGATGTACACAAGGAACGGCTAGGACGCGCATGCATCACCTGTCACAACCCCAATGGCTGGGCCATCTGGGCGTTTGACCATAATACCCAGACTGAATATGAACTGGAAGGCGAGCATGAAAACCTGGATTGCCATGCCTGCCATACCGAACCGGTTAAAGGTGACATCAACATGCTCACCACCTGTTTTTCCTGCCACGAAAAGGATGACATTCATAACGGCAGCTTAACCCGCTATTGCGAGCGTTGCCATGTGACTCAGGGATTTGAGGACGTTCAACTCGTACGATGAAATGCACCCCATGACGTATTCTAATTTTCGCTACTGGTCATCCACCCTGTTATTGCTGACCCTGGTCTGGCTGACCTTTCCAGTCCTGGCTAACACTGACCAAGCCGGTTCTAACACGGGTTTTGACCACCTCAGCACCGGCTATTACCTCAGCCCGGCACATCAGGGTGTGGAATGTGAAGCCTGCCACGCTAATGGAGTATTCAAATCAACCCCGCGTAATTGTAATGGTTGCCATAACAGTTCCAGCGTGATTACTGCACTGGGCAAAAACCCGGGCCATCCCAACAGCACCGATGACTGTGAAGAGTGCCATGGCGAAACCGGCATGAACTGGGGGGAAATCAATTTCGACACCCATGATGCTGTGATCGGTGATTGCAACAGCTGCCATAATGAAAAAATTGCCTCCGGCAAACACCCTCAGCATATTCCCTCCAGCGAACAATGCGAAGACTGTCATGCCAACTACACCCATTTTAACGATGGTGTTTTCGACCATGCCGGCACCACAGACAACTGCTCCAGCTGTCATGAAGGGGTAAAAGCCACTGGCAAGACAAGCAATCACATGAATGCCACCGAAACCTGTGAAAGCTGCCATATCCCTTCCGGCTGGACCATTATTGCCAATGTGGATCACAGCGATGTGCTGCAAGCAAGTTGCATCAGTTGCCATGACAACACCATCTACACCGGTAAAAGCAGCCTGCACATCCCCAGCAGTGACACCTGCGATGACTGCCATAACACCGTGGATTTCTATGGCACCCAGTTTGATCATAGCGGCGTGGTCGATAACTGCTACAGCTGTCACGATGATGCGCACAGCGGTGCGCCCGGCAAAAATCGCCGCCACATGAATTCAAGTAACACCTGTGAAAGCTGTCATGCCACCACAGACTGGACCACCATCTCAAATATCGACCACAGCGATGTCATCCAGGGCACCTGTGTAAGCTGCCATAACAACATCATCTACACCGGCAAAAGCGCGCAACATATTCCGAGCAGCACTGTCTGTGATGACTGCCATAACACGGTTGATTTTTACGGTACATTGTTTGACCATAGCGGCGTAGTCGATAACTGCTACAGCTGTCACGATGATGCGCACAGCGGCGCGCCCGGTAAAAACCGTCGCCACATGAATTCAAGTAACACCTGTGAAAGCTGCCACACAACGACGGATTGGACAACCATTATCAATGTAGATCATGCTGATGTCCTGCAAGGCACCTGTAGAAGCTGCCATAACGGTAAAATTTCCACTGGCAAAAAAACTGGGCACATTCAGGCAAGCTCGACCTGTGACAACTGCCATAACACCTCCACCTTTGCAGGAGCGGTGGATAACGAGTCCATCACCGTCAACGACAGTGGCAACTTGCCTGCCGTCCAGGCCGTTAAGGCTGAAGCTACTGACACACCGGATAAGCAGGGATCACTGCCAACAACAGAACACATACAGACCGAAAACCCGACACAATCTACTGAACACGTGCTAACAATCACCGTCCCTGTCGTGGCCCCCCTACCCGTTACAACCCCGCACCCGGAGGTAAGTGGCACCTGTGTCAGTTGTCACAACGGACGTCTCGCAACGGGCCAAAAAAGCACCCATATTTCCAGCACTGACAGCTGCGAATCCTGCCATCAGATTAGTCACTGGAGTCCGGCCGTCACGGTTGACCACGAAACCGTCACGGGCACCTGTGTCAGTTGTCACAACAGCATCAATGCAACCGGCAAACCCAACCGTCATTTCAAAACCGCCGATACCTGTGATGAATGCCATCGCACTGAACAATGGACACCTGTGTTTCGGGTCGACCATGCGGCTGTCATCGGCGATTGCTTTTCCTGCCATAACCGCAGAAATGCGGAAGGCAAACCGACCCATCATATTTCCAGTGACAACAATTGCGATAACTGCCATGTCACCTATTTATGGGAACAGGCGGTGATGGATCACAGCAATGTCACCGGCAGTTGCTCTGTGTGTCACAATGGCGCGTCTGCACCCGCCAAATCGTTAACCCATATTGCCACCAACAACACCTGTAACGACTGTCATCGCCGTCGAACCTGGGTACCGGTTTATCGGGTGGACCATCTGGCTGTATTCGGCAGTTGCGAATCCTGCCATAACGGCCAGAAGGCTGAGGGCAAACCGGGTAACCACCCCAGTACTCATAATAAGTGCGAAGAGTGTCACCGCCCCAATGCCTGGAGCCATGTGACTTTTAATCATGACAACCTGAGCCATAACTGTGCTTTGTGCCATGCTGTAGATTTCAAAGCGCAATACCACAAGAAAACGGCCAACGGCCAGGTGCTGTATAACGCGAACGAACTCAACGATTGTGCCGGTGTCTGCCACATTTATGAGGATAACAGTTTCAGCACCATCCACAGTCGACGTGATGGGCCGGATCATCGACCACATAGAGGAGCATGGTAATGAGCCTACTTAAACAATGCTTGACTCCTGCCCGACTCAAACTGATTTTTTTAGTTTCGATTGCCGGTTCCATGCTCATTGCCAACCAGCAGTTCAAGGCCGCGCCAGTCTCCGGCCGCATTATCGAGCAGATAGATGTCAGTGATGATATTCATCGTTCCGAAATCAATATCCGCTTTTCATTTCCATTACGTTATGAAAGTCACTTTCCCAAACAACAGGGGAAGAATATTCGTATCAACTTTCGCCCGATTGCCATCAGTGCCCTTGACCTGGATGCACTGTTCAAACGTGAATCCATGGTGCCGCACAAAACCGATCTCGTCCCCCTGGAATCTGTTGTGTTTGAAAGTGATACCCTGGGCGACGAACAAACCAATCTAGGGCAACTTACAGATATCGAACGTCGCCAGAAAGAAGAAGAGCTGCGCACAGAAAGCAATTTTTACCTGATATTATCTTTCAGCCGCAATGTCGCCTTTGCTGTCGAACAAGGCAGCGATTTCAGAAGCATCGTGGTGTATGTGTGCGAACAGCATTTTTCTCAGAAAAACAAACAGTGTGAAGATTATCAACCCCGCCAGAGACAAGAAGTCCAGGACGTTCAAGAATAACATCTCACTACCGCATGAAACATACCCTCACTCTATTTAATTGCAGATGGTTGATCATTTTCTGCCTGCTGTTCAGCCAATCACTTGTGACGCAGGCTGAAGACCGTTTGCTGGAATCCATCAATGTCGACTCAAGCAGAGATGACTCGGTCATCGACCTGCGTTTAAACCAGCAGGTCAACGTGATTTCCCACAGTCCGCTGCAACGCGGTGATTTATTGCGACTGAATGTCAGACGCACCGGCAGCACATCGCAAATTGATGAACCTTCACCGATATTTGAGTCCCTGCCATGGCACCCGACGCCACAACTTCCCCTGTTTGAAGTCACGGTGGACCTGGAAGGCGCCATACTGTTCCACTTCAAACGCAGCGTGACTTTTGAACGCCTGCCCGCCACCAACTCGTTTCATATCCGCATCCGTGTATTGCATCCGGTCCGTAAAACCGAATTGCCGGAAGCCATTGCTGAACAAACAGGCAGTGAAAGCACTGAAGAAGCATCAACAGATCATGCTGACATTGAGCAAACTGAAGACCCGGTTCTGGCGGGCCTGCTGGATGAAGCCAAAAAAGCTATGCTTAACCAGGATTATCGACGCGCCATTCAGCTTTACACCAAAGTGCGACTGCAATCGGAAAACTCGGTTTACGGCAAACAGGCCCTGGAGTTTTTAGGGCTGGCGCGCGAGCGCAATAAACAATTCGCCCACGCCAAAGTGGTGTATGAAAAATATCTTAAACTCTACCCGCGAGGGGAAGATGCCGAGCGGGTCAGTCAACGGCTTACCGGCATCCTGACCGCCCAGACAGAACCCAGAGAAGAACTCAAGAAGGGTGATTCTAAAAAGGAAAACCGGGTGGGCGTGCAATGGGATACTTTTGGCAGTATCTCTCAGTTTTATAATCGAAACGAAAGCAAATTCAATACAGACCAGACCCGTCTGAACCGTTCATCGCTGCAAAACGGCCTGGACTTCACATCACGACTCAGTTATGAAGACTTTCAGGCAGGGCTGCGTTTTTCCGGTACTTATAATGCCAATGTGGAGACCGACGACGACGATGATGAAAAACGCATCAGCTCGTTTTATCTGGATCTGATTCATCAACGTGCAGACATCCAGTTACGTCTTGGTCGCCAATCACAAAGTTCCGGCGGTATTCTGGGACGCTTTGACGGCGGACATCTGAGCATTCCCGTGTATGAAAATATCAAGCTGAATCTTGTCGGTGGTTTTTCTGTATTGTCATCCAGCGATATATTTGTAAATACCGATCAGTATTTCTACGGTATCAACGCCGATTTCGGTACCTATCTGAATGCCTGGGACTTTAACGCCTTCTTCATTGAGCAACGCAATCACAGCATGCTGGATCGCCGTGCCGTAGGTGGCGAGGTGCGCTTTTTTGATGAAGACAAATCCTTTTTCACTTTTTTTGATTACGATATTTTCCACGATGAATTAAATACATTTTTATTCACTGGTCAATGGATTTTTGATGACCGCACCACTGTCAATCTGTCCTATGATTACCGTACCAGCCCTTTTTTAACCACACAAAATGCCACCCAGGGCCAGTCAGTGGATAATCTGGATGCCTTGTTAGCGCTGTTCTCGCTCGATCAAATCAAGACGCTGGCCAAAGACCGCACCGCTATCAGTCAAACAGGCAGCCTGAGCCTATCGCGTCCGTTATCGGACAACTTTCAACTGAATGCCGATTTCCGGCTGTCCACCCTGTCTGCTACCGTCGCCTCAGGCGGTGTGGACAAGACCGAAGGCACCGGTCTGGAATATTCAATCGCCAGCGACATTACCGGCAGCAATCTACTGACTGACGGTGATATCTATGTGGTCGGCGCGCGCTACAATATTCTGCAAAATGCCGACTCACTCAGTATCAATATCAATGCGCGCTACCCCATCACCCGCGATTTACGCATTAATCCGCGGGTACGTTTTAACCTGCGCATGAACGATGACGGCACGGAAAACTACGGCTATCAACCCTCCATCCGTCTGACTTACCGGGTAGTCAAAGGTCTGCAACTGGAACTGGAAGGTGGCGGCGACTGGTTATTTCAGGAACGCAATGACGACGCATTGGCTGCCGCGGCCTTGGCGGGCGACACCAATGATTTCGATGAAACCCGCGGTTATTTTTTCATTGCCGGGTATCGGTATAATTTCTAATCACCCGTGCATCATTATTGAGAGATGCTTATCAAGGTTTGCTTCAGCAATTGATTAAACCGCAGCCCTGCTTCCTGTGGCGCGTAATGTCCGGCAAAGGGAAGATGAAGAACTGTTTTGGTCGCATGCGGTTCTGTGCCTCGCGTTGAATTGATATGCATGATGGGCACGCTCACTTCTGCTAACTTATGCCCGGATTGCTCAGCCATCCAGCGGTGATAATGGGCAAAATAGTTTTCGCCAACCTCTTGCGGCGCACGGGCAATGTCGCGTGCGATGTTGTAAGACAGTGAACGATCTGTTGACAACAAAAAGCGGTTTTTTATCTGGGGAAACTGTGCTTGATAATAATTTTCCCGATACGGTTTAAGAAAATCATCTAACTGCTCAGCTTGTGGCCAGTGTTGTTCACCATAAAAACTGTTCACGGTAACCACCGCTTTAAGATTGTCCGCGGACTTCGCAGCCAATTCAACTGCGACAGCCCCACCCAGGCCATGCCCGACAATCACCGGTTGGGCAAGCTGTAGATGCGAGATAACCGCATGAACATCATCTGCATACGATGACACAGTATATTCATCACGGGCAAAATCAGACGCGCCATGTCCGGCCAAATCCAGCGTAAGCACAGCATAATCACTGCTGAAAGCTTCCACCTGTGCTTGCCAATATTCCTGATTACACCCCAGACAATGTATCAGCACCAGCGGAGTCGCTCCCGGGGTGTCCTGCCAGCGATAATTGATGTCCGTGCCATCAGATGAACTGATATAAGCAGCGCCGTTTTGCTCCTCGGTTTTAATCGGCTGATTCTGACAGCCCCATAGGACAAGCATCACGCATAGCCGGCTTATTTTTTTCATTGTCTCGGTTAATTGATTTGTTGATTAATATTAACGGTAA
>SPJL01019748.1_pt1 | contig 10217 bp, 5 predicted proteins | sample 3741751 | NCBI WGS metagenome assembly SPJL01 (sample SAMN10925998, study PRJNA522277) | cold seep metagenome | isolation source: Elba SIP-enriched marine methane seep metagenome, extraction at timepoint T3 | place: Italy: coast of Elba, Mediterranean Sea
CTAACACTACAGGACGGGGCCAGACAGTCGCGCCCGCTCGACCGGCGTTGCAGCCTGTGCAGTCCGCACCCTCTTCACAAAGCGGTATTGCGCGCCCAGCACAGGCGATTGTGCCGGAAAACAGTGTTCGAATCCCGGCGCCTGAGATTGCCGCGGCCTTGGAAGCACAGCAACGAACGGTGCGAGAAGTCGACCCTGCGGTATTTGAGCCAACAGAGGACCCCGGGGTTTTCCCAGACCTTGCCCCCCGCGCCCGATTAAAGCCGGCGCCGCCGGTTGCGTTGACTGACGCAGCAGAGACAGAGACCAACCGGATACCGCGCGTAACCTTGGACGCGGTTGCGCCGGATCCTGTTGATCTGACCCAGTCTGAGCCGACTGTAGCGCCTACCCCCGTTGCGACCCGCGTGATCCGCGGCGATGTACCCTATAGCTTGCAGTTCGGGGCCTTTGGACGCCGCAGTAACGCGGAGCGCATGGTACGCCGGCTTTCCGGGGTTCTGTCAGACGCGCGGATCGAGGAAGGGACAGGGGCGGACGGGCAGGCGCTGCATTATGTCCGTGCCGGCGCGTTCAATGACCGCGTTGTCGCGGAGCGTGCGCTTGCAAAACTGCGTCGTGACGCCGGCCTGATCGGGATCGTTTATTCCGGCCTTTTGGAAGGCTGATCCGTGATGGGGATGTTTCGACAAGGCAGTTTTTGTGGCGGCGTTGCGGCCATGCGTAAAACCGGGGTCGGGATGCTTGTGGCCCTGTTCGCGGTCTTGAACGGTTGTGCGGCGGAAGAAGAATCGTCGGTCTTTTCGCTGACGTCTATTCAGTTGACGGCGGATCGGGATGCGAATGGCAATCGCCCTGTCGCGGTGGATCTCGTGATTGTCTATGACCGTGGTATGATCGGGGCGCTTTCCGGACTGACGGCGGCAGAATGGTTTGATCGAAAAGATCAGTTTGGCCGCGACTTCGAGAATGGTTTCGCTGTTATGGGGTGGGAAATGGTGCCCGAAAACAGTTTGCCGGAAACCACGATAGGGGAAGGGCCGCTCAAAAACGCAGAAGGCGAAACGGCTCAGGCTGGTTTTCTCTTCGCCCGTTATGCAACGCCTGGCGCTCACCGGGCGCGCCTGGAAAGCCGGTCCGGGCTTCGGGTGACGCTCGGCAGAGATGGATTTACCCTCGAAACCGTCGATGTGGAGAACTGATCGGGTTGTTTGCTGCCCAGTGATGGACGTGTCCATCAACAGTCAGTGCGCATTCTTGTGTGATCAGGTCGAATAACGCTAGAATTACAAGGAATTCCGACAATCAGCTGCGCTGTTTCATCCAGCATCGAAGCGCGGTTTCTGTATTTTGCGAATTTCTATTGCGGGGAAGGAAAGACTGAGCCAATGGCGAAGAGCGCGCGCGACATACCGGACGCGATCCAGTGGCATGAAGGCATGCTGCTCGCCCCGCAGCATTTTCAAGAGGCGAGCTTGCGGGCGGAGTCGCTTGTTGCCTATCACCAATTGGCGGCGCAGCCCTATCATTGGGGCGTGCAGCATCTGCAGACCGATCCCGTCAAACTGGCCGCCGGCGAATTCAGTATCTTAAGTCTGGAAGCCGTGCTGCCGGATGGATTGGTGCTTTCCTTCGATCATCGCTCAGACCCGCATGGCTTGACGATTGATTTGGAAGAACACAAGGAAACGCTCGCAAAGCGGCCGCTGACCCTGTTTCTGGCCGTGCCCAAACATCGCCCGGGCGCACCGCTTACGGATGGTGAAGACCCTCGTTATCGCGGCGATGAAGGACCGATGATCCCGGATAACACGACGGGTGAAGGGGAAATGCGCCTGCCGCGTCTCATCCCCCGACCCCGCCTGCATGCGGGAGAGACCTTGCCGGACCGGTTGAGCGGATTTCCCATCGCCCGCATCCATCTGCAGGGCGAAGCCTTTGCAGAAACGAAATTTGTGCCTGCACAGCTTGCTGTTTCCCGAGCGTCGCCGATTGGGGAAGTCTGTCAAAAACTTGCGACACGGTTGCGGGAAAAGGCGATTTATCTGGCGGAGCGCGCTGGGTCTCCGGTCGGGCAGGCTGATCAGCCGATGCTGATCCGCTCGCAAATGATGATCAACGGATTGGTTTCTGCGCTGCCCCCATTTGAAGCCCTGTTGAAGACAGACCGCGCCCATCCTTTCACACTCTATCTCTCGCTTTGTCAGGTGGTCGGGTCGATGGTGATTGTCGGAGGGGCCGGTCTGCCACCAGCCTTTGATGCCTATGATCACACAAATCCGTTGAAGAGCTTTACAGAAGCGATTGATTTTGCAGTCCGAATGCTCGACCGCGTGTCGGAAGCCTATACCGCTATTCCATTCACCGATGCGGATGATGTCTTCTCGCTGGTACTGGAAGAAGCCTGGTGTCGCGACGATTTGACCATTGGAGTTCGGGCTCGCCACGATATGACCGAACAGGATGTTGTCGCTTGGGTCGACGCTGCCTTGATCGGCACGGAATCGGCGTTGCCTGAAATTGAAGAAACCCGGGTTCTTGGCGCGTCGCGGGTTCAGTTGGAGCGGGAACGGGCGCTCGATCTTGTGCCGACGCGCGGGGTGGTCTTGTTTCGGATCACCGCCGACCCAGCCCATGTCATCCCTGGCGAGCGTATTCTTGTGTTGAGTCGCGATCCGGGCAGCCGGGCAGCACCACAGGAAATCGTACTTTATATCCGGAATGCTGCCGGTAGGGCTGATTGAGCCATGGGGCAATGTAGGGCCCGCAATATCCTTCCGCCGATGGCGCTGGCAGGGTGGGCGGTAAGGGACCGGATAGGGAAACACCGCTAATGAGCCTTGCAAGCGTCGATATGGGCGGAAGCGGATCACAAACCGGCATTGGCCGCATGTCGGGGCAGGCGTCTGGTTCTGCTGGGTCCTATCTGATCGCACAATTTCGCGAATTCCACGCGCTCCTGGTCGAGCTGCGAGATCTTGCCCGCCAAAGCGGCCCTGCACGGGGTACTGATCTAACCGATAATGATGTGATTGAGGAGGATGCGAGCCCCGGTGGTTTCGCGCCAAAGTCTCCTTTTATCGCACCGTCCAAACCGCCACCTCCACCGCTTCCCAGTGATGGTAAGCCATCGGCCCCGCCCTTGCCGAACAGAGAACCGACACGTGACATCGGCCTCGCTGCCGGGGAAGCACAGAACAAGCTGCAATCGCTTCTTGAGCGGCAAGCGCTGGAATCCGGTCGGCGTGGTGGTGAATATGGCGTGATCTTTTATCGGCAAGCGCAGTATGTGATGGCGGTTCTGGCCGATGAGGTTTTCTTAAGCATGGATTGGTCGGGTCGCGCTCAATGGAACCAGGATCTTTTGGAAACCCGACTTTTTGGATCCTATAACGCCGGTGACGAATTCTTTCGACGCGCAGATGCCGTGTTGAAGGAAGGGACGCGATCTCAGGCGGAACTTGCAGCGGTATTTTTGTTGGCGCTGTCTTTTGGGTTTCGAGGGCGCTATCGGGGGCCAACCCATGCAGGGCGGCTCGCCGAATACAAACGCCAGCTCTATGCCGATATCTTCCATCGGGAGCCAGACCTTCTTGCGGAAGCCCGCGACCTTTGTCCGGAAGCCTATGCTTACACCGCCATTGAGGCGGAGCCGAGGATGCTGCCCTCGCCGACCCGATGGTTCTGGGTGCTCGGCGCGGTGATTTTCGGATATCTGGTGCTTGGCCATCTGCTGTGGGAAGGCACGGTCGAGCCGTTGGACCAGCGATTGGCGGAGCCCATCCCGTCATCCTCCTCTAACGGTCTTGGCGGGTAGACGCGCAAGATGGCTTGGTTCGATTTCATCCGCGATGTGCTGTTTAAGCTGACGCCCTATTTGCCGGGGATTGTTGGTGTCCTGATCGCGCTTTCTATCGCGATGATCCTGGCGCTGCTGTGGCTGTTCCGCCGTGCCCGGGATCGCAATCGGGATGGGGGTGACAGTGACGGTGGAGATTCCCAAAGACTTCTTCAGGAAGACACGGATGATGATGCGTTCGCAGTAGAGCCCGATGATATACCGCTCCTACCGCTGAAGAAGGGCTTTAAATATGCGCTCAATATTTTGCGGACCCATGTGGCGGGCCGCGACTGGCGCTATGCTATTCCTTGGTACCTGCTGATTGGTCCGGAAGGGTCTGGAAAATCAACCTTGGCTGGGGCAACGGGCCTGAACATGCCGGTTGGTGCTCCGGCCCAGGATTGGGAAGCCAGCAGTCCGGCCTGTAAATGGTGGTTCTTTGACCGCGGTGTGGTGCTTGATGTCGCGGGTAATCTGGTGCGGCTTGGCGACCGTCGAAGCTCTGCTGCCAAGGGTTGGCGGGTATTGCTCTCGTTGCTAGACCGATACCGGCCCCGGCGCCCGGCGGATGGCATTATCCTGACCGTACCGATTGATGATCTGATTGACCGGCAGGGCCTGCCGCGCCAACCGGAAGACGTCGCGACCCGTGCGGAAGCCGTCTATAAAAAGCTCTGGCAGGTTCAGGCGCGGCTAGGTCTGGCGCTGCCGGTCTATGTGCTGATCACCAAATCAGACCGCCTCACCGGCTTTAAGCCCTATGTCCAGATGCTGCCTGAAGAAACCCGCAACGGTATGCTCGGGTGGTCCAGCCCCTATGGGATCGATACCCAGTTCCGCAAAGAATGGGTGTCAGAGGCAATGTCTGTCATTGATCGCCAGCTCAATGATGCGCAGTTGGAACTCCTAGCCGGCGGAGAACCTGGTTCTGATCTTGATGAGATGTTCCGTCTGCCGGAAGCTTTCGCGGTGCTTGGACCCAATATCGGGATTTATATCTCGAAGCTCTTCAAACCTAGCGCCTATCATGAATCCTTTGCAATGCGCGGATTGTACTTCACCGGCGATAGTGGCTTAGGCCGCAGTTCCGGCCTGGATCAAGCCTCAGTCCTGGGCGGCGTTTATAGCGGTCCCCAGAATGCGCCCCCCGCCCCAGCTTTCCTCCATGATCTTTTTGACCGCAAGATTTTTGCGGAACGCGGTCTGGCAAGACCGGTTAAGCGCGCCCTATTGGCCCGCAATCGGACTGCGCTGGGTGCGCAGATCGCAGCAGGTGCCTTTGCCGGCATCGGTGCGCTGGCGCTTTGGTATTCCCTTGGCACAATCCAGGACGGCGTCGACACGGTCGAACCTTTCGTAAAGGACGTACAAGAAGATCTGCGCGAACTGGAAGCCTATCGCAGTCAGCGAGGGGATCGTAATGGTGGTGCAGTGGGCGGCAGCTTCGACAGGGAAAAGGCCATAAACCTTCTGAATGGCATGACAGAGGTTTCTGTCGATAGTTTTTCCTCTGTCCTGATCCCCAGCTCGCTGTTCTTCAGCTATGATGATGAGATCGTCGATCTGACGACGGAAGCCTTCAACAAGTTCATTCTTCAATCCATGCAGGCGGCGCTTGATGAGCGCGGACGTAGTATCATCGCTGGACGCCTGTCTGCAGCCGATAAGGCAGCGCGATCCCATCAACGTTTTGGATCCACCCCGAATGCGGGGGCGGAAGGCATAAGCCTGCCGGCAGTTCCGTCTGTCGCAGGTGTGCTGGCGGCGGCTGGTGAAGGCCTGGCCGGCAGCCAGACCCTTCCAGGCGGGCCGGCATTTCAGCGGATGATGCAATATGTCGAGGCGCTGCGCCGGTTTGAATCGGCACTGTTACGCTACAATACGCTGCGGGACAGCCGTGACCTGACCGATATCAAGGCATTGGTCCGATATCTTTTCGGGACACAATTGCCACAGGACTTTCTGGAGAATGCGACATTCTATGAAACAGCGCTTCGGTCCGTTCGGTACCAGGAAATCCCGCCGGAAGCTTTTTCAGCCGATGCGCGCCGCCGCTTCGAAACCCTGGCGGCTGATGCAATCCGGGAACGATTTGCTGAAAACCGTTTGCTGGTAGCGCTTCGCGAAGTCGGCCTGGCCTTGGATGATGCGGCGAACCGCTATGCCTCGGGCATTGGTGCCTTGGTGCTGCTGACTGAGCGAATCTCAGAAATTGAAGAGCTTTTGAAAGCGCCGGAAAATGCCTGGATGGACGATCCGGATTATGACCCGACCAGCGCTTTTGATCCGGTCTTGGAGAGGATTGGCGGTTCGGTTCTTCTCGGCCCCAATCTAGCGGCGCGTCTCGACCGTGAGGTCATTGATGGCGTTGAGGATGTGCGGCTGGAGTTACCAGATTTACGCTCCCTGACGCTGGGGCCCCTTCTGAAGCGAGATGGAAAAAATATCTCTCTCTTGCTCGCGGAGCCGGTGGAAGATTTCCACCTGTTGTCTCTCGGCTTGTTGGCAGAGCGCTTCATGGCAGAAGGACGCGACAGGCCACTTCCCGCAGCGCCGGTTGCCGGCAGTGGCGCGGGCTGGAACCGGGATCGCCTGGGGGAGGCAATCGAGTTCCTTTCCGCCTATGACAACTTCATGAAGGAACGACTGGATGAAGCGCCGGTGGCGCTGCATGGCCTACTGCGTAGTGCTGCTGCTCAACGGTTAGAGGCAGTGGTGAATGATCGGATCGCTGTCGCATTGGAAGGCGGGCCGGATGGGATATCTTCCGCCCTCAGTGCCGCCAGAGCCGGCGGTGCTCTGAGCGGCGAGGAGCGGCTGGGAAGAGAGGTTGCCAGTATCAAGACGGCCTCGCCGGCTTTCATTGCGATCTTGGAGGCGTATGACACGCTTGGCCTTGAGGATAGCTTCATCGATCTGACCGATATGGTGATGAGCCAGGCCCTGGATCTGCTGGATGAAGCGGATGACCTCTTCGCGACGGAACAGCTTTACCGGCCGGTTGGCGGTGACTTCTCTTGGTGGGATGGCACGCCGGGCATGGCCTTGGATGCTTTTCAGGCAACCGATCCGCTGCATCTTCGCGAGCAATTGGCGGTCCAGCATGACCGGGTCCGTGTCTTGGCGGAAAACTATATCGATCCGCTGATCAAGCTCTTGGCCTCCCGTGATATTCGTCTGGCGGATCGGGATCGTAGGCTGGTCGGTAAATGGCGACGCATTCTGGATGAATTGCAGAAGGTTGCCTTGAGTAAACCGGAGAATTCAGTTGCGGTCCTGGAACGCTTCATCGCCGGCGATCTGATGAAGGTCGGGTTTTCCAATTGTGAAGAGGTGTTGGATGGCGCTCGGCTCGGGGATCGGGGGCAGAACTACTTCCTTGCCCGTGCCGCAGCGCTGCGGGAGGCGGTTCGTCAACGCTGCAGCGATCTGGCGGAGATCAGGGCCCAGACCGCGTATGACGAAATTTCCGATGCCTTCGATGCGCAGCTGGCAGGGCGCTACCCCTTCGTGCGAGGCCCCTACCGCGATGGGGTTCGAGTGGCCTCACCGCGCGAAATAAGTCGCTTCTTCGCGATTTATGACAACCGGGCAAAGGACGCGCAGAATGCCTTGGTGCGCGCGGAAGGCTTGGGGCCTGAAGGGGAATTGGCGCTCGACTTCCTTGAGCGGATGGCGCTGGTCAGATCGGTCTTCGCGCCCTGGCTTGCGACGGGACAAGAGACATCTGCGCCGGCCTTTGATTTAGCGGTCACGTTCCGGGTGAATGAGGGGCAAGAAAAGGGTGGCAATCAGGTGATCGACTGGCAGGTCTCCGCCGGCGGACAAACCGTCAGTAACAGAGATACCGCAAATACCCTGCGTTGGTCATTGGGCGATCCTATCGCGGTCACGCTGCGTTGGGCGGAAAACGCGATCCGGCGCCCCGCAATTGCCCCCGATAGGCCTTCGCTGGTGGTGAATGGCTCAAGTGTGAGACAAAACTATGAAGGGTCATGGGCGCTCTTCGATTTGGTGCAACAGCATCGTGCTGGATCGGAAGACTTTGAAGGGCTGCTCGATCCGAAGCCGCACACATTGCGGTTCCGTGTCCCGACCAGACCCACAGCCGGCGGCGCGGTAGAGGAGGCACTCTTGTTCATCCGCATTGAGGTCTCCGCAACAGCACAAGGGAATACCGTGCCGATCACGATCCCGGTCATGCCGGTCTCGGCGCCAAGTCTACTCGGCGAACGCGGTTAGGATTGAACGGGATGGCAAAGAAACCTGCTAAGAACGCGTCAAAAGACGGTGCAAAAGCCAATGCAAAAAAAGGGTCGAATAGCAAAGGTAAGAGCGCTTCCGCCAAGGATGCGCGACCGGTGGATGATGTCCCAGTTGGTGCCCCTGATGATGCCCCTGATGATGCCCGTGATGATGCCCCCGATGATGCCCGTAAGTCCGCGGCGACGGCAGAACCGGAAAATCAGAATGACTTGGAGGCGCTGCTAGCCGCGCTGCCGGGTGATGATCCCTGTGGCATTCCGATCTCGGACATGCCTGTCTTCCGGGAGATTCAGGAGGCGCGGCGGTCCGACAATGCGGACCTGCCCCAAGGCATCTGGCAGACCGAGCTGAAACAAGCGGATTGGATAAAGGTTCGGGACCTCTGCCAGACCACATTGGTAGAGACATCGAAAGACCTGCATTGCGCGATCTGGCTGACGGAAGCCTGGACGCAGATGGAGGGGATGGCCGGCTTTCGCCGTGGTCTCGACCTCACCGCGAGCCTTTGTGAGGAATATTGGGAAGGTCTGCATCCTCGTCTGGAGCCCGATGATGCGGATTTTCGCATCGCGCCCCTGTTATGGGCCGCGCGGCACCTGCCGGTTCTGCTGCGATTGATGCCGATAACCAGGCCGGTCAGCGGCGAAGCGCGGGCCTTTACTGTCGTTGATTGGCAGGAAGTGTTGCGGCTGGAGAATTTGGCGAAGCGCGATGCGGAATCCGCCAGGCGGGCCGGACGGAACAAGCCGGACCGCACCGCCTTCGAAGCGAGTGTCAGCCTGACACCACTGGCGTTTCATGAAACGATGGCGGAGGAAACAGAAGGCGCGCTTGCGGAGCTGAACCGGCTGGATGCCTTTTTGGATACCGCTGCGCCGGATGATGCGCCTTCTTTCGTCGAGTTAAAGTCGGTGCTGGATGAAATCGATGAACGGCTTCGCCTCTATATCGAAAGCCGGGGCGGGCGCTTGCCCGGATCGGAAGCTGCGCCGTCTCAATCAGAGACTGGTGATGATAAAGATACTGGGCAAGAAAAGGGGGATGCCGTCGTGACGCAGGATGATCCGAATGGCGCGGCCTCAGATTCCGTTGCCTCAAATCCCGTTGCCGCAAACCCCGGCGCCTCTGGCCCGATCCGGGGCCGTGCGGAGGCCTATCAACGGCTTTCCGAAGTTGCAGATTATCTGATCCGGACAGAACCACACTCGCCGGTTCCCTACCTGATCCGGCGGGCGGTGTCCTGGGGCGATATGAGTTTTGGCGAGCTGCTGGTGCAGCTGGTGGAAGGCGGCGGGGACCACACCCGTGTCCTTCGACTGCTTGGTCTCAATGAAATGGGCAAGCCGGAACAGCCCAAAAAGTAAATTCCCTAGAAAACAGACTCCAAGATGCGTGGATTGGAAGGACAAGTATGAGTGACGATGAAAAAACAGTGCTGGTTACCGGCGCTGCGCGGGGGATCGGCCGTGCCGTTGCGGTTCGTTTCCTGCAGGATGGCTGGCGGGTCGGGCTTCTGGATATCGATGGGGATACCCTATCGGCGACGGCGGATGATCTGGCGAAGGAATTCGGCGCGGCCCGATCCATGGCGCTGGAAGCGGATGTTTCCGATCAGGGTGTGGTGATGGACGCAGTCGCGCGGTTCCTGCCGCAGGGCAAACGCCTCGACGCACTGGTTAACAATGCCGGGATCGCCAATTTCAAACCCTTATCCGACACTTCTCTGGCGGAATGGACAGAAATACTCTCGGTCAATCTGACAGGACCGTTCATCATGTCCCAAGCCTGTCTGCCGCATTTCGGGATGGGATCATCCATCGTCAATATCGGCTCCATCTCGGGTCTGCGGGCCAGCACTCTTCGGGTCGCCTATGGTACCAGTAAGGCCGCATTGGCGCATCTGACCCGGCAGCAAGCCGCAGAGCTTGGGGAGCGCGGCATCCGGGTCAATCTGGTCGCCCCGGGACCGGTCGAGACAGCGATGGCGAAGGCGGTGCATTCAAAGGATATTCGGGCCGCCTATCATGATGCCATTCCATTGAACCGATATGGTGCTGAGCGCGAAATCGCTGCGGCAATCTGTTTTCTGTGCGGGCCTGAGGCCTCATAC
>SPJL01012282.1_pt1 | contig 10212 bp, 12 predicted proteins | sample 3741751 | NCBI WGS metagenome assembly SPJL01 (sample SAMN10925998, study PRJNA522277) | cold seep metagenome | isolation source: Elba SIP-enriched marine methane seep metagenome, extraction at timepoint T3 | place: Italy: coast of Elba, Mediterranean Sea
GCAATAGCATCGTGTCTTCTAAAACGGGAGCTATTTTTCACACTTAAGCCAGTCCAATAGGCCCTAGTGGGGAGATTCAAAGCTGCTTTGGTCGAAATTGCGCACCAATATGTTCAGTACAACTTAAAAGATTGAATCACTTCATAGGAAAATCCTTATCTTCGCAGAAATTTTGAGTCTACTAGATATTAGTGGTCATGAAACAACATACTATCCAACAATCAGTTAAAGTAAAGGGCATTGGCCTGCATACCGGCAGATCGGTTACACTTTGCTTTAAACCTGCTCCAGTCAACCACGGCTATAAGTTCCAACGTGTTGATTTGGATACAGCCCCGATCATCCCCGCGGATGTCTCACGGGTGGTATCTACCAATCGAGGCACCACAATCAAGAGTGGCGAGATCCAAGTCAGTACCATCGAACATGTACTATCAGCCCTGACGGGCTTGCAGATCGATAATGTACTCATGGAAATCGATGGCCCGGAAATGCCCATTTTAGATGGGAGTGCTCTAGGTTTTGTAGAGGTCTTAGAAGAGGCGGGCCGAGACGAACAGGCTGCTGATCGCGAATACTTTGAGGTGACAGAGCCGATTTCTTACCGCGATGAGCTAACGGGAACCGAGTTGTTGGCGATTCCAGCAGATGATTATCAGCTGACGACGATGATTGATTTCAATTCTCCCATTTTGGGGCATCAATATGCTTCTCTAGAAAATGTAGAGGATTATAAATCGGAAATTGCCCCTTGTCGAACTTTTGTCTTTTTACACGAACTGGAGCAATTGCTCAATCAAAACCTGATTAAAGGTGGCGATTTGGATAATGCGATTGTGATTGTTGATCGGATGGTAAGTGATGAGGAGTTGGAGATGTTGTCTAAACGCTTGGATAAACCAGACATTCAGGTAGAGCAGACTGGGATATTGAATACGGTGGCCTTGAAATTTGAAAACGAACCAGCTCGACACAAATTACTTGATGTAATTGGCGATTTAGCATTGATCGGCAAACCTATTCGGGGGAAAATCGTGGCTACCAAGCCTGGCCATACCTCCAATGTAGAATTTGCCAAGATTCTGAAGAAAAGGCTCAAAGAGCAGCGCAAATTACGCGGCAAACCCAAATACGATCCAGACCAACCGCCATTGGTTGATTTGGAAGGCATCAAAAATCTGATTCCCCATCGATATCCCATGCTTTTAGTGGATAAAGTGATTGAACGCTCAAGCACTCATGTGGTAGGAATCAAAAATATTACCTTCAATGAAGGTATTTTTCAGGGTCATTTTCCGGGGAATGCGGTATTTCCCGGCGTCTTACAAATAGAAGCCCTGGCCCAGACGGGAGGTATCTTGGCCCTATCTACAGTGCCGGACCCCGAAAACTGGGATACTTATTTTATTAAAATCGATGCCGCTAAATTTAAACAAAAAGTCATTCCAGGAGATACTTTAATATTAAAGATGGAACTCCTAAGCCCCATTCGCAGAGGGATTGTACATATGCAGGGTACTGCCTACGTTGGTAATAAGATCGTATCAGAAGGGGAATTAACGGCGCAAATTATCAGAAGATCTTCAGATCATGAGTAAATTTCAAGACATCCACCCAAATGCTAAAATTGGCCAAAACGTCAAAATCAGCTCCTTTGTAACGATTGAAGAAGATGTTGTAATCGGCGACGGTTGTGAGATCGGCAGCAATGTCTGTGTTCTCAATGGTACCCGAATGGGAGAAAACTGTAAAATCCTCCCCGGAGCCATTATTGGCTCAATTCCGCAAGATCTCAAATTTGAAGGAGAAACCTCGACGCTCGAAATTGGGAACAACGTTACCATTCGCGAGTACTGTACCATCAATCGGGGTACCAAGGCCAATTTTCGAACGGTAATCGAAGACAATTGTTTGATCATGGCTTATTGTCATGTTGCTCATGATTGCATTCTCCACAAAAACTGTGTATTGGCCAATGGGGTCAATCTTGCAGGACATATCGAAGTAGGCTCTCGTACCGTACTTGGCGGTTTAACGGCTGTACACCAATTTGTTCGTATTGGCGAACATGCCATGGTAGGTGGTGGTTCTTTGGTTCGCAAAGATGTTCCACCTTTTGTTACAGCGGCTCGTGAGCCTCTCTCCTACGCCGGAGTCAACTCGCTGGGTTTGCGGCGGAGAGGTTTTACCGAAGAGCAAATCAATAATATCCAAGATATTTACCGCATCCTTTACGTCAAGGGCTACAATACAACTCAAGCCCTCAACCTCATTGAAGATAAAATTACCGAAACTCCCGAACGCGAAACCATCCTACGTTTTATTCGCTTAGCTAATCGTGGGATCATCAAAGGTTTCCGTCAACTTAACGGGCATCGCTCCTCGAATGGACATCGTTCTTAAAGACGTCGGTAAACGCTACCGACTAGAATGGATTTTCCGCCAATTGGATTATCGTTTCAATTCCGGCGGCCGCTACGCTATCCTTGGCCCCAATGGTAGTGGCAAATCAACTTTGATGAAAATCCTTTCGGGCCATCTCAGTCCCTCCAAAGGTCAAATCGACTTTCAAACTGCTACCCAAAAATTCGATCGGGATGATTGGTACCGCCAGGTCAGTTATGCCGCGCCTTATATCGAACTGATCGAAGAATTCCAATTATTAGAAGCCATCCGTTTTCACCAAGGCTTTAAACCGCTGCTTAATGGCCTTGATGCCGAGGCGGTGGTTACGCTTTTGGGCTTCCAAAAATCTCGACATAAAGAGATTCGTTTTTTCTCTTCGGGGATGAAGCAGCGGCTCAAATTGGCCTTGGCCATTTGTTCGGATACGGCCTTGCTTTTGCTCGATGAGCCAACCACCAACCTGGATATGCAGGGCATGGATTGGTACCGCCAACTGGTCGCTAAATATGGAGGCGACCGCACCATTATCGTGGCCTCCAATATCGAAGGGGATTATACTTTTTGTGAGGAACAATTGGATATTATGGATTGGAAAAAGCGGCGGAAATAAAAAACCACACTTGTGACTTAATTGTTATATTCTTATATTTGGTACTCCATTTGATTTCATTGATTATCCACCAAACTAATTGAATGTCATTTTTGTTAGAAAAGGCAGAATGTAACAAAGCTGCCTTTCACCATTTAAAGCAACTAAAACTCTTTGCAGCGGCAATTCATTGTGGATATTATTATTGCATTCAAAAAATAATTCATATCCTTAAGGAATATTATACAGAAGAGTATAACAGAGGATTACAATCATTAAAAGGTGGTCATGGTAATCGACATCGGTTTTATATTGAGGAGTTCTCTAGTATCTTAACGAACAATCGAAAAGAACAACGAGAGGTAAGATCTTTGCTATTTCAACTTAGGACACTGAGAATTGCAGCAGATTATGAAGATAGTGAAGTGAGTGACGTAAATATAGAAGCAGTCGGAGATGGGATTAATAAAATTCAACGCTTAATCAGGAAAAATCTACATTTATGACAATTCAAGCATTCATCGAGCATTCCTTTTTAAGAATCCAACAGGTATTTCCAAATGTGGCCATTGCCTACCAATACGTAGCCAATGCTGAAACTCACTTCATTAAAGTTACGCCAAAAAGCATTTTTGATTACGAACAATTTATCGATATTGACTTTGAATTAACGGACCTTTTTAACCAACAAGGTTTCAGTGAAATTCTGTGCTTCGTTAGTTCAGATGCCTTAGTAACTATTGATCAGCCGAGTAAGGTATATTCCCCAAAGCCAAATTCCTCCTACATCGAATGGTTTCAATATCAAGAAACGATTGCCACCACCGTCAATATTTCTATTCCTCTGGCGGAAATCAAACAACAAACCCCAGAGTCTAGTTTTCCCGACTCCTTTTCTTGCAGAAATTTAAGCCTTAGCATCGCCGCTTAATGATCTTCAGTTACCTATCTTGCCTCTGTCATGGAAAAAATTGCTATTGCCGAAATCCAATTAAAGAAGATTATACTCCTTTCTTCGGAGTTCGTCCGACACAATCATCGTGAGGCCGTAGATATCACCGTAGCAAGTCTAAACCTAGGAATTACTCCCGTCATTGACGAGGATACAATTGAAGTATCAGTACAAGTGCTAATCAACGAAACTGAGGACTTACAACTTCAGAGTGGCTTTGCAATCCAAGTTACAATGATGGGGATTTTTGAAAAAATTGGAAGTGCCCAGCTTTCTGATAATGAGTTTACCCAGATCAATGCTCCGGCAATTATTTATCCATACATCAGACAACACATTCGGGCCTTGTCCCTTGACGCAGGAATCGATCCAATTCTAATCCCTCTGGTCAATTTCCAAAAAGTCTATGAACAAAATCAGAGTCAATAAAGGTTAAGAGCTTATATTTAGGGAGTATTTTTACAGGTAATTATATTCTTAGCTATGAAATTAGTATTCCCTGTCTGCCTCCTCCTCTTATTCACCGCCTGCTCCAAACCTTGCACGGAAGAGCTGCAGGTCGTTTCGGCAGCTATCAGCGTGAATCACAATGTCACCGAATCCCGCATCAGTCGCCTTGACGATACGCTCCATTATGTTATCGACCTACCAACTACGCTGGTCAATCAGCTCAATGGGGAGGTTTATATTTGGAATGGAAAGACGCCGATGCTGGCCCTCGAACTTCGCCCTTACCGCCTGCTGCCTACTTCTCCTCCCTTCTATAATTTTCGCAACGAGAACAGTGCCCATGAATTGTTTCAACTAGAAATCCTCCAAGGAGATACCACTACCTTTAACAAGGATTTACTTATTACGCAAAGAACGCCCAGTTATTTATTTCTACCCACACAAGACCAAAATGGCTTTCATTGGGAGGTCAAGCTCGTTCCTGAATTAGCCGCGGGTACTTATGGCATTTTTTGGCGTTTTTTTGATGAGGATAGGATCATTGGGTTTGATCGTAAAGTCGAAAAAAGGCGTTGCGAAGATTTTATCGTCGTTCATATACAAAATGAAGGAACGAGTAATATAGATCAGATTGAAGGCGCGGGAGAGGATGCCTATCAATTCTATTTAAAGCTGATCGACGAACAAGGTTTAACCTTTTTTACTGTAGGACCATGATGATCAAGCACAAGCAATATTTTCTCCGAACTATACTATTCTCCCTAGGCCTCTTTTTTTACTTTGAGAGTGCTGCTCAATGGCAATACGATATAAAAACGGACCTTCTAAGACCGCCTAGCCTTTCCTTCGAGGTGACCACTCCTAAACGACTAGCCCTAGAGCTGGGCTATGCCTATTTCTTTTTTCATGAAGATGTATTTGCTAATGGTCCTGCTCCTACCTTTGTGCAGGGTAAACGACTCTTTCCTCGTCATCGTTGGGAGGGATTTCTTAGTCTACATTATTATGCTTTATGGTTTAAACAGAATCATGGCATGGCGGTAGGTTTGCGTACACGAGTCAATCGTCCGGCGTATACCTCTCCGCAACTTCATCAAGCTTACCAACTCTTGCGTGGGAGACCATTTAGGGATGTTCGCTTTTTCGTCATCTCAACACCGGTGACGTATAAATTTGTGTTGATCAAACGCTTTGTCCTAGAAATTGTCATTGATTATAGCTTTCAATGGGCTAAAGACGAAGGGCCTAGACAACAAGCACGAACTAGTGATTTTTGGAATTTTTCTGTAAACCTAGGCTATCGGTTAACTGGAAAATCAAAAACCGAGAATCGTACTCTTCCCTTAGAACTAAATTAGGGGACATCATATCTTTGCAGAAAACAAAAAATAGCTATCTTAATTCTATAGATTTCACTTATCCAAAAAAGTTCTAACAAACACTTTGTTGAACTTATCGCATTGGCCCATCCAAACTTTACTTCCTAAAAATATTGCCCTACCCCCAATACAAAACCACGCTGCTCAGGATTGAAAATATCAATCCCATAATCAGCACGTAGGGTGGCGCGGTAAATCTTTTTATAAATAATCCGAAAACCACCACCAACAAACTGTCTAAATTGATCAGTGTCGAAAAGGTCAACGAGTTGGCCGCCGGGATCCCGCCAAGTACCAAGGTCGGTGAAAACGACGAGCTGCCCCGCCCAATCGCGACGGTCATAAACCGTTTGGCGATACTCTAAGTTGAGCACCGCCTGGGCCGTACCACGATCGATACGGTTGCCCACACCTCGAAGGTTGACATTGCTGTCTACCACAAAAGGTGCAAAGGGGCTATCATTGTTGGTAGAAAGGCCCAGCCGTAGGCGGAGGGCTAGATTAACTTTGTCTCGGGGTCGCCAGAATTGACGCAACTGAGCAATAAAGCTGTGGAAAAAGGTACCATCATCAAAGTTATAAACCGTTTGATACCATCCCCACCATTCGGAGCGACGGAGGTAAAACTCGTCATATTCCAAACGTTTGTGAACATAGCGAAGCATGCCCAAGGATTTATCCTGCGTAAGTGCGCTAGGCCCGGGGGGATTTAATAAATCCTGTTCCGCGCTCTGTTGGTATACTTCGCGAAAAAGGGTAAGCCCCACTTCCGCTTGCCGTTGGACATTAAACTGGTAAATCGCCGTGCCACCTAGGGCGTAATTATCGTAGTCGTAGTTGACTGCTCCCTCGTCAAAAAAGAGGGGTTCGATCGCGGAGTATTTTCGAAGGCTCAGGGAATAGCCCCAAGGCGTCATATTGACAAAAGGCACGCGGTAGTACAATTGGCCATTGTGAAAGCGATCGTTGTTTTGATAATAGACTTCGAGTTGTTGGCCTCGACCGCGCCAATTATTATCCGTAATACCGACTTGGAACCAAAAATTGTCGCGGATACCGCCAAAATTAACAACGGGTAAAAAGGTTCTTTTTTCCACCACCACCAATCGCAAGGTCAATAGCTGATTGGCGAGGGTATCGAGTTCGTAATGTGCATTTGCTACGGAGGCTACATTTTTCAATCGTTGTACATCCTCCAGAATTAAACTATCATTGACCACCCTATCGCCGATTCGACTTTGGAGAAAAGACTCTAGGTAATTTCTTTGGGTCCGCTTTAGCCCTTCTATCTCAATCTTTTCGAGTTGATAGACGGTTTGTTGGGCAAAAAGGTTAGACCAGAATAACAGCGCAAAAGATATCAATAAGGGGGTTCTCAAATCTAAGTTATTTAGCGATTAACGCGGGCCAAAACCCAATCGTCGACGGGCACCATCAACGTAGCGGATAACAAAGCGACGGATAAATGGTTCGCGTTCGACCGAAGGATTGGGAATGTGTCCGACGGGCAATGTGTCGTAAGTTACGCCACAATATGATTGCCTACCCCAACAATTTGGACAATTTTCAGTCAAAGATACGGCATGAGGGATTTTTACATTTCCAGGGACATTCATGATCTTAAAATTTTAGAGAAGTTGTTGGATAAATTAACTATTGGTTCATGGGGAATTTTGACTGCCAACAACCCCTTCGTTAAAAAATGATTTTTACAAGTTGTAGCGGATACCGAGATTATAAGTTGCGGCACGCCCATTGATGCTCTGTAAAAATTGATTGGTAAAGGCGGTGTATAATAATTCTAATTCAAAGTTTGGTGTAAATTGGTATTTAGCTCCCAAACCTGCTTGTGCGAAGTAATCAAACTCTGATTGCCAGTAAGGAGAAAATCCTCCTAAGGTGTAAAAGGTCGTTTTGGGGTTGGGGAAATAACTAAAGATTAAAGTTGCTGGAGTAGAGACCCGGTTGATGTTACCATTGTCGCCATTCCCGATATCTTCCCACAAAAAGTCGACCTCCGTAAAGATGGAGAAGTTGTTACCGATAGAGAAGTCATTGAAAAACTGTGTCCACCAAGTTGCACCATTCCAATCGATGTAAGGGCGATCTTCGCTACCCGCTAAGTCACTGCCAGTGGCAAAGACAAAAGAACTCTGGATAGAAAAGTTTTCTAGTGCTGGAAAAGGAGCGATCCGTACTTTAGGGCCAATTGCCGTGATACCAGTCCGAGCGCTAGTAGAGTTTTCGGGGTTAAAAACGGCCAAGGGCGAATCCGTTGCCAAGCCATTACGAACTTGGCGATAGCGAGCATCAAAACCGATGTTAAAACGGCTATTCAATCCATACAAAAAGCTCAAAGAAGTCGTCAAGAAAGTAGAGCGATCCGTTAGCGTTTCGGCATTCCCAGTCCGCTGCGTATATAAGTTATTGAACAATTTAATTTCAACTCCACCTTTGGGGATAGCAGCCGATACCACATAACGAGAAGCGTTATTTCCCAAGCCGGGGCCAGCGTCAGTAGAAGAACTGCTTCCACTTTGATTGTTCAAAGACCAGTCGTAATTGTAGTAACCTACTTTATTATCAATTGGCTGGCTACGGTAGCCGTTGATGTACGCTACTACTTTAGCCGTACTTCCGCCAAAATCACTTTGGTACCATTGGAAAATCTGTGAGATTTCTACCTTACCACTAGCCGTATTGGTACGGATAAAGCTGGGGTCGTTCATGGCTAAGCGGGTTTGCTTTTCCAATTGTTGTTCCAAGCTTTCTGGGCGGTAAGCAGATTCGATAATTGGGGGGCAACCCAAAGCGCCACAGACCAATACAAAGTGATAGCGAGGATCGCCATAAACCTTCAACAGTTTATCTTTTTCCAATTGGTTCAGGGTCATTTTTTCTCCCGCTACGGTAATTTTCAAGCGATCGAAAAAACCAGCTACGCCTTGTACCGATTCGAGGGGATAGCGTTGAGCGGCTTCGTTGATTACGTTGAGGTTATAGGCATTGATATAAAAAGCTTGTTTGGTCTTAGCATCAGCTTGGCTCAAGTCAGCTTGGCTGACGGTATTTAAAAGGCCTTGAAGTTCTGTGTTATTGGCAAGGCCATTATAAGTGACTAAGCCATTTTTTACGTTTTGTCCCAAGAAGCGATCAACGGTGTCGAAAAATTGGGCATCGATTTTAGATTGTCCCAATACATTGCTCAGGATCAAAAAGGTAGCGGCGATAAAAAGGATTTGCTTTTTCATTTTATTTTTATTTCAATGGATAGTTAAGTGATGGAACAATTTTTTGTTCTGATATTTGATTTATAAATTTTCGCAATTCTTGTTAAGATAAGATTCCAATACTTCCCGGAGTGATTCGTACGGCACCATCCCAGTGTATAGTAATTGAATCTCTGCATCTTCCAACACCAAGACAACCGGACTTTTGGTTGTTTTTAATTCCTCTTGAACAGCTTTAGCAGAATCTTCTGCAAGACAATAAAATTGAAATTGTTCAGCAAAATTGTCTTCTAAGCGATTGATTACTCTTTTCATCATAAAGTCTCCCCCACTATGTCCGCGTGCAATAAACACGACTGACGGTTGGGAAATTTTCGCGCTTTGTTGAAGCAGCTGTTGAAGTTTGGTTGGTGTAGTAGATGTAGTCATTTTTGCTATGATTTGCCTTACATAGTTCAACGCCTGTGCCAAATGCCAAAAAGTGGTGAAAATTTTTCATAACCCCCTAATTTTCAGCATATTAAATTTTATTTTAAAAAATCAACTTTTAAAAATTACGAAAATATTTTACGACATATCGTAAGTTTACGAAAAAATAAACATCTCGGAAGAATAGAAATAGTAGACCTTCATTAAGAAATATCGTCAAGGCCAGTTACACTTTCTGAATAAAGGGAACTATAAATAGTAATAAGGAGGTAAGAGCTTATTGACAAACCTTTACAACAATGAATTTTCGGATTTCAAATTAGTTGAAACCTCCCCGAATAATCCAATCAACATGCAAGGAGCTTAAAAATAAATGGTAAATTTTGCCATTTATTATATTGTAAAGTTTATATTTAGATAAATAGGATTCTAGTTACACTTCAAAAAATATCAAATTATGAAACGGACCTTACTCCTTTTCATTGGGGTATTCTTTTGCCTCATTACCTATAGTCAAATCGACTTCAAAGACTATGTAATCATTGATAATATCTTAGCTACATTAGATCCTCAAGATGTTTATGCTGCCGATTTAGATGGCGATGGGGATAATGATATGCTTTCTGCCTCTTATGAAGATGATAAAATTGCTTGGTACGAGAACCTAGATGGCTTAGGTAACTTTAGTCTTACCAAAGTAATTTCTTCTGAAGTAGATGGTGCTGAAGCGTTAACCGCAGCTGATTTAGATGGCGACGGGGACCTAGATGTCTTGGC
>SPJL01018224.1_pt1 | contig 10206 bp, 8 predicted proteins | sample 3741751 | NCBI WGS metagenome assembly SPJL01 (sample SAMN10925998, study PRJNA522277) | cold seep metagenome | isolation source: Elba SIP-enriched marine methane seep metagenome, extraction at timepoint T3 | place: Italy: coast of Elba, Mediterranean Sea
AATGAACAAATAATAAGAATAAGGAGCGGTAGTTCAGTTGGTTAGAATACCGGCCTGTCACGCCGGGGGTCGCGGGTTCGAGTCCCGTCCGCTCCGCCAACAAATGTAATAAAGCGAGTCTTAATGGCTCGCTTTTTTTATGCATGGCACTTATTGTAAGTATAGCTGACTAATAGCAGGAGTCATGCTGGATTAGCCCGCAATAATGGTGCAAGCCAGCATGAGTATGGTATATTGTTGTGATTTTTTAACGGACCTTGTTGGCAAATGCTGCCAAAAGATTTGAGTAGATAAAACTATGTTTGATTTAATTCGTAATCTGGCTCACGGTTGGGCTGGTAAATTGATTCTGATTTTGATTACCGTAACGTTTGCTTTGTTTGGTATTGAAAGTTATTTGACCAGCGCAAGTAGTAATATTGGTGTGGCAGAAGTGGATGGTCAACCCATTCCAGTACAGCAATACGATAATGCTATTAAAAATATGCGCGGTCGTTTGCAAGCTCAAGGTATGGATCCAAATGAGTTAGATAATCCACAGATGAAAGCATTGGTCTTAAACAACTTGATCGATCAACGCATTGTGCAAAAAGCTGTGCAGCAAGAAAACTTTGCCATCAGTGATTCGCACCTGACTACCTATATCACTGGCATGCCAGAATTTCAAAAAGAAGGTAAATTTTCTCAAGAACGTTACGACTTGTTACTCACACAAAATCAGCTAACCCCGAGTAAATTTGAAGCGGGTACGCGCTCTGATTTGTTGGTACAGCAAGCGCAGGATGGTATTACAAAACTAGGCATCATGACCCAGGGACACCAGAAAGCGATTCTAAAACTAATGAATCAAAAAAGAACAGTGAGTATTGCTGAAATTAAAACGAAAGATTATCTCGATCAAGTGCAGATCGAAGAAAAAGACATCCAAGCTTATTATGATAAAAATAAAGATAAACTATTAGTGCCAGAGAAGGTAAAGCTTGAGTTTTTGGTGATGTCAGCGAGCAGCTTGATTACACAAGTAGAGGTAAGTGATGACGAGGTTAAAAGCTATTACGAAGAAAACATCACTGCCTATCAAGGAAATGAGCGTCGTAAAGCCAGCCATATTTTAATTAATATCCCAGCTGATGCTACAGAAACACAAAAAACTGAAGCCAAAGATAAAGCTGAGGCAATTTTGGCGCAACTTAAGGTGAATCCTGATAGTTTTGAGAATGTCGCTGTCAAAGAGTCGCAAGATCCAGGCTCAGCACAAAAAGGTGGTGATTTAGGATTCTTTGGCCGTGGTGATATGGTGTCAGCTTTTGAAAGCGCTGCATTCAGTATGCAGCAAGGTGAGATCAGTGACCTGGTTGAGTCTGAGTTTGGCTATCACATTATCAAACTGACTGGCATCGAAGGTGAGTCAAATGACTTTGATTCGCTCAAGCCCAGCATTAAGGGTGATTTGATGTATAAAAAAGCACAGGAGCGCTTTTTAACCCAGGCAGAAGAATTTAATAATATGGTGTATGAACAGTCTGGCAGCTTGGCGCCAGCTTCAGAGGCTTTTAATCTGGATATACAGACTAGTGACTGGCTATCAGAAAAAGAGGCGATGAAATTCTTTAATGATAATGCGCAGTTTGCTAGTTTACTGTTTGCCCCAGAAGCGATTGAAGAGCGTCTGAATACAGAAGCTGTGGAAGTGAAACCTAACACGATAGTGTCTGCACGTGTGGTTGATTATGCTGCATCCAAGCCTCGCGAATATGCAGATGTGAAACAAGCGATTGAAGATTTACTTAAACTGGAAGAGGCTTCCAAGTTGGCTATTTTAGAAGGTAAAGGCGCCTTAAAGATACTGCAAGAAGGCATGAATGTCGATACTTTGGATTGGTTGTCTGAGGTAACGGTTGATCGTAAGCATGCTGAAGGCTTGACCGATTTGGCGATGAAGCAGGTTTTTAAAACTAGCGTAGATCAGTTGCCTGCTTATTCAGGTGTTGAGGACAGTAGAAAAGGTTTCTTAATTGTTAAAGTGTCTGATGTGCAATACCCTAATGCAAGTGAAAGTGATGCAGCGGGCGTACAGGCTGAAGAATTACAGACAGCGCTTAATGACGAATACTTATCAGCGTATAAAGGAACATTAAGAGCTGATGCAAAAGTTAAAGTTAATGAAACGTTGTTATTAGGTCAGCCATAAGCTAGCTGATTTATTGAATATAATATTAAAAAAGCCACTGAAGAACAGTGGCTTTTTTTGTATCGCAGTGCTTGTTATTAATCGATTTGACCCGCGGCTGTGATATTCATACCACCATCTACATAGGTGATTTCACCGGTGATGCCAGAGGCCAAGTCACTGGATAAAAATGCTGCGGCATTACCGACTTCATCTATGGTCACATTACGGCGCAAGGCAGCATGTTTCTCATTAAAGCCAATCATTTTGTCAAAGTCAGAAATGCCAGACGCTGCTAGTGTTTTAATCGGGCCAGCAGAAACGGCATTCACGCGAATACCACGTGGGCCAAGGCTTTGTGCTAAATAGCGCACATTGGCCTCTAAGCTGGCTTTGGCCACGCCCATGACATTGTAGTTAGGCATCGTACGTTCTGCACCAAGGTAACTTAATGTAAGCAAGCTACCACCACGGCCTTCCATCATTGGATATGCGGCTTTCGCCATCGCGGAAAAGCTATATGAGCTGATGTCATGCGCGATTCGGAAGTATTCACGATTAACATTATCCAGGTAGTCGCCATCCAGTGCGACTTTTGGCACAAATGCAATCGAGTGTACAATACCGTCCAGACCATCCCAATGTTCGCTAAGCGCTGGGAACAGGGCTTCGATTTGTTCGTCTTCTGCGACATCACATGGCAGGACAATTTTAGAGTCAAAGTCTGCAGCCAGATCAGCCACACGTTTTTCATGTTTGGGTATTTGATAGGTGAAGGCTAATTCTGCACCTTCACGTTTCATCGCGCTTGCAATGCCGTATGCAATTGAACGGTTACTGAGCAAGCCAGCGATTAAAATTTTCTTTCCTGATAGAAATCCCATCGTTTTTCCTATATTGAATAATGAACAACCATCACTGCTGATGGTTAAACGGACTTTCTAGGGTCAAGCGCATCGCGTAACCCTTCGCCAAGCAGATTATACCCTAAGACTGTCAATAGGATTGCAAGACCGGGGAATAGGGATAACCACCAGGCAAACTGAATATATTCTTTACCATCTGTCAGAATATTGCCCCAAGAGGCTTGCGGCGCTTGAACCCCAAGACCTAAAAAGCTCAGTCCTGATTCGAGTAGTACCGCACTAGCAACACCTAATACTGCACTAACAATCACGGGTGTCAGACTGTTTGGGAGTAAATGTAACCACATCAGACGTTGATGACTGGCGCCTAAAGTCCGTGAGGCTTGTACAAACTCGCGTTCTACCAGGCTTAAAACCTCAGCACGAACCAGTCGTGTGACGCCCATCCAGGAAGTGAGCCCAATGACGATCATGATGTTCCAGATAGATGGTGTTAAAAATGCAATCACTGCAAGAATCAAAAAGAAGCTTGGGATAGAGAGCATGAGATCGACAAAACGCATAATCGTCGTATCAACCCAGCCGCGAAAATAGCCAGCCAATACGCCTAAAACAACACCAATCAGTGTAGAGATACCGACGGCTACGAAGCCGACTAATAGCGAAACCCGCCCGCCATAGAGCATACGGCTCCATACATCGCGTCCTAGGCCATCTGTGCCCATCCAATGTGTGTTGGAGGGGCTCAGGAGAATTGCTTTGACATCGATGGCATCTGGGTCATAAGGCGCTAGCCAAGGGGCTAAAATAGCCAAGATAAAAATCAATAGAATAATTACAAAGCCAGTGCGAGCGAGCGGGTTAGTGAGGGCTTGGTTTAGTGTGGACTCATTTTGCATGATTGTGTCCTTAATCCTGAGCTACGCCACGACGGACACGTGGGTCTGCTAACCCATAGGCAATATCAGCGATAAAATTGCCTAACAGGGTTAGCGCCGAACCAATGGTCAAGATACCCATGACCACTGGAAAGTCACGACTCATCACTGAGTCATAAAACAGTTTTCCCATGCCATCAATGGCAAAGATAGTTTCAGAAATCACAGAGCCGCCAATTAGGCCCGGGATCGATAAACCAACAATCGTAATCAATGGTAATAAGGCATTGCGCAAGGCATGTTTGTAAAACACGGTGTTTTCTGACAAGCCTTTTGCTCTAGCAGTGGTGATGTAATCTTGGCTTAATACATCCAGCATACCGTTTTTGATAAACAAGGTAATACCCGCCAGCCCTGTTAAAGCAGGAATTAGCACTGGCATGATTAGGTGCCAGATTTCATCTTTGATTTTTCCCCAGGTTGAGAGTTGTTCATAGTTAAGGCTGTGCAACCCAGAAATCGGCAGCCAGTTGTGTTTTACACCCAGCCAATACATTAATAACAAGGCCAACCAGAAACCCGGGATAGAAAAGCCAAGAAAGTTAAATAAGGTGATACTACGATCCTGCCAGCCTTGATAATAACGTGCTGCCATCACGCCCAAAGGAATAGCAAGTAGTAAAGTGATGACTAAGCTTAACAGGTTGATTTTGACCGTAATGGGTAACGCCGACTCAATCATGCCAGGTGTTGTGTGGCCCTCAGGATTTGTTTTACCAAACAGCACAGGTTTTTGGTGTGGTTTGAATGAGTGACCAAAGTCGAGCTGAAGCATGCGCTTAAGCCACAAACCATATTGCTCATGAATCGGCTTGTCCAAGTGGTAAAGCTCACGTAGCTTTTGTCTGGCTGCCGCTGAGGTTTGTGGGTTAAACGCAGCTTCATTGTCGGTAATATCACCAGGCGCTAAATGCATAATAAAAAATGAGATTAGGCTGATACCGATCATCATCGGGATCATCCATAACAGGCGTTTAATCAGGTAAGTCATTATTGGCTGCTCATTTGATTACGTCGTCGGAAGGGCTTAGGAATATACCATTCCTGATCGTCATAGCCGACACCTGCTGGTGGTGCTGGGTCTTGTATACCTTTGACGCGCTGGTGGATGGCACTGAGCTCATAGCCTGCGGATAAGTAGACAATAGGGCTGTCTGCTAACAATTGTTTGGCAAACTGATGGTAAATACGCTGGCGTTTATCTGGGTCTAACTCCGTGCGGCCTTGTTCTAACAATTGATCAACGAGTGCATTTTCATAACCGACAAAGTTAAACTGGCCAGGATCTTGTTGGCTTGAGTGCCAGATATTGTATTGGTCAGGATCCAGTCCAAGTTGCCAGCCTAAAATCACCACATCAAAGTCTTTTTTCTTAATATAGTTGCTGATAAAGCTGGCCCATTCCAACGCGCGAAAGGTTACTTTGATGCCAATGGCTTTGAGGCGACGCTGGATCAATAAGGCAGATTTTTCGCGTTCTTTGTTCTGGTTAGTGATGATCTCAATTTCAAAAGGCTCGCCGTCGCGTTCAATCCAGCCATCTTGATTGTTGTCCTTAAAGCCAGCTTCTGCCAACAATGCTTTGGCTTTATCTGGATCATAGGGGTAGGGCCTTAGCTCAGGGTTGCTCCAGCGCGTTCCTGGTTTGTAGGGGGAGGCAATATTGATGCCCAGACCAAGATATACACCATCAATGATTTCCTGTTTGTCGATGGCGTAGTTGATGGCTTGTCTCACACGCAAGTCATCAAAAGGTTTGCGCTTAAGGTTAAACCCAAGATAGGTATATGCATTGCCAAGCGCTTTATATAAGTTTAGCTGAGACTTCAATTCAGGGCGCGCTGGAATCACCCGCGAGTACTTGATCGGGTCTAGCCCCATTAAGTCGATGTTATCTGCCATTAATTCTAAAAACTGCGCAGAGCGGTCAGGGATAATTCTGGAGACACGGTTATCAATGTGTGCGGGGCCCAACACAGACTTAGGGTTACGCGTTAAACGCAAATATTCGCCATGTTGCCACTTGTCCAGCTGATAATAATGGCTGCCGACAGGACGTTGTCCAAAGGCGGCAGTGTGAATGTCTTTGCCTTCTAAAAGGTGTTTTGGAAGCACTTCCAGACTTGCCCAGCTGTTTAATGCTGGCGCATATGGCTGGGCGTACTCCACGACAAATGTTGAGATATCAGGCGCAGTAGCCGTTTTAACTAGCTGGAAATCCGCCGTGTATGGGCTTTGGGTAGTTTCTGCTGTCACGAGTTCCCAGGTAAACAGCACATCATTACTGGTCAGTGGCTTGCCATCTGCCCATTCGAGATCAGGCTTTAGGTGAAAGGTGATCGTCTTGTTGTCATCAGAGACTTCCCATGTGCTGACAAGCTGACCCTTTAAATCCAGGTTGGCATCATAGGTAAGCAACGTGTTAAATAGTTGGGCAGCGATTTCAGAGGCCGCTGATTCGCCTGCAATCATTGGGATAAGTGTGCTGGGTTCTCCAATCATGGCACTGACCAACGTACCGCCTCGCTCGGGTGGTGGCGTGGTGTGGTAATTGATTTCAGGCTGCTGATGTGTATCTGAACAGCTTAGCAGTAGAATGCTGATTGACAGCGCTAATATAGGCTTAAAGCTTGTATTCGGCTGCAAAAGCTGGTTCAAATTCATGGTTGTTAGTATAACTTGATGCGTTGACCTGCTTTGAGTAATCTGTTTTTTAAATGGTTCAAGCGCTGCAGTTTTTTCCAGGATAAATGATAGCGCTTTGCGATTTCACTGAGGGTATCACCGCGTTTGACCACATAGGTGCGTTGGCGCTTACGAGGTGGCTTGAATAGCAGCTTGTTATTTTTGTTCAGGGCTTTTAGTGAGGCGGGAGTTAAGTTGCTTGATGTTTGTTGCGCAATCAACATGTCTTCCGTGAAAATTTTAGTCGTTGTGTTGCCATTTTCAGCTCTTGTCGTCAGAGATTTTGCATTGGGAACAAGAATGCTGATGGGGTGTCTATGTCGGCGGTGAGTAGAAACTTGATTAAGCTTGCCCAATGTTTTTGCAGGGATACCAAACTGTTTGGCAACTCTGCTTAGGCGCTCACCTGCAGGTAGTGTATAAGCCTGCCAGCTGACCAAAGGTTTATCGTAGATGGATAAATTGGCTTCAAAACGTTCCGCTGCCTCGACTGGTAAGTGAATGTCTTGCGTCGTTTCATGTGTGATCAGTGGGCGTTTTAACTCTGGGTTTAGTGCATCTAACTCTTCTTTGGAGATATCTGCCAGCGTGCTTAATAAGGCTTTGTCTATCTGCTCTGGTAGGCTAACGCTGGTGAAGTAGGGTTTGTCGTCAATCGGTTTAATATCGATGCCGTAAAGCGCAGGATTGGAGACAATATTTTTAATCGCTTGAAGTTTTGGCAGGTAGTTCTTTGTTTCTTTTGGGAGCTTTAAATGCAAATAATCGGTTGCACGACCTTTGGTCTTATTTTGCTTGATCGCACGACTTACGGTGCCAGCACCTGCATTATAAGCTGCCAATGCTAATGGCCAGTCCTCAAAGCGCTCATAAAAACGATTCAAATAATTTAGCGCAGCTGTAGTGGAGGCTGTGATGTCATAACGTTCATCTACCCACCAGTCTTGCTTTAGTCCAAGGTGCTTGCCTGTGCGTGGCATGATTTGCCATAGACCCGCGGCACTGGCACCAGAACGTGCGGTTGGGTTATAGCGGCTTTCTACCAGCGGTAACAAAGCTAGTTCCATTGGCATATTGTGATCTTCAATGGCTTGTGCGACATGAAACAGATATTTTTCTGCATGGTGCATCATCTCAGTCATTAGCTCAGGATTTTTGCAATAACGACGTTCGAAGTGATTGACCGATGGATGTTCTAAGTCTTCCATGGCAAACCCAGCTCTAATGCGATCCCAGATGTCACTGGCAACAACGGCTTTAGGTGGTTCTAATGCCGTGTCGCTTTCAGCTTGAGGTGTTGTATTCGTTAAGCCTGCCTCTTGAAATACTGGCTCGTTTGCTAATGTTTGTTCAATGGTCAGTGTGTCGATTAACGCTATCGTGTTAATCGTGGTGTGTGTGTTGAGGACATTCGTTTGTTTTTCAAACACCTCAATACTCTCGATGACCAGTGTAGGGTGGCTCCAAGCAGGTTTTGAAATCAACCCACCAATGAAAAGTAAGCTGGCAGTGCAAATTAGAGGACGTGTGAGTCGGCTGCGTAGCGGTATGCGCGCATTCAATTTAAACATTTGATCTAGGTAAGGGTAATGAATGTTATTACTTGAAATATTATAAGTTAAAAATGGTTTCTGCTTTCACGTATTGTGGTAAATACTGCTAATTCATTCGCATTAGGCATATCGATAGCCGATTTTAAAGATGGTTCCTCACAGCGTAAAAATGGGTTTGTTGCTTTTTCCAAGCCAATGGTTGAGGGTAATGAAGGTTGCTGTTGCGCGCGTAGCGCTTGTGTTTGATCCATGCGTGAGCGCAAACCAGTGTGCGTTGGCTCCAGTGTTAAGGCAAAAGCCAGGTTGTGCTCAGTGTATTCGTGTGTGCAATAGACTTGTGTACTCTCTGGTAACGCAGCAAGCTTTTTGAGTGCGGTCAGCATCTGCGTTGGCGACCCTTCAAACAACCGGCCGCAACCAGCACCAAACAAGGTATCGCCGCAAAATAGCCATTGTTGTGTGGGTTCATAAAAAGCAATGTGTTCTAGCGTATGACCTGGGACGTCTAGGGCTTTGAAGTTCAGTAAGGTATCTGATAGCTGTAGTGTTAGCGAGTTAGGCTCGTTGATGACAGTGTGGGCAAAGCCATAGGCAGGGTGTTGTGAAGACCAGACTAGCATGTCAGGGTAGTTATGTTGCAACGTATCGATTCCGCCAATATGATCGTGGTGATGGTGTGTGACCAGGCAAGCGGTCAATTTAAGATTAAGTCTTTGCAAGGTGTTAATCACAGGTGCCGCATCACCTGGGTCGACCACAATGGCTGCTTGACCATCATGAATCAGCCAAATATAGTTATCCTTAAATGCTGGTATGGGTATAATCTGCAATGTTTGTGACATGCTATATCATTGATGATTCAACATAGCGCTGTCAATAGAACCCAACGTAAATTGCAATGACACATGAATTAAACGAAACCCTTAAAGCGCGTGCAGCAGCAGAGAATGAATGGCTGTCTTCAGTTTCTGGTCAGTATCTCCAGACTAAAGAGGCTGCGCTGTATAACAAAGCAGTTTTTGATTTGTTTGGTTTTAATGCCTTGCAGATGGGGGGGTTGCCGCGTGATCTACTTAAAAACTCACGTATTACACACCGTTTTGCAGCGGCAGATATGCTGGATGCTGATTGTGCACTCTATTGCGATGATGAGTTTTTACCGTTTGCACCAGTCAGTCTCGACTTATTATTGCTACCTCACCGTCTAGAATTCAGTGAACGACCACACCAGACGCTGCGCGAAGCTGAGCGTGTGTTGATGCCAGAAGGCCATTTGATTATTTCAGGTTTTAATCCTGTTAGTTTATGGGGGTTGGCGTTTGGACTCAAAAAACTCTGGTTTAAACTGTGCCGTAAACAGGATAGACTAGCTGAGGTTTATCCATGGCGGGCAAATTTAATCCGATTGGGTCGCTTAAAAGATTGGTTGTCGTTATTGGGATTTGAGGTGATGGTCGTTGAGCGCGTTTGCCATATTCCGCCATTCAGTAGTGAAAAAATGCATCACCACTTTGCCTGGATGGATCGTTTATGCAGTATTTCCTGGTTACGTTTGTTTTGTCGTCAGTTAGGCGGGGTGTATTTTGTGGTTGCTAGAAAACGCGTGCCTGGCGTGACACCACTCAAGCCAAAATGGAAGGTATTTCCGATTGCAGAAAGCTTGATTCCAAGACCGTCTAGGACCAAAGTGAAAGAGCCTCGGCAGACGCAACACTCAAGTCATTCAACCATAGAAAGAAAGTCAGAATAAAGATGGATACCTTAAAAAAGGTTGTGATTTACACCGATGGTGCTTGCAAAGGGAACCCTGGAGTCGGCGGATGGGGTGCTTGGTTAACCACCAATGGTCATGAAAAAGAAATTTTTGGCGGCGAAGAGAATACGACCAATAACCGCATGGAGCTGACTGCAGTGATTCGCGCATTGGAAGCGTTGAAACAGCCTTGTGACGTGACGATTTATACAGACTCAGTGTATGTGCAAAAAGGCATGAC
>SPJL01001868.1_pt1 | contig 10184 bp, 6 predicted proteins | sample 3741751 | NCBI WGS metagenome assembly SPJL01 (sample SAMN10925998, study PRJNA522277) | cold seep metagenome | isolation source: Elba SIP-enriched marine methane seep metagenome, extraction at timepoint T3 | place: Italy: coast of Elba, Mediterranean Sea
GTAGATATAGACCAAATAACCAATAGCACAGTAAAACTGGATTTTTAGGCCGTAATAGGTTGCTCCGGTGCCAGCTAGGCCATTGAAGTAGACTCCTCCGATGGAGAAAAAGATCAGGATCAATAGGAGGACGTTGAAGATGGGCCGGGCCTCGGTGATCAAAGACATGTCCTCAGAGCCGAGCAAGGGATAGAGAATGTGCTCGGGAAAACAAACCACCGGTATGGATAATATTAGGGTAAAAAGCAGGCAAATTTTAGCCGTTTTCCAGATGATGGGAATCACTGCTTGGCGTTTGCGTTGACCGATAAAATTACTCACCAAAGTATTGATGCCCGAGGCAAAGCCCCAACAAGGGATGGAAAGTACGAGGTATACCATACGAACCAGATTGGTAATCGCTAGTTGGCGTTCGCCCAAATTCTCTACTATTCCAAAGAAAATAAACCAACTTCCTAGGCCTACTACCGCTTGGGCAACGATTGGCGCTCCTATGTTAAATTGGGTACGAATCAGTTTGATATCGATATTGGGCAATTGGAACAAATTGAAATCTCGGGTTTGTTTGTCCCAAAACATATAGAGGAGGAAAACGGCAAAGGCCACAATCTCGGCGATGGTACTTGCTAATCCGGCTCCGGCGATGCCCATGGCGGGAAAAGTAATTCCTCCAATCTCGTAGCCGTAAATAAAGCAGTAATTGAGTAAGATATTGACCACCGCTAGGATGATGGTATCGAACATGATAAAGGCCGGGCGAGCGATCCCGGTGTAAAGGGCTACGATGGCGACTCCGGTATAGGAAAAAAAGACGCCGTAGGATCGAAACTCTAGGTATTCAAGGCTTTTGGTCAGGATGACCTTGGAGTCGACGAAAAGGGTAAAGAAATACTGGCAGCCGAACTGCATAAAACAGAACATGACGATGGCCAGGGCCATCTCAAAATAAAGCATGGCGTAAAAGCTACGGCCTACTTCGGCGTATTGCCGCTCTCCCATCCGCCGGGCAATGATGATTTGCCCACCTTTAGAAAAACCAAAACCAATCGCCGCTACAATCAGGTAAAAGACTCCCACAAAGCCAATCGCCGCAAAATCGGCCTCCGAAAGGTGGTACAAGAACACGCTATCGCTCAAGGCAATAATGTTCTGTACAGCGCTTCCCAACATAATCGGAGTAGAAATGGCTAGAATTTGTTGGTATGTAGTAGCGGGCTGCATGAGGGAACAATAATAAGCCTTTTTTCCCATTGCGCTGGGAATAAACGACGAAAATCCATACCCCCCAGTTGGAGTCGGGAAATTATCCGATCAATGACCCAGAGCAAGTCAGGGCAGCCCTAGCTCTTTTTAGCAAAAAATTTTACCTTTGGACCCGCATTAATACACCAAAATCGATGACCAATATGCGTCTAGACCCTAATCAAGCGCCTCCCCGCGCAACCAAAATTGACCACGAACTCCACAAACACGGCGATATCAGACAGGATCCTTACTACTGGCTAAAGGATCGAGAGGATCAAAAGGTACTCGACTACCTCAACGCCGAGAATACTTATACTAAAGCTCAATTGCAACATACCGAGCCCTTTCAGCAAAAACTTTACGATGAAATCGTTGGACGCATCAAGCAAAAAGATAGTTCGGCTCCCTATCGCGATAATGGCTATGTATATCGCGTTCGGTATGAGGAAGGAAAGGAATATCCCATCTATACCCGATTTAAAGGGAGTCTTGAAGCACCGGAGGAAATCCTAATCAATGCCAACGAGCGTTCGGAGGGACATTCTTATTACCAAAATGGTGGACTACGCGTCAGTCAAGACAACCAAATCCTAGCTTTTGGGGAAGATACTCTGGGGCGACGGATTTATACCCTGCGTTTTAAAAACTTGAGTACGGGCGAATACCTAGCGGATGAGATTCCCAATACTTCCGGTACCGCCACCTGGGCCAATGATAACCAAACCGTCTTTTACACCGTTAAAGACGACGCACTGCGCCCCTTTAAAATATTCAAACACCGCCTGGGAACCGATCCTTCAGAAGACGAGGAAGTCTATCACGAAGCCGATGATACCTTCCACATTTTCAACTATAAAACTAAATCCAACCGCTTTATCATCATTGGGAGCATCCAAACCCTGACTACGGAGTACCGTATTCTCGATGCCGATAAGCCCGATGGAGAATGGCGTATTTTTCAAGCCCGCGATAAAGCGGCCAAGCTGGAATATAGCATCGGTCATTATGACGACCGCTTTTATATCATCACCAATGATCAAGCGCAAAACTTTCGCTTGATGACCTGCCCGGTTGATGCCACCAGCAAGGAAAACTGGGTAGAGATGATTGCCCATCGCGATGATGTATTGTTGGAAGATCTAGAAATCTTTAAGGATCACTTGGTGCTCACCGAGCGTAAAAGCGGGATCACCCAACTTAGAGTGATGCCTTGGGAAGGCGAAGAACATTATATCAAATTCCCAGAAGATGCCTATTTGGCCTATACCAGTATCAACCACGAATTTGATACAAACTTGGTGCGGATCGGTTATCAGTCGATGAAAACGCCTCCTTCGAGTTTTGACTACGATATGAATACCAGGGAATTGCACTTGGTGAAGCAATCAGAAATTTTAGGAGGTTTTGATAGTGCCGACTACGTTTCCGAACGCCATTATGCTAAGGTCCGCGATGGAGTGATGGTTCCCATCAGCTTGGTATACCACAAGGATACCCCACGCGATAAGACGGCGCCATTGTTATTATATGGCTACGGTTCGTATGGAAATAGTATGGAACCCTACTTTGGGATTGCCCGACTAAGCTTGTTGGATCGCGGTTTTATCTTCGCCATTGCCCATATCCGTGGCGGAGAAGAAATGGGCCGTCATTGGTATGAAGATGGTAAATTGCTTAAGAAGAAAAATACCTTTTACGATTTTATCGATTGTGGGGAATACTTAATCGAGCATGCTTATACTCAGCCGAGTCAATTGTATGCGATGGGCGGAAGTGCCGGAGGCCTGCTAGTGGGAGCGGTAATGAATATGCGCCCTGAATTGTGGGCGGGAGTGATTGCTGCCGTTCCTTTTGTGGATGTGATAACCACCATGCTCGACGATAGCATCCCATTGACTTCTGGAGAATACGACGAATGGGGAAATCCCAATGATCCAAACTTCTACGAGTATATGAAGTCTTATTCGCCTTATGATAATGTAGTGGCCAAGGCTTATCCCAATTTATTGGTCACCACGGGGCTGCATGATTCTCAGGTTCAATATTGGGAACCCGCCAAGTGGGTCGCTCGCCTACGCGAACTAAAAACCGATGAAAATGTTTTATTGCTCCATACCAATATGGACGCTGGACACGGTGGATCTTCTGGCCGTTTTGCGCGGTATAAGGAAACTTCGATGGAATACGCCTTTTTATTAGACCTGGCCAATAAGGGTCAGTTAAATTCTGATAGCGATAACTAATTACCCTACCACATGGCCGAATACTTATTAGATGACGAAGTAGAGGAGTTTCAACTGGTGCCTGCCAGTAGGGAAAAACGAATCCTCAATTTTGTGCTCGACTATCTCGCCATCATTTTTATGGTATCGGCCTTTTACGGCTTTTTCCTCGACCTCGATTCTTTGACCGAAGAAAACAGGGACCCTCTGATGGATAACATCCGAGGAATGTTGTTTTACCTGAGCTATTATATTGCCGTAGAGGGAATGAGTGGAGGTAGAAGTTTTGGTAAAATGATCACCAAGACCCGGGTGGTCAATCGCGAAGGAGTAGTGCCAGAGGCCCCGCAAATGATCAAACGCTCTTTGATCCGCTTGGTGCCCTTCGAACCCTTATCGGCATTGGGAGAACTCGCTCCTTGGCACGACCGCTGGTCGGATACCATGGTAGTTGATGAAACTTTGTCGAAACTTCCAGACTAAGGCCCACAAAGGCCTAGGCCTCCGCTATCGGACGGTTTTTTAGCAGTGCGAAGGAAGAAATAATCGACGCAATGATGCCGATGATGTAAACCGTCAGAAACATCAAGCCAAAATTGAAGAAGGGATTCATAAAGGTATCTTTCTGGGCCAGCAATTCCTTTTCCTTGATGGCATATTCCGCTGCGGGCAACTCGGCCCGGAGGTTCTCAAGGTTTTGGTTAAAATAGGCTTCCATAAAGCCCGGATCAAGCCAGTAAGAATAAATAAGACTATACAAGCCAAAAGCCAGGGAAGGCAAAATAATGATCAAGGCTCCCAACTTTATTCCCTCCCAAAATTCGAGGTAGCCCCCAGCCTCTTGATCACGGTATTTGCGAATACCGAAATAGACGAAGATCATGGATAAAAAGAGCGTTAGGTAGCCAAAGACTTCATCAGCGGCATAATCGGGTTCTTGGCCTTGGCCCCACCAAAAATCGAGGATATGTAATGCACTTAGAAAAGTGGCGGCGTACAAACCATAACGAAGAGAAATAGCATTCATAATTGGATAGTGTTTGGTGAAGTTCTTTAATAATTCGGGATAGTCCAAAGCAACGCAGATTTGGGGAGAAATTCATCCAACTAAAGTAGGATTTTGGGTAAAATAGTCCTTTAGTTGGAGTCTAAAAGGCCTTTTTCACGGGCGTGGCGGACGGCTTGGGTCCGTCGTTTGGCTTCGAGCTTAACTAAGAGTTTGGAAACGTGGCTTTTGACGGTACTCTCTGAGATAAACAGGCGTTCGGCAATTTGTTGGTTAGAAAGGCCTTGGGCGATTAAAGTGAGTACTTCGTGTTCTCGTTTGCTAATGCCCATTTGCCGAGACTTTTCTGCTGGCGCTTGGCCCCTAGGTGGCAGAGTCGATTCCTGTGCAGGCGGGACCTCCCCTCCCCTTTCCTCCTTTTTACCCTCCGGACCAAAATGACGGTACAGCAAAATTCCAAGGCCCAGAAATACAGTCGCAAATAAAACCGTCCATGCCTCATTGACCAAACGCTCCGTAAACAGCGTATACTTGGCCACTTGCAGGAGCGCAAAAAATGCCAGGAGTAAAAAACCAAATTGGAGTGCGATCGCTCTCATGTCTGGAAGGGCTAGCTAATTTTTTTAAAATCCTATTTAGTCTTTTTGGGACGAAGACTAGGTTGGAGCGAATAGGCCCGCTCAAGGAATTGCTGCCCCAAGCTAGGATTCCCACTATCGCGATGAGCACTACCCAGGTAAAGCAACAGTGTTGGATTATCTGGATCGTATTTTAGACCTTGCTCAAAGCGAGTGATGGCCTCGGGAAAACGCTTTTGCATCGCGTATACTGAACCGAGATTGCGCAGCGCATCTACAAAACGAGGATCGTATTCTACTGCTTTGAGGTAAACCTCTTCCGCTTTTTTAAAGTTTTGCTGCTGGAAATAAATAATTCCCATATTGCTATACACCATTGCCTTTTTAGGATTAAGCTTTAGCGCCTCCTGATAAGCCGCCATCGCTTTTTGAGGATCGCCTTTGCGGAACCACGATAGCCCAAGCTCGCCATAGGCATCGGGATATTGAGGGTAAATTTCGATGGCTCGTTGAAAGCCAGCCAGAGCAATGTCAAGCGTTCGGGCCCGTTCTTTTGGATCAGCAGATTTCTGGCCGCGTTTGACGGTTTCGAGCGCCGCGTGATAATTCAGCTTGGCACTATTGGGGGAAATGGGTAAATCGGTAGTGTAGAGGGTATAACTGTCTTTCCAGGCGGGGTTTCGAAGTACCGTACGACTGCCATACAATCCCGCCACAATCGCCAAGGCCAGCAGTGGCACGGCATTTTGAACCGCCCAATCACCTATGCCTTGGGGAGCCTCGACCTTATTCCAATCTACCCCCAAGCCTTTTAAAATGCCTACCGACAAGATGATGGCAAAACCTAGAGAGGGAGCGTATAAAAAGCGTTCTCCATAAGCCGATCCGATGAGAATTAGGACATTGGAAAAGATAGACAAGGTGATGCCATAAAAGAAAATACCATAGGCCAGAATACTCCGTTCCTCAATCCGCATTACGGCATAAATGGCCATGGCCAGATGCATACTCAGCACCAGCAAGACCCGCCAATCGCTCCAAGTAGTAATAGGAATTTGATTAAAACCATAATCGGAGCAGAGGGTTACGGGAAACAACAGCGTCCAGAGGTATTTACCCAAAAAGAGGACTGCCGTTGCCAATTGGCTAGACGTATCCGCGGCGGAAAAGAGGACATTGTCCAAGGGAGAACCTCCTCCGGCTCCAGCGGTAAAATCTCCTAATATTTGGGTGCGGATGTAAAGAAAGGTAACTGCGGGTAACAGAAATATCAATGAACCCATGAGGGTATCTTGCAGATTCGTTTTGGGGCGAAAACAGTATATCGTAAGTGGAAAAATGGCTAAAAAGGTGATCACACTCTCCTTGGAAAAGAGCGCCAAAGCGTAGGAAATCGCTGCGGCTACTAGGAATAGTATGTTTTTCCGATCCAAATAATCCCAGAGCAGTCGCAGTGCCAGAATGGCGAAAAAGAAAGCGAGGATTTCATCGCGGCTTTTGATATTGGCCACTGCTTCCACGTGGACGGGATGGACGACAAAGATCAGGCTAATGGCAAAAGACAGAAGGATGGAATAGGCGGAAAAAATCCGGAGTAAGGTAAAGAAGAGTAAAAGGGCCGTGGCGGCGTAGCAGAACACATTGACTTTGTGGTGAAAGCCGGGGTCATCGGGGGAAATCTCCCATTCGACCGCAAACATAAAGAGGGACAGGGGCCGATAGAGTACTCCGGCACTATTCCAATATCCATAACGGTAGTGTTTGCTAAAGATCAAGTCCAGTTCTTCCGTACCCTTTTTGGTCACCCAGTTTTCACTGATTGCCGAACCATCATCGAGGGTAAAACCATGCTCCAGGGTATTGCTGTACAGCAAAAAGGCGAGTACGGTGAGTACGAGGCCCAGGGTCCAATTGAGTGGGCGGTTGGACGTGGCTTGAGCGGAACGGCTCGACGGCTGTTTTTTCTCCTTGTGCTTTTTGTTTTTCCTTTTGCTCATAGTGAATAGAACTAAGCGACTAAGATAGCCGATTCCGATGGATTGTACCAATAAAGACAGGCAAAGGAAAATAAATTAGTTTTTTCTTTGCTTATTGTAGTTTTTACACCTACATTAGCCCCAAAGAAAATAAGGTTTTTCGCTCTTAAATTACATTTCTATTTGGTGTTATGAGCAAAAACTATGGATATATACTTTTTGGAGGAATAATGTGGCGTTTTATAAGCCGCTAAGAGGGGAAAACGTTGACGAGCCAGGTCTGAATATTCCATCCTATTCACTATTTATCCTCCTTACGTTGCAATTAAGCCTAAGCAGGTAGTAATATAGAATAATTTTACAATCGAGTTTTTCGAAAAGAGCGAAGCCCATATTAGGATCCCTTCGCTCTTTTTATACTCCTGACTAGCAACGGTTTAGATAGTTTTGTCTACTATTTATCCTAAGGAGTTAAGAACATTTCTTCCTCCCATTAACCCGTACATTATTGGACATTCGCTATATTTAATCGGACTCCCAGAGAGTCAATGTATGAAACTTATAACTCACATTAAACAAACGACCATCTATGCAAGAAATGGAAACATTAAAAGAATTTAGTCTCAGTTATCTCGATATCGGGATAATGATAGGCTACGCCGTACTCATCATTGCCTATGGCCTTTACCACGCCAAGCGTAATAGCTCGGAAGAATACTTCCTCGCCGGACGAAATATGCTGTGGCCCATTGTGGGTATTTCGCTCTTTGCTGCCAATATTTCCAGTTCTACCCTCGTCGGTTTGGCCAGTGATGCCTTTAATACGGATACGCATGTATTCAACTACGAGTGGATGGCCGCGGTAATTCTGATCTTTTTCGCGATCTTTTTCTTGCCCTTTTACCTACAGTCGAAGGTCTACACCATGCCCGAGTTTTTGGAAAGGCGCTATGATAGTCGTTCGCGCTATTATTTCTCCTTCATCACCATCGTTGGTAATGTGATTATCGATACAGCAGCGGGGCTTTACGTGGGAAATATCGTCCTAAAATTGATTTTCCCAGACCTTCCCTCCTACGTCATCATTCTATTGCTGGCCACCGCAGCGGCAGCCTATACCATTCCCGGCGGACTCAACTCGGTGATCCAAACGGAAGTAATCCAAGCTATTCTACTGGTTCTTGGTTCGATCATCCTCACCTGGTTCGCCTACGATAAGGTCGGAGGCTGGGATGCGCTCGTTGCTGGCCTCGATGCCAAACACGCCGCTGGAGAGATCAAAGCCAATGCCTCCGAAACGCTTAGCCTCATCCGACCGGCCGATGATGAATATATGCCTTGGACCGCCCTCCTGGTTGGGGTGCCTATCCTTGGCTTCTACTTCTGGGCCAACAACCAGTTTATGGTACAACGAGTCCTCGGTGCCAAAGATATTGACCACGGTCGTTGGGGAGCACTTTTTGCAGGTTTGCTCAAATTGCCCGTAATCTTCTTTATGGTCCTTCCTGGCACCTTTGCTATCATTCTTTATTCCAATATGGACTTGAGTAGCCTCAACTATACCCTCAACGATGGTTCGATTTGTAGGTCACTCAAGGATTGTCCGAATATGACCTACCCCGTACTCCTCTTCGATCTGCTCCCTCAAGGAATGCTCGGTTTAGTACTCGCAGGACTACTTGCCGCGATGATGAGTTCGGTATCGGCTACTTTTAACTCGGCTTCTACGCTAATCACGATGGATTTTGTCCGTAAAGCACGGCCCAATCTCACCAGTGACCAGTTGGTACGTATTGGTCAGATCGCCACTTTAGTTTTGGTGGTATTGGCTTCACTTTGGGCACCACAAATTGAACGTTTTGGTTCGCTCTTCGCCTATCTCCAACAGGTATTGGCCTTTATCTGCCCACCGGTGGTAGCGGTATTTATTCTGGGCCTCTTCTGGCGTCGAGCCAATTCTGATGGCTCCTTTTATAGCCTGATGATTGGTTTTGTGATCGCGATAGCCATTTTGGTAAATGAGGCCTATGTTTTCTCCCCAGCCATTGCCGAGATTCACTTCTTGCACAAAGCCTTTTACCTCTTTGTAATTTGCGCCATCGTACATGTTGTGGTGAGTTTGGCGACTCCCGAACCAGTTGCAGTATTCAAAAGAGAAGCTACTACTGATGATGTAATCGAAGTGGGTGGCGGGCTTCACGAGGGTGACCTCATCGAAGATAAGCTCGACCGTTATATCTGGACCAAGGATATCTTCACCCGCGAAACAGAGGAACTCAAATCTGTGGTTTGGTATAAAAACTATCGTATCCTAGCTATTATCCTGTTGATCTTAACCGCTCTCTTGGTTGGATCCTTCTGGTAGTAATGGTTTTTTATGTTTAAATAAAAATTGCCCCGAATCTTCTTTGCGAAGGTCCGGGGCAACTTTTTTGGGGAGCTGATGGAAGTAGACCGATAAACAAAATCTTATTTTAGCCTTTTGAAGTTCAATTTCGCAGACAAATATTTCTAATTTGCAGAATCCGCTTTTCTAAAACCCATCAAATAATGACCTTTACTCTATTAGACTATAGATTATGAAAAAGTCAATTATTGTTGGATTGCATCTTGGGTTTTGGCTGTGTTATATCTTAATAACCATGACCTTACTGGGGCTTTATTGGGAAAGCAAGGAGCAAACAGGACTGTCTTTTCAATATGCGCTGATCAGAGTTTTCTTCTTCGCCGTTGTACCTTCGGTCCTTTCTTTTTATGCTTTCTATTTCCGGGTATTTCCATATGTACGGGAGAAAAAAATTTTTTTGTCCATTGTTTATGCAGTCCTTATTTCAGTAGGCGTTGCTATGGCTAGTGCGGGTTTGATGTGTATCGTTTTGGGGGTCGAGAGTTTAACTACGATGGAAGAACCAGCCATGGTGGGTATCGCTTTTATATCCTTTGTAAATCTCGTTCTTGGTGTAGTGGCCTTGGTCACGAAAGGATTTATAAGTTGGTTTGCAGAGCTAAAGTTGAAAGAGGCGTTGAAACAAAAAAACCATGAGATGGAGATGGCTCTGGTTAAATCGCAGTTGGACCCACATTTCTTATTCAACACCTTAAATAACATTGATATCCTTATTTTAAAAGACGCCTCCGAGGCATCCAACTACTTGAA
>SPJL01035625.1_pt1 | contig 10176 bp, 8 predicted proteins | sample 3741751 | NCBI WGS metagenome assembly SPJL01 (sample SAMN10925998, study PRJNA522277) | cold seep metagenome | isolation source: Elba SIP-enriched marine methane seep metagenome, extraction at timepoint T3 | place: Italy: coast of Elba, Mediterranean Sea
GAGACTGGGCCGGAAGTCGAAGCACTGACACTCATGCCGCCACCTGGATTATCCAAAATGTCGATGGTTGCCTCGGAAGGAACTGGTGCAAAATCGGTTCCATCGTGGTACACGAGTGGTCCAAGGATGATGTAATCGATGATGTCACCAGGGACTACATCTCCTTCAAAGCCTGGATCATCGGTGATTTGTTCTTCTGGACCGCTGGTTTCAAATTCGGCTTCGAAGACAGAGCCTTCGTCTCCGAATTCGACGTCGATTTGACCACCGGCATAAACGAATTCAACATCCGAGTGACCATGCTCTTCCTGAGCAAATAGGTTGGAGGTTGAGAGTGATAACAATGCTGCAAGAGCCAAAGTTGTGTAACGCATGAGTCTTATCCTAGTAAGTAAAATAAAGCGATAAATTTGGGTAAACCTACCCACGTACTGACCAGATGGTCATGAAAATTCGTCTAATTAAAACAACTGATGCCTAGAAGGCAGTATCAAGAACTCGTCAGCTGCGGGGGACCACGTGCTGAGATAGGATTTGGGAGTTTCTCTATATCAAACATTCGAGAGGACATACTGCAGCATGCATCGGACACGATTGTTCGTATTTCATAAGAAGCTGAGTTATCAACTTGTCTCAATTCGCTAAGTAGACAGGCAACACACGGAGCTAGTTCTTGAAGCAGCTGAGAACTTGACTGATTGATGACGCTCGATTCAGAGTCATCATCAATCGAGAAGCTTATTTGGTCGGAAGATCTAAAATCATCGATATAACAATCAACTTGCCCGCAATAATGCCAATAGGTACCACAAACCAAAACCAAGGCGTAAACCAAGGTGGTTAGTGAGTACCAATATTGTTGGGAAAGATTGCGTGACATGAGTTTCTAGTTGCGTCGAGCTCCACAAATTGACAAAAGACTTGCAGTGACTAAAAGCAAAGAGCTCGGTTCTGGAATTGCCGATGCCGAGGCAGCACTTGAGGCGCTGATTCCGAAATTGGTGACCCATAGGGCGTAATCTGCTGAATCAACCCCATTCAAACCGTCTCCAGCATCATTGATTGCCGATTCATCTCCGCCACCGAGATTGTCTCTCCAGACCGTGTAGTCAGCAGCATCGACTTGGCCATCATCGTTGAAGTCACCTGTAAGCACACTTGGAGTAAGTAGATTTTCAAACTCGATAAGAGCATTTTCATATTCGGTTTCTAACATGCCATAGTTAAAAACTAGATAGTAGGGATCGGAATCGGCAACGCCAGCTTCATCGGTACCTAGTGACATGAGATAGCCATAGATCCCAAAATCAGGATCGCCACCGGAACCATCGTCAAGGAAATAGCTACGGACATGTACATGGAAATTACCAGCTCCATCGGCTGTACCGATGAAGTTAGTAACTGTACCAGCATCCCCCAATTGTTCTCCACTTGAGGTTGTAATAACCGTATTGGGAGAGATGCCATTGTTGTCGATCGTAATTTGTGTCCCACTTACCGGGGCGGTAAATGCTGAGCCATCCCAATACAATAAATCGCTGTGGATGTTATAGTAGATGATATCTCCTGGGTTGATATTCAGCCCAACAATATCCTCGGATACGTAGCCTGGACTACTGGCAAAGCGATTAAAAAAACCACCAACAGGAAAAACACTGCCCGCAACATTGTTTGTTCCGGAAACTTCCGTGTAGTGAACAATCTTATTATCAATGTATTCAAATAAGACATCGCTATGCGGATCTTGAGCATAGGCGGGAACTGACATCAGACAAAGTAATGTTGCAAGCCCTGCAAGAAGTATTTGGTTCTTACTCTTCATTATTTATTTCTCCTCCGTTGCGGCTACCAAGAGCCCACCAGATTGTGTTTTGAATGTCATCACGAATAAATTCGACGTGTCCATCAACCATCACGGTGTTGATTCCACCAGGATGATTGCTGCTGGGGGTGACACCAAAGTCACCATCCGGATCGTCGTGCCAATAATGGCAATTTATGCTGTTAGGGATATTTGCGGTCATAAAGGTTGGAGCGGTATCTGCCCACCCAGAGATCCATGACCTGCCAAGAAACGCTGCTTTAAAGGCTTCAGCAGCAGCTGGTCTGCAAGCGGCTTGAAGGGTCGCCAGGGATAGATTAGCTGCTGCACCATTGCCTCCTTCAGAGCCGACAGTGATCACGTGTGCCGATTGAAGTGTTAATGGTGCATCTTGGATTGCTTGAGGCGAATCTGCATCTTGTCGGAGACGCTCGGCAACCATTAATGTTTTGGAAGTGCCATCAGTAACTTTATTGATGTTAACCCGAATCGAATTGGTCCAAAAATAGGTTCCATCACTCTTAGGTTTGGCGTCTGGATTTAACAATCCAATTACGCCGTTGAATTCACCACGTTCCTTTTCCCCGTCAATGCCTGTGGTTGAGTTTGGCCATCCAGCGTTACCCGCATAATTATCGGGAGCAGGATTTGAGCTTCCTAGGACACTGTTGTTGCTCACTGCTGCATCGCTGGGACACAAAAAGGCATCGACTATCGTACCGGCAGCAAGAGCGTTAGGGTGGTCGTCACTGATGACTCCCCCGTAGTCGCAATTATCTGCCATCGTGTATGTGAAATCGATTGAATCGTAGAGTGGCCCTTCTTCAATGAAGGGAAGTATCTGTGAATGCCAACTATAAAAGCCTGGTTCACAACCACTTGCCCCTGATCCATTAGCTCCACTATTAGATTGGTTCTCAGGAAAATGCTTGTTAGCGTCGTGATAATTCAATACCGCTAAGCCGAGTTGTTTCATGTTGTTGACACATTGCGTCCTTCTGGCCGCTTCACGCGCTGATTGCACAGCGGGCAAAAGCATAGCCACAAGTACGCCGATGATGGCAATAACCACCAACAACTCAACAAGCGTGAACGCGTGGTTCTTGCGCATTGATTTACCTAAAGGATGAATTCCGCAACGGAATGGATGGTGTAAATCACTAAGCAGGAATGCCGTGTAAGTTCAGAACTGCATTGAGTTCACGCAAAGAGCATCGTGCTTAGCTTCGATAGAAAGCGGAAATTAGACCAACGCCGGTGGTCCGCGTGCGTCAAAGAGTGTGACGCAAAAAGAGTCAGCTAGTTGTTCGTTAAGAACAGGAGGGTAACTAGTGTTTAGCCAGAAACCTGCATGAGCAGTATCTAGTTTGAAGCCATGGCTCATTTGGCTTAGTAAATGACAGGCAACACATTCGCTGTGGATAAGACTATCGCTGTCTGACTTAGCAATTATTAAATCTACTTGAGCCGATTGGCTTGCAATGACTGGAACCCGCTGGTGGCAGCATCCTTGGCAGCAACTATGCGCCGTCGCCACCGAATCGTGGCTAGCGTGGCAGTTCGTATGCATGGCATGCCCAAAAACTGCTACGAGGGCGTAGAACACCCCGAGAAAAATAGCAGCAAGATTATTGGTACGACCAAGCACAGGATCTTCTCAAAAAACCGTTGATATAAACAACAACGGTATTATTCCTGGTCTGAACGGCAGGGGCAACCCAAAAGTATCACTTCTTCGGCATAAATTAACACTGCAGCGTAATACTGCTAACTAAACTAGCCATCAGCCAAACTCGGCCAAATCGTCTTCGGCAATCTGCCTAAGTTGATGTGAGAAGCTGGGTAAGGCCGTTGCGACTCGTGTCCATGTCGGAAGAGCTGGAACGCCGAAGGGATCGTGGAAAACCCGATCTCCGGTAGTCGTGATCAGTTCGCCAAAAGCCTCGATGGCTTGCTCTTCGCTGTGGCGGTCGTAATCAAGACCATTCATGAGCGAATCGGCGTCGTATTGTCGAATGGCATCTTGGGCGACCCGCAAGTACGCTGCGCGCATCGTGTTGAAGTGCCCTTTGCTGAAAACCATTCCACGACTAGTGAGGGTGCGGAAAAGGTTCCCAAGGATATCGCCCGCCATCTTCATGAGCCCGGCATTGGCATCCTCAAGATTTAATTCCTGATGCTTATGTTCGTAATGACAAGCGAGATCTACCTGCGCGATTCGTTTGGGGGCGGTGTTACGAAATACCTCGGCAAGCGTGCCGACTTCTAGACCCCAATCACAGGGGATGCGATTCGAACGAGCCAATGCCGAAGTGACAGCAAACTCACCTGCTAATGGATAACGGAAGCTTCGTAAAAAGACCAAGTAAGGATCATTCCCCAGTACCGAAATCATGGCACGCAGCATCGGTACAACTAGAAGGCGAACAACTCGTCCATGCATTTTGGTTGTACAGCGAGCGTAGTAAGCTTTGCAAAAGTCAAAGTCCATGCCAGGATGAGCCATTGGCAAACAGAGTCGAATGAGCATCTCGTTGTCGTAACCGACAATGTCACCATCCTGTAGGACAAACGCTTTGATTCGTGGATCAGCAAGTAAATAACCAAAAGCAAACCAGACCGCCCTTCCCTTGCCGAGTTGCGAAGTATCGAAACCTGCCTCGGTAAGTTCGTTCTGAGCAGCTTGTCCACGCGCACCATCGGTCCAGAGCACCTTGGCACGCGAACCGAGAGGTTTGATCTTTTCGACAGCTTCTCGATAGTCTTCTACCGAGTCTGCTCGATTGAGCACAACTACCGCCGTGTCGATGAATTCGGTCTCGCCCAGTTTATTTATGATGTTCCCAAACGGTTTGGCTCTCATATCGGAGCCGGTGATAGGCAGTACCAATCCGATAGGGTAATTCTTAACCGCCTGGTTAAGCGTCTGTTCGAGTTTCCCAGAATCTACCGTTCCAAGATCATGAAGCGTGGTAATTGGTCCACTTTGAGCAAAGTCTGGCACAGCAACTCATTGGGCTTGAGGAGATCGGATCGTCCATTACTCACTAGGCCTCTTATGATACCAGATTTAGCTTGAAAGCCACACCGCCATGCCGGGGTCAAGAGTTAATGTATTACCAGCGGGAAACGCTTTTCCGCTAATAAGATCTTTCGTTTCAACCTGATAAGACTCAGGTCGCTCTAGTATGGCTTGATCCTCCGAGAAATTTACAGCAGCAAGTATCCGCTGTTTGCCGTCGTTTGTAATTCGTTCAAAGGCAAGAACGTTTTTTGCCCCTTGAGTAATCACTTTCTGTTCGGCATCGGGATGGAAGGCAGGCTGTTTGATCCGCGTCGCAATCATTTGACGATATCGATCGAAGACAATCTTCTGAGAACTGCTGTTATCAGAAAGTATTTGATCAAGTTCAGCCTTCGAGTATTTCTTTCGATTTAAGCGACGATGGATTCCTGATTCATCAGCCCCGGCGATGTCGTTTGGTGAAGCGACCAAGCTATGGAAGTAAATCGCCGGCATTCCTTGCAAGGCGAGCATCACGGCTTGTGACGCTAAGAAGCGACTAATCTGTTGCTCTTGATTTGGCTGCTTGGGTGCCAACGCTTCGAAGTAAGTGGTGCAAAGCTCGTAAGGAGCATCCGATCCATCTGGTTTGCGACGTGTGTTGATCCTTCCTCCACGTGCTCGGACCGCCTCGGCAAGTACAAGAATTCTTTCGTTGGGAACGAGCCCTTCCAAAGGTCTCACACCAACACCATCGTGCGAAGCAGTGAAATTAAAGAAGGTGCAACCTTTTGGTGCAGGAGCAAGATTCGTAAGCCACTCGTTAATCGCCGTTGCATCACCCGACAGAAACGCATCGAGCAGCAAAGGTGGCAAGCTGAACTGGTATACCATATGGGCTTCGTCTCCTTCGCCCTGCTTATCACCACCGAAGTAGGAGACATTCTCTTCATGAGGAACATTCGTTTCAGTCAGCACTAAGGTCTGAGGCGCGAATGCTTCGAGCGTATCACGCATCAGCTTGACGATTTGGTGCGTTTCACCAAGATGTAAACAATTCGTTCCGAGGCGTTTCCAAAGGAATGCGACCGCATCAAGTCGAATGATCCTTGCTCCTCGCAGAGCATATTCAACCAAGATGCGAAGCATCCGAGCCAAAACGAGAGGTTCTTCATAGTTAAGGTCAATCTGATCCTCAGAAAAGGTTGTCCAAACATGCCGTTCTTCGCCATTCACATCCGCAGGAGTTAGTAGTGGCAGACTGCGTGGACGAACAACTTTTGAGTAATCAAGCTCGGGGTCACATTCAATAAAAAACTTGTTGTAAGGCTCTTCCCCTCGTAGATAGGCTTGATACCAATCGCTTCGTTGCGATATGTGGTTCAAGACTAAATCATACATCAAGTTGAAGGATTTACCGAGCGATGCGATGTCATCCCAATTGCCCGAGTCGGGATCAACTTCCAAATAGTCAATCACTGAGAAGCCATCGTCCGAGGAATAGGGACAGAATGGCAGCAAATGGACCGTATTCAGAAGCTCATCCAGATTGTTTTTAATTAGCCAGCTTTTCAATGCGGCAAGAGGAGAACCCTCCGATGCTGTGGAATGGCGGACTTGGTCGGCGTAAGTGATTAGGACAACATCGTGGCCCGTCCACCTTTCTTTGGGGCTTGTTGAAACTTCCGAATCAGAAAGATCTGCGAACTCGTTATCAAGAATCGAGATAACTTCTTCAACTTGATCGGGATAAATGCGTTCTAGATGAGCGCGTAAGGAGGGGATACGGTCGGCTAGTAACAAGAGATACTCCTGGCTTGGGTAGCTGTAGGCCGCCTGGCTTGAAGCATTCTACAGCAAAACGCACGAGTATGCGATGAGGGCTTATTCTTATCTTATAGATCATCCATGCCGGTAACATTGGTTACCAAGGCACGGAGCTTGCGACGCAGAACGGCGTAGCTATAGAAACGTGTTCCAAGTTCGAAGTTTTCATTCACCATGTCATTGCGATAATCTTCATCTTCGATTACCTGTTTGACTTGACTGACCACTTCCTTTGTCATGAATCCATTCATCGTGATAACATTGAAGTCTTTAGGTTCGATGTCTGAAACAAAAATCGAGTAACGATTTACCAAGACCGGTTTGCGATAATAAAACGCTTCGATCAGGGCATTACCGAAACCTTCGTAAAGGCTTGGATACGTAATAAAGTCGGCATTCAGGTAGGCATCTGATAGTAGATAGGTCTTTTTGCCTTCATGGTTAACACCACGTTCTTCAGCGATTCGATCATCAATCAATCGGAGATCAACTCCCTGATGATCAGCTAGTTCGCGGATGGCGTTGAGGTAATCATTCCCTTCATCGCCCGAAGCGTGTGAAATAACTAACTTGCACTTTGGATTATTGAGTGCTGATACTAAAGCAATCGCATGTTCAATGCCCTTGCGCGCAACAACTCGCGTCGGCTGCAAGAAAATCACGTCGTCCTCTGCCAAGCCAACTTCTTGGCGGAAGTCAGAGTTGTAATCATCCATTTCGGGCGGTTGGTTCTCGAACTCGAAGACGTTTGGAATTAGTACGCTCGAGACACCTCGACGATGTGAAAGTGCGCGTTGTGCTTCGCTGTTGATTGTAACGTGCTGGATACACGGAACCGTGCAAGGGAATGCCATTCTTAGCAAGTCCCCTACCGCATTCTGCGTGAAGCGATCGCGTTCCCAATAGAAATCATGATGATGAGCAATGGTTGGAAAGTTAGTCTCGGCACAGAACAAAGAGATTGCGATTCCCAGTGGGATATTCATCGGAATGCAACTGGCATTCTGAACGCAAAGAATTTCAATGTCGTACTTGCGTACAAAATCGTAAATCGAACGTTTCAAAAATTCCGTGATGGCAAAGATACGTCTTGTGACTTCAGGGTCCCGTATCGAGCAACCAAAGACCCGGTCGTTGATCCACTGGATATCTGGGTGATTGAAGTGGGCATGCGGGACCAGCATGCTGACCTTTGGGTCCGTATCTAGTTCACCTGCCATCCAGTAACTGATGTGTTTGTGATCCCAGAGTACTTTTGCCCACTTGGATGCTTCGAGAGAAACTCCATCGGTTCCAGCAAAGCGAGTTCCGATGAACCCGATGCGATGTCCAATCTTTGGGCGGTTGGCTGACATGTTATTCGGCTGGGTTCTCTATCTCGCGATACAAATTTTGACGCCGCCAAACGTCGACTGGTAAAAGCTGTACAGATATGTCTCTTGGAAAGATACTAGCGATACAGGTTCAGGACAGCTGAAAACCTTGAAATGCTCAACCAGCAGGAAACCCTATTTGGCCTATCCGGCATATACCTTAAATACCGAATATGATCCTGTCTACGAACGAATTTCAAGAACCTGAAATCTTCTTAGGCATCCAGTCCCAGTACCGTAGCAATCTGAATAAGATCGGTCAGAACGACGTCAGGCTTGATCGAAGAAACATTGGGGTCATCTTCCCGCAGCCGTAAGGAGCGTTTATCGCCGGCAAACAGGGCTGTACGGAATCCAACCAACGATGCAGGCCATACGTCGTTCCGCATGTCATTGCCGACATAGAGTATTTCTTCAGGTAGAATCCCGATAGATTCAGCTGCATCTCGACAATTCTCGTAGAGTTGTGTTCCTGGCTTCGCTTGTCGCATTTCATACGACCAATGGCACAGGAGTGCAGAAAATTGCCAGTCGGTCAAAGATTTACCGGATAACGGCTCAAATGCTAGAGGCGTATAGAATTGGGCGTTGCTAACGATGCCAAGTTTGGTCTCGGATTCATTAAGCAGGCTAAGAATTTCCTTCAAATTCGGCATTGGCCAGATTGGATTAACTCGGCATTCATATTGAACGGCAAACGGCTCAATTCGCTCATCAGGAAGATCCTTACCAAGAACCTCTCGCCAACAGTCGCGGATTTCGACCTCAGGATATTTTGTATCGGAAGAGGCATGGGACTTTTTTACCGCGTGCAGTAAAGAATCGACAATCTCGTCCCCACTTTGGTCGGTTTGGATACCAACTGCCTCACAAGCATCGATAGCAGCTTGGCCACGTGAGCCTTCACTCGCCAAGGAGATATCCCCCGAAGCGCTGATCAGCAAGGTTCCATAGATGTCAAAGACAACGGCCTTGATTCCCTCAAGCCGAGGCAGCTGAGGACTAACACCTGTCGCTATTGGTTCTAAAGGGTTACTGAGTTCTTTAATTATCTGGGAGAGTTGTTCGCTCATGATTCATTTCGAATCGGGATGATCTTTTCGGGGGTAACAAACCAGTCAAGCACTTGATTGCCGTTCCCTGCAGTGATGGAAGTAAACATGGATGACTTCTGTAGTCTCTCGTACGTTTGATTCAGACGATTTCCGATTGCTGCCTCCGAGTATTCTGAGAGAACTGTATTATGGTTCTTTTGAATGAGTTTCTTATCATTGTCGTAATCAGCATTCCAAAGGTTGGTTAGTCCTTTATTCAAATCAAGTATTCGTTGACCAACGGAAAGATCTTTCGCAACCAATTCGATAACGGTTTGTTGAAAGCTGCTCGGAAGCCTAGCAAAGTCGATCGCTCCGTCGGTAATCATTTCCTCGTACTTTTGCTGTACGGATTCAAGCGATTCTTCGGCTAGTTGGTAGGACTTTCGTAACGTCAGATAGCTTTCGGTAAGCGAAGAGATAACTGACTCAATGTCTAGTAGCTCTGTGGGAATGGCTAGCTCGCTGTAGAGACCACTGAATTCTAAACCTGACTCCTTAAAGTCAGCGGTAATGTCTGGCAGATCGCGTCCAACAAGTGGTTTGTCGATTAGCCAGGCCTCCATGAAGACCATTCCAAAGCCTTCTGCAATGCTTGTCGTTAATATGGCATCTGATGCCGAAAGGAGTTCAAGGAAATCAACGCCATAACTTCCGCCGGTATCAAACCGGCAGGGTAGATCCAAAGTAACGGCTAGTTTTTGCCACTGTTCAAACGATTGCAATTCGCTTGGGTTTTTTGGAGCTAATGTAATGGCAAAATAATTATCCGTAGCATGTTGTTTACTTAAGGCCGAAAGCAAAAGCATTTCCCCAACATTCTTACGGCGAATTCCACGCACAGGATACGTTAGTAGTCTCGCGTTCTTTGACGAGATTGATAGCTTCTCGAATACGCTTTCACGAGCGTCAGCTTTAGCAGGAAGTGATTCAAACGGCAAAACGGGGTTTGGCAATGTTGTCAAACGAGAGGAGCTAACTTCAGCAGACCTAAGAACCGAGGCATCTCTTTCGGTAAGTGTGGCGTAATGAAGGTTCTCACTTTGTGGATAGAGA
>SPJL01041668.1_pt1 | contig 10175 bp, 6 predicted proteins | sample 3741751 | NCBI WGS metagenome assembly SPJL01 (sample SAMN10925998, study PRJNA522277) | cold seep metagenome | isolation source: Elba SIP-enriched marine methane seep metagenome, extraction at timepoint T3 | place: Italy: coast of Elba, Mediterranean Sea
AGCAGACCTCTCATCGTTTGAACGCCATGATTCGACACCAGAAGACTTGGCCTTTCTACAATACACCTCGGGATCGACAAGTGATCCGAAAGGGGTGAAAGTTTCGCAGTCGAATCTTTCCGCCAACTTAGAAGCAATACGCATATCCTTTGGCCTAGAGAAGGATGCCGACAAGCGCGAGGTAGGTGTCTTTTGGCTGCCTGCTTACCACGACATGGGTCTGATTGGTGGTGTCTTGACGCCACTCTTCGTTGGTGGAACAACGGTGCTCATGTCGCCGAGTGCGTTCCTGCAAAATCCCATGCGTTGGCTCGGAGCGATTTCAGAATATCAGGCCACCATCAGTGGCGCACCTAACTTCGCTTACGATTACTGCGTTCGCCGAACGAATGAAGACCAACGTGCGGAGCTTGATCTCAGTAATTGGCGCCTAGCCTTCAGCGGTGCCGAGCCTGTACGTGCCGAAACGCTTCACCGTTTTTCCGAAGCTTTTGAACCTTCTGGCTTCAATGCTCGTGCGTTTTATCCTTGTTATGGATTGGCCGAAGCAACGCTGCTTGCTGCGGGTCCTGAACATGATGACAACCCAACCTTGCTGGCCGTTGATCGAGCCAGTGTTGGTACTGGCCAAGTGAAACTTTCTCCGGAAGGCTGTGACGAAACAACCCAAGAACTTGTCGGTTGTGGCAAGGCACCTGCTGGACATCGTGTTGTGGTCATGGATCCTGAATCTCGCAAGATTCAACCAGAACTTGCAGTGGGTGAAATTGTCCTTTGGGGTCCTTCGATTACCACCGGCTATTGGGACCGAACGGATCTGAATGATGATTTATGGGTTCAGCCTGTAGGTGATAACGAATCGTATCTTCGCACAGGCGACTTAGGGTTTGTTCATGCTGGTGAGCTTTTCGTTACTGGCCGACTGAAAGATGTGATCGTTCTTCGTGGGCAAAACCACTATCCCCAGGACATTGAACAAACAGCGGCGGACGCCCATCCAGCGGCTATGCCAGCTGCTGCGTTTACCATTAACGAAGAGATTCAAGAACAACTCGCTTTGGTTGTCCAGGTTGAAAGAACTTGGCCGAAGGATCAACACGCGGAGGTTGCCAAGGCAGTCCGAACTGCCGTATCACAAACCCATGGTCTTGATGCGACTGTTGTCGCGTTGATTCGCCAAGCGAATCTGCCAATTACTTCTAGCGGCAAGGTACAACGATCGTTGACCCGCGAACGGTATCTTGATGGCGAACTCAAGATCGTCCATGAACTAAAACGAGGCGGTGAATCAGAACGAAAACCAACTCAAACAGTTGCAAATTCTGCTGCGACCAAAAAAGAGATTCAGCCGCGCACGGCTGCTGAAATCGAAGCTTGGCTCGGTGCTTGGCTCACAGATCGTTTGGATCTTGATGCCAGTGAAATGTCACGTGATAGGCCGTTTGCGGAGCTTGGCGTAGACTCACTCACTGCGGTCGAACTTAGTGGCGAACTCGAAATGGAGTTCGGCGTACCTTTACCGCCTGTTGTTGCTTGGAACTATCCTACGCCCGCAGCGCTTGCCGGCTATCTTGCCGATAAGTCAAACGGTTCTGATCAAGCGGAAGAAGAAACCGCTACCCCTGAACCACCTGTGGCAGCCGCTCCGATAAACCAACCGGTCTCAGAAGCTGACGACGCCGAGGTTGAATCCTTGCTCGCCGAGATTGAAAACCTGAGCGATGAAGAAGCCGCCAAGCTCCTTGGTGATCTTTAATCGCCAATAGCAGCTAAGTATTCCTGGCGATTCTCTCCATCGACTTCAGCGTAGCGGTGATAGAGTCGGCCATCAGCCGGCGTTGGCGTTGGGAAACAATCGTTGCCAAGCTGATTTCTTGCGACCTCAAAGTAGCCATCAGGAGTTGCCTTGAAAACAAAGGTCGTTCCTGACTCATTCGTCGTGTAGATCAATCCGTTGACAAGTAAGGGAGAAGAACTAACGGAACCACCGAGGCGGCGTTTCCACATCTGTTGTCCGTCTGTAGCGTTCCAACAGAACATCACTCCATTGTCAGACATTCCGTAAAGATACCCATCAACAAGCAATAACGATTGCTCGTAACACTTCACGCGATTTTCCCAAACAATTTCGTGATCGCCCTCCATCTTCACGGCACAGGTAAAATTATTCGGATACCCTCCGCTTGCAAACGCTAGCCCAAGCGAATGATCCCAAACCATTGTGCCACAGGTCGCCCCGCTCGAACCGGGTACGGACCAAAGCTGTTTGCCGGTGCTCGCTTGATAAGCGGCTAGCTGATTATTTCCGCTGATGAATAGTTGATTGCCGCCGCGCATTGGCACCACCGCAAGCGATGAATAAGAGAGATTCTCTGGGCGATCCGTTTTCCAAACTTGTTTACCTGTGTTTGGATCAAGAGCAACAATGCCACTTCCATTGCCATCAAACTCGGCTGAGACAACGATCAAACCATCACTCAGACGTGGCGATGAACCAAAACCGAAACTGTACATTTGAGGAGCGAAAGGACTTGCTTCAACTTGCCAACGTTGATTGCCTTCCAGATCAAAAGCGGTGAGCATCGCGGCATCTTTGTTCAGAAAGAGCGTAAAAACTTGCTTTCCATCTGATGCAACCGTGGGGCTAGCGTGGGTGTTATTCGGATGAATATCGGTAGGCAGACCACCTTGGTGAACTTTCACTTCCTTGAGTAACTTGCCCGACTGTCGATCAAGAATTAACAATGACTGCGTCTGAGCTTGTTTGTCCGACGTGGTTAAATAAATCTTTGAACCAACGAGAGTTGGCGAAGAGTGCCCCGATCCAGGAATCGGTGTCTTCCAGGCCAAGCCTTCCGTGTCGTTCCAGGAAGTCGGTGCTTCAGCATCAGCGGGAGCGTGGTTGTCTCCGGTAGGACCACGCCATTGAAGCCAATCTTCAGCAGAGATAATTTGAAATGAGAAAACTATTGTGATCGCGATTGTGTAAAACAGTTTCTCAAGCATTACAAATCCCTTTGGTAAGTGTTATCAGATGAAATTCGCAACAAACACAACGCGATCGATCCTAATTCAGAAGCCCAGCATAGAACATCGCATTGAGTTTGGAGTGGGTGACAACTTGCTTAACAATCGCATCGAACTGTTCGTTCGACAAGGGGTCAATAATCGAATTCGCAAATCGGCTTACAAGCCCATACACTTGGCACGATTGCTTTTCCCGATAACATAAGACACTTCGTTTTGCAGAACGAAAGAAAGCCTGATTAAAGACTTTTAAAGCCCAGAAACCCTTAACGCATCTACCTGCTAAGCGCTATCGCGTAGGCCAACACAACAGAGTCGGCGGAAAAGATCGCACCGATCAGCAAGCTCATCCGTTGTGCCGATATCAATAATTCGGCCGTTATCCATGACAACAACCCGGTCAGCCAGGGTAAGCGTACTAGGTCTATGGGTAATCAAGAGCGTTGTTCGCGATCCAAGAAACTCAGTTAATGCGTGGTGGATGAGCTGTTCACTCTCAAGATCGATTTGGCTTGTTGCCTCATCAAGAATAAGCAACTCGGGGTCACGAATAATTGCCCTTGCCAAAGCAATACGTTGACGCTGACCACCCGACAGACGCCCCCCTCCAGGGCCTACAACCGTGTCGTATCCATCGGCAAGTCTTTCAGTAATGAAGGTGTGCGCGTGCGCTTGACGCGCTGCTCGCTCAATTTCAGTAAATGTTGCACCAGGTCGGCCATAGGCGATATTCTCAGCAACCGTATCGTTTAGGAGCTGAGCTTGTTGTGAAACGACGCCAACGCGACTTCGCACGTCTTTCAATTTCGCTTCACGAACATCAATACCGTCATATAAGACTCGTCCTTCCGACGGATCGTATAGTCTCGCAGGAAGAGTAAGAAGCGTACTCTTACCACATCCGTTGGGACCAACAATGGCGATGGTTTCTCCCGCTTGAACTTCAAGATTTATTTCTTCCAGCACGGTTTTTTCAGTGGTGTACTGGAACGAAACATCCTCAAAACGAAGCGTACGCCAAGGTTGTGGTAGAAGCTTTGGATTCTCGGGATCATCAATCTTGGGTTGACGATCCAACACTTCATAAACCCGTTCAGCCGATGCCGAAGCTCGTTGGATGTGATTGAAAATGCCTGAAAGCCTTCTTGCCGGATCACTCATGCCGGCAAGCATGGCGAAGAAGACTGACATCTGTCCGTGCGTAAGGGGCGTTTCACTGATGGGAATACCAAGCAAGTGCGTTTGTTGGTTAAGCACTAAATAGCCCCCCGCCATGGCGGCAGTGACAATCATTGCTACGCCTACATTCTCGGTCAGTGGGCTGGCCAACGAATCATAAAAAGCAATACGCATGTGGCGGTCATAAAGCTCTTTCAATGAATGACCAAATCGTTTGTTTTCAGCTTCTTCGCGTGTGAAAGAACGTATCAAGCGAATCCCTTGTAATGTTTCCGTTAGCGATTCGTAGACGCCAGACAGTTCCTCCATAGCACGCTTATTGGCTCGCTTAAGTGACTTACCTAGCCAGCGAATCGCGAGGGCAGCAAGCGGCGTGACAATCACGGTTAACAACAGAAGCCGCCAACTAAACCATGCTGCTCCAATGAAGCATGCCCCCATCTTGAGAGGCTCTCGGATTGCTTGTCCAAAGAGGAGCTGTACCCCGAGACCAACTTGCGATAAGTCAGCCGTACAACGGGTCATCAAATCGCCTCGACCTCTCTCAGAGAACTCACTTAGATCCAGTCGAAGCATTTGCCAAAAGAAATCACGTCGCATTTCAAGCGTAATCTTGCCACCTAGGCGGGCAACAAGAACCATATTTATGACGCGGAAAATGTTCTTGATAACCGTTCCGACAAGAACAAATGCGCAGACGCAGCCGAGGGTCTTGAAAGGGGTATCAGGCAGCCAATGTTCAGCGAGTGGTAGTATCCGATTGATTCGGTCAAGCTTTGCTTGTTTATAACCTTGGCTCTCTCGAATGGTTGCTATTTTTTGGACAAGTTCTTCTTCCCGTTCTGGCGAAGCATGCTGAATCTGTTTTGCAAACTCAATTCGTTGTTGCTCAAGCTCTTCGATCAACTCTTCTTGTATGAGAGCATCTTCCTGAAGCCATTCGGGAATTGAATGGTCCTGCATGATCGCATCAACGACTGGCCAGACAGCTACAAGATTCGTCGCCCAAAGGACGGCAACCAAGAGTGAGGTTGTCAGACAACCTACAACGGTAGCCGGGTAATTGAACGCCAAACGCATTGCGCGGGCGAATTGATTCATTGATCGTCCATGACAAACGCTATGCGGAAGGGGCAGCCATGCCCAATACCGCCGGTAGCTGCTATTTCACTTTTGCTCAGCAGTTAGCATCGCCCGGCAGGCTGCCGAGCGATCAGAGTTTTAGCAGAGAAACCGACCTCAACCAACGCCGACGTGGGGGTGTAATACGATTACTTTGCTAGCATTCTTGGCAGTGCTAGCAAACATTCTTGCGTTCCGGTTATGACAGTAACAACGAAAGACTGGATTATCCCGCCTTCCAGGCCGATACCTGACCAACAAGCAGACCTTGTCCGTGATGGCCGATCGTTCGGCTTGACCAAAAGAGTTGGCACGGCATAAGGGACATACTGGGGGGGGAACCAAACGATGAAGACTATCTACGCCATGATGGCGGCTGCGCTCATCACGACGGGCGTCGGATGTTCTGCGCTGAATTCTTGCAACTCTTGTGGCCCCGACGGATGCCACATCTCACAATCACAAATGGCACCGCGTGCCTCGATGCAGAATGGCCGTTGCAATGACAGCAACGGTTTTCTTCAGAAATGTGGTTGGATTAGCCTAGGTGGTAACAATGGCTGCGGCGATTGTTGCAATCCTTCCTGTGGATGTGAAGGACAATGTTCTAGCGACTGCGGTTGCTATGGTGGCGGGTGCGAAAATGGTTGTTGTAACAATGGTTGCTTGCAACGCGGTGTTAGTCGTGTGATTGATTGCCAAGGATGTAACGGCGGCGGCATGTGTGGATTCTGTGGCGGTGGCGATCGGGTTTATAACTTCAACCCAGGTCCACCCGCTGGACAAGTTGCCTACCCTTACTACACGGTCCGTGGACCGCGCGATTTCTTGATGGCCAACCCACCTTCGATCGGCCCTCGTTAAGAAAAAGCGATATCAGTTAGCCGCGTGAACGGATGCACGCTCAACGCCAGCCGCCAAAGATGCAAGGATGCATTAGGCGGCTGGTTTTTTTGTTTACCTTCGACGTGAAATCAAAGTACTCGCTGAGGTAAGCAACATCAGAAGGCTGCTTGTTGGTTCGGGAACCGCAGCTGATGAGCTTGCTGACGAACTCGTTGCACCAAAATTATTAGCCCATACTTGATAGTCCGCTTGGGAATACATTTCTCCCAAGCCATCTCTCCAAACGGTATAGTCAGCGGCATCAACTTCGCCGTCGCCATTGAAATCACCTTCCAGCAAGCCGCTTACCGAAGCAAACCGACGTACACGCCCGTCCCGCTTGTTAAGAACGTAGATTTCATTATCAGGACCAAGACCGTATCTCAGGTCATGTCTTCCTAAACCTTGGTTGCCACTAGCGTTCCGAACCAATTGTAAGAACGATATTGGCGAGCCGTCGTCCGTCAACTGAACGGCTTCTATCGGAGCTAAGAGTCCATCGTTGAGGTTAGAAAGATTCGAGAAATCTTCCCGTTGAACTAGTTCATCGATATCGGCGACAAAGATTGGATCATCAATCTCCGAGAAGTCACCAAAGAAGTACTTTCCTCGTAGAGCTGGTACCGCATCTCCTCGGTATACAAACCCACCTGTTACGGCAAAAAGTGAATCTACCGAGTTGTTGTTATCGAAATCATGATCGTACTGTGCTACTGGATAAGTAAAGTTATCAGTTGCGTGATTACCGGGAAGAGTATCAACGACATTCGTTGAGACGAGATCGAAGGTCCCTTCCCGCTCACTCCATCCGTAATTGGCACCCGCTTGGCCTAGGTTAATCTCCTCGATGTTAAGCTGCCCAATATCGGCAATTAGCATCTTGCCACTGACCGTATCCCATGAAAACTTATGGGGATTTCGCAAGCCGTAAGCCCATACTTCCTCGATCGTGTTCGCAACTCCTGCAAAAGGATTATCATTTGGAATTGAGTAGGGATCACTACCTGAGGCAATGGGATCGATGCGCAAGATAGACCCGTGTGGAAACCCTTTACCGCCACTACCTGAAGCCGTAGTCGAAATATTTTGAGCAGTATTGTTTGGGTTACCAGCGCCACCACCGTCGCCCAAGGCAATGTAAAGTTTGCCGTACTCGGCATCTCCCGACGTAGCGAGGGGATTGAAGCCTATCGCGCCAATGTTGTGGTCAAATTCTGGCTGACCAATGCGCATCAACTCTCGATAGCTGCTGGTGTCTACCGTTCCGTTAGCATTAACGGTCCATTCACCAACAACCGAGTCGTGATCCAATCCAGGTGGCGAGTTAAAGAACTTTGGTGAACCGATCCCGCCAACAAATGCATCCCGACTGTGTGATGTATAAAATTTCCGAAAGCCATCCGTACCTGAGTTATTAAAATCTGGGTGGAATGCCATTCCACGCAATCCAGTCTGAAAATCAACATTGAAATCAGGAACAACAGCACTTAGGTCCAGAAACAGAGTTGAAGAAGGATTCGATGCGGCGGGATCAAAAGAATAAATTTTCCCGCGTTGATCAAGTACATAAGCAAGACCAGGCGCCCCGCCTGACACCAATTGCTCAAGCCGAGGAGCTTGCCCTGAACTATTAGGAATCGTGAGAACATCCTCCAACTCCAAGGACCAACTGGTCATCGGAATCGTCGCGTTGATTGGATTCCCTGCGGGAAGGACCGCTTGAACCGAGGAAGCAACAAAACATATGGAAAGAGCAAAAGCACCAGCCCTGCCCAAAAAAGAAAATGCCATGGTGATAAATCAAAAAGAGAAGTTCGACATGACAGCATAAAACCTGGGTGCTGGCCTGCTGCGAGATAATTCATCTTAACCTAGGATCGCCAAAGAGTGAACTTATTCGTTTCAAGTTAAGAATGAATTAATCGAAATGCCATGCCGATAGCAGCGGTTTCAATCCGTAGAATCCGCTCGCCAAGCGAAACTGTCTGCCAGCCATTTTCGGCGGCTAGAGCAAATTCCTCGTCGCTGAATCCCCCTTCTGGGCCTATAGCAACTGCGTAAGAATCCGTAGCGTTTGCGCACCACTGAAAATCTTTCTCGGTTGGGTGGGCAATTAATCGCACGCCAGGCAAATCGCTCCGCAAAAAGTCAGGCCAAGGCTGAGGATCTTCGACCTGCATCAATTGATTTCGTCGGCACTGTTTCGAAGCTTCGATTACCAGCCGACGAAGCTTTTCCAAACTACTCGCTTTGGGAGCAGCAACACTTCGTTCCGTTACCAGTGGCACGACACGCTGAACACCAATTTCTGTCAGTTTTTCAATAAGAACCTTTTGGCGATCTCCCTTCGGAAGCGCAATCCCCATCGTGATATCAATTTTCGCTTCACGACTCACCGATCGCTGATCGGTTATTTCCAGGTTTATTTCCCGTCGAGTTGTCGATTTTATTTGGGCAGTGAATTCATCACCCGATCCGTCAAATAGGGTAATCTCTTCGCCAACTTTCACGCGCATCACATGGAGAGCATGATGCGCTTCGGTGCCTGCTAGCACTGCCTTAGCACCGCATCGTAAGGGTTCAGATGAAAAGAAGCGTTCGCTCAAAGTTTTTGTGATGGTTATTTAGGAGACAGAAACAGGTCGATGAAGTCCGCCCTTCGGTTTGCCGATTATGACGATAGTGGTCCAATCTTGCGACCGGGTGCTAGCAATAGGCATGTGACGTCCTAACTAGGAAAAATCGATGTATTTGAATCATTGGGGATTTGTCACGACACCCTTCAAGCAAATCGCGGCGGTTCCCTATCCAACCGAATCACTCACAGAATCGACTGCCCGAGCGGACTATCTGATCAGCCAAGGGCGACGGATGGGCGTACTCGTCGGGGAACGTGGTGTCGGCAAAACGACGGCCCTATTTGCCATCGAAGCAGAACAGCGCCGTGCTGGCGTTCAAGTAATTCGGATTGATGCCGAGGCGATCTCTTCGCGTGAGCTGCTTTGGCGAGTTGCCGAGGGTTTGGAAACGATGCCCGACCCAGCAGATACAGTTCTACAACTTTGGCAGTTGATCGAAGATAGGCTTCGAGAAAATCGCCTTCAAGGTCGTCCTACCGCACTGCTCGTTGACGATGCCTCGGATCTTGGTCCTGACGTTCAGCAGCAATTGGCTCGTTTGGCAAAGCTTGAATGCTTCGCCGATGCTAAGTGGACTATCATCCTGGCAATCCACGACGGAGCATTAAGCCGAATCAACGAATCGCTTCTCCACTTGATTGATTTGCGGATCGATTTATCACTTTGGAACCTTATTGAAACGGAAGGTTTTATACAAACTTCCCTAGTCGATGCGGGCAGGTATGAGCCAATCTTTAGCGATTCGGCAATCGGTCGGATTCATGAACTGACCCAAGGTTTACCACGCCACGTCATTCGTCTTGCCGACTACGCCCTGCTCACAGGGGCGACCGAGAAGATTCCACATGTTGATGCTGACATTGTGGAAAGGGCCTTTGAATCGCTTCGCTGGAGCCCAAACTCGATTGAGCTGGCCAGCTAGTATAGCTTATAGCGGTTATGCCAATTCTTGCTTCACAGTCTTAATGGTATCGCTGCTGCGCGGAATCATTCGAAGGGTAATAACCTATCTTTGAGTAGCGTTATTTACATCGTTACTAGCTGGTTTCTTTCCGATGATATTCTGCATCTCAAGATCCCCACTTAACTGTGCTACTTTTGCTACGCTAATTTTATTAGCGTTAGGTATTGAAGTATTTGCTCAGACGTCGGTTACGTTACAGGTCTCCAGCGGCTCTGACAACGCCGACCAGAGCACCAGCGGCGGAACTGTTTGGGTTGATGATAATTACGCCCTGATGGCAAACTACACGGGATTCCGGTTTCAGAACGTCAACATTCCTGCTGGGGCGACAATTCAGAGCGCAACCCTTGAGCTAACAT
>SPJL01012365.1_pt1 | contig 10161 bp, 4 predicted proteins | sample 3741751 | NCBI WGS metagenome assembly SPJL01 (sample SAMN10925998, study PRJNA522277) | cold seep metagenome | isolation source: Elba SIP-enriched marine methane seep metagenome, extraction at timepoint T3 | place: Italy: coast of Elba, Mediterranean Sea
GGTTTTGGTTGATGAGAAAGTCGATGGTACTATTTTGGAGGTGTTTGGTATTTTGCTCAATCAAATCAAAACCTACGATGGTAATTTCCTGGAAGAATTGTTTGTCGAGTGCTTCGATGGCGTAGTAGGCCCGAGAGTTGGTGAAAAAGATGCCTGCGAGATCGGGATGCTTTTGTTTGATTTTTTTTAAGTAGTTCTTCAGTTTTCTCCGATTGTTAAATCCCTCAAACTCTTCTACCAAAATATCGATGTTAGGATTGTTTTTAAAATAATCATTAAAGCCTTGCACTTTTTCTAGTAGGTGCTTGGCATTGGTCGAACCTTTGGTGAGGTTGAGAATTAGGACTGTAGCTTTGCGCGGAGTACCAATACTAATCAGGCGAGCGGCCAATACGCCACTTTGATAAGAATCTTGACCGATATAACACAGGGAATTAGAATTCTCAATGTTAGTGTTAATCATTACATTGGGAATACCCTTTTTTTGACAAGCCTCCAAAAGCCATTTGCCTTCTTTTAGAAATAGGGGAGGGAAAAGAATAGCATCGTAAGGATGCTTCATGATTTTTTTAGCTTGTTTGAGAAAACTGCTAGGGTCTAATAATTCAAACAGGTATTGTTCGATAATAACACCGTAGTGTTTGACAAATTCCTCTGCCTTCTTTATCCCATTGAACGGTTGTTCCCAATAGGGGTCACTTTTAGGATCTGGTAATAGAACCCCAAAACGAAAGACTTTATTTTTGGCCAAAGCGCTCGCAATTAGATTGCGTTCAAACCCCAACTCCTTCATTACCTGCTCGACCTTCTTCTTCACTTCAGGGTTTACCTTCCCTCGGTTGTGGATAACTCTATCCACTGTGCCCGTAGAGACGCCGGCCTTTTCTGCTACGTCTTTGATTCTGACTCTTCTTGTCTTCATAATGCTAAATCATTGGCGTTGGTATATACAAAATGTTAATGAGAAAAAAGCATAACACTATAAAAAATTACATTGCTAACCTAAAATGGAACAAAAAATAGTGTTTTTACTGTGTGCGCACACGTAAAAAGATAAAAAGGTGTGTGCGCACACAAAAATAATAAAATTTTACCGTGTGCGCACACACTCTAAATTTATTTTTATTACTTTTGCCTTATAGAGAGGTAAAAACCCCGTTCTTATGAAGCAAAAACAGGATGGTTTAGCCGCCGGCGTAGATATAGGTGGCACCAGTATAAAAATAGGGATAGTGACTTCAGATGGCCGGATTTTGATCAAAGATCGGCTAAAAACGGCTTGTGTACAAAGCAAACCTCACTTCTTTGAATTGCTGGTAGCAAAGATCAATGCCTTGTTAGAATCAGTGAATGCCTCACCAGGATTGCGAGGAGTTGGCATCGGCTCGCCAGGGATTAGTAAGAACAAAGGAGAGATACACCGAGCGGCTAATTTACATTTTTTAGAGGATGTAAATTTGGTGACAGAGCTTCAGGACGCCATGCAGGTTCCGGTTCATCTTATTAAGGATAGTAATGCTGCTGCTTTGGGAGAAGGTCTTTATGGGGCGGCTAAAGAAATGAAAGATTATATTTTGATCACACTAGGTACGGGCTTGGGCTGTTCTATTTTTATCAATAACCAATTGTTGGAAGGAAATACGGGTTTGGCTGGAGAATTTGGCCATGCCATAGTAACCGAAGGAGGGCGAGAGTGCAACTGTGGCAAGCAAGGATGTTTGGAAACGTATGTATCGGCCTCGGGCATAGTGAGAACGGTGATGGAGCTACTGGCGCAATCAAAAGCGCAAAGCATCTTCCGTTCCCAGGCCTATGAGGAGATGTCTCCTCAATCCATCTTTGAAGCTGCCCAAAAGGGCGAAGCACTGGCCCTACAAGCCTTCGAATATACCGGCCGAATCTTGGGCCTCCACCTTTCTAATTTATTAACTCTTTTTGATTCGGAAGCTATTATCATCGCCGGAGGCTTGACTAAAGCGAGTAAGTACCTATTACCATCAATCAATTTTCACCTCAATCAGAATGCGCTGCCTTTACACGAAGGCAAAGCGAAGGTTTTATTATCTGCATTAAATACTAATGAGGCCGCACTCTTGGGAGCCGCTTCTTTGGTTTGGAAAAATTAAAACTTCTATTAGATATGGCAAAGGCATTTATGAAATTCGAAAATCACGTGCTGAACTATCAGCTAAAATCAGTCGAAAAGCTGCGCGTTAAGATTTGGGACAACTCCCAATCTGCGTCTACCCATATTGCTCAATCCATTGCGCTGGCTATTCGGCAAAAACAACAGGATGGAGAAAAAATCGTCCTGGGTTTAGCGACCGGATCATCACCCATCAAAATTTATGACGAACTGGTGAGAATGCATCGGGAAGAAGGGCTGAGCTTTCACAATGTCGTAACTTTTAATCTGGATGAATACTATCCTATTTCTCCAAACTCCCAGCAGAGCTATGTTCGATTTATGAACGAATATTTATTTGATCATATCGATATCCCCAAAGAGAATATCAACATCCCCGATGGGACTCTAGAAATGACGGAGGTAAAAGCTTTCTGCGAAGCTTACGAGAAAAAGATTGACCTCTATGGCGGCATTGATATCCAATTACTCGGCATTGGTAGAACTGGCCATATTGGATTTAACGAACCGGGCTCGATGGAAGATTCGATTACCCGATTGGTGCGACTAGATGCCATTACCCGTAAGGATGCTTTAAAGGATTTTGCCGTCGAAGAGAAAGTGCCTCATCGCGCCATTACAATGGGAGTGGCGAGTATTATGAAAGCCGGTACAATCTACCTCATGGCTTGGGGCCAGCACAAATCTCCGATTTTACAAAAGGCAGTAGAGGGGAGTATCACTCCTTCCATTCCATCTACCTTTTTGCAACGCCATCCGAATGTAAAAGTCTATGCGGATAAAGAAGCAGCGGCGGAGTTGACGAGAATTAAAACTCCGTGGTTGATAGGGATGTGCAACTGGAATAAAGATTTGATCTGTAATGCGGTGGTCTGGTTGTCAGAAAAAGTCAACAAACCTATTCTTAAGTTGACCAATTCTGATTATAACGAACATCATCTTAGTGAATTGATCGTCGAGCAAAATTCGGCCTATAATATCAATATCGAAATTTTTAACCGCCTCCAACATACGATTACAGGTTGGCCAGGTGGAAAACCAAATGAGGATGATCGACATCGCCCGGAACGGGCAACACCTGCCAAAAAGCGAATCCTTATTTTTAGCCCACACCCTGATGACGATGTGATTTCGATGGGCGGAACCTTCCAACGCCTAGTAGAACAAGGGCATGAGGTCCACGTAGCGTATCAAACTTCTGGAAATGTAGCGGTACACGATCATGATGCCGTTCGCTTTTTAGAATTTTTTACAGAGTTTGGAACTTCCGAAGGAATTATGGGCACGGAAGGAGATCAACGAATTGCTGATCTGCAAAAATTTCTAAGCCAGAAAAAATCGGATCAAATCGACATCCAGTCGATCCGAAAAATCAAAGGTTTTATCCGCCGAGGAGAAGCACGAGCAGGGGCTCGTTTTTGTGGCCTAGGCGAAAAGCAGATTCATTTCTTAGACCTTCCTTTTTACGAAACAGGAGGGACGCGTAAAAATCCGCTTGGTAAAGAAGACCTGAAAATTATGGTTGATTTGCTAGACAAAATTCAACCCCATCAAGTATATGCTGCCGGAGATCTTGCCGATCCACACGGCACCCACCGCATCTGTCTAGATGCCATTTTAGGAGCTTTTGAAAAATTGAAAACCAAAAAATGGAGGAAAGATTGTTGGCTGTGGCTCTACCGCGGTGCTTGGCACGAATGGTCGACCCATGAAATAGAAATGGCAGTCCCCATCAGCCCCAACGAATTATTTAAAAAACGGAAAGCCATTTTTATGCATCAATCGCAAAAAGATAGCCCGCCTTTCCCCGGCGATGACGAGCGAGAATTTTGGGTGCGGGCGGAAGATCGCAACCGCGAAACGGCCCAGAAATATCGCAACCTAGGCCTAGCAGAATACGAAGCCATGGAAGCCTTCGTTCGCTGGAAATTTGATTAAAAACTTAATGCAGTATGGATAAACTCCTTTCCACTATTTATAAAACAACGAAATAGCCAATCTTGACTACTCATACCCAAACGTTTTATCCAAAGAGAGGAGTGACTCACAATTTGTTAACTAAAAATTTCATTATGCGTTTTTTTATCACTTTACTCTCGTTATTGCTGATGACCACGGCGTTATCAGCACAAAAAACGGTTTCTGGAACAATCACTGACTCCGATGGAGAGGGACTTATCGGGGTAAACATCCTGGAGTCAGGTACTTCTAATGGAACGATTACAGATTTCGATGGAAATTACAGCCTGAAGGTTACGGATGGTGCTACCCTCGAATTTTCTTACACTGGATACGCCTCCCAATCTGTTACGGTTGGCGATGCTGCTACCTACGATCTGGTCCTCGCGGAAGGTGTAGCGCTCGACGAAGTGGTGATAACCGCTCTCGGGATTTCCAGAGAAAAAAAGGGCCTAACTTATGCAGTGGACGAGGTCAACGCTGCGGAACTCACTACGGTAAAAGATGCCAACGTGATGAATACCTTGTCCGGTAAAACCCCCGGTGTTTTTATTAATCGGGGAGGCTCTGGAGTGGGCTCGTCAGCTAAAGTTATCTTAAGAGGTAATAAGTCGACGACCAACAATCAACCGCTATACGTGGTCGATGGTATTCCAATTACCAATAATAATACTGGTACTCAAAGTGGAGTCTTTGGTGGTGGTGTAGATGGAGGTGATGGTATCTCTAATCTCAACCCCGAAGATATCGCCTCTTTAAGTGTGTTGAAAGGAGCATCAGCTGCGGCACTTTACGGTAGCCAAGCAGCAAACGGGGTAATCTTGATTACCACCAAAAAAGGTTCGGCTGGAAAACCTAAGATCACCTTTTCATCCAGCTTTATCACAGAAACGGCCACGGGGATTCCTGACCTACAGTACAAATACGGTCAGACTTCCGAAGGGGCAGAGTTTAGCTGGGGAGATGAAGTGAACGCTCCAGATCACGTCACCGATTTTTTCCAAACCGGAACCAACTTTATCAACTCCTTGTCGATTAGTGGTGGTACGGAAAATATGCAGAGCTATTTCTCTTATTCGAATAGCAATGCCAAAGGCGTTATTCCCTCCAATGAGTTGAATCGCCACAACTTTAATTTTAACCAAACCGCACATTTCTTTAAGAAGAGATTGAAATTAAATGGTTCGGTAAATTTCATCAACCAGGAAGTAGCCAACCGTCCAGCAGGTGGTTTGTATTTTAACCCCCTTACTGGTTTGTATTTCTTTCCTAGAGGCTTAGACTTTAATGAGTATGAGAATAATTTTGAGGTCTTTTCTTCCGATCGGAACTTCAACGTACAAAATTGGGTGGCGGATAGAGATATCCAACAAAACCCTCATTGGATTTTAAACCGTAACCTCAACCAAAATACACGTAACCGGGCCATCGCTGCCTTATCGGCCAAATACATGCTGACCGACTGGCTAAGTATTCAGGCGCGTGGAAATGTCGACAATGCTGTTGATAGTTATGACCAAAGAGTTTTCGCGACTACCCAAGCAACTTTGGCCGATAATAATGGTAGATACATTTTGAGAAATACGGACGACAAACAAGTTTATGGTGACCTCATCCTAGGCGTCAACCGCAGATTCTCGGATAATATTACCTTCGACTTTAACTTGGGAGCCAGTCATACCAATCGGACGTTTTATACCGTCTTTGCAGATTCGAAAGATGGTGACCTGTCTTTTGCCAATAAATTTGGCTTGCAATATTTGAAGAACCCTACCGGAGGGCGTTTGTTCGAAGAACTTTCGCGAATAAAAAGAAACGCGGTATTTGCTAGTGCCCAACTCGGAATCAACAGCACTTATTATATTGATATCACGGGTAGAAATGACTGGTCGTCTGCCTTGCCTACCGAATCCTACTTTTATCCTTCCTTTGGTCTGAGTGCCATTTTAACCGAGATGGTGGATATCTCTGGCCTTGATTTCGCAAAGCTGCGGGCTTCTTATGCCATCGTGGGTAATGATGTACCTGCCTATACCACCAATGAGAGAGATGATAGAGGGGAAGTAGTCAATGGGCAATTGCAATTGTCTGGCGAAGGCCCTATTCCAGGCACCGTACTTGAACCTGAGCAATCCCGCTCTTTTGAAGTCGGTTTAGACCTCCGCTTTCTCAAGCAAAGACTTACTCTTGACTTAACCTACTATACTACCAATACCATCAACCAGTTTATTAATATTTCTGCTCCCGCAGGCTCTGGTTTTGAACGTTATTTGGTAAATGCAGGAGATATCCAAAACTCTGGTATTGAAGCAGCAGTAGGGTATCAAATCGTAGATAAAAAAGATTTCCAATGGACTGGCTTTTTGAACTTTACACGAAATGTAAATGAGGTGCTCGAAGTACATCCAGAGTTTGACGAAAATGAAGATGCCGTCTTTTTTATTACCGATGAGGCTGTGAATAGCTATGCCATGGCGCTTAAAAAAGGAGGCTCTTTTGGCGATATCTACGGAGTAACTTTTGAAAGAGATGATAGTGGCCGTATTCTAATTGATGCTGATGGGAAACCGAAGAAGGGAGATTTTGGCTTCTTGGGTAATCCTAATCCTGACTTTATGCTAGGCTTTAGCAACGAACTTAGCTATAAAGGTTTAACGCTTCGCTTTTTAATCGATGGCCGATTTGGTGGTCAGGTAATGTCTATTACCGAAGCCTTGTTGGATGAGCACGGAGTGTCGCAAAGAACGGCTGATGCCCGCGACGCTGGTGGCGTTACTATCGATGGGGTAAGCGAGGTTGATGGTACTGCCATCTCTACGATTGATGCTGCTACGTATTATGGCGCAGTGGGTGGTCGTAACGGAATCACTGAGAACTATATTTACGATGCTACCAACATTCGCCTCCGAGAATTGTCCTTTGCCTACCAGATTCCTGGTTCAGCCTTAGAAAACATCGGCTTTATTCAAAGTGCCAAAATTTCATTGATCGGTAGAAACCTGTTCTTCTTCAGAAATGATGCGCCATTTGATCCAGATGTAACTTTCTCGACAGGTGTAGGACTACAAGGTGTGGATATTTTTAGCCTACCAGCAACACGCAATTTAGGCTTTAACCTAACCCTTGGATTTTAATTTTTGAAGCAGATAAAATCATAGTTAATTATGAAAAAGAATATAATTTATATCATTTCATCATTCTTCTTATTTGCGGTGGCAATTGGTATTTCTAGTTGTTCTAAGGATTTTGAAGAATTCAATCAAGATCCCTTCGCAATCACCGAACAAGACCTCGAAGCGGACTTCCGATTAGTGGGCGAACCTTTTGTCAACATGATTCGGAACATCTATGTACATACCCCTGCCTGGGTGACCCAATTACAACAAAACCTCATCGGTGATGTGTACTCGGGCTATATGATGCCTCCTACTCCTTTTGCGGGTAATTCAAACAATATGAATTACAACCTAGTCGATGGTTGGAATACCTGGGCCTGGAATCCGGGCTATAATGATGTGATGTCCTCAGTGGCTTTTGTAGAAAGAAAAGCCGGAGATCAATTCCCCGAATTTATCGCTTGGTCAAAAATCATCAAGGTTGCTGCGATGCACCGCGTGACCGATATGTTTGGCCCGATCATCTACACCCAATTTGGAGAAGTCGAATCAGATGGAACCATCCAATATGATTGTCAGGATGTGGTATACGATGCCTTCTTTAAGGACCTTGATACGGGAATCGATGAGCTGACTGAATTTGTGAATAATAACGAAACCCAGCCCTTCACCCAATTCGATGAGGTATACGGCGGTGATATCACCAAATGGATACAATTAGGTAATTCCATGCGCTTGCGTTTAGCCGTTCGGATCGCCAAAGTAGATCCAAGTCGTGCACAAGCGGAAGCGGAAAAGGCCATGAATCACCCCTTGGGAGTGATGACTTCGAATGCGGAGAATTTTACGGTTAAGAACGATGTACCCCATCCGATGAATACGATCAATAATGCTTGGAACGATATCCGGATGGGCGCTCCCATGGAGTCGATTCTGACGGGTTATAATGATCCTCGCTTGGCAGCTTATTTCCGCCCTTCTGATATTATTGAAGGAGAATATAAAGGCATCCGCCAAGGCATCGAAATTGCCGACAAATCGGAATACTCTGTTTTCTCGCCTTTGCAGGACCTCGGAGATATTCAACTCATGGTGGCTTCTGAAGTCTACTTCCTAAGAGCCGAAGGTGCATTGCGAGGCTGGGGAAGCATGGGTGGAAGTGCTCAAGAACTTTACGAATTGGGTGTAATGACTTCCTTTGATCAATATGGCTTAAGTAGGGTAGGGGATTATTTAGGGAATACCACCGATCAACCGATTCCCTATACCGACCCTCAAAACGCTACCAATAACGTCGATACAAATTCTCCTTACCTGAGTACCATTACGATTGCTTGGGATGATGCAGATACTTTTGAGCGTAAATTGGAACGAATCATTACCCAAAAATGGATTGCGATCTATCCTGATGGCCAGGAAGCATGGTCGGAATATCGTCGGACGGGCTACCCCGTTTTGTTTCCAGTAGTGATCAATAATAGTGGTGGTGAAATTGATTCGGAAGCTCAAATCAAACGGATTAAATACATTTCGGGCGAGTATGCCCAAAATCCAAACGGAGTGGCTTCAGGTGTAGATTGCTTAGGTGGCCCAGATACTGGTGGCACTTCCCTTTGGTGGGATGTTGATTAACTCGTATTTTAACGTTAACTAGGTTTTGTCTTACAAATACCCATCGGTGAATCTGACACATCTTTTGAACCTCTCCTTCACCTATTCCTCGCCAAATAGCTAAGGCTATTCAGCTTGGAACGATGCTCGGGGAGAACCAAAATCTGCATCACCTTCTTCCAAAAGCATTTATAAGACACAACCTAAATAAAAGGCTTCAAGTTGGACGATGATAAGTTTAAACTTGAAGCCTTTACCTTAGCTCCGAAATCAAAACCTAAGAACTTGGAATTATCTGCAGAAAAACGACTGAAATCTATTCGCTCCTCCTGCTTTTGGAGTCTAACCTTTTTGATGGGAATGACCTTGCTATTGCCGTCTTGTCAAGAGTCGGATAATGGAAAGTTGTTTACTGCTGTCTCGTCGAGAACCACAGGCATTGATTTTCGAAATCAAATTAGAGAAGATGAGAATTTTAACATCTTCAAATACCAGTATTATTACAATGGTGGTGGTGTGGCCATTGGTGATTTTAATAATGATGACTTACAAGATATTGTCTTCACAGGCAATATGGTAAAAAACCGTTTATACCTCAATCAAGGTGATTTTCGCTTTGAGGACATTACTAAGACGTCAGGAATTGCAGCGGCCGAAGGTTGGTGTACTGGAGCAGTCCCGGTCGATATCAATGAAGATGGCTGGCTTGACTTGTATATTTGCCGGGCAGGCTACCCCTTTGAAAAATTAAGACGCAATCTACTGTACATCAATAATGGAGATTTAACTTTTACCGAAAGTGCCAAAGACTATGGCTTAGACGATCCTGCTCATGCTACCCAAGCTTCTTTTTTTGACTATGATAAAGATGGAGACTTGGATTTGTTTTTAATGAATCATTCTACTGTCGAGTATTCTCGGGGTTCGCTCGAAGTGGTTCAGTTGAGGAAAAAGAAAGCTCCGGAAGATACCAACAAGCTTTTTCGCAATGATGGTGGCACTTTTGTCAATGTAACCGAGGCCGCTGGGATCACTTCCAATGTATTGACTTTTAGCCTTGGAGTCGTCGTGGCTGATGTTAATAACGATAGTTGGCCCGACCTTTTTATCGCCAACGATTTTAATGAACCAGACTATCTTTTTATCAATCAAAAGGATGGCACCTTCTCCGATCAACTCGATTCCTATTTTGACCATACCTCTCTTTTTTCCATGGGCGTCGATGCGGCCGATATTAATAATGATGGTTGGCTAGACTTGGTAAGCTTAGATATGCTTCCCGAAAGCAACTATTTACAAAAAATGCACTCCGGGGCCGATAATTTTTCA
>SPJL01017972.1_pt1 | contig 10141 bp, 5 predicted proteins | sample 3741751 | NCBI WGS metagenome assembly SPJL01 (sample SAMN10925998, study PRJNA522277) | cold seep metagenome | isolation source: Elba SIP-enriched marine methane seep metagenome, extraction at timepoint T3 | place: Italy: coast of Elba, Mediterranean Sea
AGCAACTTTTACCATTCATCCCAACCCCGTGCGAGACATCATCCAACTGAGCTTTCCAAGCCATCACCCTAGCCATGAGATTAAAATCTTTAGTGCCGAAGGGAAATTGCTCCAAAGCATTCGAAAAGATCAGCAAAATTTACGGGTCAGCGTAGACCTTTCCGATCTGCCACAAGGCGTTTATTTTATTCGGGTTGGGCAGCATACTCAGAAGATAGTTAAGGGTGCTTTTGGTTTGTAAAGAATTACTAGTTGGGGCACAATAATTTGAAGGGTACACCAATAAGTTGCGATTACCGCATATTAATGCGAGTTTTACAAAAAAATATAAATGACTAGATACTTACTTAGCCTTATCATTACCATTCTGGCTAGTGTTCAAGTGCTTTTAGCACAATGTCCGAATGGCATAACACTCCGTTCTCAGGCAGAGGTCGATGAATTTGCCGCGACCTACCCCAACTGTACAGAAATCAGCAGCTTATCTATCGAGAATGCTCCCACGATCGTTGACCTTAGCCCGCTTTCTGGACTAACCAGCATTTCCTGGACTTTAGAAATTAGAAATAATTTCAATCTTAAAAGTCTGGCGGGTTTGGAAAATATAACTTACATAGGAGGCGAACTCATTATCCGGAACAATTCCTCCTTGGAAGATTTAAAGGGTCTGCAAGGTCTGACTGAGTTAAAAGGCGATTTTACCCTTTCTAGTAATCGCTCCCTGAAAGATTTAATGGGCTTAGAAAATTTAAGCGAATTTGATAGTAGCCTAAATATCGAACAAAACGATTCCTTGCTCAGTCTACAAGGCATTCAAAACATCAATAGCGTACAGCAGGTTTTCATTGAATACAATCCAGTTTTACAGCAGCTCACCACCTTTGATAAGCTTGATCAAATAAATCAATTGGAGATCGCCTACTGTCCTGACTTATCAAGTTTATCAGGCTTGGATTCTATTGCGACGCTCGGCACTTTTGAGCTTACCACTTGCCATAGTATAACATCTCTGGAGCCACTTAGCCAAGTCTCCCATTTGAATAGTTTAAGAATATACGATTGTGATGGACTGATAACATTGGAGGGGCTGGAAAATATTGGTAATGTACGTAACTTTGAAGTACTCAATTCCGATTCCTTGCAATACCTGGCGGATTTCAAAAATTTACGGGAAGTTCAAACCGATCTCGTATTATGGTCCCTCCCTGAACTAAAGAGCGTAGTGGGTTTGGATAGCTTGAGGTATATCCACAATAAGTTTAGTTTATTGAACTTAGATAGTCTAAAAAGCTTAGAGGGCTTTCAGCATCTTGAAAGAGCGGGTAGATTGTATTTCTCTAATCTCAGCGAGCTCAAAAACCTTTCGGGTCTAAATAATTTAACGGAGCTAACGGGTTCCTTTAATTTGTATAGTTCTCGAAAAATCACCGATTTATCTGGTTTGGAAAATCTTAAGACCGTCGGCAATGACTTTTATGTTAGTTTCAATCATTCCTTAGCATCTTTGCAAGCCTTGGAGCAATTGGCTTTCATAGAAGATCAAATTGAGCTGAAAGAAAATAGTCAATTAAATGGATGTGCCATCAAGGTCATTTGTGATTTGGTAGATGCGCCGGGACGATTATTTATTAGCAATAATGGGCCTTTGTGTAGCAGTCCAGAGGATATTGAATTTTTCTGTGGGGAATATGCCCGAATAAATATTCCTGTGTTTATTGATTGGAATCAAGATGGGGTCAAGGACGCTACGGAGCCTTTGTATCCATTGGCGAGGGTAACTATTTTACCTAGCGAAAATATTTTTTACACCTACGGCGATGAGGGAACCACGGCCTATCTAGACTTTGGAACTTACCAAGTCAATTTGGACATAGACCAATTACCCGATTGGCAGTTAACAACGGGAGCGGTATCCCAAGCCTTTACCCTAGACTTTGATAACCTGGCAGACACCGCCTCTTTTGGCATCGTCCCCATCAATGATATTTCATCGATTTATCCACTAACCATTTCTTATGGCTTACGCTGCAATGAGGGCGTACCGTTTAAAGTCTTTGTCAAAAACTTTGGTACTACACTTACCTCAGGAACCGTATGGTTTAAATCAGACAGCAGTAGCATGAATCTCTGGAGTTACCCCACGCCAGATACCATTGTTGATGATCATTTGATCGGCTGGCATTTCGATAATCTTCCACCGGGACATCGTTTGATGTATTCGATCAACAGTTTGATTCCGGGCCCACCAGATGTTATGATTGGGACTCCCCTTCATTATCAAAGTTGGGTGAACTACACGGACGTCAATGGCATGCATCAATCGGATACTTCCAACTATCAACCAGAGCTTCAGTGTTCCTATGATCCAAATGACAAACTCGTCAGCCCCTTACGCGAAAATGCTTATACGCTGATGGGCGAATGGTTGATCTACACCATTAGATTTCAAAATACAGGAAATGCAGAGGCTTATAATATTCAAATCACGGATAGGCTGGATGAAAAATTAGACCCCAATACCTTTTCGCTTCTCGGCAGTAGTCATAGCGAGGTGTTGACCGTAAGTTTGGAAAAAGAGAACCAACTTCTCTTTGATTTTAAAGATATTTTCTTGCCTGATAGCACTACCAACTTACGAGCGAGTCAAGGCTTTGTCACCTACCGCATTAAATCCAAAGAAGACCTTCCAGAAATGTCGGTCGTCCAAAATACGGCCAGTATCTATTTTGATCTCAACCCTCCGATTATCACCAATACTACCGAAAATGTGATGCTTTCCACTTTCGATTTTGATGAGGATGGTTATTCCATTTTTATCGACTGTGATGATACCAATGCATCCGTTCACCCCGATGCTCAAGAGATTAGCAATAATGGTGTAGATGAAGACTGTGATGGTTATGATTATATCGTTTCTACCACAAGCCCTGGTGACTTTGAGCCTAAGCTCTTTCCCAATCCTACCGCCGACTACCTTTATCTTGATTTAGGAGAAATAAAAGCGGCCTCCTTTGCTATTTTCAATACCAAAATGGAGCAATTGCTTGATGGGGAGATTGAGCAACAGGATAGATTGGATTTAGGGGAATTGGCAGCGGGGATGTATTTTTTGATGATTGCGACCGAGTCTCAAAAGACATTTAAGAGGGTGGTAAAATTTTGACCTACAGGTTCTTTTGCCTTGTGATACCAAGTTATTTAGAGGACAATAGCAGGATGCAAACTTGATTGCTATTGGGGTAATACCTATGATTTTTTCTTCCTATTTTACCAATAAGAAGGACTCTTTCTTAATTTAGCAGTACAAATACCTTATCTTCAGACACGCCTTAGATTCCTTCTAATAAAATACCTTCAATCATGGCAATCTTCAATTTAGATATTAACGATAAAAAACAGCAAGTGGATGTTGACCCCTCCACGCCTATGCTCTGGGTATTGAGAGACCACCTCAATCTGGTTGGGGCAAAATATGGCTGTGGTATTGCCCAATGTGGCGCTTGTACCATTCACCTTGATGGAATCGCGATGCGGTCTTGTGTATTGCCGATTCAAGCGGTTGGTGATAAGAGTATTACCACCATAGAAGGCTTATCAAAAAACGGAGAGCACCCCGTTCAACAGGCCTGGTTGGAACACGATGTTCCACAATGTGGCTACTGCCAAGCAGGACAAATTATGAACGCCGCAGCTTTATTGAAAGATATTCCTAATCCAAGCGATGCAGATATTGATGCCGTAATGAATGGAAATATTTGTCGTTGTGGAACTTATACCCGAATCAAAGCAGCGATCAAAACGGCTGCTAAGATGGGTTAATACAGTAGAGTTCAAACCCATTAATCTCTGATCCTTTCTACACTTTAGCGGATAGCGCTCAAGATAATTCAAACATCATGGCTTTAATAAAAACAACTTATAATAGACGTTCCTTTTTAAAATCATCAGCGCTTGCAGGCGGCGGAATGATGCTCGGTTTTAGCTGGCTGGCTGCTTGTCAGCCGGTATCAAAAGAAGAACAAAAGGAAGTTCTTGTTATGCCAGACGAATGGTTTGACATCAATTCCTATCTAAAGATTGGCAATAACGGAGTAGTCACCATCTTTTCCCCCAATCCTGAATTTGGGCAAAATGTAAAGACTTCCATGCCAATGATTGTAGCAGAAGAATTAGATATTGATTGGAAAAATATCATTGTCGAACAGGCTCCTTATAGTCAGGAAAAATTTGTTGGCGGGGCATTTGGTCAGTTTACAGGAGGCAGTCAGGGCATTCGACGAAAATGGCAAGCCTTAAGAATGGCAGGAGCCTCTGCCAAACAGATGTTAAAAGAAGCTGCGGCTCAGACTTGGCAAGTTCCCATTTCTGAAATCACAACCGAGGCAGGTGTATTAAAACATGAGGCAAGTGGCAAGTCCTCCGGCTATGGTGAAATGGCAGCTGCGGCAGCTCAGATTCCCGTTCCAGAAGAAGTGGAGTTAAAAGAACCTAAAGACTATAAAATCATCAGTCATTCCAAAAAGAATGTTGATGGTTTGAATATCGTAACGGGCAAGCCAATGTTTGGGCTAGATTATTATAAAGAAGGAATGCTGATTGCAATGGCCGTTCACCCTCCCGCTTTTGGAATGTCACTAGAGGCCATCAACAATGTGGAGGAAATTAAGGCTATGGCTGGCATTAAAGACGTTTTTCCCATTAAAACCTATAATGACGATTACAAAAAAGGCTATTTCGATACTAATTCTTTTCCCGAAATGGTGGTGGTGGTAGGTACATCGACATGGGAGGTCATGAAAGCGAAAAAAGAGGTAAAAGCAAACTGGAAACCCATTGAGAGTGCCGACAATATCATCGATCAATTTGGAACAGACATCCCGGTTCACACTCCTTCGGGCTTAGAAAACACCACGGATCACAATACCCAGATGGAGGCATTAATGGCAAAATCCATGAAGGTTGTCCGTAGAGATGGGGATCCTGAGGGCGCTTTTAAAAAAGCGGCAAAAGTCATTGAGCGAAAATATTCTGCTCCCTACCTTGCCCATAATTGCATGGAGCCCATGAATTCGTACGCCTATGTTGAGGGCGATAAAGTTTGGTTGGCAGCACCTTTGCAAGCTCCAGGCGTTATTGAACCTACTATTTCAGCACGCTTGGGCATTCCTCCTGAGAATATTGAAATTGAAATGACTCGTATGGGCGGCGGCTTTGGTCGGCGGGCCTATTCTCATTATATGGTCGAAGCAGCATTAATTTCTCAAAAAGTAAATGCTCCCATAAAATTAATATACACCCGTGAGGACGATATGACCAATGGTATCTACCGTCCCACTTATCAGGCGATCTATCGAGCAGCTTTAGATGAAAATAATAACTTATTAGCCATTCATATCAAAGCTGGTGGTATTCCCGAAAGTCCATTATTTGCCGACCGCTTTCCCGCAGGTTCGGTTGATAATTATTTAGCAGAAGAATTTTCCATTGATTCTAATATCTCGACAGGTGCTTTTCGTGCGCCGCGTTCCAATTTCATGGCTGGTGCAGAGCAATCCTTCCTAGATGAAGTTGCGGAAGCAATAGGAAAGGATCCTATTGATTTTAGGTTAGAATTATTAAAAAGGGCCCAAGACAATCCAGTTGGTGAAACGAATGAGTATAATCCAGAACGATATGCCAGTGTGTTAGAATTGGTGAAAGAAAAATCAGGTTGGGGACAAAATGATGCAAGCCTCCACCGAGGCGTTTCTGCCTATTTTTGCCATAATTCCTATGCTGCTCATGTATTAGATTTGACCATTGAAGACGGAAAGCCTGTTGTACAAAAGGTCACCTGTGCCATTGATTGTGGTATCGTAGTGAACCCCGATGCTGCGGTTAACATGGCAGAAGGCGGCATTGTTGATGGCATTGGCAATGCGTTATATGGAGAAATGACCTTCAAAGATGGTGTCCCTCAGAAAAATAATTTCCACCAATATCGAATGATACGAATGGGGGAAGCCCCCAAGGATATTGAAGTACATTTTGTTCAAAATGAGATTAACCCGACAGGATTGGGAGAACCTCCGTTTCCTCCGGTCTTTGGCGCCATCGCAAATGCCATTTATAAAGCCACAGGCAAGCGGCAATATCATCAGCCATTTTTAACAGAATCAGATGTCTTAGGCTAATTCCTGAATATCTAAATAGTGTTAGTTTCTCTACTTTCTCAATATAATTTGAGCTAAGCGGACTCCTCCTACCCATTTCTCTCCTCCGCCCCCACTCATCAAAACTTACCAAACACTCAATTAGGCCGCCAACGCCTAATCTCCCCCCTTTTTCCCCACCCCACCACCTACCTTTGTCATCGACAAGCGGCCCGCTCCGCATTCGATACTTTCATTTTCCCAAAATTCAACTCACTCAATATTACTCCAATGAAACGTTCACTATTCTTACTCTACGGCATCTTTTGCTACCTTATGTTTTTCGCCAGCTTTAATTACTTTATCGGTTTTACCGGTAATCTATTCGTCCCCAAAGGGATTGATGGTCCCCTAAGCGTGCCCCTCTGGCAAGCACTTTTGACCAACCTCGGCCTAATACTCCTCTTCGGAGTCCAACACAGTATCATGGCCCGCACCTGGTTCAAAAAATGGTGGACCCAATACGTCCCCCAAGCCATCGAACGCAGTACCTTCGTGCTTTTTTCCAGCCTCACCCTCATCGCCATAATGTATTTCTGGCAACCCCTCGGTGGTACGGTCTGGACGGTCGAAAACTACTTTCTCCAAGGCGTCCTCTACGCTAGTTTTGCCCTAGGCTGGGTGATGGTATTCGTATCTAGTTTCCTCATCAATCACTTTGATCTCTTTGGCCTACGTCAGGTGTGGTTGCACTTTCGGGGAAAGGAATATACGGACCTGAATTTTAAAACGCCACTGCTCTACAAATTTGTCCGACATCCACTCTACCTAGGAGTGGTCATTGGCCTGTGGTCAGCCGTGACGATGTCCTATACGCGTTTGTTTTTGGCCATTGGTCTTACGGCTTATATCCTCCGCGCCATTCCTTGGGAAGAGCAAGATTTAGTCAAATCACTGGGGCGTTCCTACCGTCAATACCAGACGATGGTTCCACGCTTACTCCCCTTTTTCGGTCAAAAGAAAAAACCAGAAGCAGTATATCAATCTATCGCCAAAAGTCGCAAAGAGGAATTAGTTCATGAGGATCAATAATCTCATGTCATAACAATTTTCATCAAGCTGCGATCAATCCGTTTTATCGCTTTGCTTTAAGACGGAATCGCAGCTTGAATTTCTTTTTTATATTTGTCTAGGACGCGGTTTAAAGCCTAAATATGGTTTACCCCAATACACAGCAACAAGCTAGCCTTAGCGCTATTTTTAAGCTGGTACTACGGTACTGGCTTTACTGCGTTTTGGTAATGGGGACCGCAACTGCTCAGACGCTGGATCAGGTCAAGGTGGAGAGCAGTATTTCTTTTAATAAGGAGGATGGGCTGCCCAGCAATTATATTTGGAAGGTAACCGAGGGGAAAGATGGTTTTATCTGGATCGGTACGGGGCATGGTTTGGTGCGTTTTGATGGGAGTCAATTTCGAACCTATAGCCATCAACCCGAGGATTCCACCGCTTTATACGATGGTCGAGTCTCTGGCGTACTAGTCGATTCGCAACGGGTTTGGATTGGTACACACCTGGGCTTTTCCTTCATGGATTTAGCGACTGAACGCTTTCGCAATTTTCAATTCGAAAATTTTCGCGTATGCGACACACTGAGTCCCAAGGTGTCTACGCGAGTGAGGGCCATGGTCAAAGATGGGCGTGGAGATATTTGGATGGGCACTTTCACCGATGGCGTTTTTCGCTACCTACCCGATCGAGATACTTTTATCAACTACCATTATTTGCCCGATATCAGTGATCAGTTCCCTTCGCCCGATGCCATCCACCACATCCTCAGCCTTTGTGTCGATCGCTCCGACTCCCTCGTTGTCTGGGCGGGAACGGGAGCAGGGCTCTTGCGTATCGACGGGCGCACGCATGAGATGCGTTGGTTTTTACAGCCCCAACAGGAAGAAGCTTCCTTCGTCTCCCAAAGTTCAGTTCGCCATCTTTATCACCACGATGATGGCCTCCTTTATTATGGCACCTGGCATGGGCAAGCCAATATTTTTGATCCGCAAAAAGAAGTCTTTTACCGCCTCCCCTTTCGCAATACCAATCCGCAGGAAAAAGCCGATGCCCTGCGTTTCATCAATTCCCCCAATAGTCCCATCATCCGTAAAGGCAAACATGAAATTTGGATTCATGGCTTACTCGGCCTGATGACTTATAATACCGACCGACAAGAGGTTACTGACATCCGCTGGACCAATTTAAAAAAGGAGATCTACTATGGACTCCATCTCATGGATAGTCAGCAAAGGGGTTGGTTGCTAAAGGCCAATGGTCTCCATCTTTTTGATCCTATTCAACAACAGTTCGTCCTTTTTGAGTTTGAAGATTACAATTCTGAGCTCTATGGTTTTAGTAAATTTTTCCTTCCCGCTAGTCCGCACGGAGATCTTAGCATAATCGCTAATTCGGCCGATGGGATTTATTCGCTCGACACCAAACGCAAGCGCTGGCATAAATTTCTTATCCCTAGAAAGTACCGGGGAATCAATAAAGAATTTAGTCCCAAAGACTATAGTCAGGCACCAGATGGATCGTGGACCATCATTAGTCAGACGGGAGTATTTAACTTTCGGATGGAGGGGCCAAGTATACAGCCCTTTAGGCTTCCTCCCGAGCTGGCGGATAAACCCTTTCGCTCCGTTCACTGGGCTAGCGACGGTCGACTTTGGATTGGAATGAATAACGAAGGTATCCTCCGATGGACGCCCGGAGAAGATCGTTGGGAAGTCTTTAAGGAGGAATTGGAGCTTGGTGATCCGGTGGTTCCTGTGGGGAATATCAACAGCATTTTTGAAGACAGCGAACAAAATATTTGGCTACGCCGAACCGGAGGCTATAGTCTATATCATTATGAACAAGATAGCTTTTATCATTTTCTGGAAAAGCAAAACCCGGACAATACTTTTGATTATATCCACAGCTTTGTGGAAGATCATCAGGGGCGGGTATGGGCCAATAGTACACACGGACGATTGGGTTATGGCCTGGCCAAGGAGCCTTTGCGTGGTATTGTAAAACGTCATGATTTATTGGATCGTTATCAGGTGCGAGTGCTGAGTTATTTACGGGTTGATGCGCAGGGGATGTTGTGGGGTTTGGGAGATGGGAACCTCTACCGGATCAATCCAGAGGATATGAGCCTGTGGCAACATTCGATCAAATATGGTGTCAAACAATACGATGATATTTTTGGTTTCGACATTCTGCCCGATGGGCGTATGGCGATTGGTGGACGCAATAAAATCTGGCTGGGTGATCCCGAAAAATTCATCCCCAACCCAGAAAAGCCCGTCCCCTATTTGACGGGAATCTCGGTGCTCCAAGAGCCCCTGCAAAGCGATACGCCCATTCACTTGATTCGTTCGCTCGAATTAGAACACTGGGAAAATTTTTTCTCTTTTGATTTTTCTGCGCTTGCCTTTACGCGGGGAGAGGAAAGTAAATTTCGTTATCGGCTTAAGAATTTTGAGGAAAAATGGACAGAGACCAGCGATCGACGTTTTGCCAACTTTACCAATGTACCTTCGGGGCAATACTACTTCGAATTGCAAGCCGCGAATAACGAGGGCTTGTGGAACGAAGCTATTTTTAGTCTACCGGTACAGATCGCTACACCGCTTTGGCAAACCTGGGGCTTCTGGATTTTCATCGGTATGTTGATACTAGGATTGATCTATTCAATTTATCGTTGGCGAATTGCTCAGGTGAGAAGGGAGGAAAGGATGCATGCCGATTATGAAAAGAAGTTGACCAATATGGAAATGAGTGCCCTGCGTGCTCAGATGAATCCGCATTTTATTTTTAATGCGATGAATTCAATTGAATATTTTATTATCAAAAATGAACCGGAAAAAGCCTCGGATTATTTAAATCGCTTTTCGCGTTTGATCCGCCTGATCTTACAAAATTCAAAGAATACCATTGTACCTCTAAAAGACGATTTGGAGGCGCTC